>JAABUH010002957.1_pt1 | contig 15410 bp, 16 predicted proteins | sample 5559121 | NCBI WGS metagenome assembly JAABUH01 (sample SAMN10711871, study PRJNA513364) | rock metagenome | isolation source: Antarctica rocks | place: Antarctica: Victoria Land, Battleship Promontory nord | collected 2015-12-28
GTAATACATGAAGCCATGTAGCACCATCACATTTGTAGCTGCTTGTTGACACTTCTAAGAGTCAAGCTGATGATCAGATGGAAAAGCAGCAAATGAATGTACAGGGATGATGGAGTAAGTGACAGTATGCTGTCAAGAAATTACCTGCTGCTCAGTCAAATCAGCACGCGCTCTGATGTCATCAAGTGTGCGGCAGCCAGAGGCATACCAGCGCAGGCAGGTAGCCTCAGCTGCACCCCATACCTTCAGAAACTGCACAACACAAACTATCTGGATTGTCTGCTACAGCACGTCCAGCCTTTCTGAGGATGTTATACCATCTCAGCTTCGTTGACCCATGCACAGGAACATTGTCGGTCCATGCTGACAAAAGCAGCAAGGCCAAAATCTAGGTGCAAAAAGGCAAATGCTGCAAAAAGCTTGCTGCTGTAGTCACAATGTCTGTTCACGAAGATATGCACCAGACCTGTTGCACAATTCATGTGCAATTTTATCGCCATTGCAGCTCAACTTGTACAGACTGGACAATGTGGTCATGCTTACCAGCTGAATGACTTGCTGCTGCTCATCATCTGCCAGCATCTCATTTCGGCGCAGTGTGCCTGTTTCCATGATCTCTAGAACCTTCTCCTTGCTGCGGGCTCCCATGCTCAGCTCAGTCACATCTGACTCAGTCCGCAGAGGCTTCTGTAGGCGCGTCAGCTCACTGATTGCCCTCTCTACAGCCTGCACACCCAAGTCTGTCTGGCACTTGGTGGAACGGGAGTGTCGCTTGGCAGCGACAACAGGCATCAGTAGCAGGTATCAGTGACAGGTATGTGTATTAGGCATCATTGATGGCAACAGTAACAGGTATCAGAAACAGGTATCAGTACAGGTATTGACAAAAGGCACACAAGAATGCTCAAGACCAGGAGGCCTGCGGCGCAATGCCAAACCCTGTAATGATGTATGCTGTGCTGATTCTCAGAGGCTAGGAACAGTTTATAAAAACAACAATATTTGTACATGATGATTTGTGCCGTCAGGTTCAGACTAGTAGTGCAGAGTTGGGAGGCCACACAACAACCAACACTGCAGCAAAGTTGAGCAGGATGAACTTCCAGCAGATGCCTGCAGCACTTGCAATGTGCATGCAAAATGGGCCCGACCTTAATCCTAAACTGGTCTATCCGGCCGCGGTAATTGTCCCGGACGATCTGCAGCTGCTCAATTAGGCAGACTGTCTGCGCACTGCAAGCCACATGTACACACACTTTGTTCACGGTAGCCTTCAGCTGCTTCTTGGGTGGACCTTCATCATCAGATTCACAGGAATCCTCTGACTCTCCGATTGGCTCACCAGCTCCTGTAGAAGGGCCTGCTGCCGCTGCTGCTGCCCCATCTAACTGGTACCAGTGCCTTTCAAGCTTCTCAATGGTCTTCAATGCACTCTTCTGGTCCCATGGCTCTTCCCATTGTCCTCCTGGTCATGCCAAGCAAACATCAAGGCCATCAGTGCTCTGGGCTAGCAACCCAGCTGAATGCAGGTTGCACACTGGTAGTGGACCATTCATCAATTTGGTAAAGGATCAGGTATTGCACCAACACTGACAATAGAACGATATGCAAGACAGCCAACACACATGCCTGTTCATGCTGTATGCATTGAGACTCTTCATTTTTGATGGCAAATTGCAATCTCATAGACATACAAGCTGTTGCCGTGTAGTCCAGCGTCCAGTTTGTGCTGACTTCTGGCTGGGTCTGAAAGCAGAGTAGCTAGTCCCCACCTGTACCCCAGGGTATGCCTGAGTGACCCCCAGTGAATGAGCGCCCTTCAGGATTGACATCAGGGTATATGCCAACCTTCTTTTCAGGATGTGGGTCAACCTGCTGATCAGCACCGGACTGCTCAGGCGGTGCTACCTTCTGCATTGTTGCTTGAGGCAGCATCTCCTGTGGCTGCAGCTGAGGATGAGAAGTTGGGCTTGCACCTGGAGTGCCACAGTCTGCATTGTGAGCATTTACAGTGTCCTTCTGAGGCGGTTGCCCAGAAGTCGGGTCTTTGCTGTTGAGCTGACTCACTTCTGGAGGTTCACTTGCATTGATTGCACATTCCTCGTTTGAGTATGTGCGGGTGTCTTTTGTTGCCACTTGCTGTAAGGCAATCTGATAGGCGCCTGTGGGGAGTATGCGAGCTTGTACTAGACAATCTGAAATGTACTGAGGATCTACAAAGTCCACGCTTGTTGGGATGTTGAGCTTCCGTCCCTCCCATTTCTTTGACCGAAGAGGAACAGAAGGAGGCAGGTCAGCCAAATGTGCTGCAGCATCCGTTGCTGATGTGTCCCTGGCTGCAACTACAAGCTGAGTAAGCTCTGTGATCTTGTGCTCAAGGATAGCGCCAGCTTGTGTGGCTTTCTGTTTCAAGGTGGCTGTGTGGCTGCGGGTCCAGAACACTATGTGCTTGCCCTTGAAGCAGCCAGCCTGTGCTGAGGACTCTTGATTGATATTGCTGCGTAATGCACTTGCACTTGAAGAGGCAGCCTGAGCAGCAGGAGCATGTATTCAAGGGCTGTTCAGCTTTTCCCAACACAGTGCAAGGGTTGCTTGTACTATTGCACTGCTTTGCATGAATGGCACTGATGCATTTGGGTATCTCCAACGCTCTCAGGCAAGACTTTGCAGATGAAGCATAGCATACTTGTTCTTCTTGTCCTGCAAGGGGCTGTTCAGGGCCAAGCAGCTGAAAGCCATACTGATACTGAGCAGGGCCTGTGGAGGCCAAATATATAATGTCTCCAAGGGCAAGCTGCGCAGAGCACAGTACTGTCACATGACGTGTCTTTGGTGCTCATTGCAGCCGCATCTGGCATGCTAATTATACTGAGCGGTATAAACGTGAATAGCATGCACTGCTTGACATATGGACCTGACAGGTGCCATCTTTGTCGACTTGCGAAACGGCTTTGCCTTCCATGCGCATAACATACACTCTTTTGGAGGCCACAATTTTTGCAGCTGCCATTCCATCCGCAAAGCAGGAGCATGCATGCCTGCTGACTGAGGTAGAACTGATACGCAACTCACGAGATCGTCCCAAGATCACAGGTTGGTTACTCAAAGGCAACAAAACGTCGTCATGCAGGGCCTGCAGTCTCAGGGACATGCTGCGAATGGTGCACTTGCCGAGCACAGACAAATATGATCAGAAAAAGTCAAACATAAAGACCAGATTGTGACATTCTGCTTCATTGCTGGGCTCAAAGCCACAACGGACAGCTAGGGACAGCCACGGCAAGCTGTGTCGTAGTAGATATTGCCGCAACAGGTAAGGTATGAATACCAGTCGCTATATGCGGATCGTGGCTGTGCACGCGTATCGAAAACTGGCTTCTGTACTGTGGCGGGATCACCTCTGGCAGTGACTGTGTCTCAACAGCGAACTGACGAACATGGCCAAAAGCTTTGCGTCCGTACTGGACTCACTAAGAGTGGCTGGGGAGGATAAAATTCAAGAAGTCGATAGCGTATATGCTTTGAACTGCGACTGGCTCCTTGAGCAGTTTAAGCAAACGCAAGCAAGCCTGTTGGCCTTGGTGCCTACCAGCCGAGTTGCAACACAAGACATTCCTGAGCAGCAGGTGAGGAGCAGCACTTGCCCTGCCATGTATCTTCACCAACGTTTGCCACTTGAGCAAGGCTCTGATCAGTCATAGCGTCCTGCAGAGCACAGCCAAAACAGGCAGCCGGCGGGGCCAGACACAGGAGCAGTCTGCCTTGCCTGCAGGCACATCAGCACATGACTCAGAACCACAAGATGAGCCGCATGATGGTAGGTGGCTTTGCACTCCACATGCTGGGTCACCTGAATTTGTTGGTTGCCTGGATTGACTGACCAGTATAGCTTGCATGCGCTCATTTGACGGAGCCAAGCTGGAATGTGACCAGTTACAGCTATGCTGGCATGATCACACATTTTGTGTATTTTGGCCGTCACCACAGCCCAAAACATGTGTGTGAATGGTGCAGAGACAAGTCGGCAGCAGACAGAGGCTGCTCAGCCACCTGTGGCAGCAACACCACTGCCAGGGGCGCGTATGACACGCAGCAGGCGCAATCAGACAGATGCCGCAACTTGCAGGCCAGCTCAAGGGTCTGCTGATGAAACCAGCAGTCAGCGCTTTCCGTCTCCACCCAAAACAAGAGCAAGAGGGAAGCGAAATCAGCCAGTCAGTAAACCTGCGGCAGTGCCAGCCACTACAAGACGAGGGGCAAAAGCAGCACTTGCACAGGCTGAAACTGCAGTTGAGTCTGATGCCACCGAGCAGCAAGAGCTTCACAGTGCTCAGAAGCCTGCCAGCACAGATGCAGCCAGCCCTGTGCTGCAGCAAAGCGTTGCAAGCCATGTCCAGAGGGTACAGAAGCCAAGCAGTAGTCCAGAGGCAGTCTTGGGTACCGTATCGGATAGCAGCACTGACAAGCAGCAACATCCAGCAGTAGGATCTCCAGCTGAAGCAAGCATTCATGCTACTCCTGCACCACTTGCTTCATCACCAAAGACAAGCACCCAGCACCTATCGGAGCCACCTCACCATAGTGTCAGCAGCATGTCAAGGCCTGCAAAACGCAAGCATAATGCAGCAGGGGAGAGTGAAATTGCCACATACAGCAAGCGCCGTCATTCTGGATCTAGTGAGCCATTGCATGAGGGCAGTCCAGCCACTGACAGGGCCTCTGGGCTCACTGCTCCAAGCCCAAAGCATGAGAATAGAGCCGACAGTGCTCAGGTGCTGCAACAGCAGCCTACTGAAGACGATATGAACGTAAGTAGTCCTGAGGCTGAACAACAACATCAGGAGTTGGATGAGCCTTTAGATCAGGTACCACTGTTGACCACAGCAGCTGTTGAGGCAGGTGCCGACATGGCTTCTCCAGATGAAGCAGCTGCAATTGCTCCAACAACCAAGGGAGAAGCAAGAACTAGTGATTACCAGGATGCTCATGAACGGCTCAGTAGTCCTATGCCTGTATTTCCCATCGCAAGCAGTGAGGGTCAGCAGCCTGCTGAATCTGCAGTGCCATTGCTGGTACATGCACCCAAGGGGCAGCAGATGTCACCAGCTAGCCCGGCAGGCTCTGACTGTATATCAGAGCAGGAGTCCGAAAGACCAAACCATGCCTCACTGCATCCATCCCCTGCGCATGATGATGATGCATTGGCAGCAGCGGATGCTACAGAGAGGGATGTCTTACCACAAGCTGACACATCAGCAAGTGACACTGTAGTTGATCAGGGCATGGTCAGCAAGGCTGTTTCAAATTCTGCTGGGCTTTCCGCACTGGGTGCAGCAGCTGCAATGCCTCTGCCAGATAGTATCGCCAGCCAAGGTAGAGCATCTCAATCCCTTTGCTGCAGTGTGCTGCATGCCTTAACCCTTGTGGTGGAAGTCTGGAAATGCAAGCGCACCTTAGATGATGGAGCTAGGATTATGTTGCAAAATGTCAGGAAGCTTATACAGCCATGTGCCAAAGCTTAGAACAGCAACAAGAAACTGGCCTTGACACATGCAAAGTTGGTGCTATCAATGTTATGTAATGCAGGTGCAGATAGTGCTGCTGATATAGCTGAGAGCAGCTCTGATGCGCCGTCAGCCAGTGGTGGCATGGCAGGCAACCTTGTGTCAGCCATCAGGTCCTTCTTGCCAGGTGGCAAGGCTCCTGAACCTCAGCTTGCAGGCGGCAAGAAGCCTGTCAAGGCAAGTGTTGCTGATTTAAATTTTTGAACACAGCACTGGGATCTCAGGCTGCATGCCTACCATTCTCTGCATGAAGGTGTGCTGTGCGCAGTCATACTACCAAGTTCATGCCTGCGGCCCATTTTAGCTAGCGGCAAGCTGCACAGTGGTGCCTTGCAGCAGCTACGCTATACTCAAAAATGCATCGTCTTGCAGGTGAAGGCATTGGAAGCTGCAGATGCAGCCAGACGTAAAGAGGCTGCAAGGAATGCTGACCGCATAAAGCAGAAGGGTACTCTTGACAAGCAGAGAGCAGAAAGAGCCAAGGTGACTGGACCAGCAGGCAGTTTGTGCTCACACCCTGGCTGAAGTTGAAAGCATCAGAATTGCAGCGGTTTTTCCAAGCAATTGTAAAACTCTGCTGCCAAATGCAGAGTGCATCATTTACAAGGTTGCTGCTGGAAACGCCTCCTGCTCTGTGCAGGCCAAGCAAGAGGAGGAACAGCTGAAGGTCCAGGAGGAAGTCAAGAGGCGACAAGAGGCCATACGCAAGAAGGAAGAGGAAGCAGCCCAGCGCAGGTACCTGTACATCACTGCACCACTTTTGTCATGAACTTGGCCTGTCACACTGAAGCCTTCTGATGACTCCTGTCGTCAATGTCTGCTGCATGACTGGCAACTGCTGGCTCACTGGTCAATGATTTTTGACTGGCATGTGAGTATAATGCCATTTTCCTTGAATTGTTTGCTGTGAGATGGCATGCTGAGCATGCGCGCATGACAGGCGTGCAAAGGAGGAAGCTGAGCGCAAGGAGCGCCAAGAGCGACAGGTCAAGGCTGAGGCTTTACGTGCCAAGAAGAAGGCTGAGGAGCTCAAGAAGAAGGTTTGCTCCTGCCTATATTGCTGTCAAACAAGTGTAGCATCTGCAGGATGTGTTTGCTGCATATGGCCAACTCAGTTTCTGTCAGCTGTCTTGCTTCTCAGGCGCCTCTGACCCGTCACACTGATGTTATGCAGCTACCAAGTCATGCTGCCTAAGCTGCTGAATGAAGCATTGTGGCCTTGACATGCCTGACCACTGTTGACGACATAACAACTGTGTGGACCCTGGTCACCATTTTGCCAGTCTCACAGCAGACTTTGTCAGGGATGCCTTCAGGAGCCTGAGCGTGGCGGGCCCCGTCAAGCAGAGCTCCAGCCCAGTAGAGCGCCGTTGCAGATGCAGTCCAGCAATGTGCCACCAGTTGTTGCCTCCTCTGCTGGACAGGCAGTAAGCAGCAAGCCTCTGCCGTACCCCTCAGGGCTAGGCTCGATCAAGATGCCGCTTGCCCAGGTGCCGGGGCCACTACAGGTATGCTGAGGTCACCTGAACGTTGCCTTGCTGGTCACTAATTTGTGTGTGAAGAACTGTGAAAAGTCGGCCACTACATGCTTCTGCTGCATGAGCTGATGCATCACTTGGCAGCACAGTTGATATGGGCAGTGCTTGCTGTCAAAATTGAAACATCTATCAGAATATGGTGCATGCATGGGAATATGGTCATAGCATGGATGCACAAGCTGAAGATGTTGTGCAGGCAGCCAGCTGAGTGTGACATGTTCATCCACTTGCAGAGGTGTTCAATGGACAATCTTGGCGACTGTTTGTTGCAGGCATCAAGCTCTGGTCATGTACCAGCGCCAAGCATGCTGTCTGCAGCCACTGCAGCACAGGTCACCTCAACTTTACAGTATCAGGTGAGTATCCCTGACATGGCAGCATGGGTGACATGCTGCAACTCATGCTACTTGGCATGTCTTGCTACATTGTTCAGAACTGCTTCACAACATCATTTGGCTGCTCAAGGGAGACAGTCATATCTGATGATGCCATATATCCGCCATGGTGTCGCAAAATTAAGGGGTGTTGCTGTATTGCAGAGCCATGCAGCTGCAGCACCGCCTGTGACACAGCCCAAACAGACTGCAAGGCCTGCAGATGCCGAGGCGGAGACCTATCAGATCTCCCCATACAGGTACAGCTGTGTTTGTTGACACAGACCTCTGCAGACAGTCTGCATGTCGTTGCTGCTCAGACATGCGCATTGCAGTGTGCATATGGTTCTTCTTGCTGCAGACAAGATACTGCAGCCAACATGACCAAAAATCTACATGTGCTCATGGCTTTAGCAGACTTGTGCCATGCAGCACTTGCAGGGTGTGATGGTTTTGCTGCATGACTTGTAAGGAGCAGCAACTGACACCATAATCGGGCTATGCTGCAGGGGAGATGACAGTGATGCAGAGAGCAGTGAAGGTGATGACCCCAGGAAGCCCATCCCTGAGTGGGCTAGGGGGAGGGCTCTGATGCAGCAGTTGGCCAGTCAAGTCCAGACAGACCCTGATGAGGTCTTTCAACAGCACAGGAAGACATGCAGCCTTGATGAAGTGTTTGGTCATTCCGGTAAACTCAGATGGCTGAAGACATGCATCCAGCTTGGTTTCCCTATTTGTTTGTAACTCTGATCTATTCTGATCTACGAATACTGGTTTATATTTGGCGCCATTCTGCCTTTACCTGTCTGTATGACATGCTGAAACCTGTCTGAGGACTACTACACAGTTGCACCAGGCTAGTAAATGCAGCCTGCGGCACTGTTGGTAGTAATGACAATCCCATATTGTGATCGCTGCAGACACGGACAAACACAAACAGAAGAAGGACTTGAGCAGACGCACCAGCAGCGGCAACTGGATTGAGGATCGAGTCACATGGAAAGAAGAGCTGAATTACAAGAAGGCCATGGGATATGTTTAAGACCTGCAATAGCTGCATGCAGCCCTCATTTGTAGGCACATTGCTTTTGTGAGCTTAAAATTGAATTTGCACAGCAGTCTGTTGAGTTGGGAGCCAAGAGTACCCTGTTTATTGTACACTTCACAGCAAGAAAACAGCCAGCAAGCTCAATCGACACTCAGGTGGGCATGCTAAACTAATGGCTTCCCCTCCAACTTTGTGCATCATCTTTTGTGTGGGCTTCTTCAGTCTTGACGTTTACTGGCTGCACTGTGACAATTTGAGGTGCATTTAGAGTACTGTCTTGAAAAGCATATTGAAATGTCCAGCCATGACAAGCACCTGCATGATTGCCAGCCTTGTCGACAGCAAACAAGGCTCCAACATAAAGTGGATAGTGTTTAACAATGCGCTGGATGGCATCTTCGGCAGCTTGCTTGGGAGTGGCACCTTGACGCATGCTTTCAACAACCTGCCACAGAAGCACACAGTGCTCATCAAAGCTCAGCCCTCAGCTTGTGCAAGGCATGCTGGCAACTGATTCAACTCCAACTTGGTGTGAAGGATATACTCTGCTATAAAGTTGGACAGTCATTTGCATGACAACATGTCAGGACAACAACATTACCTGATAGCATGGCTGAAAGCGCAAATGCAGGTCTCCATCACCAGTACTTCCGCAACCACCCACATCATTGTCAGCATATGCTGCACCTCCAGCAACGCATGCATCACCAACTCGACCTGGCACCTTGCACAGATGCATAAGACATGAGTAAGCTTCTGAGCATAAGGCATCTCAGACTACAAAGAGTCTTTCAGCAACATGCAATATGGGCATGTAAAGCTTTGACTTCTTCATGATGAACTCATGCTTGCATTCAGTCACCTTATGACTGGCTCCATTGGAAGAAGCTCCAGCAGCAATATTGCCCTTGGCATCAATAGCAACCATGGCTATAGTGTCATGATCTTGTCTGGATGGCCATGTGCTGCTTACTGAGCTGTGCCCTTCCTGACCGTTTGCAGAGTGTGCGTATAACTGGTCTGCACTGTTTCTTTTGTAGGGTCCGCATGATTCTGATGCCTTGGGAAACACATGACACCTGAAGTTGGGCTGACATTGCGCCTCTTTCCTGCATGCTGTCAATACAATACTTTGTGAATCTAAAATGTCAAGAGCTTCCCTCGCTGCATTGCAATATATAATCACGTTTGCTTGGGCTGCATTCATGCCAAAAACACAGGCTCTTACCAAGAGTAGAAGGCACTGCTACTAGCAGGTGTTGACAAATTGGTGAGCATCATGCCCATCTCCTGAGCAAATGCAGTAGCCTGAAGGCCTGACAAGGTGGTATGGGTTGAATGGTCCATAACCAGCCTGGCTGTGCTGATGGCATCCTTGACATGCCGCAGATTGCAGACAGAACCTACATGCATGTCTTTCTGCAAAAGCAGTGATTACTGTCAACACTGCTCTGCCTGACACATGAGAGACAATTGTAGCTTGCCTCACCCACCCCTGACATGATCATGGCATCAAGTGTGGTCTCCCCATCTTCATCAGGGGAGCCGCCATAGCCAACTGTAAAATCACACTGGTCATTCTCGCACTTGCTGCAGCCCTACAAAAGCAGATGGCACATAAGTGCACATGATGTTGGTTTGCTAGTCAAAGCTTCGCTACCAAGCGCTGGCAAAGGCAGCTTATACGTACCTGCTCGACAGCATTCAGCGCCGCAGAATTCGGGTCAGCAGACTCCAACAGCGACCTCCAGGCTTCAGAGGTAGCGTCAACAAAAGGCCAAGTATTGACTACCACAGGTGACCCGTACGTGCTGATCGCGATCACTGAAATCAAGCACAGCAACAGATGGCCCGTGGCTGCTCTCATAGCGTTCAGCCGCTCCATCGCCATCTGCAACAGCAAGGTGACCATTGCTCTCAAAATTGCTCCGAAACCAGCTTTTGCATGGCATGTGCCATCGTTATACACAGCTTCCAAGGACAGACCGTGAAAACCTGAGCAATTCGCTTATCAATCAAGGTTTTTCATCACTGTTGTCTGTCTGCAAGCCCTTGTCATCGTCCAGCACGTCTGTACGATTTACTTGAACACGTTGCTTGCACTTTCCAATTTAGGACAGTTACCGAGCTATACAGCCTGCACAGGGTAAGTGCAGTGGCTGAGCACACCCGTACGAACTGTGTGTGAACTCATCATTGGCACTTAAACAGATGGTGAGTATATGAGTTGCACGCAAACCCTCAGCCACTCCTTCGCCTCGCTGTGCTGATCGGACGCTACGTGTGTGTGACAGGCAATAGAGGACTGGTATAAGCAGGTGCAACGCAGAATGGCCAGCAGTTTCATCAACACATTCTCAAATTTTGTTCTGTGTCTGCTGTCCTGACTGCTACAGTCTCACCTGCTGTCGTGCTGCAGTTACCTCCTGTCACACGGGCCTACATCACACTGTGTGTTCTGACTACAGCAGGTTGTGCACTTGAGGTCAGCATAATCAACCATGCTCAACATCCAAGGCTGCTGTAAGACTGCTCTTATTTACACCTTCATGTTATTCCTGCAACCATTTCTGCAGGTCATCACACCCTTCAACATATACTTCAATGCAAGACTCATCTTTCAAAAAGGAGAAGTATGGCGATTACTGACAACCTTTATGTTCTTTGGCAGTCTAGGTCAGTATGGTCCACAAAATACGCTTTGGTGACAAGGGTACAAAAGCTTACAGGAACAGAGATGCCAATCAAAAGGTCTTTGCTGCAGGGCTTGACTTTGTCTTTCACATGTTCTTTTTGATCAAATACAGCAAGTCTCTGGAAGAAGGGTCTTTTAGAGGCAGAAGCGCGGACTTTTTATGGATGTTGCTCATTGGTGAGGCGTTGCTGACTTGCTGCGTCCGCAGGTTCAGTTCATACATCACAAGCATAGCATCTTGCTGTTGCAACTGTCTGACCTGCATGTCCTTGTGATGCAGGTGGAGCGGTGCTCACATGTTGTGCCCCATTTGTAAACATTCAGTTCTTGGGGTCTTCTTTGACCTTCATGATGGTGAGCTTTCTGATGTTGGTGTCATGCTTCAACTTCCCAGTCATGGCAGCTTTTGCTGCATCACTGACGCAATGGCTCACATCTGTGCCCATGATGAACAAAGTCTTTAGCACAAGCAGATGGTGACAGACATCTGTATGCTTGTGGTCGGCTGCTCAGGTGTATGTGTGGGCTCGGCGGCATCAGTACGTCAACTTGAGCTTCCTAGGGATATTCACATTCACAGCCCCGTATCTACCATGGGTCTTGTTGGCATTCAGTGTCGTGCTGCGCAGCTCGCCTGTGGTAGATTTGATGGGTATGCTGGCAGGTATGCTTTTGGCTTGCTGCAGCAAATGCTTGCTGGAACAGAAACAAACAGTATACATGTATAGGAGTGCTTGCATAAATGTGCAATGTTTTTTGCATGTGTGATGCATGCTGTGTGATGAGCTAAAGCTGCTGAGCTAAAGCTGCTGAGCTAAAGCTGCTGAGCTAAAGCTGCTGAGCATGCCCGTTGCACCAGTTGGCTGTGGAGCCCATCCTCTGTCAGGTGTTGCAGTATGAGTGGCATTCAAACAGCTGCAAATGTAATCCCAAGCTGAACCACACAAAGCTGGCAATGCTTCACAATCACAGCATTCTCATGCTGAACTAGCTGCTGTGCCAGGGGTCCAAATTGTACACATTTTGCAAGGCCATTTGGTCATAACTTGTCATGTGCTCTTTAGGTCATGCATACTATTTCTTAGAGGATGTATATCCTCGTATGGCGCATGGCAGACGGCCGCTGAAAACACCAGGTTTTGTGAAAGCGCTGTTCCCAGCTGACCAGATACAAAGCTCAAGACCAACAGCAGCACCAGCTGCTGCCCCTGCTGCTGCTCAATTCCCAGCGCCAGGCGTAGTACCTCCTCCTGTAGGTGGGTTCACAATCTCATCAGTTTGTGTGGGTGTGCCCTTCTTTATTTGCTGCTAGATTCTATGGCTGCTTTTGCAATCCTGCATAGATGGTTAGGTGAGCAAGTCATGACAAGCTGTCACTTTGTGCATAATTTCACTGCTGTTCCAAGACTCCTGACGCCAATGCAATGTTGACATGGAAGTACATGCCTTGCCCAGCATAGTGCCTAAGCTGAGCAAAACCGCTTGTAGCCTGCTGAAGCTGCTGTACTGACAAATGTTGTCACATTGTATGCGTAGGTCAACAATGATGGCATGTCTATTGGCCGTGTGTGTAGATGTTGTGAGCATCATGAGGCCAAGAGCTGTATCTGTAGATAACGGACGTTCTTATAAGTTTGTACAATGTTACTGAAATGCAAGCGATTTAATTGAGGTTGGGAGTTGGTTTATGACCCGTTTGAGGCACAACTTCGAGAGCAGGCTGTGGCAATATCACAAATTATGTCCTCTTCAAGCATATAGTATTGCAGCACTCCTCAGTATCAACAACGCAAGCATAAGATGAAAGGCTGCAATGCAAACTCCTGTAACAAATGTTCCCTGTGGCTGAACTGTGTCATGATACTCGAAAGTGACGAAGAGCAACGCTTGTATGGTCAGCTGACCTGCATACTGGCCCAGCAGCACGGTCATTCGTGTTGTCAATGCTGCAACGCACAAGAGGCACCGCAGTTGCGGTGTGCTTAAAGCAAACGTGCTGTTGTGCACCACAGCAGCACAGACGAGGTTCGATGTCGGACGGGAATGTCGACTCTAGAAACGCCAACTTTAGCAAATGACGACATGGACGAAGAACGTCAAAGATCGGGCAGCTTGGCTTCCACGACCGCGCTGTCTCATCAGCTGTCTCTATCAGCATTGCCAGATGAGCTTGCCAGGCGATTGGATCTCGTGGACCAGGTCAGATCTGTTACGCGTCGCGATACTGTGTTGAGCATGCCGGGTGATACGATTCAGCAGCAGTGTAACCCCCTGCGCAATGCGCGCGGGCAGCTAACTCAAAATTCTGGGTCTCTGTAAAGCTGCAGCTTCTGTCGTATCGAGCTGCACGATTGCAACAACGACTTTGCCGTGCTGCTCAGGTGAAGGTTAGTGAGCTGGTAGAAGGGCTGCAGCTGGTGCATGCTGGTTTCTTTACAGAGGCAAGTTTTGGGCAGCATTTGGCTGCACCTATTTTCAGCATTGTACTTTGGGCAGCACTGCTACATTAAAGCCGTGGCATGAAGGAGCATATGCAGTTTTACCATCTTGCAAACACAGTGGCTGCAAGTGATTACCATTTGTATATCAGGTACGCCATGACATTCAAGGAGATGACGAAGACAAGTCAACACAGTCACAGGGCATTGTCTCAAAGTGGCGGCAGAAAGAGAGGCTGAAAACGACTGCTGTTGCTCTGGTGCTGTGCCTCAATATTGGGGTTGACCCACCAGATGTCATCAAAATCTCGCCATGTGCTCGTCTGGAATGCTGGGTGGATCCATTGTCAATGCAGCCTCCAAAAGCTTTGGACACCATCGGTAATGCTCTCAGATATCAGCAGCATGCAGCTAGCATGCGCTATTTGCTACCAGATGGAACAGGAAAATCAAGCTGATGCACCTGGTATGCAGGCAAAAACCTGCAAGCACAATACGAGAGGTGGCAGCCTCGTGCAAAGTACAAGATGCACCTGGATCCCACCATGGACGATGTCAAGAAGCTGGCTGTGTCTAGTCGGCGAGCCGCCAAGGTGCTTTATGTGTTTTGACACCATCAGCATATGCAGTTGCTGCTCATGACTCTGCGTGTTACAAGTATGAGACCTTTGCGTTCTATGGACCTGCTTGTGCGTGCCACAAAAAATAGCTGTTGTCTGCTGGTCTAGCAAGCAATTTGGAGGCAGTAGATGCCTTTGTTTAGCAACAGTGCGCACTTGTGACAGGCCTGCTGCAAACAGCTACATTTATGTATATGACTGAGTCTATGTCCAGACATGAGGCATGCTGCTACTCCTGTGCGACGTGCAGAATGAACGAGTCTTGTTTCACTACAACGGGCATGGTGTGCCACGCCCGACTGTCAATGGAGAGATCTGGGTCTTCAACAAGAGCTATACGCAATATATTCCTATGTCTATCTATGATCTGCAAGCATGGCTGGGCACTCCCTGCATCTTTGTCTTCGACTGCTCAGCTGCTGGGCTCATTGTCAACTCCTTCAAGGCTTTTGCAGAGCAAAAGACGCAGGTTGGCCTCCTGTATCCTTCCTTCCATTCCTCCATCCGTCTGTCCCTCCATCTACTCATCCTACTCATTCTATTCATTCTACTTATCCTACTCAGTCGTTCATCATTGGTTTATTCATCAATCCATCCATTTTCACATTCACCCATTTGTTCGTTCATTCACATCTTCATTCATTTGCCATCATGTCAGATGTTTTCCCAAGGGTTAGGCATGTGTAGAGGTCAGCTTGCTGTGACTGTGTACTTTGGCTGAAGATGTATCAGAGCATCTTGCTTTGGATGGCATCCACAAGCTTGCACTAAGCAATCACACCGGCAAAGCTGGTTTAGAGTCTTGCAGATGCATGCACTGCGTGCTGTACAAGTCCTGGAGACTTCTTCTGTGTAGTGTACATGCACTTCGCCAACAGAGGGCACCATGGACTTCATTGTCATGGGGCAGCGTCAGCTTGAGTAGAAATTACATTTGCACAGTATGTCAAACTTGCCTCTGCAACAAGGGCAGCCTTGGTCTAGCATCAACCCACTGAGCAAGTTTTACACACACAGGAGAGTGAGAATGGGGGGCCGCCGCGCAATGGTGGCTCAGGGTATGCAGGGGGGCCTCACAATGGCAGCCCTCAGGATGGGCTCAGTGACTGCATCCTGCTGGCTGCTTGCGGCGC
>JAABUH010002959.1_pt1 | contig 15405 bp, 26 predicted proteins | sample 5559121 | NCBI WGS metagenome assembly JAABUH01 (sample SAMN10711871, study PRJNA513364) | rock metagenome | isolation source: Antarctica rocks | place: Antarctica: Victoria Land, Battleship Promontory nord | collected 2015-12-28
CGCGAGCATGGAGCGGGTCTCTGCGTCCATTTCGGCCGAGGACGCGGGCATGGCGGTTGAGGATGCGGGCGTGGACTCGGCATTCAGAGACGCGAGCCTGGACGAAGAAGAGGGCTTCAGCGATGCGGAGGGGCAGGCTGATGCGCCGCAGGTGGCCGCGCCGCAGCCGGCGCCGGCTGCCAGCGTGGGCGCCGCGGGCGCCGGCGCGGGGGCCAAGGGTGTCGAGGGGGAGCGTGATGCGGAGGGCGGCGCAGATCTAGAGAAGATGGCGGACCTGGACAGCGCGTTCGACTCGGCCGCGGCCAAGGCCGCGGTTAAGGCGGCGCAGGCGCGCAATCCTGTCCGGACAGTGCCTGCGAGGCGGGCGCGTGGGCGCCGAGCGTGTGCGCGTGCGGGGTGCTCGCGGACGGCGCGTTTGGCCCAGCGGCGGGCAGAGCGGGCGGGCTGGACTGGGGTGTGGCCAGGGTTGTGCCGGGTGTTGCAACCTTGCGAGTGCTCGCCGGCGCGTGCCGAGCGTCCGGGAGGGGGACCAGGGCTACAAGGCAAGCGCTTGCTGCGTACGCCTGCCGCATGCCCGCCGCGGAGGGCTCATCCTGACCTGGCCTGAAGTGCCGAGCGCGCTGCAGGCAAACCTGGCCGAGGGGCCTTGGAAAGGCTCAGCGCCGGAGGGTGTAACTTTGGCTGCGGCGCAACCCGAGGGGCTGCACGGCGTCGACGGCAAGAACAGCACCGCGCCGCCCACGCCGTCGCTGTCCGTGCAGGCGCGCCGCCCCCCGTCCATGTGCGGGCGAACAGGCCGCACCGTTCCCAGGCCTGCAGCTGCGCCGCCCCTGCGCACAGCCGCGTGGCGTGCAGCGAGCGTGGCTAGGGTCGGGTATCGCCGCGCAAGCAGCGGCCTGCTGACCATACCCTACCCTGACCTGCGGCGCCCCGCGCCGCCAGAGCGTGGCGCTGGACGGCGCGACCAGCAGCTCGTGCTCCGGCGGCAGCGCGCAGCTGCCGGACGCGGTCGCGCTGGGCCTGCGCCAGCGCGGCCGCGGCGGCAAGGGCGCCGGCGACGCGGCGCCGTACGGCAAGGGCAAGGCCGACGGGCAGCGCGCGCTGTGCAGCGGCGACTACTACGACGACTGCGACCTGTACGCTGTCAAGGCGCGGCCGCGCTGCCGCGCCGGCGGGGCGCTGTAAGGTCGACCAGGCAAGTGTGTCCGGTTACGCGGGAGGACGAAGCTGTATTGGTTCGTGGCAGGAGAAGCCAGACACTTCCGAAACCTGCAGACTTAAGGATGCCACTGGTAAGGCAGGGCTTCCAAGCCGCGTTGGCTCAAAACCATGTGCAGGTTGTGTGCTGGGCGTGCAACAGGCACTGTAGTCAGGGCGTCAAGTCAAGGCGTCATCTGCCGGCTGAGGCCCGGCGACCATGGCACGCAGGTCGCGCCCACCGTCTTCGATCGCACCAGCGCCACCGCGAGCGCGGCGCTGATCGGCGCGTTCGGCGGCGCCACGCTGGTGCTGCGGTACTACATCGACTACTTCATGGACTGAGTGGGGTTGGAGGTCGTTGATGAGTTCGTGATTTGAGGGGGTTAGGGTCACGGGCTACCTCATGGACCGAGGGGTGGACTGAGGGAAGTGGGGCATGGACTGCTTCAGTGGCAGAGGCTGTGCGTACGTGCTGCACCAGAGGCAGCTGTATGCTGCCTGGTGCACCACAGGCAGCTGTGTGATGCCTGGGTTGAGGCCCTGTGCGGTGCAAGGCGATGAAGCGGCGTGCGCTGTGGTGCGTCGGGGCCGGCTTTGCTGATACTGGCGCGTGGCGAGTGGGTGTTTTGTCAAGAGCGTCCGTGTGTTGGGGCGGACGTTCCTGCAGGTGTGGCGGGCTCAGCCTGTGGGTTGAAAGCACTTGCTGCCTGCCTGCGAGGGGACGCGCGTGAACCAGGCACTTCAAGGCAATTGGGGGTTGCTACTTAAAAATTTATGCACCAACCTAAATTTGGGAGCTCCGCTGCCGCGTGATGCGGCCTGGGAGTGGTGGTGGCTCGGCGCCTGGCGCTTACCCCGGTCCCATCTACGCACTATGTACAACTGCCTGGCACCGTCTTATCTGAGCTATTTGGCGACATTATCAAGCGCTGTTGCGGGCAGCAGCAGCCACTCCGCTCCTTGTGGGGCGGGCAGGGCGCCGGTCGGCTGCGGTGCCGAGCCAGCTCAGCGCTGGGGTTGCGCGTGTGCGCTTGCGGCCGCCGTGACGGCCGCTGAAGCCGAAGCAAGCGGGGTGGCTGGAGATGCCAGGCAGATACATTGGTTCAAGGCATCTGTCTGGGCGGCCGTGCCTGCCTTGCGCGCCCGGCCACGCCTCCGCAAAGCCGCATGCTCGGCGTGCACGCGGCTGCGTTTGCGCCCAGCGCCGGCCGCCGCGTGTGCCACCTCCCCATTTGTGTCACCCCTGAATGCTGTGCGTGTGTAGGGGCTGATCAGGGCCAGGGCGCCCGCCGACGGCTCGCGATGGCTTGCAGCGTTTTCACGCGCAGACCTGGGCCAAACCCGCCATCGCGGGCGGCGGGGGTTTCCGCGCCTCCCCTTGCGGGGCCGCAGACTGCAATGCGGGCAGCGCTGGGGCCATGCTTATGCGCACCTCACAAAAGCTGTGGTACTGTGCGATCACTGCACATGCATCGCCTGTTGCTTTACTCACTTTGTGTCCGTGGTGGCAGTGGGCCATGGGGCGACCAGGCTTCAAGCACATGCCCTGGGCACCAGTTCTGGTCGCCGGCTTGGCAGCACTTGCAGTGGCGCCGCGCCGAGAGCTGGGCTGCACCTGTGGGAGTTGCTGGGTGTGTGGTGCTAGAGCGGGTTCGTTTAAGCCACGCCACACCTGGCTAATTTTCCCTGCTTTTGCCACTTGTAATGTATTTGCCATCATGATGGTGACACAACTTAACCGCAGGACGACGGTGTCAAAGTGGTTGTGTGGTGCTGCTCCCACTGCAGTCCACCGGCAGCTGGACAATGAGCAGAATCAGGAGGAAGCACGATACATTAACCCCAAGCAGATGCGCGCTGCACGGCACACCTACCGGGAACTGAGTTGCCAGGCATGGACAGCACACTTTTTGCTCGTATGTATGTTTTCACAGACGAAAGTACCTGAGAAGCAAGGAGCAGCTTACGGCCAAGCCCCGTCATTGGCAGCGCAACAAAGCGTTTATGCCACATACACCATGCGGCATGTGTCTTTCTTCCTCCCAGCAATCCCGCTCCTGCATACCAGCATGCACGCATGAAGGCAGGTCCTTTGATTGCACAACTGCCCATGTGACACGGAAAGGCTGCATGCATGCAGCTTGTGCAACAGCACATGGCCGCCGCTTTCCTTCCTTCATGTATGCTCGTGCATGCGCTTGCTGCTGCTGCTGCTGCTGCGCCTGCTGCTGCGCGCTTCATGCCTCGCTGCTTGGATTGCCAACACTCAAGCAGGTGGTTGTTGCGTGCGGCCGTTCACATGGGGACTACCATGCTTGCTGACTTAGTGCCATGTTTGGGAAGTACCCAGCGGTCTGGAGCATGTGCATGCTTGGCTCTGGCAGCGCCCGCGGTGATGCGCGGGGCGGCTGTGGGCGCCGCAGTCGAGCCTGAGGCGGCGTACACGGAGGAAGCCGCACTCGTAAGAGGCTGGAGGCACGCGCTGCTGGTCATGCCGGGCGTCAGGGAGGGCGCGGGCTTCCGGGTGAGGAACTCTGGGGCGACGCTCAGAGCGAGGGCTCCTGGAGCTGGACGAGCTGGTCGCCGCTCACGCCCGCGTCGAGAGCAGGACGGCTGTGGGAGGGCTGAGCGGGAGGGCTATGAGGCGCTTGTCAGTGAGCTAAGCCTGTGTGTTCCAGAACCTGGCCATAAGACCTGCATCAGTGCAGGCGTGTGCTGGCTGGGCCGCGGCGGCGCATGCGGCCGGGTCGCGCCGCCCGTCAGGGGGTCCTCATCGGCGCCGCTGCCGCCCAGGCCGCCCGCGGCCATTGCGCGCTTGCCTATGCGACTTCGGCCGCGCACGCGCGCACGCACCTGTTGGCGTCCCTGCAAGCCTCTCATGGCAGGCTCACCTTAGCCAGCTCGTGCAGGCGCGGCACCCTATCCCTATCCCTATAGCCAAACTCCAGATTCAAACATGCGCTACATGCACACGTGCGCGCGCATTGCTCCCAGGACTCACCCTCTGAGTGCGCTTGCGTGCATGCGCGCAGGGCCTGCACAGGGCATGGGACCACTCGAATCCCGGGGCAGCCCATGGAGGCTGGACTGCCTGGGCCCATGAGCACTTTGTGCACGGCGCAAACCACGACCAGTTGGCGAGCACACACCAGCGTCAGCCATACTCTCGGCGTCAAATAACAGAGCTTATTCGCGGGGCAGGCGCGTCGCCGCTGATGGCCGCCACAGACTTGCCTGCCTTTTACGCTGGCTCGCTACATGGAGTTTGCGATCGGCGGCGCAGCGCGGGGCTGGACCAGGGCGGCGCAGCGGGGCCCGGGCAGGGCGACGCGCTGGAGCTGCGTGGGTGGGTCTTGCTCGGGCCGTCCTGCACTCAGTCCCTGTCCCAGTGCCTGGCGGCGTGCGCCGTGAAGAGCGTGTGCACCTCCGCCCAGGAGGCGGTGCTCTTTGCCCACCGCCAGAACTCCTGGGCGGAGCCAGCCCATGGTGCATGCGCCGCCCGGCGCCTCATACCCATCAGGCCCGTTGGCTTGATTCTGCGGCCCGCCATGCAGGCGTGCATCATGGACTGGATCCTGCCAGGAGATTGTGCCGTGGGCGGAGAGCACTGCCATGTGGGAGGAGGTGCACTTGCTCCTGACGGCGCATGCCCAAGCACTGGAAGGGCTACTGTGCGTGGTGCGGCCCGGCCAGGCCCTGCACCACCCGTGCAACACCAGCGGCGCTGGACCAGCACGTCGCCCTGCCCAGGCCCAGCCGCGCCGCCCTGTCCCAGCCCCGCCACATCGCGCTGCGCAAACTCCATGGAGCGGCCGGCGTCAGAGGAGGCAGGCCTATGGCGGCCACCTGCAGCGGCGCGCCTGCCCCGCCAACAAGGTTGTGACTTGATGCCGCCGCGGGTATGTGGCTTGCGGAGATGTATGCTGGGCAGCTGGTCATGGCTCACATTGCGCTCACAGTGCTCGTGGCCCGGACAGTCCGGCGGCCACCATGGGCTGCCTCAGGGCTTGGGGGGTCCCACGCCCGGTGGAAGCCTGCGCCGCGGAGGGGGCCTCGAGCGTCAGCAGGAGCGCACGCTCGCAAGCACATACAGAGGGTGAGTCGTGGGAGCCGGGCGCGCACGTAGGCGTATGAAGAACGCTCAAAGGTCTCGATTTCGGTGTCTCTGATGTATAGATGCTGCACGTCGCGCGCAAAGTCTCACTGCGCAGGAACGTGCACCTGCTGTGCTGCGCGCGCAGCAGTGTGTTGGGAGGGCTCTCCCTGCTCAGGCGGACTGCGCCCGCAGGCGGCGCGCCCACTGTCAGCGCATTGCATGGGCGAGGCACACTCATGCTGCCATCAGCGCTCCATCACACCAGGGCGTGTGTGCTGCAGTTCTCACGCAGCGTACCTGCGTGCACGTGCGGCCAAGCCTGTCAAGAGCCAGTGCGTATGCAGAGCTGTGTCTCCTGGCAGCAGACATCGGCATGGAATAAGACATAAGACACAATGCATTCAACCTGTGACGGCAGCTCGCCACATATTGCTTGCCCGCGCCACAGCTTGTCGGCACCGACAATCCAAGGCGAAAGCTGGAGACACGGAGTGCCCTGGTGACCTAGCAAGCGCAATCAAGCAACTGCCTGCCTGCCAGGATGCCGCTCCACCCACCCAACAGTCAATGAAAAGAGAAGGCGGGAACACAGCGTGTGGATAACCGCAACCTCTTGTGGCGCTGCTGGCGTGGGAATTTTCAGCGAGTGCGCCCAGCACAGCAGCCCAACCAGCACAGGGCGCTACGCAAGTGCTAGCGCATGAGCTGCGGTGGTGCAGGACACAGTTGTGCCTTTCGGCTGCGGGTCAGAGAAATATGGGAAGCTTCACTCGAGGCTGTAACTCCCCAGTAATCCCTAAGCAGCGGCGCTTGTTTAGTTTCAAACCCAGAACTGATAGCCACAGGAGGCGGGCTACGGAGCGCGTGCACGCGCGCCAGAGGAGACCCGCGATGGCCGCGTTCGAGGCCGGCGCAGAGCCGCGGCGCTTCCTGGAAGACCCGGCGGAGGATGACTTTGATGACAGCGAGAGCAGCGTCAGCTCGTATGATGACGAGCAGGCGAGCGCGGGGCCCGCCGCGCGCGCGCCCGCGGCGCCCTCCCGCGTCCCGCCGCTCGCCCTGGGCCCGCCGCCCGGCGCGGCGCCCAAGCTCGCGCCGCGCGTGCCGCTGCTGGGGCTGCGGCTGCCGCTGGCGCGCGAGGGCCAGCCCGGCGAGACGCCGCGCGCGATGGCCAAGCCGGACACGCCCGCGCTCGCGCGCAAGCCGAGCGCGGAGGCGGGCGGCGGCGACGCGCTGCCGCCCAAGCCGCCGCGGCTCAACCTCGGCTCGGTGGCCGGCGAGCCGTCGCCGAGCCCCAAGCGCGCGGCGCACAGCGGGCGGGGCGCGCGCGACGCGCCGCCGCCGCTCACCGTCAGCCTGCTCAGCGAGGCGTTCCAGGTGCCCGCGGAGGCGGTGCGCGCCGGCGGCCGGGCGGCGCAGGACGTCGCGCGGCAGCGCGTCGCGGCCGAGCTGGAGGTGCCGGCCAAGGCGCTGCGCGTGTTCGAGCTGCGCGAGCTGCGCGACGGCGGCGCCGCCGAGCCGGAGGCCGGCTGCAGCCACCTGGCGGTCAGCGTGACGGGCTCCAGTGCGCGCCCGCGCCTCCCCGGCCCGGTCGCGCGCCGCCCCTGTGTGTGCCTGCGTGCGCCGGAGCGCCGCGCGCACCGCGCGGAGGAGCCTGGGCGCGGCCCAGCACCCCGGAGGTCTGCTACGCAGGCTCCACTGGTGCCCCGGCTGCAGTATAAGCCACGCCTGGCATCAGACGCGCTTGCTGTCTGCCGATACACAAGGGCGCTACAGGTCGCACAGGCCTGTGCTCGGGCTCCGCTTCACACGGCCTCCTGAAGCCGAGCCAGCAGAGCGCCCTGGCCGGCACTCTATTGGCTTGCTCGAAAACGCCGCAGCAGCTTATGAGCAAGCCCCAGAGACACCAGCCGCCGCGTTGCTCAGTGCGCCTCTCCCTGCAGCGCCTGACACGCCCGGGGCCGCGCGGCCGCAGCATTCTCGCTGGCCGCGCTGGAGGAGCTGCTGGCGGCCGGCGCGCGCCTGGCGGATGCCGCCAAGCAGAGTGCGCCGCGCACCCAGCCGCCCCACCCGCGCACAGCTCTGGGCGGGCCCGGCGCCAGGCATCTCGCGCTCCTATACGCTCACACATGTGCCCTGTCAGCACACAACACCCAAGCGGAGTTAGGCCTAGAAGCATTGCCCGCTGGTGAGAGCAGAGGGTCGCTTTGTCCACGGTCTCAAGGCGCACGTGGCGGCGCGCGCAGGCGATGCGAGCGTGCAGCAGCTGCGCGCGCAGCTGCGCGCGCGCGAGGCCGGCTGCGCCGCCGCGCAGCTGCGCGCGGAGGACGCGGAGCGGGCGCGCGGCGCGGCAGAGGCGGCGCTCGAGGTGGGCACTGCAGGGGTAGGGCAGGGCCAGTGTAGCACGGGGGTTTGTGTCTTGCCCGGCCAGCCCTGCCGCCTGCGGAGTTGGTGTGATGCCAGTGCGCACACAGGCGCATGTCGGGGGCTGGGGCCAGCGGCGAGAGTGCGCGCCCGCAGGAGGTGCAGCGGCGGGCGAAGGACGACCTGCAGGAGCTTGGCGCGCGCTGTCAGGGCGCTGAGGCGGAGGTCGCTACCCTCACGTGCGCCGCAACACCACGCCAGACCAGACACCCCTCCTATAGGCTTGTCACAGGGGGTGTAGGTTCTTGTGCAGAGGCACAAACAGGTGTGGAGTCGGGCGCATGCCAGTCGTCTGCAGGGAGTGTTGTGACGAGTGTCTACTGGAACTCGTGTGGTCGTCCAGCTACGCGGCAGCGTGCGGCCGCAGCGCTCAGCCTGCAGGCATGCCGTCACCAGCCGGCTTCCCACTGCGCCTGCCAGCCCTCGCGTGCACAGACTTTCGCGCTTCCGTCTGTCACCCTCGGGGCGTGCGTCTCGCCGGCGTGCTGCTCAGCCTCGTTTGGATGCCCGCACCGCGCGTGCACACCCTCCTGCTAAAAAATTGTGTCGTTGTGACGACCGCGCCGGCGCAGGGCGGCGCTGCGGCGCGCGGCGGCCGTGCGCGCGGAGGGCCAGCGCGCGCTGGACGGCCTGCGCGGCGAGTTCGAGGCGCTCACGCGCGAGCTGACCGCGCCCGACGCCGGCCCGGCCGGATCCTGGTCGGCCGCGTCGTCCGGCCCGCCGCACGGCGCGCGCCGCCGCCAGGGCTCGGGCAAGGTGTCGGCGCGGGGCGGGGCAGGGGGCGGGCTGTGAGCGGCGGCGTGCCAGCAGCCTCCATGCTGCCAGACCCCACACTTGTGCTCAGCTGCATTGCCATGTGTTGCTAGGGCGAGCCTGCAAGTCTGCCGTGTAGGATCCTCTTTGTAGGGCGACATCCGTCCACGAGACCGTCAATGGTGGGCCGTGGGATTGGCTGCTGGATTCAAGGCAAGTGCGGGCACGTGTTTGGGGATATCAGCTGGGCGGGTCACGTGCGCGCAGGCCCCGGCGGCGCTGGCCCGCAGGCCGCGCCCGCGCCAGGCTGCTCGCCGCACGACCGCGTGGCGTCCGTGCTGGAGCGGTGCGCGCGCCGCCAGCGCGCCGCCCTGCTGCGCGCGCTCGCCGCCGCCGCCTGTGTGACTGACCTGCACACGAAGCCGGAGGAGCGTGTTTGAGAGGAGAGTGCTGTGTAACGGCTGCCTTTACGCTTTGCAGCAGCTGGGCTGACGGGCCGCGCCCCCCGGCCGCCGCGGCAGGCTCTGCGACGAGGAGCTGCTCTCGCGGCTGGAGCGCTGCATGGCACGCGCGGCCAGCGGCGAGGCGCCCGCGTCCGAAGCCTGCGGCTGAGCGGCGATGCACCTCCGCACGCGAGCCATCTGGGCGAGCTGGCCGCGCCCCGCCCAGCGAGCGCGCGCGGTTTGGCACGCGCGGCCAGGCAGCAGCCGGCCCGCCCGGCAGCAGCCGTCCGGCTGCTGCCGTCCGGCTGAGCGACTGGAACGGTTGCATGTGTGCTGCTCATGCATGACTGTGTATGTGACTGTGAGCAACGGAGAGCGTCTTGTTTGTAGCGGGCTATGCAACGTGTTCTGCGGTCATAGACCAGTCCAAGCATGCGCCGTCATGCGCTCGATTCCGCAGTGTGAAGATCGGGGTTATAGGGCTTTGACGGAGCAGCGCAGCCCGCACCTGGCGCAGCGCAGCCAATGTGTTCCCAGCGCGCCGCCGCCAGAAGCAGCTTCGGGGAGGTGAGAGGCGCACTTTTGGCAGCAGGATAGAGCGCGAGCGCGGGCGTGCCATGCAGACGCGGGTCCCGCCGTTGCAGGCGTCAGTATGAGGTGGCGGCCCCGTGCGCGCACCGCATGGCCTCCAGACGCGCCAGCCCTCCCAGTGTCGCTGTGATAATTGTTGTTCAGCGGGGCTGACAGGTGTACTGGGGCACACTATGACCAATGCCATTAAGTGATTGCGCTGCTGACACATAGCCCTGGGGTCTGCTTTCCCATTGTATGCGGCGTGACCTGTAGCCTGCGGCATCAGCGAAGCATGCCTAGCCGCGCGAGACTTCTGCGCCTGAAATAAATGGATTATGCGCATTGCGTTGTTGCAATTGCGTTGCACTGGCGGGCCATCTCCCATGAGTTCATCAGTCGCAGGGGGGATACAAGGCGGCCTTCCGAATACAACAAAGGGCAGCACTGAGCATGCATTATGCCACACACCTGCAATACATGCCCTTGCATTTTCAGCAACCCGACAGCGCCTTGAAGCAAACAGGCGAACATTCACTGTAACCAGCTTCAGTTCATGAGCTGACAGTCACCGTGAGGATAACACCGTCACAATACTGTCACAGATTTCTCAGCCAGCGCCCGCACTCGCAGCTCATGCGCATGCCCTCACGAGCTGCACCGGGTGCACCCTGGCCAACTCACGCCGTGTGCAGGGCGTTGAAGACTATGATCCAGCTCAGCTGCGCGGCGCACACGCGCACATCAGGCTCAGCGCATCGCATGCTCGTGCAGGACGCCTTCACAACTCCATTCTCCTCTCCTCATGCAGAGCGGCACGCCGCCTGACGGAGGAGGCTGCAGCGCCTTATTGTAAACAGGGCACAGCTGCCTGGGGCTTTACTGAAGGCGTGGATGCTGCACTGCAGCAACAGCATAGCCAGCTGCATGTCTTTGCCACGAGCGGCAGCCGAAAGGGCGACAGCGAGTAGACAGCCAGTGAACAGGCTGGCACGAATGCCCCCTGGCCCACTGCACCCCCAGCGGCGCCAGGGCATGGGGCGTGCACCAGGACAGTGGCAGAGGCCCTCTGCAGCTGCCTGGGCGCGCACCAGGAACAGCCCTATCGCGGGCATGAGGCCCTCCATGAGCAGCAGCTGGTAGCCGCCGTACTCCTCCTCGTCCAGCCTGCGGCACTGACACGGGTCTGCACTCCTATCTTTTTTCACTTGCATAGAGCAGCGCAGAGATGTTGCAACAACAGAGGATACACAGAGGCAGACGGGGAAGGACAAGCCGACGGGGCACAAGAGCCGCTCGGGCAAGGCGAGCGCAGCACAGTCGATGCCGACCACGTCAGGTTTCGCTCGTCGGCGACTCTTGTCTGCGACCGCCAGCAGGTGCGGGCTGACACGACACCCCGCGCCCTGCCTGGCCGCCTGACAGCGCCCCCGGGAGGCAGGCTTGCGCGGCGCACCTCAGATTCTGGAACCACGAGTACACCAGCAGCAGCGCGACGCCCGCAAACCTGGACACGCGCACATCTCAGTGTTCACACTGTGCTGGAGCGAGTCCAAGCGCCAAAGCCAGCGGGGTGTGGTCCAGGCCCCTGGCAGCTGCTGGCGCGTATCCTTGCCAGCTGAGCTTGCAGCAGCGGCCGCCTGGCAACCAGGGAGCTGCCAGAGCTCACGAGGCGGCGCACCCGGCCAGTGGCGGCCAGCCCGACAGCCCCGCCAGGCCCACCCCGACGCCCGCTGCCAGCGCCACCAGCTGCCGGCACCAGTAGATCACGTCCAGCAGGTCGTCCTGGCGCCTCAGCACAGCTCCCCTCAGCAAGTTATCGATCGGTGGGTCAGCAGCCAGAGCACCAGAAGACCGCGTAATGGGCGCATTGAGCGTAATGCCTCTCGCCCAGGTTCATGGCCGGACAAGTCTACAGAGTATTTAAGTCTAGGAAATGCTGCTCGGACAGGACCTGAAGCTCTGGTTCTTCTGACACCAGACACACTAGTGACTGAAAGTGGCAGGCAAAAGCAGCGGGCCAACAGCACAGCAGGCACGCCGCAGGAGTGCATGCGTCCTCAGTGAAGGGAGCCACCTTCTCCCAGCGCTCGCCCAGGCTGTGCTTCGGGTCGAGCGCGCCGTGCAGCGCGCGTCGCAGCAGCGCCACCATGCGCCATGACGACAGCGACAGCGCACTCGACCCGGCGGCTTCGCTCACGCTGCGCCGGTGCCCATTAACTGGCTGCGTGGCCGGCGCAACAGCCGCGGGGCTGCGCGCACCGCTTGGCCGTGCTCGCATCACAGTCTGTTTACGTGTCAGGGAAGGTGAGTTGACGACGAGCAGGCACTGGGGCACGGCTCACCAGCTCGCCACTACACAGTCAATAGTTGCGAGTTGCACTCCGCACAATTGTGAGGGTAGGGGTAAAGGGTTTAAGGGCAATGCGCTCGCCTCGGATGCATCGTCCGGACGCCCGTCGATGGTCCTGACAGGCGCACTTTCCTCCAGATTTTGTTGGAAAGAGAGCGCAGTCTGCAGCACGTCCCTTTTAAGCTTGTGCGCTCTGTGCAGCCATCTCAGTATATAGCTCTGTGCCATCTCCCCAGCCCAGCACTGCAGCGCACCCAGCAGCTGTCTGTGCGCAGCTCCTGGGCACCCCAGAGCTTCTCCGCCATCTAGACGAGCAACCAGCCCACCTTGGGCAGCGCCGCGCACCACATATGGCCCCGGCAGCGCCGCGGCCGCAGCGCGGGGCGAGGCGAGCGGCCAGAGCGGCCCTGCTCCTCCTCTGCTTCGCGGCTGCAGCCGCTGCGACAGCTGCGCCCACACCCACTTCCGGCTCGGCGCGCGCGCTGCTCAACGCTGGAGCTGACAAGGCGCGCCACACTGGCAGGACACTACATAAATGTCATTACAAGTGCAAACTGCAGACGCACACTCTCAGAGCACAGACCGCAAACACAGGCGCAGAGATGCCTTTGGCGCCGCCGTGTGGTACCCCAGCCTCGTGTCACCACTGCGCAGGGCTGCGCAGGTGCTGACCATTGTCAACACCTGCAGCCTGGACGGCTACTGGATTGGCACGCGCTCGTACCCGGCCGGCGCCAACGCCACAGGCGATCTGGCGTGCATCAACAGCAACGAGCTGGACATCAATGTGCCATACTCTGTCAACGTCAGCGGCTGCGGCGCGCGCCCCGCCCCCGCGCCTGCCGCGCATGCGCATGAGAGCAGGCTGTGCCACCCCCAAGGATAAGCAGGCGGCCCAGCTGGCGGGAGTGCACCACAACCGGGCACGCACCGGGCCGTGTGTGCAGGCCAGCTTGGGTTGAGCGGCCAGCCCTGATGAGAGGCAGTCGAGGTCAGGCGCCTCCGCCGTCACTGTACGCAAACACGTAGGAGCGCAGTGCTGTCAGCGCCGTGGAGCCTCCCGCACAACGTGAATAGAGAGGGCATGGCATGGCGCAGGAGGCTCGCGTGCCACGCGCAGGCACCTCCGTGCGCACGGCCGCGGCGCCGCTGGTCACTGTCAGCATCGCCCAGGCGGGCGCCGCGCCGCAGCCGCTGAGCGTGGCCGCGGTCGACTCGGGCGCGTTCAACGCGACCTGGGTGGTGGCCGGGGGCACGCCGCCGCAGTGCGCCGCTGTGTCGCCTGCGCCCATGTTCGCGTGCGTTGGCCCCCCACCTCCCCCCGCACTGGAGCGCCTGGATGCACTGCTGCCCTGACCCTGTTCCCCCGTGTCTCTGCTTCTCAACAGCAGGTCCCACCGCTTGTCAACTCTGACGGCACGTTGATTTGTCACACCTTTACGTGGCGTCAGGACGCCGCAGTGCCTGCTCAAAAGCATGCGGAAACAGTTTTGCAAGTGGTCCCTGTTCATGCCGCGCAGCCTCCAGCCGGCGGGCGGCGGGGCGCTGCAGTACCTGGTCTGGGAGCCGTTTCAGGACCCCAGCGACAAGGGCATCAAGGCCATCGTAGCCGAGAGGTACATGGTCGCTGCGGCGCCTGGCGGCGCAAGGCCGGCCGTCACGCACGTGTGCGGCGTCACTGACACGCAGGGCACCTCATGCAGCCAGGTGCCGCCCGCCCGCCGCTGCCACGGAGTGCGCCGCAGCACGCGCAAACTGTGCAACCCGCCCTGTCATGTGCCCAACTGCTAAGCGGGCCTGCTGGCGGCGACACACAGGCTGCATGCACAGACGTTGCATGTGAGTCACGTGCGGCGAAGCACTCTAGGGTCAGGCGCTCAGCGCACTCCATGCTTGCGTGTGGAGCAGCGCAGCACACGTCTCACGGGGGCGCGGGCCTGCCCGCAGGCGGCGGGCGCGCTCGGCAACCAGACGCTGCTCACCACCAACGTCACGTTGCTGTATGTGTTGCAGTGCGCCGCGGGCCAGTGCCTCAAGCTCAACCCCTACGCGAGCGGCGCATCTGCGGCGGCGCCCGCGCTCGCCTCGCTCGCCGCTGCCGCAGCAGCCATGTTTGTGGCCTTTCTGATTTGACGAGTGCTCAAGGAGCTCTGGGTCACTCTTTCACCGCTGTCTCCTAGACTGTTGTTGCGGGATGGGTATGTGCTGGGTAAGAGGCGGGCGTGTATCTGCGCGTCACCTTGTGCGCCTGCTGGCCCGCCTTCATGCTGGTGACTCGGCGCGTCCCTGGCAGGTTGCGGTGCCTCTCAGCACCATGCATGCAAGTAGCCTCAACGAGACCAGGTACACCGCAAACGACAGCCCAGTGCAATAACATTGACAGAAGGCCGTAAGCGGCCAGTTTTGGCTGACACACGGTTGTAATTCGTTCATTCACTCTCGCATTGACACAACTGTGCTCCCTAATGCTTTTGTTCTTGCTGAGCCTTGCCACCCCTGGAATTGCATCCGCGCGATGGCACGCGCTAACGCACCCTGGTTACGACCCCTTACTCCTCATCATGTACCTGGTGATGAGGTGCGCCGAAAGGAAGAGGGCAGCTGCTGCTCAAGCGCATGACACCATACACTAGTCAGAATGTGCCTGAGGCCAAGTCAGAGGCTGCGTGCATGGAATCGCCATCATCATCGTCATGCAGATAACTGCTTCTTTTAAGCAGCGCCAAACATGATCTGCACTGTTCTGCATCATTGCATGATTGCATGATGAACAACACACAGCGTAGCTTCCCCAAGTCCCAGGTTGCACTCCTTCACTGGTTGCTTTGTCAGAGCATATTTTGGGCAACAAACCTTGTTGTTGCTCAAAATACTGTGACCAAAGTACAGTGACCAAGACTGAAGTGCAAGGATTTGGGAAAAGCAGATGTACAGGGTTTTCATAGTGTGGCGGTTTGCACATACTCATATGCACTCTGCAACAACACACCTGCAGCAACACGAAATACATGTACACGACACTCACACAGCATGTGCTGGTAAAACTCGCAGCAGATGCGAGCCCCGTATGCACAAGGCATACATTTTTTTTTGCCGGACATGGTTCTACGCGGTGCTGGCTAGCTTCGTAAACGATGCAGGTAAAAAGGCAAAATACTGGTTCCCCACCTTTGGGCCAGGCCCGCCATGTGACAATGATAGCTAGGGCAGGCAAACACACCTGGCACGAGGGAGGGGTCCCTAGCAACATATCGCATGCAAGCAAAGTCAGACCGCTCTGTCAGCCCTGATCAGCAGTCTGGATGCAACCAGCTCGAAATGTCAGCGCTCTCAACACGTGGCTTGACATGACCTCCTATGACCTGTCCCAGAACAGACCGCAGCGGCGCGTGGGGGGCAAAATGGGCTGCATGTTGCACGGGCCAGAAAACACCACAGCCACCCCAAAACCCACAGCATCAGCATGCAGGCGCATATTTCTCGCGCCACAGCCAAGCTGTGGGGGGTAGCACTGCTACCCTATGCTAAACCCCCACAAAAGTGCAGTGACCGCACTCCTTGCGGCA
>JAABUH010002962.1_pt1 | contig 15391 bp, 20 predicted proteins | sample 5559121 | NCBI WGS metagenome assembly JAABUH01 (sample SAMN10711871, study PRJNA513364) | rock metagenome | isolation source: Antarctica rocks | place: Antarctica: Victoria Land, Battleship Promontory nord | collected 2015-12-28
AACGTAACTCTGTTACATTCCTCCCCGCCGGGTTTCGTGTTCCGTGTGTGGGTTGACCAAGTCCACCATGTATTCATGACCCGAAACGGAGAACCGAGCTCCGAAACCATTGTAACGGACCATGGACTAATCGAACCCAGGACCTTTTCCTGGCTAGTCAAACCTCTTAGCACACTGGACTTTGCGCTAAAAGTTCGACTCTAGATGTCCACGGGACCATTTCCTAGATCTAGAACGTAACTCTGTTACACAGAAGAGGGTAGAATTAGAACACGATTGGAGTTAGAGAACGGATGAGTATAAACTTGAGATTCGCGATGGATTCGTGGGGGGTTACGTACCAAGCAATGGTGCCCGGGCATGACTACCACCTACCTCCTGGCGAAGGAGTTTGCGAACTCGTTGCGGTTGATGTTCGAAGACCTAGCTTCGATTCACCAAGTCGCATCTTGCTCGGTGAATGATAGAGGACTGTTCAACCTTTACGTGAAGTTCGATTTCGCATCCGAACCACTACTAGTTGCCAAGGTGCTTAGCAGGGCTTGCTTGGAGTTAAACGGTTTGCATTTCGAAGTGCACGACCCCTTGAACTACATGGCTTATGTAAAGTTGCCGTTTGAGATGCACGAGAAGGATCTGGATAATGGTTTGATGCTTATCAGGCAGAGCATCCCGAAATTGACTTCTAGGGTTAGCGAGGGGATTGACGTTGTAGTCGAGACACTTTGATTACAAGTGTTTGAAATCCTTCATCCTTGTAGGTATGGGAATAACGATTTGTAAACAACCTCTCCCTTGATGCGCGCCATGTTATTGTCAAACACTTGCCTGGCTAATGCAGCGTGATCCTTAACACGTTGTTGTGCATCGATTGGATCATCCTCGCTAGTCTCACTATCGCTGCTATTGCGCTTCTTCTTTACGTGCTTCTTTTTCCCCTTACGATGCTTGACGGGAGAAGGACTGGCCTCGCTCTTCGTCTCGCTCATCTCCGTGTCGCTAGCTTGCTTGGTTGGCGAAGCGGCTTTGGTCACGGCTTGGAATTTTACGAATTCTTTTTCTTGGGCTGCTTTGGCTTGGCTCTTCGCGAGTTTGCTCTGCCTTGCCTTTTCGCGTGCCCTTGCGAGAGATGCTTTTTGGGCGGAGGACAATTGCTTCTTGGCAGGTGTGCCTGTGTTGGTTGCGGAGAAGCAGGTTTAACAGGACTACAACGTTTGCTCACACACTAATCTGTACACGTGTGCGAGGCCATCCTGAGTCTTGCTTGTTTGACATCTGTTCGTAGATTTCGCATCGTTTAAGGCAAGACCCTGCACGCTCAGATCCGTGCTGTGCCTGCTAGCTTGGTCAGTTCCCACACAGCCTTTTGCGTGGAGACTGCTGACGCTGCTGATTGAGCAGAGTGCATTCCTGCGGTCTTGTCGGATCTCTTGACTTCGCTAGTTCAGGTAGCTTGGCTTGTTACATAAACCCGTATTCTCTGCAGTCAGCTTCAATGCGTAGCACCTGCATGCCGGAAGTAGCCGATGCATAGATCATCTGCGTCTAAAAGCAAGGCTGACACGCGAGAACTCGCAGCGACTAGCCTCAAAGCCTTCTCGAGCTCCCTTTTTTCGGTTGGATCGAGTTTGAAAAGCGCCGGGGGTCGCGCTGGACAGGGAATCCTACAGGCTGTATCAGTCGGTTACGAAAAGTTGACAACAGAAAATACAGATCGGGAGCATATTAGCTTCGCGAAGTTCTCGCATCTGCAACTTCACAACCCAGCCGGGCTACTTCACAGACCAGTGTTGTTGCTCGGGTATCAACACGGCTTTCAGGTCTGGGACCTTGAGGACAGCGACACTTTTCAACAGCTTGTTTCGCGACGAGATGGACCAGTCAGGTACCTTGGCAAGACAAATGAGCATAGCTGGGCTACATACACTGCTTTGCAGCAGGCAGCTTAACATGAAACGTTGCTGCAGTTTCATGGAGCCTCTGCCAATATCTTCTGTACCACATGCACCCTCCAGCCCTCTTCACAATGCATGGCCAGTGCTCGCAATTGCATTTGCACCAGCAGCAAGCAGCTCCTCAACCAACACAGACAAGTCCACTTCAGCACAGCACTGCGTACAGTTATACTGAATGAGCAGCCATTTGTACGTACACTGTCTGGCATTCAAGAGCCAGATTTTGAGCCTCAAATGCAGCTCTCGCCTCATTGTCATTGCATAGGATGAACAAATCCATGCATACGACATTGACACACTACAGCACACTTTCAGCGCTGTTACTTATCCTGTATCAGCCGTCCTGCAAACATGGAGCACAGACAACACGACAGCTCATCTCTCGGCCGCTGTGGCATTGGGCTCTGCTTGGCTTGCCTATGCATCAAATCAGGCAAGCACAGCTGCCCAAGTTCTGCATGTCTACATGGACAGCCACTCTATCATTCCCTTGTTCTGGTACAACACGGTGGTGCAAAACTGTGCTGCCACCAGCATTTGCCATGCTGCTGTACAACGGGATGTATGCACCAGTTGAGCTGGTGCCACACCACACCCTTGGTGTCACAGCATATCTGACAATTTCAGTACGAACGCGCTGTGGCACCAATGCACAGCTTGCTTGCCCCGCTTGAGTGTATGTTGTATGTGCCCGTATGTAGTAGAATCAACAATCAGAAATCAGCCAACCCCTCAGTAGGCATGCCTATTGTCAACAGCCCTGTTTCGTTTCAGCCACTTGTTAGCTCAAACGTGTTGTGACCAAACCCCAAGCTCGAGGCGGGCTTCTGTGCATCATCCTGTTTGTTTGATACTCGGACATGTGCTGCTCTGCGCTGCTGGCTGCGCTCAACACAGCATATATTTGCAGGGGGTGCCACATCTGTCTGCAAAGGCCACACGCATTGCCAATGGCAGCTGTGGTGTTCAGAACAGCCACAGCAATGGGAGCTATGATGTCCTGTCACAGTATGCCAAAACATGTGCTCAGCAAGGGGCCAGCAGTTGAAGGTGTTGGGTGAAGCAAGCATGAAATACTTGTCGGGTGCTGTGCAAAACTGGCGGGCAGGACCCACGACAGACAACTTAGCTTCACCTCATGCATCAGCCGGTGAGCTGGTCCATGACTTATTGATTAGCTGTCTTCTCAGATTCAGTCTTGCTGGTAACTCAGCTGCTGGGTCAAGCTTTGCTGGCAGTTGGGTAATGCAGATGCCTTATTGAGTCTTGTCATAAAGTTTTGTCTGTTTGTGCTATTGATCACCTCCTCATATTGCAAGGCATGCATATTGAGACCTCTACTTCAACACATCATGACCTGCTGGGACTGCACATTTCCATGTTGACTGATCAGACTCATATGCAATGATCTCCACCTGTTATGTGCAGATCAATGTGACTTGCAGAATGTCTCACATGCATTCATTCACAGGGAGCATACCACCTTCAGCTTGCTGCTGTCTGTATGTTGCCTTGCCTGCTGAAAGTGATGCACTTGTGCCTACACCCTTGATCCCTTTGGGATCCCTATGACCTCTCACACATCTTCTGTTACAGCTACACATGACCCACGAGGGTCAAGTTTGTCAGATGATGACGAATTTGTGCTCACTCCATAAGCGCAGAGTGTAACCCACAAGCAGCGTTGCATCAGACATGCCCCAATTGCAGACACCTCTTTAACTTCTGCTGTGCTGCCGCAGGTCAGGACAGTCAGAGTGCAGAGGTAGCAGGCACCGTCATGGTGCGGGATATCGTCAACCGTCAGTTGATTGCTCACTTCAGGGCGCATACAAGCCCATTGCTTGCTCTTCAATTTGACCCAAGTGGCACAATGCTGGTCACAGCATCTCTGCATGGCCACAATGTGCACATCTTCCACATATGTCCACGACAGTGTGCATCTGACAAGCCTGCATCACAGCGGCCCACAGCCTCAGCTGTTCATCTTTTCCGCCTGTCACGGGGTGTGACGCCAGCTCTCATTGGGGACATCAGCTTCAGTCAGAGTGGCGCCTGGTTGGCTGTCAGCTCTGCTAGAGGGACCACTCACGGCAAGCCCTGCTGCTCAAGAAAGAAAATAAAAAAGAGGGGTTTGAGGGTGTGGTTGGGAAAGGGGGTGGGGGGGAGAGGGGGCTGCTGCTGCTCAAGAGCATGCTACAGGTCCTGCAGCAGATGTTCACAGTACCACTGGCATACTAACTTGTGGAGCTGCATGTACATGATCGCACAATACAGCAGCTAAGCTTGGCACATGCGCATGCAAGGTCATTGAGCTGTGCCGGGCACACAGCATACACAACACATTCAGATGCCTGTCTGATGGTTGACACGTTCTTCACAGCATCCACACGTCACCAATCAGAGATGATTAGCCTCCTCAGCTGGCTGCCATAAGCATGCCTACTGACAACTCTTCATCATGTCTATTTGCTCGCTGTTTACAGTCGCATATGGCGTAGGCCATGTACTTGATTGAGCCTGCAGGAAGCCAGGCATTGCAGCAGCCAATGTGCACTCAAGTTGACAAGCTAATACCCAGCCTCCACCCCTGGCCGCTGTAAGCATGCCCACTGAGATTGGTCTTCACGCCAACTTGCATGCTAGTGGTAGCTGCCCACAGCACAGGCCATCAATCACACCACTTTTGCAATGAGTCAGCGACACATTGTGTCAGCCCATTGTCTGTGTTTGTATGTGCAGGTGGTCTAGTCAAGATGGGCAGTGTTCACACCTGGCTGCCATCAACAGGCCCACTAAGCATTGTGTGGGATGGCAAGTTGCTTGCATGGTAGTAGCCTACGCCACAGGCTGTGTATCACACCAAGTCTGCAGCAAGCCAGGCAATGTGTCACCCCATCGTCTCTGTATGTATGTTTAGGTTGCTGAGTCCGGATTGGTCAGCCTCCACACCTGACTGCCATCAACAGGCCCACTGAGCACTGTCAGTGGCAGCTTGCCTGCTAAAGTTGGTTGCGTGAACCGTAGGCCAGACATGGTGTTAGTTGATCGTCTCCATGTGTGTGCAGGTTGTCAAGTCAAGCTGGTCAGCCTTCACACCTGATTGCCATCAACAGGCCCACTAAGCATTCTCAGTGGCAGCTTGCCTGCTAATGTTGGTTGCATATACCGTAGGCCAGACATGGTGTTAGTTGCTTGTCTCCATGTGTGTGCAGGTTGTCAAGTCAAGATGATCAGCCTCCACTCCTGGCTGCCATCAACAGGGGCACTGAGCATTGTCAATGGCTGCTTGCCTGCTGGTGTTGGTTGTGTTTACAATAGACCAGACATGGTGTCAGCTGATTGTCTCCATGTGTGTGCAGGTTGTCAAGTCAAGATGGTCAGCCTCCACACCTGGCTGCTATCAACAGGGGCACTGAGTATTGTCTCGGTGGCTTGCCTGCTGATGGGAATCAGGCGAGGCAGGAGCCCGTCAAGCTGGCAGCATTGGGGCAGGGCAGGTCTGGCGGGGTTCTCAATGGCAACCTGCCTGGCTCTGCAGCTGCTGCTGCTGTTGTCAACCTGTAAAGTGGACACTCTGGTGAGTCTAGCTAGTCAATTGCTCAATATGCGTGGTTGGCTGCTGCTGCTGCTAGCGTGTACAGCGGACACTCTGGTGAGCCCAGCCACATAGCTGTTGCAAATGCACAGTTGCTCACCTTGCATGATTCAGCTGGTATGACTTTGCATTTTCTTGGGTATGCTTTGGGTTGTTGGACATGCTTTGTGATGATGGGCATGGGAGCACAAGTTCCTGCAAGGTCATGATTCTCATTGCACTGTGTTATTGACCCATTCATGGTACAAGTAGCTTCTCCCACCCCCCCCCCCTCCCCTCCCTCCTACTCCCTTCCTATTTAGGGCCATCAGCTCAGGCGTGCATGTAAGCTTCCATTGCAGTCAGTTTGCCCCTCAGACACTCTTTCAGATCCAACCAGCTTAGCTGTTGAAAGAGGGTGGTACCTGGACTTGCATTCATCAACTGGCAGGGATTTTTCCACGGGTATTCTGCAACTGTCAGTTTGCCTGGTGGGCCCATTTTGAACACAGCCAGCATAGCCATTGTGAACTGAGCTGTTGTCAGCAGGTTGTGCTGTGTCCCCAAATGTTCCGTTGAGCATCCTGAACAGTGAACATACAGTGGAGTGAGCCAGCAAAGCTGATGTGGGCTTTTGCAAACACCAAAGTGCTGCAATTTGCCTTGAAAGCTCCAAAATCCTTCCTGAAGTGACACTGATACAAGCAACATGCAAAATGCGCAATTTATCTAGCCCATGCTTTGGCTGGCAGGTATCAGCATAGCGGCAAGCTTCCACCAAGCAATCCATAGCAATGCCCAACAAGGCTTGAAGGAGCAGAATACAGGACAGCAGCACCAGTTGACGGAGGACCTGTTTGTGATGACAGCTGCTGGCGGTCTCATACGGCATCGCTTGACATTGCAGCAGAGCATGCAGCAAGATGCTGACCTGCTGAGGTGAACGTCCAGACCCTGTGCACTTGGGTGAAAGGCTACATAGTTGTGACCAGTCACATGTGCTGTGTCAGCTACGCCATGTACAATGGGACTTTGCATGGATCTCTCTTTGTGCCAACTGCATCACATGGTATGAAAGTGCGGAGTTCAATTTGTCTTGTTGGTGTGCAATGTGTGGAGTCGCAGCAGACAAGCAATAAAAGTGGTTTGTCTAGAGAACATGGGCATGGCCTGCCCAGCTGCTACATGGATTGCAGAGGAAACCTGGTGCTCCTGCAACAGGAGGTCAGGGCCTGATTTGTATTTACACTGGCTCATTGCATCAAATATTGAAACAAGCTTGAGTGTGACGGTGTGTGTAGGCTGACTGCAATGAGCAAGGACAGCAGCAGAGCGTTGGGCTGGACATTGCTGGCAGAGGCGCAGGAGAAGTGGGACCTCTGCAGGCGCACTGGCTGGCCTGAAAGGTGAAACTCCCCTTTCAGAAGACCTTGTACCCAACTTTAGAACAGCCAATTACAAAACAGAAGCAGAAACATCAGATCTACTTTTTCAACCTACTTTTGATCCAACCCATGGCACTTTAAGCATTGCAGTCACAAAAGATACAAGTGGAAATGTTGGGGACCGTGTGCCGTCGCCTTGTTTTTGCAGGTGCAGTGCAGTCATGCCTCACTTACACACAAGATCTTACATGTATGACCACGGCATACACAGCACTGTAACAAGTGGTCTAAACCTTGAATGACTGCACCCTAGATCCAATCAGCAACTTGACCATGCTTGCTGCACCACTTGGGGAAGGTGTGTCAAACATAGCTGTCTGGCAATAGTGTCATTCATGCTTCTCTATGCAGCCTCTTCAAGCCAGACTGCTGCAAGTGCCAATGTTTCATTATAAGGACAACATGTACATCTTTCAATTGAGTACCTGCGCAAAAGACATAAGGCCCAATCAGTCAGACATGTCAGCAATGTGAGTCTGTGTGAAGATCATACATCATTGGTGTGACTCTTGCATTGTCTCATGCAACCCATATGAGGGAAGCATTTGCAACCTACCAATTTGTCCATGTAGCAAGGAAAATTTGCAGCCAATGGCTAGTCCATATGACGCGTCTATGCAACAATTCCAGCCTCACCGTGCAGGCAGGAACTTGTGCAATCAATGGCTAGTCAAAATGCCGCACCTGTGCAAAATCCCAATGTCTTCATATAGGGAAAAACTTGTGCGAACACCAGCTAGTTCAGATGCTGGACCTATGCATCAACATCTGCAATGTCACTGTGTAGGGAGGAACTTGTCCAACCAGTCACTAATTCTCGTACTGCAACACAGCAGCATGGCGCAACTGAGTCTAACGGTCAAGCAGAGTCTGCATGGATGATGAATGCCGAGGTCCAGACCTTTGCCACTTCACAAGCCCCGTTGTGGGCCGATGAGCAGTTCAGCTTTCTGGAGATGCAACCTGATGGAGAGCAGGAGCAGACTACATCTTCTGGGCCTTGTTGGACCAAGGTATCACTCCATCAGTTAAGCAAGCAATCAAGCAATCAATCAATCAATCAATCAATCAATCAATCAATCAATCAATCAATCAGAAAGAAAGAAAGAAAGAAAGACAGAAAGACAGACAGACAGACAGACAGACAATCCATCCATCCATTCATCCATGCATCCATCCATCCATCTGCTACTGCAATCAGTGCTGTGTTGCACCAGTGCGTGCTGAGTGCAACACTAAGTTGTGCAGCCACAGCCCTGTGGCACATGCACAACAACTGGCAGCATGCACCTTGCGCTCCTTTTGAACACAGATGCGTGTCACCTTACAATATCTGCACATGATGCATATGTGATTGTTTGTTAGGCAAGCTGCTGTGGCAAACTGCGTATTGGAAAAGTGCTAGGGGTGTGTTAGACCCATGCAGGCTGTGTCAGTCAGTCTCAAATTGACCAAAGCAATGCCCACATTGCTGGGTGCACAAGTCTCAAACGATTGCATGTAATTGCTGCTGTGCAACTGCCAGTATCTGTTGCAGATGGAGCAGATAGCAACCAGAAGAGTGCACACGGGTAGTCATGCAGGATGTCATCAAATGCAATCACCAACAATCGTTCTTTCCAGTCCTGCAATTGAGACCTATCCATCAGCAGGCAAATTTGTGAAGTCCAGGCTCCCCAGTGTACTGGCAGTGGCGGACAGTGACAGCATGTGAACAAGCAACAGCATATGCGGCATCAAGGCATCAGTGGGACTATAACCTGCGTGCAAATTCAGCCTTTGTTTGCTGTTGAACAGAAGGCAGATCAATTTGAACATGTACAATATGCATTTGAATGACCTAGAGACAGTCACAAGTCCAGTGGTAGTCATGAGTTGTCCGTGAGATGCTGCAGTAGCTCTTTCACAGCTGAGCAATTGCTGTTCAGACAAACTTGTACATTTTGTACAGTATCATGCAAGGTCACGTAGGTAGGCAGGCATATTTAGTTTACTACAGGAGTTGGCCCTGCTTTTCAATTGTCACAGTCCGCTGTACAAAATGAAATGTTACTGACCTGAAGGTGATGTTGGTGTTTTGCACGTATCTTCTGTTGAACTCTTACTAAGCCCAGCCATAGTCTGACCAGAGTGCAATGTACAGGAATGTGCCCTTCTCACTCCAGTGCGTTAATGATTCAAGTGGACTGGATGTACTGTGCTGCAGCATCCAAATCCACCATGACACCATAATGATCAGCCAAGTCAGTGACCACTAATAAGCCTGATTCCAAAACCAAAGAAATGTGCGTGGTCATTCAGCAATTGAACGTCAGAAAGATACTCCCAAGCTGGTGGTGTAAAAACACACAGGAGTCTTTATTCTGATGTATGGACTGACTGGCGGCTTTGCACTGGCTCACTTGAGCATGCGTCAGGCTTTTGACACACAATCACTAGGACAGAGCTTAGTCTGTTATAGTAACAGTACAGACTTGCGGATCAAGTCGAATTTTGTTCAGACTGTTCTCAGTTGAGTAGCAATAGCATGACTAACAAAACTTAGTGGACACCATCATGCATCGTTGCAAACACCATCATGAAGACAAGATGCATTACGATTGCTCGGAAAGCCATTACAGAGGAGCTTGCAGAAAACTAAAGTACATTAATGAACTAATATTAGTGAAGATCAAGCTTGAAGTGCTGCACCAAAAGCATAGAGCTGGTTCATGCACTGCGGCAAGGTCAAGGTTAAAACCCATCAGGCAGAGCAATGTGAGAAATACATGCAGCCAATGGTGCGTGTTGTTGATGGGTCAATTCGAACCATCCAAATACTGCTGTGCCTTGAATACAGAAGAAGTGGTCTTGTGACCAACGCAGAGTCAATCATGACTGTAGTGCATGTCAAACACAGGCACATGTGCTGCTGCTTTGGAGACCAGCACTGAACAAGCTTTGACAAAGGGTTATGCAACATCAAGGCCTGCCACCACGCAGAATTGCTAAAACACCAAAATAGCAGGCAAAAACTGCATACGAGTTCACAGTCCATGTTGTGTAATCATTGATTGCTTTTCTCTGTTGTAAGCCAAAGGCAATCAGCTCCAAAGCTCCACACCACACAATATTTGCACAAGAACATGGGCATCATCAAGCCACCAGGCAAAGGGCTCAATGGTGACATCAGAAATCTCAGCTGGACATCCCAGCCACAACAACTTGATAGCAGCCCATAGCTGCCACTGATACTCGAGCTTGCTGGCTGCAGGAGCCCCTGATGCATTGCGTTGGCCATTGACAGGAAGAGTCTCAATGTTTGCACCGTGCCTTGCACTGTGTTGAAACTCATCGTACATACCTCTGACGATGACAATAGTGGGAAGGGTGATATCCAGAAGATTATGGAGAGCCTTATCAACACGAGACCCTGTTAGATGACCTTCATACCGAACAGTCAGCCAAACTTGATGGAAAAGAATAAGCAGGCCCAAGGCAGCTCCGATACGTCCTGCATGAACAGATGCAAAGGTATCTTTTGCTAGCTGACATATGCAAGTTGAAGCATGCAAATCAACCCTGGCGCTTACCTGAGTTTGGGCTGAGTTGCAACATCATTCACTTTTGTTGACTGCACGCACCCACAAAGCTTGAACAGGCCATCAAAGGCATTTTGAAGGTCATCCATCTGAGTGTCACTTTGCCTGGCAAATATCTGATAGCTGCTGCACTTACTGCGAGGCAGCGGCACAATCAAGATAGAGCCAGCTTGCAGCGGGTAGATGGGATTGAGATCCTCGTTGAACTTGACTATGTCATACGGCTTTAAGCCAAGCTCCTGTGCGACACTGTAAATGGTCTGACCAGAGCTGGCTAGGTACTGCCCACCTACATGACACAGTGCCTGCTGAAACACTGATCCATTGACAGGGGGGGGGGGGAAGAGGGGGATGAACATGTAGAAGCAACAAATTACAAGGGCTGGTCTTCGGCACAGACCTAGGCTGACAGTGTCTCCAGCTGCGAACTGGTCAGGACAACCGGGGTTGGCAGCTTCTAGCAAGTCCCAGGGCACACGCAGCTTGAAGAGGAGTGTTGACTTCTTTATGTCGATAGGAAGCTTGAACGACTTATCTGCAAAACAGGTAGTCGATGAGCAACCTTTCAAAACCATCAGAGCCAGGCATACCATGAGCGTATTACCTGCAACACGACGTCCCATACATACAAGGCCAGATCTACACTGCAGAACAACGACCTAGATCTTCCTGTGCAAGGCGCAGCGGTCACGTCAAGCTACCAGAATGACACGCAGATGTCTGACTTGACTGTCGTGAATCCGGGGAGACCGCAACCCGATCGCCGATCTTCGATCGCGATGACTTGTCGAGGACTAGTTAAATGTTTAGACACCAATGGTGGGACACGTGCAGAGCTATAATAGTGCAGCGAGGAAGTGTCAGATAAGCTACAGTGCAACAGCACCATAGTGGTTCGTTGCGGTAGCTTTAGCTTTAGCGCAAGCACAGTTAAGGCTTACCTGGTAACAGGGTTGTGTCAATAAGCTTTGGCGCCTTTGGCGTAGTGATGGCGGAAGGTCCGTACGTGCTTGTCAAAGTCCAAGGCACAAACGCCGACGGCTTGTTTTGCGTCAAGTCGAGGATGGCAGAACCCCCTGTCATGGTGTTCGACCAGATCGAAGACGACACGGAGGTCGTCCGCGTAGTCGTCTATGCAGAATACGTCGACGAAACGTTCGACGACCTAGTACATAAGGTCCTGCCAGTCAGCTTCAACACCGTGAAGCTGTTCGTACTAGCTGGCGGGGAAGCCACGCCAGACCAATGCTTTTGCCAGGAGTTTACAGACAGACACGGCGTTACCGCCCTCGGCACGGTGAACTTGGGTCAACGACAGGCCCGGCTGCAGGATGCCTTCGCAGTACAATACGGCCAGCGGCCAGCCACAGCAAGCAGGCCCTAAGCGCAGAACTAGGGTTGGCAGCGAGTCTCTGTCTCAATCAGTGACACAAGGACACAAAAGAGAGCGCAAAGATGAGTCTGAAAGCCAGTCAGACAGCAAATCCCGCATCATGTCTATGAGCAGAGGAGGTCATGGCACACAGGTGATATACCTTTGTTCACAGTGTACATGACATGCATGGGCTATAGCTGTTTGGCGCATGGAGCGAACAGAGGGTCTCTTGTATGTGCACATGTCTGTTGGTTGTACTGCAATAAATATCACACATGTTTTCATATGCTTTCTGCAACATGTGATCTGCTTGTTTGCATTTGCTTGCATGCCTGCCCATACCAGCAAAATGTATTGGCTCATTAGGAGCATAGGAATGAGCATTTATGTCAGCATTGTAGGATGAGTCTGCTGCCATGAAAGATGCCATCCACAGATGGGCAACAACTCATATGCTGAGCATGTTTGCAAAGTTCAAGCAGACCACACACAAAGAGGTAGATGATACCCTCAAGGCTCAGCTCACACAGCAAAGGGATGCTCTAACAAGTGAATGGTTAGAGGAGAATTGCCAAGGCCAGTCAGCTGTTTTAACCTTGTTGCCTTGAATGTTGCCTCTACCTCTGTGATGTTCTCGCTAGTCTCCAAGGCTATCTTGTTGAGATCCTCTGAAAGATCTTTAAGATCGCTTACAACCCACCTGTAGCTGGTAGTAGGGATGATGTTAGGCATTCACTTGGTAAGTGCGAGTGAAGAGGATGATGTCTAGCAGGCTACGGATCGCCACTTTATCCTCTGTAGATAGGGTATTGAGACTAGTCGTGTTTACTATCCCTTTTAGGGCCGCAACGATCTCCAATCCCTTCATTTTGATAGGGATCCCGGATCTGTGAGGTCTAGAACTAATGAGGTGATCTGGTCTACAAGGTCGATCAGCTGATCCTCGTCAACAACAGATTGATGTTTCGTTAATTGTTGCATCCGCGGATGGCTAATCTGAGATGATTCACCAGATTTTCGTACGCCGTAGCTAGAGTTATGTCAAGGTTCTACAGACCCACAACACTCTACGTGCAGAAAAAACTAGACTTTTGTCAGTGTTATTCATTCGTTACATAACGTAGATAATGTCTATGATTGGTCCTGCACGATTTGCTCTACACATCTACGGCTCACGCTCAGATCCTCTGTGGCTCAAGCTCAGAAGCTCTGCAACTCTGCCTCACATCCTCTGCGGCTCTGACGCAGACATCTATAGGGTCTACATGCAGAGAAAGGAAAGTCTGCGTGTAGAGTTTTGTAGGTCTAGGCTGCAGAAGAAGGTTCTGGAATTTTCTGGATTTTGATAGAGTTTACTATTCTTCTTTAGATTGGGTAAACCCCAAGTTACCCTTGAAAATAAGGGCAAGCATGGGGTTGGTCATGTGTAGGGCCCTAATGCCATAGTTACAAAGTTTTCGAATCCCTTTTGAAAACCTTTTTACTGAGAGTTCTCAGTCCTTTATACCTTTTTCCAAAAAAAGTGTAATTAAGTAATTAAGGGTATAGGTACCGCCTTAAGTACTGGAATGGCAATTGGGCTTGAAACCCTAGTTACAAGGGGTGATTTAGGACCAAATTAGCTGGACAGATAATGCTTGTGTTTCATATCTTTATCCCAGAGTATTAGTCAAGAGGCTGTTATGTAAAAGTATTACACACACCCAAACCCTATGCTTGATGACATAATCTGACAAATCACAGAAAATAACATATGGTCAGTAGTCAGTTAGGCAAATATATATATTGATATGATGAAGTCAAGATGACTCAACCTTGCTTGCTCCGAAACAAAAAGAGTTAAAACGAACGTTCGTGAATTACGTACAACACCAACTTGAGCGACTCTTGCGACATCACACATGAGTGTTTTCGCTATTTGGCTGTCGGGCGACATTTTAGTCGTTTACCAACGCCTTGCAAGAGGACAACACTGACGTCGAACATCGTTGCATATGGGTTTTCTGACAGATCGTCAGTGGCGATGTCAGCACAGCACAGTCGGATGACCTCAGTGTCCACTGTAGCCGAGCTCTGGAGTTTGACTGCGACTGAGGCTGTGCATTTGCTCAAGACAAAGTCGGTGAGTGTTTAAGAAACGACCTGACGAACTTCAGCACCAACTGCGATGTCACTGCTTGGATGGCTGCCTTAGGTCACTCCACTGCAGTTGGTGAAGGCAGCTGCAACTCGAATACAGGTATTGAGCGCGTCGCTGTACCCGCAGCAAGTACCTTCTGCTTAATTAGCTATGTGAAGGTGTCTGCACACTGTTGCAGGCCACAGATGCAGAACTAAATGCCACTCCCATACGGTGTTTTGAGCAAGCCACACAAATCGCTGCAAGCTGGCAAAATTCTGCTAAGGCTAATTTGCCTGGATACCTGCATGGTAGGTGATACACTAATACAGGGGCGCATGCATTGACTGCAGTTGCACCTGCCACTCCGGCAGACTCACAGCTGCCCATGTCTTGCTGGCTGCAGGGTTGCCTGTGCTTGTGAAAGATTTGACAGCCGTGAAAGGGCTCCCATTTACTGAGGTGAGCATCGTGCGCACTGAAAATGCACAGATGATGTCATTGTTCATGGCGCCATCCCACAGACATAAATGGTCAAGTTGTATGCACTTTTCAGGGCAGCCGCATATATAAAGATCGCATTGCAGCTGCAAATGATGCTTTGGTTGATGTTCTGGAAGACAACGGCGCGATTGTCATTGGGAAGACAAACACTCCTGAGTTTGGAGCAGGCGCAAATACTTTCAATGAGTAGGCACCTGCCTGTTTGTGCAAACGCTTCGGATATTCTGCTTTCCATGTCTCAAGGGCACATTCCTGCCTGTGCAAGCAATCAAGAAGTTGCACAGCCTGGTCGGCTGCAGAGTTCATTTGGTCATTTTGCAGACTATATGTACTCAATAGCATCTAGAAATGCTGCTCAACATCATTGGCTCAATGCCACTTCCAAATTAAAGTATTCCAAGTGTGTCGCAGCGTATATGGCAAGACACGCAATCCATGGAATACTAAGTTGACAGTGGCAGGCTCATCAGGAGGGAGTGCAGCTGCCCTGGCAGCTGGTCAGGTGAGTCATGGTAGCCATCCTCTCACACAAAGTGCTGGTCATAGCTTGCACATCAAAACGGAAGCTCATATGGTCTCTGGTACCAGTAACAGTGCGCAAACCGGTCTGTTATGCAGAGCGTAATTTATCATAACAAGCCCGCTTGCCCTCCATCCCCGAACCACAATCCCTCTTCTAATCCCCCTCATCAGACCCCTTGACCTGGGATCTGTTGTCATTGCAAAAATTCCACTTTGAATGGCAGTGAACACGTGCAAGTCAAGACAACGGCAGAACAAGCGGATGACCTTTTGCGGCAGATCCCATTTGCTTGAGCTCATGCTGCATATTTCA
>JAABUH010001228.1_pt1 | contig 15379 bp, 12 predicted proteins | sample 5559121 | NCBI WGS metagenome assembly JAABUH01 (sample SAMN10711871, study PRJNA513364) | rock metagenome | isolation source: Antarctica rocks | place: Antarctica: Victoria Land, Battleship Promontory nord | collected 2015-12-28
TGAACGCGAGCTGATCAACCAGCGCACCAGCAGCGGGCGCGTCGCCGCCAAAGCGAGGGGCGTGCGCTTCGGCCGCCCCCCCAAGCTCACGGCCGACCGGGTCGCGTTAGGCGAGCGTCTGGTGGGCGAGGGCACGTCCGTTCGGGAAGTAGCCAAGCTGCTCAAACGCCACCATGCCACGCTTTACCGGGCGTTGACCGTCCCAGCGTTGTAGAACAGCCGGGGCCAGCATTTGGACCGATACGCTCGATGGCAGTCAGCCCGGCACGATGACGAGCTTCCCCTTCGGCTTCCCGCTCGTCTCTAACGTCGTGATCGCCGGGATGGTTTTCGCAAGCGGAACAACAGCGGCGATCGGCAGCTTCAGGCAATTGTTGGCGGCAAGCTGCCCAAGCTGTTCAAGAACGGCAGGGGGCGTCTTGGCGAACACGCTCTTGTTGCGGCGAGTGAGCAGGACGCCGATCATTTTGAGCGGGGTAAGGTTGATGTGCAGCGCGACCCCTTTTGAGTTGAGCATGGACAGGCATTGGCCCGGACTGAGCGACCCCGCTGTGTCGAATACGACGTCGAAAGCCTTACGGTAGCCGGCAACGTCGAACTTCTTATAGTCGATCGCTTCCTCGGCTCCGAGCGCCTGGGCGTCTGGAATGCCGCTGGCCGCGCACGATCCGACGATCCTGGCACCATGAGCCTTTGCAAGTTGGACCGCCGCGCGTCCAACGCTGCCAAGGCAACCATTAATGAAAACACGTTGCCCGCTTTGTAGTTTGGCGGTGTTGATCAGCGCCGACCATGCGGTCGCCCCGGCGATCGGCAGGGTTGCCGCTTCCTCGAAGCCGACGGATGCGGGCTTCAGCGCCGCAGTGTCCTCGGCGGTGACAATCTGTTCCGCGAAGGTGGACGAGTCCTTCATAGTCATTGCGCCGAACACGGCGTCGCCGACTTTGAAGCGCGTTACATTGGCACCGATCGCTTCGACGACCCCCGCAAAATCGGTCCCGACACCACGCGGGAAGTGTTTGCCCGTCATCATCTTGGCGGTCCCGGCCCGAATCTTCCAATCCATAGGATTGGTGGACGCCGCCCTCACGCCGACCAGCACCTGATCATCGCTCGGGGTCGGGCGAGCCACGTCTGCAAGGCGGAGTTCTTCGGGGCCGCCATAGCGGGAATATTCGATACGACGCATCGTGACGTTCCTTGCTCGCCGAAGCAGCGCGGATTGACTAAACGCCGCCGCCCAGCCATGTTCCGGGGACACTCCCCGCTTTGTAAACGGAGATTGTCCCCGCTTGCAAGAGGCTTTGTTGACGCATTCGGCCGGAGCACCACGCAAGCTGCGAGCCGACGCCCAGCGGAATCGCGAGCGCCTTCTCGAAACGGCACGCGACGCCTTCGCACGCGACGGTGCCGAAGCGAGCCTTGACGATATCGCCAAGAAGTCGGGCGTAGGCTCCGGCACCCTGTATCGGCATTACCCGACTCGGAATGCGCTCATCGGAGCCGTGTACCAGCGCGAGGTGGAAAAGCTCGGGGCATTGGCAGGTGAGTTACTGACTCTAGACCCGCCGATCGAGGCATTGCGGACATGGATGCTGACGTTCGTTAACCATGTGATCGAGAAGCAGATTATCGCCTCCGCGCTGGACGAGGCCGCTTACGCGGATGCGAGCGTGATCATCCAGGGCAGCATTCAGCAGCTTGCGCGGCGAGCGATCGAGAACGGTGATCTACGAAACGATACCGTCCCGTTCGACCTGCTCACGGCAATGATCGGCGTGTTGCACCTGGGGCGAGGGCCAGCCCTACACGAAAGCGCCAAGCGGCTGGTGGACCTCCTGCTACGCGGGGCAAGTACTCCAAGGTCGCTGTAGCACGCTTGCAGCCGAAACGCTTTTTCAACAGCCTCGGCCGTTTGACGAAGTGGTACAGCCTGTTAGCTGCTGCGGTGAGCGGATCAGCGCAGCCAGCGACGCAGCGGTTTCGGACGCGAGCGCACTGCCGTTCATTCCATGAAGCGTTCCCCGGGTTGGAGCGCACGGAAGCGCCCCGTCCAGGCCCGCCGCAACCCGTCCTCCGATGCGCCGCTATCATAGGCAGGTGAGGAGAGCGGCAGTGCCCGTATCACCGCGATCAGCACGACCGCCCGCGTGCGGGGCACCAGGTCGCCGTGGTCTGTGAACAAAGGAAGCAACCCGTCGAACCCCGCGTCACCCCGTCGCACGATCCTTGCCGTGCCGGACAGGCGGCAGCCGCGACGGGTAAAGGGGTCTACGAAGTTCACCTCCACCGCCGGGTCGGCGGCGAGGTTGCGGAGGGTGCCGGGCGAGCGGATTTCCGCAAAGGCGACTGTCGCCGCGTCCACGACGGCAAAGGTGCCCTTGGGGGACAGGTTCGGCGTGCCGTCCGCATTCATTGTGGCAACGAAGCCGAGCCGCTGCTCACGGACCACCTGCATCATGCCGGCGGTCATCGTGGCGCCGCTCCGGCCGGCTCCGCCGCCCTCCGAGGGCGTCACGGCGGGTAGGTGACGGCGTAAGCCTCGATCAACGCCTCTTCCAGCGCACGGCCTGCGCGGTAGCCCGCGAGCGTGTCCGGGCGTTCGACACCATCCACCAGCCGGGGGCACGGCTCCGGCTCCCCGATCACCGTCCGCACGGGCAGGCGCTCGGCGTAGATCGGCAGCGGGTAGTCCTCGTCCTCGTCCACCACGCCTTTGGAGCGTATCTTGGCGGACGCGCGCTCGATTTCCATCGCCACGACCCCGGTCGCCTTGACCTCTTGCGTCGAGCTTTGCCGCAGACCGGCCGTGCGGGCGGGAAACAGCCGGTCCACCATGGCAACCAGCGCTGCCTCCTTTTCCGCCGGGTCCTCGATCAGCCGGGCATGGCCGAAGGCCATCACCGAGCGGTAGTCGGCGGAATGATTGAACCCGCAGCGTGCAAGCACGAGGCTGTCCAAGTGCGTCACTGTCAGGCACGCCGGCTGGCCGGCGGACTGGTTGCGCAGCATCCGGCTGGCGCTGCTGCCGTGCCAGTACAGCGTCGTGCCCTCGCGCCAGAACAGCGTCGGCGTGCAGTAGGGCAAGCCGTCTATGACGTAGGAGACATGGCACAGCGCCGCTGCGTCCAGCAGGGCGTGGACGGTTTCGTGGTCGTAAAACCCCCGGTCGTGCCGGCGCTTCACCCGGTTCACGTTGTCCACCGGGTAGGCGAGCGTTTCCGCGTCCAACATTCCTGATTTCCTGGCTGCCTCGTTGCATTACGACTATGCGCCGAGTAGATTGGTTGCAGGGAGGTCCAATTGTCCGCGCTGACGCCGACCAATCTTGGCGAACTGGACAGGTCCGGCGCGCTGGACCTGCCGCTGCGCCTAGACGAGACGCCCGGCCCGCAATCGGCACGCGTCCACCAGGGTCTGCGCGACGCGATCCTTGCCGGCCGGCTCGCGCCGGGCAGCCGCCTCCCGGCCAGCCGCGCGCTGGCGGCCCAGCTCGGCATGAGGCGGAACACGGTGGTGGGCGCCTACGAGCAGTTGCTGTCAGACGGGCTGGTGGAGGCCAGGGTGGGCGCGGGCACCTATGTCGCAGACCACGTCCCAACCGGCCCGGCCGGGCCGAAGCGCGCTCGGGCAACGGACATGGCCCCCAGCCGCGAGGTATTCGCCCTGGGCCGGACAGGCGTTGACGCCCTGTTCCTGAACCGGCTGCGGCGTGCGGTCAGCAAGCGCTTGCTGACCCTCGATCCCGTCCACCTCGGCTACGGCGACCCCCGCGGCGGCCGGGAGCTGCGCGAGCGCATGACGGAGCACCTGGCGGTCAGCCGTGGCGTGCGCTGCGATCCGGGCCACATCATGCTGGTTGGCGGCACGCAACATGGCTTGCAGCTGTGCCTAGGCGCCGTGCTCAGGCCAGGTGACTCCGCCTGGATGGAGGACCCTGGCTACCCCGCCGCCCGAAGGGTGCTGGAAGCCGCCGGGGCGCGGCTGGTCCCGGTCCCCGTGGACGGGCACGGGCTTGTGGTGGACGAAGGCCGCCGCCGCGCCGCGGGCGCCCGGGTCGCCTACGTCACCCCATCGCACCAGTTCCCGACCGGCGTTGTCATGCGGATGGACCGGCGCATCGCTCTGCTGGACTGGGCGCGCGATGCAGACGCCTGGGTGCTGGAGGACGACTACGACAGCGAGTTCCGCTACGGCGGACCGCCGCTCACTGCCCTAGCCGGCATTGATGCCGCCCGGCGGGTGATCTACTTCGGGACGTTCTCGAAGGTGCTCTTCCCCGGCCTCCGGATGGGCTACGTCGTCCTGCCGCCGCCGTTGCTTGAGCCAATCCTGGCCGCACGGGCCGCGTCGGACCGCTTCCCGCCGAGCCTGTTGGAGGGCGCCCTTGCCGACCTTATAGCGGAAGGCGACTTCTCTGCCCACATCCGGCGGATGCGGGGGCGCTACCGGGCGGCCCGCGATGCGGTCGCGGACACGCTGGCCGGGCACGCCTGCGGGGCGCTACAGGTGACGGTTCCTGACCAGGGGCTGCACCTTGTTGCCTACTTGCAAGCTAACATGCCGCCCGGCGCGGCGGCGCGTATCAGGGCGGCAGCCGGGGTGGAGGCGTGGCTTCTGTCCGAAACTCGCCTGGTGCCTGGTCCAACAGACGGCTTCGTCCTGGGCTTCTCAGGCCACGAGATTGCAGCCTTGCGGGACGGTGCCGAGCGCCTGGCCAGGGCGGCCAAGGAGTTCGTGGCAGACTTAAGGAACGTGCGAGGAGAAGGCACGGGATTGCTTGGAAAAGGCAGCCAGGATTGAGAGAGTGCTGGCACATCGGGTCTCGGGTATCGTGTCCGTCAAACGACCCGTGACCAGCCATCCCCATTTCGTCCGGCAACGACGGGATGCGACGGCAAGGCGGACGACCTTGCTGGCGCTTGCAACGACACCAGGACGGGCACCATCCTACATGCGCAGCCCCCGTCGCTGCCCTTGTCGCTCGCTCTCCGCCTCGCGCTGGGCAGCGGCTGCACCGGCCCGCTCCCCCGAACTGAAAGTCGTGGTGAGCTGGGCCACCTGATCCAGCGCCGGCCGCTGCTCGGGCGAGACGGACGCTGACATGACCGCGCCGGGCCGCCCCCCGGTTCGCAGCATCTGGCGCACACCCTCCTCCCCGAACCGCTGCTCCACAGCCTGCCTGAACGTGTCCAGCTCGGCCGCGACTGGCTTATCCGCCTGCACCACCCGCCACGCTTCAGCGCGCGACTTCTCGTCGGGTGCGACACGCAAAGCATCGGTCGCCGTCTCCGCCGCGGTGGACAGGCGCGGGATGCCGGTCGCGTCCGCCGCGCGTTGCCCTTCCACGTTGCCGCGGTAGGCCCGCTCCGCCCACCCTTCGGCCGTACCGATACGGGTGAGGCTACCCGGCAGCGCGCCTGCAGCACGCTCCGCGTTGGCCCGCTCCTGCTTGGCCCCACCTGACGCTAACCACCCGACCTTCCCCCGCAGTTCACCCAACTGCTCCGGCTCGCGCGCTAGCCGTGCCGCGGCGCTCGTCCAGCCCTCGCGCTTGACCAGCTCGTCCAGCGTGGCGCGCGCCGCGTGCGGATCCTTGTAGGCGCCTTGCAGGTAGCTCCACCGCGCCTCCCGCTCGCGCTGCACCGCCTTGTCCGCTGCCACCGCCGCCGCAACCTCGCCGGGCCTGGTGCCTCGCCCCAAGCTGTCCTTGCCGTCCGGAGACACAAAGGGCGGAATGAGCCAAGCAGCGGCCGGGCTGTCCTGCCTCGCGATTGCTTTTGTGGTGGCTGGCTCTGTAGGCTCCGGCTGCTGTAGGTCGGGCGCACGGGCCGCGGCCACCCGATCCCAGCGCTCCCCCACCGTCTCGGGCGTGCCAGCCGGCGCAACAGGCACTTCGCCCGGCCATACGGGCCGGACAGCCTCCTGCCCTTCCCCAGCCCGCTGCCGCAGCTCGGGCGCCAACTCGTCTGTCGTGGCCCACGCCACCGACGCTGCCCGCACCTCGCCGCGCGCCATCTGCCGCGCGAGTTGGTGGACGTCGCGCGCCGTGTCCTCGGCCACGAACACCTGAGCGCCCTCGCGCTGCCGGGTCAGCGCCACGTAGCTCGCCGCCGCCCGCCAGTGGTGCGTGTGCAGCAGGTAGGTGTGGTCCAGCGTCTTGCCCTGGCCCTTGTAGATCGTCCCCGCATAGCCGTGCCGGAAACCCTCGAACTCATCCGCAGCCGACCACGTGACGACACGGCCTTCCTTACCGGCCGGCGCGTCCAATCGTACCGCGACCTGTCCCGTCGTCGCATCCAGTCCAGTGATGGTTCCGGCGTTGCCGTTGTAGATGCCCAGCTTCTTCGCCGTGTCGGTGAACTGCACCCGGTCCCCGACCGCGAACGCCGCCTCGCCGTGCTTGGTGGCCATCACCACATCTGGACTGCCCAGCTCGCCGCAGCCTCGCCGCACCCCGCGCAGCTCCGCGTTGAGTCGGTCCACCTCGACATTGGTGTATGCGAACACGAACCGACTCGCCTGCGGCTTCACCTCGCTGTCTGCCTTCCAGCGCTCGACCAAAGCGGACCGGGCCACGTCCTGGTCTGGCGTCCACGTCACCGCCCCGTTGCTATCGAACGCCTGCACCGCCGCGTCGAACCGACCTTCGGCTAAATCGCGAGCCGCCTGGCGCTGCCAGCCCACACTCTGCCGCGTCACCTCGGTGATCTCGGCCGCCCCATGCGCTTTGCGCATTTCGGTAAACAGGCCGCCGCGCTCGATGCTCGCGAGCTGACGATCGTCGCCGGCGAGGATGACCTTGGCGCCAGCCGCCCTGGCTTCGGCCAGCAGCTCGCCAGTCACCCGCGTATCCAGCATCGCCGCCTCGTCCACCACGACGACCGTGCGCTTGTCCCAGGCGTCGCGCCCGTTCTTGATGGCGAACAGCGCCGAGTGGACCGTGCGCGCCTCAGCGAAACCGTCCGCCTTTAGATCCTGTGCCACAGCGTTGGTCGGAGCCAGTCCGACCACGCGGTAGCCAGCCAGCTCGTGGGCGTCCCGGACGGCAGCCAGCGTGTAGCTCTTCCCCGTGCCGGCGCGGCCTTCAATCAGCTTCAGTCCGCCAGCGCCGACTGCGTGCTCGAAGGCCTCGCGCTGGTCATCACGCAGTGCGCGCCTCTCCAGCACCGCTTCCTGGTGTCGGGCTTTCACACCCCGGTGGTGCCCGGCGCCGGCCACCGCCGCCCCGTCTGCCAACGCCACACGTTCCTGCTCGCGAACGCCAATGGTGGTGAACCGCCCGGCCACCTCGCCTGTCTCGCGGTCATGCAGGGCCAGCACCTCCCGGTGGCCCAGCACCGCCCGCTTTGCGTCCGCGATAACCCGCACGGCCGCAGCATCGGGTATCCCGTCCGGCCCGGTGCCAAGGTGCTTCTGCAGGTACCGCTCCAGCTCGCGCTCGGTGAAGGTAGCGTTGTTCCGCGTCAGCGCCGCCAGGACCTGCTCTGGGTCCCGCGCCGCCGCCTCGTTTGCCGAACGCAGCTGCTCCGCGCGTGCCGCCGCCGGGCTGTCCACCTTACGCATCCGCACGGGGCCGATGTGATCGCCGGGGTGCGCCGCGATCGCATCCACCCGCAGCTCTATGCCGTGCTCGTGGAAGTAGCGGTCCTGGTGCGCCCGCCACGTCTCGCCCCATGCTTCAGCGTCCGTCACCAGCGTCCGTGCGCCAGCCTTGCGAACCTCGGGGTCCAGGTCTCGTGCCTTCTTGGCGGAAAGCTGGTCGCCCTCGACCCGGCGGGTCGTAATAAGCAAATGGGCGTGCCAGTTGCTGTGGTCGCCGCCGGTGCCGTCGGCCCAGGCGCCCTCCCCCTCGCCGCGGTCCTTGTGCGGCGCGTGCACGTCGAGCTGCACGGCCAGGCCCTTGGACACGAAATGCTCGACGGCGAACGACCGGGCCAGCTCGACCCGGTCTTCCGTCGGGAGGACCCGGTCGGCCGGCAGCGCCAGCACGATCTCGCGGGCGACCTGGGCGTCCTTGCGCCGCTCCGCTGCCTCGGCTGCGTTCCACAGCACCGCAGAGTCGGCGAAACGTGCGTCTGTGCCCTCGGGCAGCAGCACCTCGTGATGTGCTGGTGCGTCGCGGTGCCGGAAGTGGAACAGCTCACCGGTGCGCTCGGCCGTAATCGCGTCGCGGGCGTTGTAGGCCGCCGAGCGCACGGCGTTGCCACCGGACGTGCGGGACAGGTAGCGGGCACGGGCAAAGGCGATGGCCACGCGGGCACTCTGGCTGCCCTTCCTGCCCTGCGCAAGCCGCGTTGCCCTTGCAACGCATATTGCGTCTGCACCACTTCGCTCGCTAACGCTCACTCCGGGCAGAACCCGCTGCGCGATCTACTTCTCAGCCTTGACGTTCGTGAAGGCTCTTCTGCTATCATCCAGCAAGGCTGTGAAAGTAGGGATCATGGAGTCTAAATGGCTTGAGACTAGGGATTTAGGAGTCGAAACTGCGGGATGGTACGTCGTTGAAGATGAAAAGGTTCTTGTAGGCCCTTACCAGGACAGAAAAGATGCTGACCGTTGGATTGCTGATAATACCTCTGAGGATCCTGTGCCCGATAGCCCCAGCCTTTCTCATTGAAAATACCGTCAGTGGACGACGAGCATTTTATTACCGACAAGTTCAATTATAAGTTCTCAACCAAGGTATCCCTCAAATGATCGAGCCGTTCAGAGTTCCTGCTGATGAGACTTATACCGCCTTGCTGGGACGAGCAGTATACAATTTTTCCTATCTCGAATGGGGCGTGATCTACACCATCGAGACCCTCTCACCCAGATATCTCTCAGAGTATGCTCAAGCTCAGAGGCCCATGCCTTCCGGGCAGGTAGCCGCAGCTTTTCGAGAGACGCTGAACGCGAGGGTCGACCTGCCTTCTGACCTCAGAGAAAAACTTGCGACCTGCGCTGCACAGTTCACAAAACTCGTTGATGATCGTACCAGACTAATCCACGCTCATCCTTACACGGCAGATGGTGGACACCAGCAACTTAGCTACCAGGGTCGCCTACCACCAGCGACATGGCCTGAGGCCGGCGTTGAAGCTGTGGCACGAGATTTCGACGCAGCAGCCTGTGACACAAATGAAGTGTTCTATGAGCTCAAAAAGTTTTTGGAGAAGCCGTCCGGATCATAATGCTGCTGTGGTGCCTTACCTCAGATAGCGCTATCAAATCCAAAGTAAAGCAACTGCAGGATAGCGTCAGTTGGCACCTTCCGGTGCCACTGGTGATCCTGCATCGCTGTAGGACAACTGGAGAGATATCATGGCACGTTCGCTGGCTGATCGGATGCGCGCCCACGAGCAGCAGAAGGCCAAGCTCGCCGAGACCGAAGCCAAGCTCAAGGATGCCGGGCGCAAGCAGCGCACCCGCCGCCTGGTCGAGGCCGGCGCCCTCGCCGACAAGGTCGGCCTGCTCGATCTCGACAGCAACGCCCTCTACGGCGCGCTGCTCTCCCTTCGCGGTGGCGTCGACGACAAGGCGCAGGTCGAGAAGTGGGCCGCCCTGGGCGGGCGCACCTTCGCCCGCGAGGCCACAGCTCGCGACGAGGGCAAGGAGCCTGTGCTGCTCACCTTCACGGTGGCCCTGGACAAGGACCTCACCACGACGCTGCGCAAGGCCGGCTTCCGCTACAGCCGCGTCATGCAGCACTGGGAGGGCTTGGCCCGCTTCGGCGAGGCCACCACCCTCGCCAAGGCCCATGGCGGCACCGCCCACCACGTCGGTGACACGGCCGGACGTGCGAAAGCCTCAAAGGCGGCAGAGGCCGCGGAGTGATCCAGCGCGCCGGCTACGATCTGCTCCGGGTCGCGCTGCGCATCGCCGTCCAGCTCTGGCCTCTCTGGCTGTTCTGGTTCGCCTGGTCCTTCGCCGACACCTTCTACCGCGACACGGTGCTGCTCGGCTCTGCCCACATCGGCAACCTTAGTGCTCAGCAGATGGACTGGAACCAGTACCTGCTCTGGCGGGCCTGGCCCGTGGCTGCCCTGCTCGGCCCCGCCCTTCTGACGCTCCTGGCGGTCAGTGCCTATCGCGCCCGGCTGTTCGGCCGGCTGATGGGCGTTGCCGGAATCGTCGGCATAGCCATTCCCACCGTGCTAACTGTACGTCCTGAGGGACTGCGTCTGGCTGGGATGCTCAGCCAGGGCTACGCCTTCAACGACGTCCTCCACGACGCCAACGTCTCCTTCGTCGCTGCTGGCCTGTTCGGTCTGCTTACGGTGGTTGGGGCGATCTCCGGGCTGAGCCGGCCCTTCCCTGTCGGCAGCCGCGGGGCACCGCTCCTGCTCCGTGCCCGCTCCGACAACTTCGGCCACGCCGCCTGGCTGTCCATGCGCGACGCCCAGAAGCTGTTCCCCGGTCTGGACCCGACCCACGGCGGCATCGTCGTCGGCGAGGCCTACCGCGTCGACGAGGACCGCGGCGCCCGCATGGCTTTCGATCCGGCCAGCAAGGCCACCTGGGGTCGCGGCGGCTCCGCCCCGTTGCTGGTCGACCCCTGTCGCACCGGACCCACCCACGCTCTCGTCCTGGCCGGCTCCGGCGGCCTCAAGACAACCTCGGTCGGCATCCCCACCCTGCTCACCTGGACCGGTTCCGCCGTCGTGCTCGATCCCTCCCAGGAGATCGGCCCCATGGTGGTCGACTACCGCGAGAAGACGCTCGGCCACAACGTCGTGTTCCTCGATCCTGCCACCGCCAAGACGTCCGGCGTCAACGTCCTGGACTGGATCGACATCACCTCCCCGCTCGCCGAAAGCCATGTCGCCGCCGTGGTCGGCTGGATCACCGGCGAGACCCGCCCGGGCACCTCCAGCAGCGGCGAGTTCTTCAAGGGCAGCGGCCAGGATCTCGTCGCCTGCCTGCTCGCCGACATGCTCTGGGACCCCACCATCCCGCCTGCGCGCAAGACCCTGCGCACCCTGCAGCGCCAGCTCGTCACGCCCGAGGACAAGATGCGCGAGCTGCTCGGCACCATCCATGGCCAGTCCGCCTCCGCCATGGCGCGCGATCTCGCCGGCACCCTCAAGGGCGCAGTGGCAGAGACCTTCTCCGGCATCTACGCCAACGCCAACCGCGATGCCCGCTGGCTGTCCACCGCCGCCTATGCCGACCTGGTCTCCGGCGGTGCCGAGGGCTCCTCGCCGGCCATGCGCACCGGCGATCTGGTGCGCGGCAAGACCACGGCCTTCCTGCAGATCCCGCTCACCGTCTTGCAGACCACCCCGGCCGTCGGCCGGGTGCTGGTCGGTGCCCTGCTCAACGCCGCCTACCAGGCGGACGGCCGTGTCCGGGGCCGCGTGCTGTTCCTGCTCGATGAGGTGGCCCGGCTCGGCTACATGCAGGTCCTGGAGCAGGCCCGCGACGCCGGCCGCAAGTACGGCATCACCCTGCTGCTGCTCTACCAGTCGCTCGGCCAGCTCGTCGCGCAGTGGGGCCGTGAGGGCAAGCAGGCCTGGTACGACAGCACCTCCTGGCGCCTGTTCGCCGCCGTCCAGGACCCGGACACCGCCAAGGAGCTGTCCGCGATGTGCGGCGAGTACGGCGTCGTCGCCACCAGCCAGGGCGACACCGAGGGCAGCCAGGCCCGCTCCGGCATCGCTTCCTCCAGCTCGGGGCGTTCGGAGAACCGCTCCGAGATCAAGCGGGCGCTGATCAAGCCGGACGAGCTGACCCAGGACACCCGCACCGACGAGGCGTTTATCCTGGTGCGCGGCAGCAAGCCGCTGCGCTGTGGTCGCGCCGTCTGGTTCCGCCGCCCCGAGTGGGCAGGCTTGGTCGGGGCCAATCGCTTCCACCGCGATGACAAGGACGCGGCCGACTAACCATGCAGTGGTCCCTGCTCCGCATCCTGGGCGTCCTGGTGGCGGCCTACGTCGTCTGGGCGCTGCTCACCGACTTCGCAGGCACCCTGTTCCTGCTCTGCACGGCCGTGGCTGGCTGGCGTCTATGGCGGACCGCCATGGTTGGGCCGGGACAGCGCAGGCCCGGTGCCAGCCGGCCGCCTCCCCCGCCATCTCGTCGGCAGGACAAGGACCACGACTCCCCTGCCCCCGCGGTGGCACCCGTTTCGCGCCACTCTCGCTCGCTGGAGCACGCCCTGGCTGAGCTGGACAGCATGGTCGGGCTCGCCTCGGTCAAGGCGGAAATCAACAAGCTGATTGACGTGCTGGCGATCGAGAAGGAGCGTGCTCGCCACGGGCACAAGGCTGAGCCGCCTGCGTTGCATTGCGTGTTCCTCGGCAACCCCGGCACCGGCAAGACCACGGTCGCCCGGCTGATGGGCGAAATCCTGCACGGGCTGGGCTATCTCAGGCGCGGCCACTTGGTGGAGGCGGACCGGTCCACCCTGGTCGCCGGCTATGTCGGCCACACCGCCATCCAGGTGCGAGAGACCGTCCAGCTTGCCCTGGACGGCGTGCTGTTTGTCGACGAGGCCTACAGCCTCGCCGGCACCGCGCCGGGCGGCAGCAACAACGACTTCGGCCGGGAGGCGATCGACACCCTGCTCAAGCTGATGGAGGACCACCGCGGCCGGCTCTGCGTCGTCGTCGCCGGCTACACCGGCGAGATGCGCCGCTTCCTGGACAGCAACCCCGGCCTGCGCTCGCGCTTCACCCGCACCATCGACTTCGCCGACTATGCCGCTCCCGAGCTGGTAGCCATCTACCGCGGCCTTGTCATTGCCGCGGGTTCCATCTGGCGCCAGAAGCCGACCAGGTGCTGATGGACTCCTGCGGCGCCATGCTCCGCGCCAGAGCGGAGACCTTCGGCAACGGCCGCGACATGCGCACCCTGTGGGAGCGTACCCGCGAGGCGCAGGCAGGCCGGGTCATGCGGAAGCCGGACCGCACCGCCGACGACCTGGTGACGATCGAGGCAGTCGACATCGATGCCGCGGCAGCCGTGGGGGCTGCAGCGTGACCAACCTCGCCGCCGCGAGGAGCATCCTCCAGCGCCTGGCAGAGGCCGTCCCCGATACGTGGCGGCAGGACCGGGTGTTCCGGGGCGCCGTGATCAGCGCAGGCGTCACCCTGGCCGTTCTCCTGGTCCGGCCGGGAGCTTCGCACCAGGCGAGGCAGTTGCCGCCGCCGAGCACGCTCCCAGCCGGGTTGCCGGCCATCCCGAGCCCCGCCATGCGGGGTGCAGCACCTTCGACCCAGACCCAGCCCCCGACGTCACCCGCCGAGGTGCCGAAGATCGCGCCCGCACCGGGCAGCGACCGCTTCGGCACCTTCAAATCCGAGAAGCACCCATGATCCGCGCGACTCTCCTCCTGTCAGCCTCTTTGCTTGCTTTGCCCCTGTCCGCGCTCGCGCAGTCGCAGGCACCTTCGCCCGCGACGCCGGCCACGCCCTCTCCAAGCCAGCTCGACCGAATTGAGGGCAAGCTGGACGAGGTGTTGCGTCGTCTGGATCAGCTCCGTCCGCAGTCTCCCGTGGCTGCTCAGGGCCAGGAAGGGCCGTCCGGGGCAGCACAACCCCTTCCTCAGGTCCACGCTTGGCTCCTACGGCTTCTGCGCAGGCCTACAGGCCAGGGGCGCTGGCGATCGTCCACGCAGCGCCGAAAGACGCGAACGGCTTGTCGGAGATCCCGCCCGACAGCGTGGGTGGCTTCACCTACACGGGCGGCCCGATTGGGCTCACTGACATCAAGACGAGAGGGGTGCGCTACGCCGGCCCAGTCGGCATCGAAATCCAGGGCTGGTTGCAGGCGAAGGAGGCAGGACGATACCAGATTGGCACTGACCTGACGGCCCACTTCGGGCCTGGAGGGATATTTGCCCCGACTTGCTTCCTGCAGGCCTGGCTGGAAGGCCGCAGCCTCGACCAGCGCTCCATTCTCGTCAGCCAGTCTGGAAGCCGCGACGCGTCCGGCTCCCTCGTCGTGGGAGCCGAGCTGCAACCCGGCATCTACCGCCTGCGCGTCTGGACAGCCTGCACCACCATGCAAAACGTCGCTACAACCTCCGAGCTTCTGATCAAAGCACCATCTGAGCTAAACCTTCGGCCAGCGACAGGAGGTGATCTACTCCATCGAGAGGAATAACGAACCTTTGTCAGCCCTCTTCCTAGCGCACTATCGTGGTTTTGGCCCCTGGTCTTTGGTGACCAACTCTACCGCCGAAACCGGCGGTCTAATCTATCGCGGTCGCTTGATACCAGACGATTGCTCGTGGACCATCAAATTGTCCACAGCTGCAAGGGCTTAAGAAGACTCTACGTAGTAGAGGATTAAGAGCATTAAGGACTCCTGAAACCACTGAAATCTTATTGCTTTTTACGTGTTTCCGGGGGCCAAAACCACGATAAGCTGGGGGCCAAAACCACGTGATCGCTAGGGGCCAAAACCACGTGGTGATTCACATACCCACAGACTGACCAGCTGCCCCTGCGACAACCTCTTCAGATTCAGCTTCACTATCGTGGTTTTGGCCCCTGGCCGTCATCGGCGAGAGTGAGCCAATTGATGTTCGCGGGAGCCTCCGCGGGCTGAATCCCTGATGGTTGACGGGAAGCTGGCATCGTTCTGTAAAGTGCAGGACCTCATGACCTTCTGAGTTGCGAAGGATCTGCAGCCAGTATCCTGGAAGACGTTGGCGCTCGATAGTGCGCCGCAGTTCCTTAGCGAAGTCTGCCAAACGCTGAGTGCTGCCGCTCTTCATGTGAAGCTGTGCCATGGTGAAAGCCCAACCGCCCGATTGATGACCGCCGTGCTTCCGGACGACACGGTAAAGCCACCGTTCGATACCGCCAGTCAGACTGAAATACTCCCTGTCTATTGTTAGTGTCAGGCGATCTGTTAGGATACCTTCGAAAAGCCAGTCAGAAATCGTGAACTCGATGCCAGCTGGACGTCCTTGGTCATCAGTGGGTGCGGCATATCGCTCGATCCAGTGAAATCCTTCAGGCTTCTTACGTTTACCCTGCCGAATGTTGGTACGAATCAGTGTGCCGCTGAGCCGCTCGAACGCTTCGATGATCCTCTGGTACTCGTCACCACCTGTTCGACGATCAATGCCGCGCAACAGCTCGTAGAGTGACACCTTGAAGGTCGGCGATGGGTCAATCCCACGCGCCTTAGCCTCCCTGAGTTGCGACGCCGCCCAGATGAGGATGTCAGCGTCCCATATGGTCGCGAGACCTATCTCTGCTGGGGCGGTGACATTGACGCTAATCGTAGTCGAGCCATTCTGCACCTGGTAGTCGATGGGCTCGATCCGGCGCTGCTTGGAGAGGCTAAAAAACGGCCGCTCCATCATGTCTTGCTGATCATGCGTGGGAATGTCGCCAGGCAGCGCGACCAGAAGGTCCAACTGCCCCTCGCCGACGCGCCG
>JAABUH010002965.1_pt1 | contig 15378 bp, 21 predicted proteins | sample 5559121 | NCBI WGS metagenome assembly JAABUH01 (sample SAMN10711871, study PRJNA513364) | rock metagenome | isolation source: Antarctica rocks | place: Antarctica: Victoria Land, Battleship Promontory nord | collected 2015-12-28
CCGATGGCGCCCAGCGCCAGCGGCGGCGCCCTCGCTGGCGGCGGCGGCGGCGGCGGCGGCGGCGCTGCCGGCGTGGCACCTGCTCCTGCAGCGCAACAGGGGCGATGGGGCGCTGTCAGCCCGCGCTGCCCCCAGCATGTGCTACATGGACCGTGACTTGTGACGAGGCCGGTTGAAGATGGGGGAACAGAAAGGGTTTGAAAGCCATCACTAGTCGTCTGTCAGCCCTCCTAGACGCTGCAATGCAACATGGCTGGACGCATGTAGAAAAGCCTGCCTGCACTGCACATCCTGCAGGGTCTGCGCCCAGGTCTTGTGCTCAAGGCGTTCACTTCCATGCACGCATGTATGCACCAATGACCAATGTCGCCTGGTCCGCACCTAGCGCAGGCACGGTCAGCGGCGGCGCCTCCAGCAGGCGGCTGATCTTGCGCTCGCGGCGCCACTGCGCCGGCATCTCAAACTCGCCCGCCCAGATGCCGCGCCGCGCCGCGTGCGCGGCCTCCTCCGCGGCCACGTAGTCGCCGCCGTACTGCCTGCCGACGCGCAAAGACATGCGCCTGCTGCACCTGCCCGTCGCGTCTCCCTGCTGCAACCCGTGCGGCTTCTCAGCTGCGCGCCGCGAGCGCTCAGACTGCATTTATCGCAAAGGCAGAAACCCGTTCCTCCCAGCAAGGCACAGAAGCCGCGCACGCGAGCCTCACACATGCAACCCCGGTGCGCTGCGCAACGTTCGCAGCCGATCATGGTGTCTGGCGAGCTCTACAGCACGCACGCTCCAGGAAACCCAGCGTGCGCAACTGTCAGGCCAGGCGTGCGCAGCCCAGCGGTTTGGCTTGGTTGGGTTGTACAACCCGGCAGCGCGCCTGTACGCGACCGCCAGGCCGTTCCTCACCAGCCAGGCGCCCAGGTCGCCGCCGGGCCCGGGCAGGCTGCAGCTGGCCACGCCGCGGCCATACTGGTCCCTGTTCCGCACCTGCGCCGCCAGCACACGCGCTGCATCCGCTGGCACGCGCCTTCCGCTCACGACACTACACTACATAAGTACCCCTTGGCTCAGCCCCGGTCCAGCTCAGCCCCGCCTCGCCCTGCCTCGCGCCGCATCGCAGGCGCCGAGCTGCGCTCCCAGGTGCATGCATCGTACGCGGCCGTGGTGCAAGCCCGCGCCGCAGCGCCTGCGCCCCGCGGGCCGCGCGCGCCGCGACTGCATGCCAGCCGGCCGCGGGCGCACCTCGCAGGTCAGGTTAGCATGGTCGACGCGCGCCCGCAGCGCGTCCGTCGCCTGCTTGCCTGCCGGGCGCGCGGGGCGGGTCAGGCGCCCCGGCGCTGACGCGTGCGCGCGTGCAGAGGGTGACGGGGCGCAGGCTCTGCTGACGGGCACAAAAGCACGCTCGTGCAGGTGCCTTTGGGCCAGGTGTCCAGAGGGCAGGCCGCTCCAGCTTTGCGATCCTCAGACCCCCGTTGCTGTAACGAGGCACACGCGCGGCACGTGCTCAGCAGGGGTGAAGGTGGGGGCGCAAGCACAGGTGCGCTCAGTGACCACACCCCTAGCCCGGTGACAGGGCTTACCGCAGGCGTAGTCGCGTCCCGCGCTGTCTTTGCAGGACTGAGCGCTCTCCGGGGCGTCCACGCCGTATAGCCGCACCCGTGTGCCGGCCACCTGGAGGACAGGCAGCCGCTCGCTCAAGTTGCTGTCAGAACGCACACTGGTGACCCAGTGCCAATATGGAGGCTATCCAATGCTTGCTATGCCTTTCACTGGGCCCCCGTTCCTTTCCAACACGCACATGCGCTTACCCGACCACCCTTCACATAGGCCTGTCATAATCAGGCAATAAGCGAGCCACTGACACACACCACAAGCGTGTCTCCGTCCACGGCCCGCGCGGGCCCCTGGATGACCTCTGTCGCGCACGCAGGCGCTGGGTGCCAGAGCAGCGCTGCTGCTGCGACAGAAGCTGCACACTGCCGCCACGGGTGTGCTCCGGCCTGCTGCTCTCTGCACACACACAGACCTTCAGTCATATGAGTTGCTTGCACAGCTCCTAAACTGATGTGTCAGGCTTTGGTGCTTGCACAGCATCCGACCGCAAGCATTTTCTCCGTCCCTTGCTTGTGGTGTTCGCACCTACACAATGCCGCTGGCAAACTCGCATGTGGGCTCACAAACGCTCTAGCGAGGACGCCGCGCGGCCCTGCATGTGCGCCACAGCCGAACCGAGCAGCACGTGTGCTGGCAGGCGCTACAGGCATCTCAGCAGTGCCACAGACTCCACGGGACAGGACAGTTGCAGAAAAAGGAAAGGCTCTGAGCACTGAACAGCTGCACCTCTGACTGTACATCATATTAGCTAAACCTGTGCGGGGTTGCTCTTCTGCGCTGGCGTTTGGTTCCCTGCAGAACACCAGCAGCGCACGCGCATGCAGTCACGGTGCTCAAGGAATGCCTGCTGCGCGCTGCGCAGGGCTAACAGCGACTTGTAGCACTGCTGCCTTTGGAGCCTGACGGCAAGCTGCTGTAGGCACTGATAAGGGCACCCAAAGTGAGCACGCTGTGTGCGCTGTCTGCGCGTCTTGGAGCAGGCGCGCACCTTCAACGCCTAGAGTGCTATGAAGTCGAAGACAGTGCCGCCTTGCTGCGCATTTCAAAAGGTTGCTGTGGAAGTGGCAGCGCTGTGCTTTGTGAGGTTGCAGAGCTGTGCGTCGTGAGCATAGCTGCGAACAGTGTGGCTCGTGCCATGTGCATCGAGCACTGCCTCGCGTGTGATGGAGGAAGGGCCAAAGTGCTTTGTTGTGACACTCCGCGACTTGCAGAGGAGGCCTTCATGGTGGATCGCACACCAGACCTCTCTTGCTCTGCAGGCAATTCTCGGCATGGCGTGCCTTGGAGCTCGTGATCAACGCGCCAACGAGGTGCGGCACTTTGCAACCAAGTACGCGCAGCAGCACCACTGTGCCATAGGTATGAGGTGCACCGATCTGATGTACACTGTTGGTTGGGACTTTCTGCACTGCACTCATCACACATTGTGCTGCCCCGAGCGCATTAGCCTCCCCCAGGCGCCCTGCCGGCCGCGCAGGAGTCTTTCACCGCACTGCCTGACGAGCTGCTGGGCAGCATCCTGCGGCGCGCCTGGGCAGACAGGCCGCCGCGCCCTGCAGCAGATGAAGTGCGCGGCGCGGCCGACCTGGCGTCCGTGTGCCGCCGCTGGCGCGAGCTGCTGCGCGCGCCGCCGCTGCCGCTGGCGCTGGACTTCAGCGCGCGGCCCCTGAGCGGCGCGCAGCGACGGTGGCTGCTCGAACCAGCGCAGGCCGGCCGCGTGGAGGCCGCCAGGCTGCACTCCGAGGACGCCATGTGGGAGCAGCCCCTGTTCGAGGATTTTGAATTCCGCCACGGCTGCGCGCTGCGGCGGCTCTCCGGCGTGCCCCTGCGGCTCGTGGCCTCTAGGTACCAGGATTCGGATCCCGTGCTGGACCTGAGCGGCCTGCGCCTGACCAAGCTGGGCATTGACTGCTACGACATAAGACACCTGTGTCGCTTGGACGATGGCTCCTGGGCAGCCTGTCTGTGGTTGGAGCCCGAGCTCCTGCCGGGCACTCTGGAAGAGCTGGAGCTGCTTGGCCTGTATGGTGACTGGCTGGGGAGTCTGGCGTGGGCGCCATGTGTGGGCGCGGGCTCTGCGGGGCGGCTGCCGCGGCTGCAGACCCTCCGCGTGACGACCAGAAAGAAGAAAGACAATACACTGGAGACAGACAGCATCCCGCTCTTCCATTGCTTCCCTGGCTTGCCATGCTTTGAGGTAGATGACTCGCATGATGACGGTCTGCATCTCGAGGTCGGGCTGTTTGGCCGGGTCAGGCGCGTGCGCATCGTGGCCGGTGGCTTCCTGGCGCTGTGGGATGACCAGGAGGATGTGGCCGTATTCGTGGACCGCCTCTGCCATGCCGGGCTGCAGGCTGCAGAGCTGTGCGGCAAGCGCGAGGTTGACCTCATGGTACCCCAAGGCCCCTATGAATGCGCAGTGACACGCCATGTCGTGCGTGACATGATCAGTAGGTACGGAGACCGTTTTGCCGTTGACGCGGGCAGTGCTGGCAAGCCTCATGATGGGCGGTCTTGGCGCAGGGAAAACTTATACCGCCTGGCCTGGCGCCGCTGGCCAGCCCCCGGCGCGCCCGACCTGCAGGCAGCCAAGGCGGCGCACGAGCATGCCCGCGCTTGGGCGGCAGAGACACGCAGCAAGAGGCCTGCATCTCCTGCAACCTCATCTGAGTCTCTGTCTGCACTTGCATGAGGTCTGTAGGTCTTGGGCGCTGCTCTTCGTTTATGTCCTCGTATGTCGTGCATGGTGTGTGACAAGGGTCCCTTGCGGTTGGTCACTCGCACGATGGGCATGCTAGCCAGCATGTCGCTTTTGCTACTTTTACACAGGGTTGTCAACATTCAGATGTGCGAAACGGCCCACCCAGCGCCTGAAAGACTGACACGCTGCCCAAGATGGTAGTCAGGAGCGCTGCCTACCTGCTGACGCAGGCCTGGTCGCTCTGGCGGCCGGGGCAGCTTGCTCTGCTGTATGTCTGGCGTATCCAGGTCCACCACCTTTTAATTCGGGCACTTTCATTTAAAGCACCACAAGCACCACAAGCCACTACTTGGACCTGCTCCGATGGCAGCCGATGGAATGGAAAGGACCAAAATGGAGCCGCCCGGTCATGTTCAAGACAGCATGGGACGCACACACTGCACACGTTTAGCAGGACCCAGTTAGTGAGCCTTGACTTGCATGTCAATATGGGCTGTTAGCCTGCACCTGACACGCAGCAACACCAGCAGGTCATGGCAGCAGTCCCGTGCGGCAGGCATGCAGAGCAGGCACTGCGTTCACACACAGGACACCGCCGCTGGCAGGCAACAGGCACATGAGCAGCGTAACAAGGACAGAAAGCGACGAGCGCACGCCCCGCAAAAGGGAGGAGGGCGGCCATTTGTTGTTTGGCCGACTTAAGGCGAGCTTAGCTCCTGTCAGCAAGGAAACTCGCGGCCTCAGGACAGCCGCATCTTGCGCAGGGTCACTGACGTCCTCACGCCTCTTGTGATGGTCTGGCCTTCATGCGTCTCCTCCTTCACTGCATCAAAGCCGTGCATGACGTCATACCTGCACAGCCGGCAAGTGCTCTGCTGCGCACAACTCTACAAGCATGATGGCCGAGGCCAGGCTCTGTGCGGGACTACCAGGATACCTGGCCTGCGCAGCAGGACTGGCAGGCGGTCAGCGCACCGCGCAGCGCCGACCAGCTGCAGGCAGTCCCCCGGCTCCAGGAGTACAGATGCAACTTTGACCGTGGGCCCAGGAGCCAGCAGCGCGCTCTCCGTCCGGGCTGCGACGGGGCCCGGCTGGCAGGCAGCAGCGGTGAAGCGCATCACAGCCGAGGCGCCCAAAGAGAGGATGAGGACCCCATCGTCAAACCTGCCGGCATATTGGCAGGGTGCACAGACGTGTGAGCAGATGATCATGGATCATGCGGTGGGGTGACTGAACAAGTGCCTCTCTGGCACAGCAGGCTGCAGCAAGCAGGCCCCAGCACCTGCGAGTGCAGCAATTTGCTTGCGGAGCGGTCTTGGAGGCCTGTGAGCAGCAAGGGGCACCTGTGGGGCAGGTCGACGTGCTGCTTCAGGCCCTCGCCGGGAACGTATCGGTTCACAGCCAGTTGGTCAAAAACCGGGCGCCGCGCGCGTATCTGCCAGCAGAAGCGCGAACGTGAACGAGGCTTGTGACAGGCCAACTGAGTGGAAGGGCGCAGGGCGTGCAGCGCACCTGCGGCGGCAGAGAGTGCACGGGCAGCAGAGAGGTTAGCCGTTCCGCCCACTGCGGCAGCGCTCCAAAGCACATGGCCTGGTTTGCGCCTGGCTGGGCAAAGCACTCGTCCTGCAGTGTTGCAAGCAGGGCCTCCTGCACAGCGCCCACTTCACCATGTGCACCAAACGCCCTCGCCCGTGCACCGCAGTTGCACGCACACCTCGGTTTATTTTTTGCAACGTTACGGCACATACATGGTTGGACACCCACAGACAGTGGGCAGGCTATGCCTGCTGGTCAGTGTCCAGTGTCTGCTTGTGCAGCACGAGCCCTGGTACAGCGGGAAAGGTAAGTCCAGGACTGCATCGGTCTGGCCAGGCTGCCTCGTTGCAACCAGCGTCCAGCTCAGAGGCCTCTGTACCAAACACGTCTGCATATATACGCTGCAGTGCAGAGTCCATGCCACATAAATTTGTCGAGGTTGTTGAACAGTGCAGAGCAAGAAGGATGTGTCATTGCCAGTTCTGTCTGTAAAGAAAGCAGAGCACTATTGCATGGCCTAGTCGCTGTCTGGCTGCGTCAGAGAAGATTTTAAAAGCTCAAGCCCCGCCAGACGAAAGTAGGGCTGGCACAGGGTCGAGAGGCGGCTGCTCTGCAGCGAGCCTCTTCAGCAACTTGGAAGTCAGTTCGGACGAGCGTGTGGTGTGCCGGGGAGCGTTGCCCAGCATGAGCAAGAAGAGGCGCAACAACGGGCGCAGCAAGCACGGCCGCGGCCACGTGCGGCCCTTGCTGCAGTCGCGTGTCTGCTCCAGAGCCCGGTCTTTGTACGCGCCAGTGGTTGTAAAAAGTATGGGCAGGGCAGTTCGGCGGCAGGCATTCACGTCACAGCAAGAGTGCTGCGCAAGCGGGGTCGCGGGAGAGGTGTGCAGGGGACACGCTGGGCCCGCGCCCACTGCGGTTGCGGCGCTGCAGGTGAAGCGCGTGCGCTGTGAGGCGTCCGGCGTGCTGGTGGCAAAGGACAAGGCCATCAAGCGCTTCATTGTGCGGAACATCGTGGACGCGTCGGCGATCCGCGATATCCAGGACTGCTCTGTGGTGGACGGTGCGCCCTGGGCGAAGACAGACCTTGTAGCCCGTGCGGCTGATGTCGCGACTCCAGCCGCAGCCTTGCTGCAAGCAGGAAGCAACGAAGTTTCGAGCTCTGCGTTGTGCGTCTCGTGAGGGCCTGCTTGCTTACCAGATTATAGAGTGCGCGCCGCACCTGACCCACACTGCAGGTTGCTGCAGTGTGGGTGCTTTGTTATCTGGGTCGAAACGTCCGTGTGAGCCAGCAGTGCTAGGAAACGTTGCAACTGCGCTGCTGGGTATGCAGTCCGTCGCCGTCAGGCGTGTGCAGGAGAAACCAACCAAGGCGGCGCACGGCGCCGCGCGCAGGCTACGCCCTGCCCAAGATCTACCGCAAGCTGTACTACTGCATCAGCGCGGCGATCCACTCCAAGGTCGTGCGCGTGCGCAACCGCGAGGAGCGCAAGAACCGCGAGCCGCCCAAGCGCTACCGCCCGGGGCAGTTTGGCCCAGGCGGCGACCGCGACCAGAACAAGCCCAAGCCTGCGGGCCAGGCCTAGCCAGGCCGCTCGTGCTTCGGTTGGGGCTTTGCAAGCCTGCGGGTACCGCGCGTGTGCGTGCGCAGCGCCTGCGGGCCAGGCGCAGCGTGTGCGCTGGGCTGGAGGAGTGCGTGCGGTCAGTGCGAGCGCGCTGCGCTCAGGCAGCGTGAGCGCTCGTTGAAGTGATACATGCATGGCCTTGGTGTCGTGCACGGCCGTGCTCCTGGGCGCTCCTGGGTCGCCGCGCCTGCACTCGTGACCGCAGCAGTGTCGCCAGAGTGTAACACACTGGGTGCGGCGCCTTTCCCGACCTCGGTCCTCACAGCCGCGCAGTCACCGTGCTGCTGGGGTCACCGTGTGAGGAAAAGCAGTGCATGGCAGCACTACAGCACTGGCGCTCAGGCACAGTGGGTGTGGACGCCCGGGACGAAGTGTATAAGCTAGGCAGGCTGGACCGGATGTCACAGCTCCGTGGTAACTGTACGGCTGGGGGTGCCACATGACATGCTGAGGCCCATCCACAGTCGCCCGCATGCTGTGCCTCTGCTCACCTGATCAGCTCGAGCAGCATCTATGCCTAGGCTAAATTTTTATTATCATTTATGATAATTATTGCATAGCATATGTGCTGCAGCTGTGCGCCCTACCCTGCTTCACACAAAGTCGAAAAGCGCAGTCCCAGCACAGCGACACTGCAGCAGCGGTAGCGTAAACACAACGTCCTGACGCTCGTGTTCTCTCTGGGGCCCTCGCTGCAGTCAGCAGGCTCCGTGCGCCAGGATGGCAAAATATGAGCAGGAAAGCAAGCTGGCGCAGCTGTTTGTGGAGCTGGCGGCCACCTTCAAGCAGCTGGAGGGCGTGGCCGACCTCAAGAAGCAGGACGCGCTGCTGCAGTCCACCAGCGCCAAGCTGCAGGAGGCCAAGCTGTGAGCGCCCGACGCCCGACTGACACCAGGCGGGGATGCTTCATCAAGCAAAGACAAGCCAGGCGTGATGCCACTGTGCAAGTCTTTTCCAAGGCAGGCAGGGCAGGCGGTGCAAAGGGTCACTTCGGTCAAAGCCCGGTGTGCAGCGCCGCTGCGCGACCCGACGACCGCGCCTGCGCCAAACGCCGGGCCCCCGCAGCCGCGCAGGCTCATCAAGGACTTTGAGCGCGAGGCGCGCACGGACGGCCTGCCCGCCGACGACCTGGCGGCGCGCAAGCGGGCGCTGGTCGCCGAGCTGAACGGCCTCATCACGGCGAAGAAGCAGGCGGCCGGCGCGCTGGACGCGCGGCGCGAGCTGGTCGCCGACGGGCGCGTGAACAAGGCCGGCGCCGAGATCGTGCCCGGCGGTGCGCGCGGCCCGCCGCGCTCGCGCCGTAAGACGCGGCTGCCAGAGCGCGCTCCCGCAGCAAGGCAGCGCCCGCAGCGCTTTGCGCACGCTCCTGCGGTGCAAGCGCCGGACGACGCAGCTGCCAGAGCGCGCTCTGGCAGCAGGGCAAGTCTCCCAGCGCTTTGCGCGCCGGGCGTGTCAAGCTATGCGTCTCGCGGTTTGCGCCGGCCTCCTGCGCAGCGTGGAGGTCTGGAGCAAGGTGCGGCGCGCCCAGCGCTGCAGGCATGACGACGGTGGAGCTGATGGCGCGCGGCCGCAAGGACATCAAGGAGACGGATGCGTCGCTCGCGCGCTCGGAGCGCGTGCTCGCCGACACGATCGCCGTCGGGACTGCCACTGCCGCCACGCTGGCCGCCCAGGTGCCGGCCAGCGGCCCGCTGGCGTGATGTGCGCATCCACAGGCAGAAACTGATCGAGTGTGCCGAGCCCTATGTAGGCCCTGTGTAGGCAGGTATCCAGCCCTGCTGTGCGCCTGCAAGCGCAGCAGCTGCTGTGTGGCAGGACATCACGTGCACGCTTGGCGCCAGGGCGCCCGCCGCTGTCATGCCTGCCGTGCCGCAGTGCGCGCCGCCAAAGGCCACCGCGCTTGCCTGTGGCAAGCGCCTTTGCTCGCTAGGGCGGCGAGCGGCCGCTCAGCCCGCGCGCCGGGGGCGCGCAGGGCCAGCAGATGGAGTGCGTGCTGGACGACCTGGAGCAGATCCACTTCTCCATGAAGAAGGCGAATCAGGTGCTGCGGGACATGACGCGCGGCATCGCCACGGACAGGCGCGCGCGGCCCCGCGGCGCGGCCCCCGTGTGCAGGCAGCCCTCGCCGGGCAGGAGGCGCATCCGTCGCGCATAGCTCGGCAGGCGCAGCGTCGGGCGCCCCTGCCTGCCAGCACCGTTTCACAAAGACATGCTGTCATCGCAGCCCGCGTGGCTGCCGCTGCGCAGCTTGCCTCGAGTATCTTCATGCGCTGTCCCTGTGGGTCTCCCTTGTCCCGGTAAGGCTGCGCCCGCATTGTGCCAGACTCGTAGGGCGCATGCGCCCGTGCAGGTGCCTCCAGTTCTTCCTCATGGTCATCATCCTGGCGGTCGTCATCATCATCATCCTGAAGGTGGCCGGCGTGGGCGCGCTGCGGAACGTCCCCGTGCCGCTGCCGAGCTTTCAGGCACGCCCACACAGCGGCTGGCGCGCGCGCAGCCCTGCTGGGGCCCACTCTTGTAGTGTAGCGCGCCTCAGTGTGTGTCACTGTCTGGGTTGCTGCCTTGCGGGTGTCGCTCGAGGCGGATGGCAGGATGGAAGGGCCAGACTCTGTGGTGCTGCCAGTGCTGCTGGTGGCCTCTCATGCGATCTGCAGCGACCAGCGCGTCGGGTGCATGGGCCGCAAGCAGCACCTGCTGTGCATCCGCTGTCATGCACGGCACGGCCATCGTTACATGCTGGGTGCGCAGGCAGCCGCGCCGCCGCCTGTGCCCGCGCCCGGGCTTCGGAAAACGCGCAGGCTCATGCTAGAGGTTGCAGCAGGGATCGCAATGGAGGCACTGCTTGAGGTGTCATGACACGCCCCGCGTCCGCGGGCTAGCCGCAGAGTCCTGTAGGTTCATATGTTGATCAGTGCGCTGCTTTGCGCTATCTCTCTGGTCAAGTCCGAAGTGGCCATGCGCTGTGCCGCGCCTGTGCAAAGTGTGGCGGTGACCTTTTGCCATGCCAAGCTGGCCATGAGTTGCCAGAGGTATGCTTATAAATACTGGAAACGAGCGTTAACCATAGCTGTCTGAGACAGCCTGTCTCACTGCATGTGACTGTCCTTCTTTACCGCCCCACTGGGACTCTACACTCACTCGCTGAAGACACAACAACACGCTTGATGCAGTTCCCATGCAGGTTCTGCCTGGACACGCGGTCGGCACAGGCCACAGGGCGGAGGCCCGCTTGGACAGTTTATTCCTACACAAAGCACAGCGCTGGACGCATGTTCCACCCCCAGGTCCACCAGACTACAGCCCTCTCCGCGGGAAGACTCTTGACCTCTCAGCTACACAGACGCGACACCGCCGCCACAGCCCTGCCTCGGGGCTCCGCCCACCGGCAAGCACCCGCCCACCCATCGCTACACAGCGCCCACGAGTGCGGCGCTCAGCACACGCTTATTCCCCGCAGCCAGACGGTCTCCACAACGCGCTCGCATACATGCACATACAGGCCCCTCGCGCTACGCCGGCCCCGCTCGCGTGAAGAACAGCACGCTCGGCTGGATGCGCCCCAGGAAGCACTTGCCCGTGACGGCGTCCCAGCCGCCGACCCGGCTGACATGCGCGTCGTCGAACAGCAGCCACGCGGCCGCGGCCGCGCTCCACACGAACGCGAAGTAGTGCGCGCCGTAGAAGCAGACCATGCTGTGCAGCGCGTACGCGGCCTGGCCCTCCTCCAGGCCCAGGAACACCTGCCCGATGTCCACCTCCTGCGCGTGCCCTGAAGGGTTAGGGTTGCAGACCATGCTGTGCAGCGCGTACGCGGCCCGGCCCTCCTCCAGGCCCAGGAACACCTGCCCGATGTCCACCTCCTGCGTGCGCCCGGAGGGTTGGGAATCATACGGGCCTCGAGGCCCGGACCTCCCCAGGCCCGTGTCCGCCTCCTGCGCGCGCGCGCGCGGGCTGGCTCGCTCTGCACGCCGGCAGGTCAGGAGCATGCAGGACGTCTGCAGGATGGCCTGCAGAACGTCAGCATGCGGAACGTCCATGAAAGGTGCCCGATGCCAGGGACACGGGTCGGGCTGCATGCATGCAGCCGCGGGGCGGCGCGCATGCTGCCAGCAGGCGCACGCGCGGAGCGGCTGAGCGGCGGCGGCCACAACAATGGCAAGACCAGCAGCGAGCGGCTGGCGTTGCAGGCCGCTGGTGCACGTGCTGGTGCACTGAGCCTTCGGTGAGGCTGACCGGCCGGCAAGCTGGCAGACAGCAGCCTCAGTGCAAGGCCTTCCCTGGTCCCCGGGGATAACAGTCCCCGGGAGTGCGCGAGCGCGCCTCGCGGATGGCGGCCAGCGTGGCGCGGATGTCCTCGGGCCGCTCGCGCTGCGACTCCCAGGCCAGCTGCAGCGCAAACATGGCCGGCGGGCCGCGGCTGCCGGTGTCCAGAAAGTGCTGCACGGCGGCCGGCCGGTTGCAGCCGGCCGCGTCCGCGTCACACGTCTTCTGGTGCTGCTGCTCCAGGCCGCGCAGCAGCTGCCCCAGCGTTGGCGCGCCGCCCTCGGCGACCATCGCCTGCGCAGCGCGCGCGCCAGGGTGGGGCAGGGCCGGAGGCATGGGCGCGCCACACCATGGCCTGATGGGGTGGACAGGTAGCGGTGTGGCACCGCGCCTTTGCGGCGACGACACATACGCTGTACTGAAGCCTTGGCAGTCGTTGGTGCTGGCAGGATGCTATACGGCTAGGGTGGCCCCTTCCCTAGCCAACAGAGTGTGCGAGTGGCAGGCGGTAGTCGGGTCGCCAGGAGCCCAAGAGACCAAGCGCGCGGCGCGAGGCAATCCGCCGCGCGGGCGCGCGCCTGCATGCGCAGCGCGGTGGCGGACGCGTTGTAAAAGTACTGCGTGTACGCGCTCGCGTGCGTGTCGCGGCTGCAGGCGGCGCAGTGCACGCGCTCGGCCACATGCAGGCCGAAGACGGCATCCACCAGCGCGCCGCCGCCCGGCACGGCGCGCAGGCTGTCGTAGATCGCGCCGAGCACCTCCGCGGCGTCGCTCATCTCGCCTGCGCGCCTCCCCGCGCGCCCGCTGGCAGCCGTGCGGCGCCTCGCAGGCGCAGGGAACGCAGGCGCTCGGCGTCTGGTGCCTCCGCCAAGAATTTCTTTGTGAAGGACGGGCTTTGTGACCGCTCAAAGCTGCTTGTCATGGGTTGCCAGCCTTCGCCCAAACAATCCAGCCAGCTGAGCTGAGGTGGCGAAGCTGTGAGGGGGCCAGGCTCAGCACAGACGCAGGACGGTCCACACAGCGCTGCGGGCCACAGCAAAGGCCTGGCGCCATGCCATGTGCGGTGTCAGCCCGGTGGGCCAGGGAGGGCACACCCTGGCTGAAGGACGCGGCGTCGAACGCCGCCAGGGCCTCGCGCAGCTGCGTAGGGTCCACGACCTGGCGCTGCCCGCCGCCGCCGCCGCCGCCGCCGCCGCCGCCGCTGCGGCTGGCCTCCTGCTGCGCAAACGCGTTGAACAGCGCGAGCAGGCCCGCGGTCACCGCGTTGCCCTGTGCGCGGGGCGAGCACGGACGGCTGTGTCAGATTATCAGGCCCCGCCAGGTTTGAGGCCTGCTGCTACACAAGAGACAATACTGTTCATCAGACCGGACGCAGCCAGCGCCGCGGCTACGGACAGCGAGAGCATGCAGGTGCAGCTTTGGTGGCACGGCATCACTGTCTCAGTGCACAGACAGGACGCGGATGTTACACCACGCTGCACGGGGTCGCAGGAGCAGCACGCCGGCAAGGCAGGGGCAGGCACGCTCAGGGGCGGGTCTGGCTTGGGCAGGTCTGGGCCCGGCGGGCCGGCGGCGCACCGCAAGCGCATCGCCCGGCAGGCGCAGCAGGCCCTCCCGGAACGCGGCGCAGTGCCACAGGCACTGCACGACCACGTTGAGGAAGCAGTTGTACTCGCCCGCCTCGTTCTGCAGGCCCGGCTCGGCCGCCGGCGCGGCGCCGGGCTCCAGCGGCCGCGGCGGCGCGCCCGCCGCGCCCAGCGGGTGGCGCTTGGGCGGAAGCGCCTCCAATTCGTCCAGGCTCGCCTGCGCGGGCGCGCAACGGTGCCGTGCTGAGGCCGTGTGCTGCCCGCCTGGCGCAGTGTCGCGCTGAGCCGCCCCTGCGTTGAGAGCGCGCGGCCGCGGCGGCGCCCGCGGCTTTGTGCCCAGCGCCGGCGCTTGAGCGGCCCCGTGTGCAGCACGCCTGGGCTTTGCTGCACCGCTGCATGACAGCATCTAGCAGCAAGCGTGGCCGGGTGCAGCACAGTTGCGCGTATGTCTGTGAGGCGGGTGCTGCACAGGCGCACGCCAGCCGCAGGACGGCAAGCACGTTGCGACCCCGTCTTGCTGCAGGTCAGCTTCAAGCTCCCCTGCAGGCCAACTCCGAGCTCCCCTGCAGGCGACCCTGGCGGTCAGCTCCCCGGGTCATGCCTTGATGGCGGCCTGCAGCTGCTTCTCCTCCTCAGCGGCCGCCTCTTCCTCCTCGGCGGTGTCGGCCTCCTCAGCGTCGTCCTCGTCGCCGCTGGTCTCCCCCTCCGCACCCGAAGCCGCCGGCTGCCGCGGCCGCTCGCTCGCGCCCCAGGCGCCCGCACGCGCGCCGCTCTCTGCAGGCGTCGCCAGCGAAAGCCGCGCGGGCGCGCCGGCGCCCCAGGCGCCTGCAGGCGTGCGGCTGTCCGCCGCCAATGCCGCCGCATGCCGCGCAGGCGCGCCAGCGCCCCAGGCGCCCACAAGCTCGCTGCTCTGTACAGCCGTAGCGTTGGCGCCCCAGGCGCCCGCCGGCGTGCGGCCATCCGACGCTGCCGCCGCCGCATGCTGCGCGGGCGCGCCAGCGCCCCAGGCGCCCGCAGGCGTGCGGCCGTTCGCCGCTGTCGCCGCCGCGTGCCGCGCGGGCGCCTCGGCGCCCCATGCGTCCGCAGGCACGCTCCTGAGCGGCGCCATCACCGCCGCGTGCCGCGCGGGCTCCTCGGCGCCCCAGGCGCGCACGGGGGGGCGCGGCGCGGGCGGCGGCGCAGCCTGCATCGGGGTCGGCTGCTCGGCTGGCGTGGCCGCTGCGCGCACCGCATACTTCAGGCATCAGCGCCGATATCGGCGGGCGGCAGGTTTGCATGCAACAAGGCACATGCATGGACCAGCTCCCAGGGGCCGAAGCATGGCCGTGTTTCGGCCCCCGACGCTCTCATGGGCTCATTCTCATCAGGTTGCTGGTGCTGTTGGTGCTGCAAGCACGACCCCACAAGTTGCTGCTCTCAGCTCTCCACGGCAGCCGACCTGAGCATCGAGCGCCCTGGTAGTGCCACGCGCTGCCTCACATGAAGCACACCGCATTGATAGAGAGCAGCAGGGGCAGCGCACCGGGCGCCTCCCACGCCTGGTGCGCGGGCGACTCGCTGCCCATGAGCATGCTCAGCAGGTCGTCGTCGTCGCCCAGCTCCGCGCCGGCCTCGGCCTCCGCGCCCAGCGGCCCATCCCCGGCCTCCAGGGCTGACGCGGTCATGTGCGGCAGGAAGCGGAGCGGCGGCGGCGGCGCTGCCGCGGGCGCGGCCGCCGGCAGCCTCGGCCCCGGCGCGCCGAAGCCTGGCGGCGGCGCCGCTCGCCGGCCCGTGGTGCTCGCAGCTGTGCGCGCGCCCCGGTCGCCTCATGTCGCTTGCTGCAGGGCCAGTGCATGCGTGTGCGCAGGCAAGCGTGTCCAGCTGCGCAGTGCGTGTACATGCTGCGTATCCTATCAGGAATCGTACAGCCCCCACGCGCACTTCAACTACAATGCTTGGTATTGCTGGAAGCCAAGCCCTGTGATGGCGCAGCCCCAACAAGGCTTCAGGCATACTTTGCATTAAGGCTGGGGCGCGCAGTTGGCTGAAATGGCGCAGCCAGGTGCAGGCAGGTCCATGCACGGTTTC
>JAABUH010002966.1_pt1 | contig 15375 bp, 13 predicted proteins | sample 5559121 | NCBI WGS metagenome assembly JAABUH01 (sample SAMN10711871, study PRJNA513364) | rock metagenome | isolation source: Antarctica rocks | place: Antarctica: Victoria Land, Battleship Promontory nord | collected 2015-12-28
AATTTCGTCCGGCTGTCTGCCTGGTTCGCGGAGCGTCCCCGCGCCGCCACGCGACCGTCACGGCTGGCCTTCCTCGCCGCATGAGCCGTGTTCCCAGCACCGCATGCGCGGATTCGCCAACGGCATCTGAAAGGGCCAAAGTCGAGGTTAGGCTTGACTCCGCTACGTGGACACCGGAATACTGGGGCCGTCGGCCTCGAGGAAGGAGTCCACCATGACGAAGACGCACCCGCCCTACCCGCCGGCCTTCCGGGCCGAGGCGGTCGAGTTGGCCCGGACGAGCGGGAAGGGGATACCGCAGTTGGCGCAGGACCTCGGCATCGCGGAGCAGGCGTTGCGCGGCTGGATGAAACGCACGGACATCGACGCCGGGCGCGGGCAGCCCGGCGAACTGACCACCGCCGAGCGGGAGGAGTTGCGGCGGCTGAGGCGCGAGAATCAGGTGCTGCGGCAGGAGCGCGCGATCGTACGAAAAGCCGCGGCCTGCTTCGCCAAGGAGACGCTATGCGCCGCTACCGGTTCATCCAGGCGGAGAAGGCGCGCTACCCCGTGGCCCTCATGTGCCGGGTGCTCGGCGTTGCACGCTCCGGCTACTACGCGTGGAGCCACCGCGGGACCACGGCCCGCGCCCAAGCCGATCAGGAACTGGCGGCGCGGATCGCCACCGTCCACGCCCGCAGTCGGGCGACCGACGGCGCGCCACGCGTCCACGCCGCGCTGCGCGCCGACGGCATCCGTTGCGCCCGCAAGCGGGTCGCCCGCCTCATGCGCGCCGCCGGCCTGGCGGGCTGCCACCGGCGGCGGCGTGCGCGCACGACGATTGCCGATCCCACGCAGTCGCCCGCCGCGAACCTCGTCGCGCGCGACTGTACCGCGCCGACCGCGAATCGCTTGTGGGTGGGGGATATCACCTACGTCGCGACGCACGAGGGCTGGCTCTACCTCGCGGTACTCCTGGATGTGCATTCGCGCCGGGCCGTCGGCTGGGCGATGGCCGACCACCTGCGCGCCGAGCTGGCCCTCGAAGCCCTCGCGATGGCCTTGGCCGCCCAGCGTCCCGGCACGGACCTCGTCCACCATACCGATCGGGGTGCCCAGTACACCGCCTCCGCCGATCAAGCGGCGCTCGCCGCGCGGGGTATCACCGTCTCGATGAGCCGCAGCGGCGACTGCTACGACAATGCCCTGGCCGAGCGTTTCTTCGCCACGCTCAAGGCCGAGCGCGTCGACGCGCACCGGTGGCCGACCCGAGCGGCGGCGCGGCGGGCCATCTTCGCATGGCTCGAGGTCTGGTATAACCGCCAGCGTCGCCATTCCGCCCTCGGCTACCGTAGCCCCGTCGCCTGGGAGGAGCATGTGTTGTTGTTGCGGGGCCAGGCGGCCTAGCGATTACTTGTCTACGTAGGCGGGGCAGGCCCATCCCGCGGGTGATGCTGGAGGCGGCTCACCCTTTGGGCTTTGTCTGCTTCGCCATTTGCTTGAACATGAATTGCGGCGCGATCCGGCTCATCGCTTTCAGCACGTTGCTGAGGCCGGGACGGATCTCCAGCTTGCCCGCTTCGATCCCGGCGATGGCGCGCCGCACGAGTACCGCCGTCGCCATCCCCTTCTGCCCTTTCATCTCCTCCGCGAACTCGCCGCGCAGCAGCGGCGTCTCCACGGGGGGCGGGGCCAGCTCGATCACCGTCACGCCCGTGCCGTCGAGTTGCAGGCGCAGCACCTGGGTGAAGGCGTGGATCGCGGCCTTCGTCGCGGAGTACACCGGCGACAGCGGGAAGGGGATGAAGGCCAGGCCCGAGGAGACATTGAGGATCAGGGCATGGTCGCGCGTTTTCAGGTGCGGCAGGAATTGCTGGACCATCCGCACCGGCCCGCTCAGGTTGATCGCGATCTCGCGTGTCACGTCGTGCAGGTCGCGCTCCTGATTGAGGTTCAGGTTCCGCATGATCCCGGCGTTGTTGACGAGCGTGTCGAGCGCCGGGAACCGGGCGAGCACGGTGTCGTACAGCGCCGCGATCGCGCCCGGATCGCTCACGTCGCTCTGGATGGTGTGGACACCGATCAGCGCTCGCCCGACCGCGGCGAGCTTCCCCTGATCGCGCCCGGTGACGATGACGGTGTTCCCCCGCGCGTGCAGTTGCTTCGCCAACTCCAGGCCGATGCCGCTCGTCCCGCCCGTGATCAAGACGGTCCGATTCTTCAGTTTCATGGCGATCTCCTTCGCTATACGCTGCAATAGCCTTGCGCTCCGTATTCTAGTGCCGTACACTCTCCGAATGAAAGTAGGCACCGGAAAGTGCCGTACTTACCTGAAAGAGAGTGTACCGATGCTGAAGAGCGGACAATTCACCGAGGAGCAGATCGCGCGGGCGCAGATGTACGTCACCGAGACCCCGCCAACCGACCTCGACCCCCGGATCGAAGCGCTGGTCAACGACCTGATCGGTCGCGTCGCCGATAAATGGACGATGCTGGTCCTCGAGGCGCTGACGGAGCAAGGGGAGCTGCGGTTCACGCGCCTGAGCGCGGCGGTTCCCGGCATCAGCCAGAAGATGCTCACGCAGACGTTGCGGCAGATGGAGCGGGAAGGGCTGATCATCAGGACCGTGCACCCGGTCGTGCCGCCGAAGGTCGAATACGCGCTCACGTCGCTCGGCACGAGCCTCGGGATGGCCTTTTGCGGCGTCTGGATCTGGGCGGCGGAAAACCTGGAACGGGTCGAACAGGCCCGCCGCGAGTTCGATGCGCGCGTGGGCGTCGGCTGATCGCTGCCCGGTTCAGGACATTTCATGGGCGACGAGGGAATGAAAATAAAGAGGGCCGCTGCGTGACACAGCACACAGCGGCCCTCTTTAGCTATGCACGCGGCACTGTCAAGTTAAGCCTTTTGGGCACCGACGGCGGTCCGAAAGTGGGGAACGATCGGCTTATAGAAGACCGGATCTGGCTTTTACAAGCGCTAGCGACGGCCAGAACTGGCTCGGTGTGGGGAGGTTTCGTTCAGTAAAAACTTAACGTGACAGTACCCTTTCGACCGCGCCACCGTCACGTAGGGCTGGCTGAGCGTATCGAGCACCGCGCTGCGGGTGAGGCGGGTGAGTGTGGCGGTGTGGGCCAGGGTGAGCACGCCGACCGGCATCAGGATACCGCGCGGGGTCAGCGTTCCGAAGACCGGCAGCCAGTGCAGGCGCGCGGCGAGGAAGTAGATCGCGATCAGGGCGACCCAGAAACCGGGCACCGCCGAGCCGATGACCGCGAGGAGTTGGGCGATCGTGTCCAGCACCCCGCCGCGCCGGTAGGCCGCGACGGTGCCGAGCGGGATCGCGATCAGCGCGCCACAGGCGGCGGCACAGAGCGCGAGGAGCGCGGTCGCGCCGAACCGGTCGCGGTAGAGCTTGGTCACCGGCTCGTAGGAGCGGAACGAGCGCCCGAAGTCCCCGTGGACCGCCCCCGCCAGCCAGTTTACGTAGCGGACCGGCAGCGAGTCGTCGAGGTGCAGTTCGGTCCGTTTGGCCTGGATCCCCTCGGGGGTGATCGTCTCCACCCCGCTCGCCTGGAGGAGGAGGATCGCCGGATCGCCCGGCGTGATCGCTTCCAGCCCGAAGGCGAGGAGGGAGATCACGAAAAGGACAGGGATGACGGCCAGGATACGCGCGGTGAGGAAGCGTGACATGCGGCCCTTCTCCCGTTAACTGACCGTCAGACCGGTGTCGATCAGGTAGGAATCGTTCGGGTGGGGGGTGTAGTTCTGGATCTTGCCCTTCTTGTAGGCGGTCGTGATCGGCCCGACCACCAGGAAGAGATCCGGGATGTCGGCCTTAACGACCCCCTGGATCTGCTTCGAGAGTTCCTGCCGTCGCGCCGGGTCGAGCACGACGCGCAGTTGCGCGAGGAGGGCTTCGACCTGCGGGCTGCTATACAGGCCGACATTGTCGCCGCCATCTTTCCCGACGAGGCGGTTCAGTTCGTAGAGGGGATCGCCGGTCGGGAGCATGTTGTTCGACTTCATCGTCGCGTCCCAGTCGCCGGTCTTCGTCACGTCGGTGACGTTCTGGACCTCCTTCACCTGCACGTCGAAACCGAGCGGCTTGAGCTGGCTCTGGATCGAGACGGCGTACGGGGTGAGTTGTGCGCGACCGGGGTAGCTGAGCAGGGTGAAGGCGAGGCGCTGCCCGCCCTTGGCGCGGATCCCATCGCCGCCGACCGCCCACCCCGCCCCGTCGAGGAGTTGCCGCGCCCGCGCGACATCCGTGCCCTGGAGCGGCACCGTCTCGTAGCCGATCCCGGTCGGGAAGAGGGTGTTGAGCGGCGTGCCGCGCCCGTCGAGCCCGACGGTGTTGAGGATGCTGCGGTCGATGGCGACCGACATCGCCTCGCGCACCGCCCGATCGTCGAACGGTGGCCGCTGGAGGTTGAGGTTGATCAGATCGACGCGCCCGGAAGGGGTCGCGGTCGCGACGATGTCCGGCCCGAACCCCTTGATCGCCTCGGGTGGGAAGTTGTAGAGCATGTCCACGTCGCCCGACTGGAGCGCCAGGATGCGCGCGTTCGGGTCCGGGACGTAGCGGATGCTGATCCGGGCGATCGGCGGGATCCCGGACCAGTGATCGGCGAACGGCTCCACGACCAGCTCGTTGTCGACCGTGAACTTGGTGGGGCGATAGGGGCCGGTCATGACGCCCCCATCGGCCCCGCCCGCCGTGCTCGGCTTGTGGATCGCGAAGTTGGTCAGGGAGAGGGCGTAGGGGAAGATGCCGGAGGGCTCGGGGGTCGTGAACTCGACGGTACGCGGATCGACGGCGGTCATCCGCGTGTCGGGGCTGATGATCCCCTTGCCGTCGGGGAAGGCCTCCCAGTTCTTCTTGAAGGCGGCGATCACGTCGGCGGCGGTCACGGCGCTGCCATCCCAGAATTTCGCGCCCTCGCGGAGGGTGACGCGCCAGGTGGTCGGATCGACGCTGGCGACACGCTCGGCCAGCCACGGCTCCAGCGTGTTCTGCGGCGTTTGGCGGGTGAGGGTTTCCAGCATCCCATAGGGAAGCAGATGGGTGTTCTTGAGCGCATCGAGCTTGGCGGGGAAATCGAAGCCGAGCGCCAGGCGCAACTCGCCGCGCGCCGCTGCGGTGCGTCGTGGGGCGGTTGGCGAGGCGAAGACCACCGCACCGGATGGCGTCCCCGGCGTGGACGTCAGCGCGCCGGCCGTCGCGGTGGTGCGCGGTACAACCGTCGCCGCGCTTGTCGCGCGCGCCGCGCCGGTGGTCGTGGTCGGTGTCGGCAACCCCGCGCCACCGGTTGGTGCGGTCGCTGGGGCTCCCGCTGCCGGTGTTGCCGGGGCGAGGCTGGCTCCTGGTGCCGACGTCGCCGGAGCGGTGGTGCCGCATGCGGCGAGCAATACCCCGACCGCACCGATCGCGAACCCACCGAGCACCGTGCGGCGACGGATACGGTGCGATGGCGTCGCGTTCTCTGCCTGGTGATTCACTGTTTCCCCCTATGTCGAAGGCGTCCAGGCGTAGCTGCTACTAACGCAACAGTAGCGTTGCAACAGCTGTTGCAACGCTACTACCGTAACATAGGGAATGCGCCCCAGAGGGTTAAGTGTGTAAAAGTCAGATTAAGGGATCGTTAAATCCTGCTGCACGCGTTCGGCGACCGGCACGGCCAATTGCTCGCTATGCTGCATTCGTAGCCCCTCGTCGGTACTCTTCCGGCGCTCCTGTCGATGCACCGGAGGGGACACGCGTCGGTACCGCCACCGCTATTGGTGGCGGTACCGACATGATAGCGTCAATGTGCCGCTCGGCTCGCGCGCCAGAGGGAGCCCAGGAGGAGCACGGTGACCGCGATCGGCATCAGCCACCAGGCGGGGATCGCCAGCTGGACCAGGACCCAGGTCACCATCAGGGCGATGATCACCCCGACCGCTACCGTCCAGTCGTCCCCCACGACGAAGTCGTACCAGAAGTTCGCGAAGTTGACGAGATATTGCACATGGCCTCCTGTATGGTGCTATTACGCCTCAAACGGCGGTGGATAGCCGCGCGGATCGCTGGCCCTTGAGGACCGCGACCGTGCCGAAGGACAGGACGAGCACGAAAGCGAGGACCCCCAGAAGCGACGCCGTCTCGCCGGGCCACGCGACCCCGGCCCCTTCCGCGCTCCAGAAGATACCGAACGTGGTGAGCATCACCCCGACGGCGAATTTCATCGCGTTCTCCGGCACCCGGCTCAGCGGGGCATGGACCGCCACCCCGACGATCGCGACCACCACCAGGGCCACCGCCGCGCCCGCTGCCGCGAGGGAGATACTCCCCTGGGAGCTACCGAAGGTGAGGACGATGAAGGCGACCTCCAGCCCTTCCAGGAACACGCCCTTGAAGCAGAGGGTGAAGGCGTACCAGTCCATCCCGGCGCGGACCTCCGTCGGGGCGCTGCGCGCATCGGCGAGTTCCCGCTGGTAGAGGGCCGCCTCGTCGCGCTGCGCCTTGTAGCCGCTGGCGCGGAGAATGGCCTTACGGAGCCATTGCAGGCCGAAGATCAGGAGCAGTGCGCCGACAACGAGCCGCAGGGCCGCGATCGGGATCAACGTCAGCAGCGGGCCAAAGATCGCGATGATCACCGCCAGGGCCACCGTGGCCGCCGCCACGCCGATCAGGGCGGAGCGCCAGCCACGGGTGACCCCCATCGCCAGGACGATTGTCAGCGCTTCCACCATCTCCACGGCCGAAGCCAGGAAGGCGGCGAGTACCAGGAAGAGCGCACTCGTGGTCATCCTCGTCCCTCCTCATCTGTGCGTTGCTGCTCGTCATTCGTATCGTCGGCGAGCGCCCGCAACGGCTGCGGCACGATGCCGATCGGGCTCGGGGCGATCACCTGCTCGGGATCGTCATCGCCGTTATGGCGATACACGGTCTGCTCGAATTCGTTCAACAGCTCCTGACACCGCGCGATCCAGGTCTCGACCGCCGCGCGCCCGGGGGCGGCGAACCAGTCGCGCTCGGTCACCCGGTTGTACCAGCGGCGGATCTTCTCCAGATCCTGGCCGATCTCTTCGGCTTCCTCGAACGTGTAGTTCTGCCGGAAGTGCTCGAACTCGATCTCTTTCACGAATTTGGTGGAACACTCCTCCACGATCTCGGCGTACTCCTTGTCGCGCAGGGCGCGAAAGGCCGCGATAATCTTCTCCTCCTCGGCGGCGGGCATGGTCGGGATGTCGAACCGGGTACATTCGCCGCCGAGGGTCGGGATCTTGGCGATGATGCGCTCGAGTTCTCCCTGCGCCGGCTGGATGCGGGGCAGGATACAGACGCATTGCTGCAGGTACAACGCGCCGAGGCGCTTCAGATCGCGCCAGATCGCGACTCGACGACTCGCCGGTTCGGTGGGCACACGATAGACCACCAGGATCCAGGCTTGTTGCATCATCGCCACCTCGCTTCATATCGCTGTAGCAACGCTACACCTGTACATGAGCGTATGGCATAGGTCGGCCTTTGTCAAGCGTCGCCACATGGACGTTGTACGTCGTTCTCTTGCTGCATCGCTCGGGTGAAAAACATACGATCCCCGTACGAGCGCGCTCGTATTCGACCGCTGACGTTATGCCCGGACCGGCCCTGTTATCGCGTTGCCGCTGGCGTCAGACGGATGGATCGCGAGCGGGCAGCACGATCCACGCTCCTGCTACTCCGGCCACGTACCCTCGCGCCGCAGTGTAACGGATGGCGCGAGGCGAAAATTCAGCACCAGGGTTAAATTTCGGGTAAATTCTCGGCGGGTTTCAGTGCTATGCCGACCGCAGCCAGAAGGTATTGATGCGCCGCGCTGACGTCGAGGCGGGCTGACGACAGCGGTGTAAGCCACCCCTCGCGGTGCTGAGCTGTCCTTGCAAGCAAGAGGAAACGGCACATGCGTTGCGTGCCGCGCGTTGCGATACACCACACAAGATGAACTGTTGGAGCTGGGCCTTCGTGACGAATCCAGTCACCGGTAGCGTGGTGGATCGGGGTAAGGGCGCTTCATGCCGAGAACATCGATCCCTTCGCGGCCAGCAAGTCATCAGCACCTCGCCGCTTCTCGCGCCCGCCCGCACGGATAGGCCACACCGCTCTCCGGCGCGGTGACGGACCCGGTCAGCCGCCGCGTACGGCGACTCCTCGGACCCTACTCCGTATCGGCGGCGGTCGACGATCCGGTAGTGCGCGACGATCGCCACCATTGCCACCCGGCGGGCAGCACGGACAGGACGACGATCGCGGCGACGATCGGCAGGAGGTAGCGATCGACGCCGGGGATGGTATTGCCGAGGAAATAGCCCGCCACCGCCACCCCGACCGCCCACAGGAACCCGCCGAGGATGTTGAAGCCGATGAAGTGCGGATAGCGCATCGCGCCCGCGCCCGCGACGACCGGGACGAAGGTCCGCACCACCGGCACGAACCGCGCGAAGACGATCGCCTTACCGCCATGGCGCGCGAAAAAGTCCTCGGCGCGCGCCAGATGCTCGCGCCGGAAGAAGCGCGAGTCGCGCCGCTCGTACAGGCGGCGACCCAGGCGATGGCCGATCGCGTAGCCGACACTATCGCCCGTCACGGCCGCGACGAAGCAGATGAGGGCGAGCGGGATGATCTGCAGCACCCCTTGCGAGGCGAGGAATCCGGCGGTGAAGAGCAGGCTGTCGCCCGGCAGGAAGAAGCCAATCAATAATCCGGATTCGGCGAAGATCAATGCCGCCACGCCGAGATAACCGATCGCACGGATCAGCGTGGGCAAATCGATCGGTAGCATCAGCACTCCTTCACGAGCATCGATCGCCGTAGCATCTGCCAGCGTGGGGCAAGATAGCAGCCGAACATGAAACCACGATGAAAGTATGCCCCCTTGCGGAGCGAAAGACGGCACTGATGCGGGAGCCGCCGTGCGGCAGGGCACCACCGTTAGCGGTACTGGTCGTGTGGCACTTCTCCAGCGCGTCGCTCGTATCTGCTCATTCCTGACACTGGCAGGATGGTTTTCTGCATGGCGGTATACACGCCGCCATGCAGAAAACCTCGACCGACACTTGTTCTACGAAGCAACGCGCATCGTGACATTGCGACCAAAGGACGAATGGAGCGCCTGAAGCAGCGCCGCCTGGATCGATGTGCCTGTTCGCTGGTACTTCGATCGACACGCTTCACCCCGTGGTCATCGGGCACCCGTCTCGTGGGAGGTGGTGCTACATCCAACCGTCGCCCAGCGATAATCTGCGCGCGAGCGAAGCACCCTCGTCGATGCCGCTGGTCTGGCAGTGGTCGCGGTCGGCACCGTATAAGCGGTGCGGTCTATGCCTCGCGCAGCGCCTCGGCGGGCCAGAGGCGCCGCAGGCGCAGCACCGCCAACCCCGCCGCCACGAGCGCCCCGAGCAGCGCCAACGCGAGCAAGATCCCCAGGTCGGCCCAGGGGATGGCCAGGGTCGGTTGCGGCACCGCGAAGATGCCCGGCAAGAAGCCGTTGTACTGCCAGGCGAGCGGTGCCCCGATCAGGAGCCCCCCGGCGATGCCGACGACGGTCAGCACGGCCCCTTCGAGGAGGAGGAGGCCGCTGACCTGGCCGCGCGTCGCCCCCAGCGCCTCCAGTGTCCCGAGTTCCCGCCCGCGTTCGAGGATGCCCCCCCAGAGGAACACGCCCAGCCCGAGGCCGACGAGGAGCGCGGCGTAGAGGCGGTCGAGCGCCACGAGACCGGCCAGGTTCAGGCCGACCAGGCTCGACTGGTCCTGGCTCACCGCGCCGTTCGCGGTCTGGATCCGGGCGGTCAGTTGCTGGCCGAACCGGCCCGCCAGCGTCGCGGCGACGGCGTCGTTCGTCGCCGCCCGCCCGTCCGTGCCGAGCAGGAAGAAGCCGGGGTCGGGATTGCCGGTCGCGGCGGTGAGCAGGGCGGCATTCACCACGAGGTCCGCGTTCTGGCTGCTCGTCGGGAACATGCTGAAGATCCCCACGACGTGCGGCTTGGTGTCGGTCGCCCCGCCCCCTCGGCGCGGGAGGTGCAGCGCCACGGTGTCGCCGACCTGGATGTTGTACGCCGCCGCGAGTTCACTGCTGACCAGCAGCCCGTCCGGCGTCGCCGCGAGGCGCGCGAGTGCCCCGTGCGCGTCGCCGTCGGGGAAGAAGCGGTCGGGGATCGTGGTCGCGGCGGTCAGCGCGGCGACATCGACGCCGTAGACGGCCTGGGTCTGCGCCCCGACCAGGGCATCATTCGCCACCCAGACGGGGGCCACCGCCCGGACGCCCGGCACCTGGAGGCGCGTGGCGAAGGAGGCCGGTTGGGGGTTCGTCAGCGCGGGCGTGACGCGCAGATCGGCCCCGATCGTGTACCGGGCATCGGCGCGGCGGCTGGCGTCGTAGGTCGCCCCGAAGGTGGTGACGGCGACGCCGAAGCTGAGGGCCAGGGCCAACAGGAGCGCGAGCCCGGCGACCCGCCCCCCCCGGCGTCGGAGCGAACGGCTGGCGAGGCCGATGAGCCCCCCCCGCCAGCGCCCGGCAGGCCGATCGAGCGCCCACCCGGCGAGCCGCAGGAAGAGGAGGGCGGCCCCGGACCAGAAGAGGAGCGGGCCGAGGAAAGCGTAGATCCCCAGGGAGACCGCCGCCGTCTCGCTCGCCCCGGCCGTGGCGGCTTTGCTGTTGTAGGTGCCGCTGAACCAGAGCGCCAGCGCCGCCCCCGCCAGCAACAGGAGGTCGAGCGGCAAGCGTGCCCAGAGGGGGCGCGTTGCGGCGACCACGCCCCGGCGCTCCTCGGCGATCTCGCCCGCGAGCATCCGGCGCGCGGGCAGGAAGATGCCGACCCCGCCGAGCATCAGGCCGAGCACCGCCGCCGCGAGCGCGGAGCGGGCGATGCTGCCCGGGTCATGGAAGGGGGCGCGCCCGAAGAGCGCCGCCGTGGTGGCGACACCGAGCGCCAGGCCGAGCAACGTCCCCAGCAGGGCGGTCAGCGCGGCGGTCCAACCGAGGGTCGCCAGGAGGCGGCGTGGCCCCGCGCCCCGCACCCGGAGTAAGGCGATTTCGCGGCGCTGCGCCGCGCTCACCAGGCCCGCCGCCGCCTGCGCCAGATAGGCGGCGAGCAAGACGCCGGGCAGGCCGAGGAAGACGAAGAGGAGCCGGGCGGCGACCACGTCGCCGCCCGCGTTCGCGAAGGCGGTCGCCAGATTGTCGGTGATGCGGAGTTGGCCCGAGGCCTGGCGCTCCAGCTGGCGCCGCAGGGTGGCCACGGCGGTCGCCGCCGCGCCGGGATCGGCGGGGAAGGCCGCGCGATCGAGGCGCAGGTGGAGCTGGCGGTCGAGGAGGGGCAACCCGGAGGCGGTGGCCGCCGTGCCGCCGCCGATCGCGGGTGCGGCGGCGGCGGCCGCGAGCGGGGCGGCCAGATCGCGCCCGAACCGGGTATAGTCGAGCACGACGACCGCCGCCGCGACGTTGTAGCTCCCCTCCGGCGCGGCGGATGGGCCGGTGAAGAGGGGGGCCGCCCGATCGGTGTTGACGAGGCCGGTGATCGTGACCGGGTACGGGTGATCCAGCCCCGGCACCGTCAGCGCGAGCGTGTCGCCGGGCTTGAGGCCGAGGCTGGTCGCCAGTTGCTCACTCACCAGCGCGCCGTCGGGGCCGAAATGGCCGGCGCTGATGGTGAGGAGCGGGAAGGTCGCCGGGTAGTCGGGGGGGAAGGCGAGCAGGCGCGCGGGGATCGGCGTGCCGCCCGGAGCGTTCGCGGCGGGCGGGATGGCGATCCCCGCCGACACGAAGGGGAGCGCCGCCGTCACCCCCGGCTGGCCCCGGAGTCGCGGGGCCAGGGCGGCGATATCGGTGGTCGGGTCGACCGCGCGCGCCTGGAAGTCGAGCGCGACGGGGGCGATGGCGCGCCGGGTCAGGTCGCGGGTCGCGCCGTCGACGAAGAAGAGCGTGGCGCTGACGAAGGCCACCGCCAGGGCCAGCCCGAGGAGGTAGGCGGCGTTACGCGCGCCGGCGCGGACGAAGGATCGCAGGGCGTAGGCGAAGCTGCTCATCGGGCGACCAGCCCTTCCCCGCTCGGCGCGGGATCGACGGCCCGGCTATCGCTCGCGTCGGGCGGAGCGACCTGGCGACCATCGCTGAGGTGCAGGACCCGATCGCAGCGCGCGGCCACGGTCGGGTCGTGGGTGACCAGGGCCAGCGCCAGTCCTTCATCGTGGGCCAGCGCGGTGAGCAGCGCCGCGATCCGCGCGGCGCTGGCGCTGTCGAGGCTCCCGGTCGGCTCGTCGGCGAGCAGGAGTTGCGGGCGGTGGGCGAGGGCGCGGGCGATCGCCACCCGTTGGCGCTGCCCGCCGCTCAACTGGTCGGGGAGCTGCTGCGCCTGCTCGCGGAGGCCGACCATGTCGAGCAGGGCCAGGGCGCGCGCCTCGCGCGCTTCGGGGGGCACGCCATCGAGGATCAGGGGCAGGGCGACGTTCTCGGCCGCGGTGAGCGTGGACAGCAGATTGTGGGCCTGGAAGACGAAGCCGATCTCGCGACGTCGCCGCCGGGCCAGCGCCGCGCCATGCAGGGTGGAGAGTGGCAGTCCGGCCAGCGTGACCGTGCCCGCAGTCGGGCGATCCAGGCCGCCCAGGAGCTGTAAGAGGGTCGATTTGCCGCAGCCGCTCGGCCCCATGATCGCCAGGCTTTCCCCCGCACCGACCGTGAGATCGATCCCGCGCAGGGCCTCCACGCCGCCGGGATAGCGCCGGATTAGCCCGCTCGCCGTCAGTACGGGCGCTCCGGTCGCCACGCCGGATGTCGTCCCCGCAAGGTGCTGCTCGGCCCGCCACGCCGCCAGCGCGGTGGCCGTCTCGAAGGGCGCGAGCAGGCCATCGACCATCTGCACCGCGCGTCCGGCCTGTGCCGCGAGTTCGAGGTTGTGCGTCACCAGGACGATGGCCGTGCCGCGCTCCTGGTTGAGGTCCGCCAGGAGACGCATGATCCCTGCGGCGGTCGCCGAGTCGAGTTCGCCGGTCAGTTCGTCCGCCAGGAGCAGCGCGGGGTCGTTGGCCAGGGCGACCGCGACCGCCGCGCGCTGCTGCTCGCCGCCCGAGAGTTGCGCGGGGCGGTGGTCGAGGCGTGCGCCGAGCCCGACACGCTCCAGCAGGGCGGTGGCCCGCCCCCGGCGGTCGTCCCCGTCCGCGATCGCCAGGATGACGTTCTCGCGAGCGCTCAAGAAGGGGAGGAGGTTGTCGCGCTGCAAGACGAGGCCGACGCGGCGCTGGCGCAGATCGGCCCGCGCCTCCTCGCCGAGCGTCGCCTGGTCGCGTCCCTCGACCAGCACTTTGCCGGCGCTCGGCGTTGCCAGCCCGGCGGCGAGGCCGAGGAGGGTGCTCTTGCCGGAGCCCGACGGCCCGACGATCGCGACGAACTCGCCCGGCGCGACGGTCAGATCGGCCCCGCGCAGGGCCACCGTCTCGATCGGCCCCTCGCGGTAGATCTTGAAGAGGTCGCGCAGCTCCAGCGCCGGGTGGAGTGAGGGCGGCGATACGACACCAGCGGCGACCGTATCGGGCTCGGGTGGGTATTGGGGTTGTTCGATGAGCATGGTTGATCCTCCTCGTGCTCTGCTACGTTACTTGCCCCACTTGAAGGCGTTGGCGAAATCGTCGGCCCCGGCGGGATCGTACGCCCCCGTGGGGGCGGAATAGGTGAAGACGGCGAGCTTGCCGCCGGGGCCGGGGATGTAGTAGCGGTTGGCGGAACTCGGCACCGGCTTGCCGGTCACCGGACTCGGCCCGGCCTGCCAGGTGTAGGCCACCATCGCCCCATCCTGACCGGCGACCTGCTGTGCCACCGGTGCCTGCCCCTGGTAGCCGGGACTCGCCGCCGTCAGCGCGCCCACGTCGGCCCTGGCGTAGTCGAGCGGGGCCAGGGCGGTGGTGACGATGCTGACGCTGATGAACTCGTCCCGCCCGGTGAAGCGGATGCTCTCCCCCGGTTGTGTCGTCTGCCCCCAGACCTGCGGGTGCTGGAAGTGGAACTCGCCAGAGGGGGCGACGTAGGGTATGTTCGGCTCGTCGCCCCCACCGCCCTCGCCACCTGCGGCGGGGGCGACGGTCGCGGCGACCGCCACCGGAGTGGTAGGCGCAGGCTGTGCCGCACTTGTGGGAGCGGCGGCTCCGCCCGCGCTGGCCGCTGCGGCGACCGGGATAGGTGTGCGCGTAGCGGGGCTCGCTGTGGGCGTGCCGCCGCAAGCGGCCAGGCCGAGTACGACCAGGCCACTGACGAGCCCGAGTCCCAGCGGTCGCCGTACTTTTCGTTCGATGCCTGTCACGTGGTCAACCTCCATCAACTGTCGAAGTCTCGATCGGCCTTGGCCTTGTCACTCATGAAAGATCGTTCGTACAGCTACGATGGCCGCACCGGCCGCAGTGATATTGCGAGAGCGTGTGCTACTCCCGCCCGTCAGCCTATTCACTTCAACCACCCTTCACTTCAACCATTTGAAGGCGTTGGCGAAGTCGTCGGCCCCGGCGGGGTCGTAGGTCTGGGTCGGGCTGGAGTAGGTGTAGACGGCGAGCTTCCCGCCGGGGCCGGGGATGTAGTAGCGCCGGGCCGAACTCGGCACCGGCTTGCCGGTCACGGCGCTGGCCGGTGCTTGCCAGGTGTAGGCCACCATCGCGCCATTCTGACCGGCGACCTTGTACGCTTTGAGCGGCGTGCCCTGAAAGCCGGGGAAGGCCGATGCCAGCGCGCCCGCGTCGGCCCTGGCGTAGTCGAGCGGTGCCTGCGCCGTGGCGACGATCGTGATGCTGATGAATTCGTCGCGGCCCGTATAGCGGATGCTCTCCCCTGACTGTGTCGTCTGTCCCCAGCTCTGCGGGTGCTGGAAGCTGAATGTCCCGTCGGGAGCCGTGGACGTCACCGTCGGCTCATCGCCCCCGCCGCCCTCGGCCCCGACCGGCCCGGCCTCGCCGGTGCCCCGAGAGCGATAGTATGCCCCCGCGCCGAACGCCAGCAGGAGTGCCAGCACTCCCAAGGCCACCCAGCGCCACCCCCGCCTTGTTCCTGTCATCGGTCCTGTACCCCCCATCGTGGCCGCCGCTACGCTGCGTACCCGTTGCCGGTACCCTGACCGTAGGGCTACGCCGTCACTCAGCGACATGGTTGCAGTGAGATGGTCGTCGATCGACACTCTAGCTGCGTGACATGAAATAGGGATGAAGCCCCGCCAGATCGGATACGCCGCCGCTTCGGTGGAGAGCCGGTATCGCGCGCTATTCACCATCCTTACGGTGATTGCTAGTTGCCGCCCATGCGGCTCCCGCCGAGAATGGTGTTGTCGAGGCACCGGATTCGCGGCGGGAGGGGCGCATGGACGACGACTTCATCGTAACGGCGTTCGTGATCATTGAC
>JAABUH010002967.1_pt1 | contig 15374 bp, 24 predicted proteins | sample 5559121 | NCBI WGS metagenome assembly JAABUH01 (sample SAMN10711871, study PRJNA513364) | rock metagenome | isolation source: Antarctica rocks | place: Antarctica: Victoria Land, Battleship Promontory nord | collected 2015-12-28
TCCCTTCAACATACCCGCTAAGTCCGTGAGCCCGCAGGTGGATCTTGATCGCATTCAACCAGACCGGGAACGAGTTGTTGTCGGTGAGGACGGGTATTTGGATGGCGGTGAGGCTGGTAGAGGTGGCATGGGTGGTGGGGAAACCGTTCATGGTTATAATATTCGACTCTTAATCTGTTGGGTTATGAAGCTTATCAGGCGTTGTACAGGTCTCTTATGTTAGGGATTCGAACTCAGGGCAAAATCGGATATTCCGGGACTCGAACCCAGATTAACGTTGTGTTAACCATTACACTAAATACCCCTGGGAGTGTATTTCTAACACCCCCCCTCGTCCACTAGGCCTGCCACACAGGTCTATTGGACGGACCCAAATACACTCTGGGTTCTGCGCGCCTCTCTTGGGCCGCCTATCTTCCCTGGTTCCTTGGCTCCTAACTGCCAGCGCAAAAGTCGCAACGGAATATCCGCCATGTTAGGGATTCGAACTCAGGGCAAAATCGGATATTCCGGGACTCGAACCCAGATTAACGTTGTGTTAACCATTACACTAAATACCCTTGGGAGTGTATTTCTAACAGAATGTGGATGGAGATGACGTTTGTGGTGAAGGATTTGAGGGAAGCCTCTCGGGTCGACATGGTTCCCGAAGCGACGGCGAAATCAAGGAGTACCGCTGATGAGAGGGTGAAGTCAGCGATTATTCTTGAAGGGGCGGATGGAGCCAGGATTGAAAAGCAGCCAGACGTAGGAGTAAAAGAGGGTGGCGTACCAGCGTGATTGACCAAGACATCGAGCCTACCGAACTTCTCTCCGATCGTCTGCCTCAAAGCTTTGATACTTTCTTCATCGTCCACGTCGAGCTGCATCGGAACGACCTGACTCCCGGTAGAGAACGAGGATTTGAGCGTCGCGTCCTCGTGAAGGCCTTGGACAGCGGCAGTAGCGCGTTCAAGAGCGCGTGAGGTGACGACGACAGTGTACGACTTGTTGCTCGGAGCTGCAAGGAGGGCTTGGGCGGTAGCAAGTCCGATACCGGTATTCCCGCCGGTGATGAGGACGATGGTATTGGTCCTGGATTCCTTCTCGGACGCCATGTCGTAGCGTGCTGGCGGGAAGCTGGAGCGAGATGAAGCTGGTGCTTTGATTGCAAGTAGCCCGGAGAGGAGGTGAGTATCCAGAAGAACGTATCATACGCCTTTATACGAAACACTTCGCCAGACCATCGGGCAAGAGGGAAGGTGAGTGACAAAGCATCTTAACGATGAGCCGCGGCTGGGTCAGCGGCTGGAAGGGTGTGAGTACATGTCATCGAGTGAGCTTCTTCTCTCTGATCCGCGGATGGGAGATAGATACTTTTCGCTGAGCAATTCTGACCTGTAAAAGAGGAAGTCAGTACGAGTACTCGAGTACTCTTGTTTCATCTGACGTAAGCTATTTCTCTCGCCCGCGGCTGAAAGGGGTCGATTCCACCGTTAAGGAAAATCATTAGCCCCCCGTGAATGACGTCAACCCCTTTCGCGAAACGACGTTGTTTGTTGACTGATCAGCAAACCATCGCATGCTTCTTCTCAGATACGGGGCATATTCCTGAAAGATGTCCAGCGCCCGGACATCGCCGAACCGCTCCCGGAAGGAGAATGATAGGAGTGAGGGGGAGAGACCAAAGATAAAGCGGGCGCGAGCTAAGGTAGGCGTTGGTATCTCCGCGCTGGAGTAGAGCTCATCCATCTCAAAAGCTCACTTGCTTGGCGTGGTAATTCGAGCCGTATGGTGTTCAGGGCGCTGATAAGGGACAGTAAGAGGCGAAAGACGAAATGCGACAAGACCTATCCCTGTTCGCCTTGTCTGGTTCGAGAAGCGAAGAAGATGGATGCGAGTACGAGGATGGTTTCAAACCGTCTCAGAATCAAAGACCGCCCGGTATCGACAACGTCAGCTACACGACTCTTCAATCGCGACAAGATAGACTGGAGTCGGTCTCTCAAACTCACACCGCGATGCCGACCTCATCAAATGCATCTCGTCATTCCGATCATCATCGAGCCGCAGATCAGGAGAGGATCTTTACTGCTTTGGCTGGCCTTGCGACCGTCTCGGACCGAGGTGTACCCAAACCGAACGGGATGACAGGGGTATCGGAGCTATTCCCAAACATCATGGACACCTCTACCATCGCAAGATCCCACACTTGGACACGCAACATGTCACAGATCTTCGAGGCCTTACCGAACAAACCACTGATGGATATGATGGTGGACTTTTACTTCACCGAGGTACAGGTCCTCCGTAAGTCGCCGACCCTTGAACAAGCGAACTCACAAAATGAGGGCGATACTTGCACGAACCGGTCTTCCGAAGCGAACTTATCTCATTCGAGGCTATGAGCACCCTTGGCCTGCACTTTTTGGTCGATCCGGCCTGGCTCGCACAACTGACGAATGTTCTATGGTAGGTCACCGAGTTGCTTCAAGGGTCTGATACCTCAGGGTCTCTTGCCACTTTCTTGCTGAGGAGCTCGATACGACCCGTGCTCGACTTAGCCTCGGTTTGTCCCAAGCAGCGTTGATCGAATTGGCCCGCAGGCTGTTTGAAGCTCTTGAACTGGCGTTCATGTGCGCTGAGTGGCTGCACAAGCCTCAAGTCCGGGTTCTACAAGCAATCTCGATGACATTGTCCCTCAGGTGAGCATCGCCAGCCTGGCGTGTCTGATCCTCACCCAGTACTAAAGGCATCTACTCCGGTCCACTATTCGGGCCTTCAAGCGAGCAGACCCGCTCGATATGGTTTGATATAGCTGTTGGGTGAGTGCTTAACTTTGGTTAATGGCTCAACCGAAGGATCTGCAAGAACCTACAACTCTACGCTCTGAAGGGTCCCGATGATCTGGCAAAGCTTCAAGATCCAGCCGTACCAGCCAGCCATTCTTTTTAAAGCACCGAGATTCTTCGAAGAGCGTTTCATAACGTCCTTTATCTCGACTCTTTCACGTCGTGCGCTAGTCCCGAGTTGCCAGGTCGACACACTCCCTTCAGTTTTCCCGAGGGTACGTAACCTTTCTGCCCATATTGGGAATCCCTGAAAGTCGTGTAGGCTCCGTGACGACTCCTGAGCCGGCGAATAAAACCGGACGAGACGCTTCTGTCCCTCTCGCAAGTGAAACCTCATGATATCTGGGAGAAGTACGTCCCACGGCCAAGCTGATACTGACGTCGTAGGACAGATTTCGTTTGGGAATTGCATTTGAACGTTTTTGCGGGACATTGGCGAAAGTTTATCGTCGCCCTCGATGGAACGGATGTCCTTCCGTACGACGTTCTCCTCAAGCATAGCCAATCCCTTCTCGAATCCCATCAGAACTTCTTGATTGTTAACCCGACACAGGACCTAGATCGGAAGGAGTCTTTCGCGTTTGCAATCGTCTGTTTGCAGAGCCCCCGGTGAATGATCTTTGTCTGATGTTCAGAACAATCTTTACCAGCAACGCTTCCTTCGGATGCATCGACCCTACCTTGTCCGAAGCTATCGAGACGAGCAATATTTCCGATCTCGAACGATCGTTCTCTCAACCGCCCGCCAGATCGTGAGTGGCCACAAAAAGCTACTTGCCGAGAGCGGCGAGTGGTGTGAGTGCAAACCTCATGCCATTACCATCGGGATGCTTCGCTTACCCACATCTTTAAGTGATGATCCGTCATGCGGCGTTCCTCTTCGTTCACCACATCTCCGCCCTCCTAATCCTTTTTATCAACAATGTCGCCGATGTCGAATCCAAGGAAGCGATACGAGATGAGTTGATGAGGTCGTACAACATCTTCTCGCATGCACTGGCTAGCGAGCATAACCTGGTCGTACGTCGTGCTGCAAAAGGTTTCTGCATCGTTGCGGAGCTGGTTGAAGTACGTCGATTAATATCGGTCTGATATTTTGGGAAGCTCACTCGTATCTAGCTTCTGGACGGACCGTCATTGGATCTCGACGGAGTGGAGGGTATCATGCGAGGGATCGAAGTTCCGGCATCGTTGGGCGAAAAGGCTCTCCTCTCGAGGTTTAATCGGAAAGCCGAGGCGAGGAGTTTCCCCAGCAGTACGGATACGGATCATACTGCTTGGCCTGCGGTGACCGGTCGTACGGATGTGGACGAAGACGAAACCGCAATCTGGGCACGTCTACAGCCGGTGGAAGTATGGGACCTTTGAGGTAGCATGTGATGAGCGAATCGCAAATGAGAATCGGTGCGGGGTAAACCAGTGCATGAATGCGGATGAGTCGCGCGCCCGGCGCTAGTCGTCGTCGACCTACGGAAGTTTTCTCAGCCTGTACTAAACTGCTGGTTTCTCCCACGGTTCTTTCATTTCCACTTGATGGCCAGATTTACCTCGAATGTATGGATCCACTTTCATCTGTCACAGTCTTCCTAGTCATTGCGCGGGTGACATAAATCCCGGTTGGTACAAGGAAACCTCTACCCCTGTCAGGACCTTGTCCAAACATACAGTGTGGTCTGATGATCTCGGTGATGCGACTTATAATGTCCACGAAGAAGCTAAGATCTCCATTGCTTCTCACTTTCTTTTCCTTCCGTCCTCCAGCCTGCAGATCACGGTCCGAAACGGCTTAGGGAATACATCAACAATGAGCTTGAGAAAGCACCACTGGGCCAGAAGAGACTAAGAGGGATCGAGACCGGATCCTTTTCAACGCGAGGAACGAGTATTTCAGCGAGTACCTTGAGAAGGTGTGTTCTCACTCACAGAAGGAGTACCGGCAGACCTGACTGTTTGGATGACAATCAGGACAGGTCGTGCTGAGGATCCGGATCTACCGTTACCTCAAAGAGGTCAAGATACGTTTGGTCATTCAAGGGCCATCTTTGAACTGGGTCAGTTGGTCCAAAATCACGTTGGTGGAGAGGAGTCTCCTGAAGCTTTACAGCATCTCGTATGGCAAGCTGTCGTTGCTACCCCTTTCACTCTTGACCGACGTGGAATATGTGGTGGAAACGGGTCTCGATCACACATTCACCAGGTTGACGGAATGGCGTAGAAAGCAATGGGACTTTTACGGAAACCTTAGGTGGGGCAGTGCAGCACCAGTGAGCTCGAGCTCTATTCCCCGCCAAACAAAGGCGTATGTGATGTTTTGTTTAATTCCAACGTCGCCCCAGCATGCCCAACAGTACCGCTCTCGCGAAACTCACGCGTGATTGTGCAGTCCTACAGTGGGAACAAGCATGCGAGAGCCAGCCGGACGAGCTTGCGCGGTGCAGTGGTGTGTGAGCTTTGATAGATGGCATGGGTCTTGACTGGTTTGCGAGGCACATATAATGAACAGACATATAGTTTACGAAGCATTGTTGGGATGGATGGAATGATTATGGTTAACAGATCGGGCGACTTTGTCATGCCTCAGGTTTCCAGGGGACACTCCGCAATAACGCGCTCGACCGGGAGAGCCACGAGGAGGAGGATTGCGGTATCGCCGGCCGGGCGCTGATATCACCGTTTCGCGCTCATCTCCCATTCGCACCGTGCCCAAGGACCACTCATTCTCTCTTGGATCCAAACCACCGGATATGCCGTTCAAACACGTTGCGCTCAATGACGGCAGTAAGATCCTGCAATCGGTTTCGGGACATGGAAGATCCCAAAGATGACCTGTGCCGATCAGGTCGAACAGGCGTTTGAGGTCGGATTTGAGCATATCGATACCGCCCAAGGTGAGTTGTATGCAGCCTTCGTTGTTCACGGTCTGAGGCTGACGGTTTCACTCATCTAGCCTATCAGAACGAAGAGGAGACAGGTCAGGCGATCAAGGACACCGGACTTGCTCGTCATGAGATCTGGGTTACCACCAAGTGGAGCGGGAGAGAGAACAAGGGACCGAGAGAATCCTGCGAGGATAGTCTCGCCAAGCTCGGACTCGATTATATCGATCTTTACCTCATCCATGGACCTCAGTTGTGTAACGGCGATATCCCAGGAGCATGGAGGGAGATGGAGGAATTGAAGAAGATGGGAATGGTCAAGACGATCGGCGTGTCAAAGTGGGGCTGCTCTGCCGTTCTCATCCCGCCTCGATCGCTGACCGACCGATTCGTAGCTTCAGCAAGGAGAACCTTCAAGAGCTGCTCTCCACATCTACTGTGAAGCCGGTTGTCAATCAAATCTTGCTCCACCCCTATGTGATCAAGTCGACCGCTCCTTTACTCGAGTACATGGACGAACAGCACATCATCGCGGAAGGATACTCAACCCTCATCCCGCTCACGTCGAAGCCTGGCGGACCGGTCGACAAGCCTGTGGACAGGATTGCGAAACGGTTGAAAGTCAAGCCGGAACAGGTGCTTCTGGCGTGGTCGAAAGCGAAACAGTGAGTTCTCCCTAAATCCTACGTATCGCGGAAGTCCGGTAAGGAGCTCGAGGTAATGCTGACCACCATAATTTCCAGCGCCATCATCGTGACCACGTCTTCCAAGAAAGAGCGCCTCGAAGATTACCTCGCCGTAGGCGACATCGACCTCACCGACGACGATATCGCCGCGATCGATAGGGCGGGCGCGCAAGGTGAGCTTTGGGAAGAGAGGCTGGCGAAAGTCTCCCGTGTAGCCAAGTGGGTCGTGGTAGGGGGATTGCTGGGATATCTTGGATACAAAAAGCTCTTCTGAGGGGAATGCGACGCTCGTCACTAACAGTATTGCATGCAGAATGTGAATCTGTTTCCGGCGCAAAGGTTACTGGACTCAAGGTCGCATCTTATGCGGTCCCACTTGAACTTCTTCATCCTCCTCTCCTTTCTCCCTCCCACACTCGCCAAGCCCTCTCTTTCTCGGGGCTCTCGGTGCCAATCACTTCCGGGCTCCAAAGCACAAGGTAGCGCCGATCGCCGGATGGCCGTTGTAGCACAGCGCCGAATCTGCCGGCGTAAGAGGATTGCGGACAAGCATGACCTTCAGTCGTACCGTTGTGACCTCAGTGGTTACTCGAATACCACATTCGCGCAAATCAGCCTGCAGACCTGATCACTCCTTGCTCTCTCGCACAATACAGCGGTACCACAATGAAGCTGCTGGACGAGGACATCTTGACACGGGAGGTCCTTCAGCGGAAAGGCATTCACCTTTTACACTTCGAGCGTTCCTCTGCCTCCCCAAAAAGTACGACAGCTCCTTGCTCTGAAAGGCATTTCCTAGGAATCGCACAGTGTCGACCTCCTCGCGAAGGAGTACATCACTTCCTGGTTCTTGGGCATCAACCCTCGCGGACTCATCCCCGTGCTCGTACATGATGGCTCGGTCTACATTGAAGCAATGATATCCTCTTCTACCCCCAAAACCTTTCCGAGTCTCGAGAGTTGGTCACGAAGCGCTAAAACGCTGCAGCGGACGTCGCGAACATTTTCAGGCAGGAGAATGATTTGCACCTTGCGAAACTTGACCTTTCGGTTCGTATTCGCTCCCTCGGCACCGCCAAAGTCCGACGATGATTTGCATGGCTACGCCACCGCCGGCTCCGGCTCCATCCAGGGCCAAAAGGATGCAGGCTTACGAAATACAACGGCCAGATTAGGTATTCCCGATGACGTCGCGATAGCATCTGCTCGACGCTTCAAGTCGGCATGCGATGCTTTTGAGCGGCGGCTTCAGCGAACACCGTTTCTTACTCGGCGACAATATGACTCTCATCGACGTGGCGTGGTTCGTCTATGTCGGACGGCTTCTCTTGATCGGCTATCCCATGTCCCGCTTGCACCCGCGTTTGAATCTCTGGTTTGCGAGACTGTCGGAAGCTGAGCCGTTCGCTGGAGGACGAGAGATCTCGAATCAATTGCTCGGTCACATCGGAGCACTTCGAGCACGCGGACAGCTGGAGACATTCGGGAGCATGATTTTGTTGTGCATACGAGTGAATCGATGGCGCATACATTCAAGACCGGGAAAAAGAGTTGAATGCTTAACGCGATCAGCGTATCAGGATCGAAGCACGAAGCTGGCGAGCTGGATCTTATGCATATGTGAGTAGGGGACAGGCTTTTCTTCAGCGGAACCTGCAGGCGGCGAAGAGCGTGAAGTCTGGCCAGCTCCCAACCTTTCGGTTTCTTCCTCTTCGATCTCCATTGCGGCGACACCTGAAACTTCGTCTGAAGCTTCAGCTTCCATCCTCTCGTACGCTCTGAAACACTGGCTAATCCGACATTTCAAGTAGTGTCTCGACTGCTTTACACGTCAAACGCCGCGCATAGTCTAGCATCAGCCAATCAGTGCGGAGGAGCCTGGACTGGTCACTTCAAATACTCCCCCTCAACCCTACTCTATTAATGCGGAACGCCGAGTTTATCCTACTATCGGGCCTGCGTCGGTGTCAACCGCTATTCCTAGACGTCGCACATAACTGCAGCTTTGTTCTCTTATCTCAGGCACTACTCGGCGGTCGTCATGGCGCTCGATCTTGCCGAGAGCTTGATTGTGCCGAGAATACCTGACAGATAAGAAAAGGGCTTCTGTGCGGGGGTCGTTGCAGCTATAAATGCCGTCCCATTGGGTATCTCGGCTCCACCCTCATGTCCTCAATTCACCACACCATGTCGGACACCTTGGGTGCCGCCCGGCCGGAGATCACTTCGGAATCACATGCACCTATCCTGACGGCTAGTAATGTCGAAGACTACTCCGACGAGAAGAAGGTCTTCGCCGAATCAGGTGCCGTCGTCGAGGTTCTCGAGGTCAAGGTCGCCGAAGAGGCGTGAGTTGGGGTCTTAGCTTTGACGCAGGGTTACAAAGTATGATGCTGATATGACCTGTAGTATGTTGGCTGAGGCCGAGTTTACCGAAGAAGATTACAGAAAGCTCAAGCGGAAGATTGACTTCACCTTGTTGCCTCTTGTATGCACTGTCCTTTCGACTCAGTAGAATACGTGTGCTCAGATGGTCCGTTTGCAGATGTGGTGGTGTTACGGTATCCAGCAGTCAGACAAGACAGGTCTCGGTACCATGGTAGGTTAGCATGCGTCATCTAGCCGGGTTGCTCAACCTCCGTTTGAATCTAGAATCTGTACGGTCTTCAGAAGTCTACAGGCATGGTGGGAAACCAATACTCCCTGTTGACCGTCATGTTCTGTACGTATTCATTCACCGGCACCCGTCCCCTCAGGGTAGGACTAGAGCTGACACCTCCTAGACGTCGCCTACGCAGTGTTCGAGTTTCCTTCAAACATTCTGCTCCAGCGATTCAGTACGTTGCGTCTGACGTGAGCTGGACGTCCGCTGATGATTCCATCAGACATGGGCAAATGCCTGACAATCTACATGTTCTCCTGGGCCATCATCGTTTTCGTGCAGGCGTTTCTGAAGGACTGGGCCCAATTCATGGTATTCCGCTTCCTTCAAGGCGCTTTCGAAGTAGGCCTAATCCACTCAAGAAGCGCATGGGAATCGCTGATTGATCCAAAAGTGCACGATTTCTCCGGGTTTCAACCTCATTATCGCGAATTGGTACACAGCACGGGAACACTCCTCCCGCTCGCTCGTCTTCCAGTCGGCTAATGCTGGATGGGGCATTGTTGTTTCTTTGACACTCTACGGCATCGCAGTAGCCGCCGAAAAGCATCCCAGTAGCTTCAACGCCTGGCGTGGAATCGCCATTTTCCTCGGAGGCCAAACTTTCATCGCCTCCGCCGTCGCGTGGTTCATGCTCGGAACTCCGAATGAGGTCAGGTGGCTGAGCAAGAGGGAGAAGATCATGGCCAACGTTAGGATCATGATCAACCACACGGGAACAGACTTGACGGGGAAGAAAACTTGGAGATGGGATCAGGTTCGCGAGGCCTTCCTGGACCCAGTGCTCTACTTCCAGTTTGTCGTGGCCTTCCTCTCGTCCGTCGTGAGTACCCCTATCCCCTCTTTTAACTATAGTCCTTCAGATTGATTAGATGTGCAGGTCAATGGCTCCCTTACTACCTTCGGTGCGGTCGTACAGGAGAGCTTTGGGTAAGTCGTCGGACCACAGCCATTCATGCTCATATCTCGCGAGCTTGCTGACACACCACAGCTTCACCGAGGAGCAGGTGATCCTCTACGGCATTCCACAAAACGTCGTATCTGTCTGCTACTTTGTCCTTGTTGGATGGACGTCCCTTCGATACCGCGGTATTCGAATGTATTGGATGATCGTATCCACGATCCCGCCTTTCGTCGGGGTAAGTAGCTATCCGCCTAAACTTCACCTAGCTAAGAACACTATCAGCTCCTCTTCCTCGCCTTGCTCCCGGAAGAGGATCGGTACAGGTGGCCCAAGTGGGGTTGCTATCTCATGACGGTAACGTAAGTAACATCGTACGATTGTAACATCCATCCAGTCCTGAAACAATACGCAGCTTCGTCATCCCTCTCTTCTCGTCCTGGGCTCTCATTTCGTCCAATACCTCCGGCCGCACCAAGCGGAGTGTCATCTCGTCAACATCCTTCATAGGTTACTGTACGGGTAACATTGCTGGCTCTCAAGTCATGAAAGGTGAGAACCCGTCTCCCCTTGATCTTGAGCCCACAGCTGACGATCGGAGTCTAGCTAAGGACGCGCCACATTACATCCCGGGGACCATTACCATGTCCGCGTGCATGGCGGCGCAGACCATAATCATCCTCTCCTGGAGGTTTTGGTTGGTCTACAATAACAACAAGAGGGCGAAAGCTATCGAGGCCGAAGGGATCAGCTCCGAGGAGGTCGAGAAACGGGGCCAGCAATTGGGCTCCGAGGACGTGACGGACCTCAAGAACCCGTACTTCATGTCAGTACTCATGGGTCTCTGTTCGTTCGCGCGGCTAATACAGTATAGTTACGAGACTTAGGTTGATTCAGTGTGTGGGATGACCGGGAGGTGCGCGACTCCGAGGGGCTGCAAGGCGTGTTGAGAAGTGAAGTAGTTCCGTTTCCCTATTGAGACGATTTCACATGTCTTTGGACTTGTCGAATGTAATGCTGTTCTTTGTTTCTTAAGCAGATAAAAACATCAAACGTCTGAGACCATGACCTTGCGAGGGACTGAACTGGAAATGATGAATGAGTGTAAAGGGTTAGTTGACTGTCATGACCGTCTTCAACGTCCAAGTCCCCCGATCAAGGCTCAATCTCGTGGCCTTGATGAGAAACCGACAAGCCCTCCGGACCGTCCTCGGGTCCCGCTTCCGGACCTCGTCGTAGTGCAATGGATCACGATTTGACAATCTGAAAGTGTTGATGGAGATCACCTGGCGAGGGTCTCAGGATTACCAGGCGAGACGACTCGCCTTCTCCACCCTTCGATCTTCCCTGACAGACCGAATCAATCTCTCACAGTCGTCGGATCACACTGGGCGTTCCTTGGTCCACCGTGAACCCGATTGTCGCGAAATCCGTCGCCTATTTATCCTTGTCCCAGCCGCATCGTAATGTTCCTGGGCACGTAGCTTTGACATGGGCAGGCGAGGACAACAAGAGGACGAGATGGATGGGCCTGGTGGCAACTTCTAAGCGACAGGAAAAATGGAAAAGCAGATGTGGCAGTTCTAGTGGCAAATTTCCTTTTCAATTTTCCCTCCTTTTTCCTTTGCTTCTAGCCTTTCCCGATCACTCTAGACTCATCCCAAAGCCCTATATGCACCTTATGAGCCCCCTAACCACGCTAGAGGAGTGTCCGGTGGGCTAATAAACTGGTCACCGGCACTTCCCATCGTGCTCTTAAATATCATCCTATACGCTGGTTCTCAAATCCAACCCAACCTGTCACCATGTTGCCCGACGGAAATGGAAACATTCAAAACGGCCACAACTCAACGGCAGTAGTGAGAAGTCGAGCCGTTGGGTTGGAACATACATACCACGCAAGGGGGAGTCGTTTGAGGTGAGCTGACATCTCTCAATTCGCTCAGGTCATCGACGTTCGGGTGACATACGTATCCATGAGCTGACGATGGTCAGGCCGCCAATGAGCGGTATGCCAAATTGGTTCGCCAAGAGGACATAGACCATTGGAAGGAGCATTGACACGTGATCGTGGAGCGCTTCCTCTCAGCAGATTTGTTCCGTGACCTTCATGGCCGCGGGCGAATCGGGACGGGTGCCAATGCGGCCACGGTGCGAAACGACTTCCCCTACGATGACGACGCGTTGAACGAGGTTGCCGTACATCCTTTCCTCTTTGCCTTTGCAGAGCGCCTGGCTGGCACCGACGACTTGGCGTCGTCACACGGTGCTATCGCGGCAAGTACACGGAAAAGGGCGACTACGAGCAAGCTCTCCACGCGGATTATTCCAAGCAATACCCATCTCATACCACCGAAAGGTAATCGATGGATCGACATACCTATGATCATCTATCACTCCGACGTCCCCATCGACCCGGGCCCCACCTATGTCGTCGATCAGAAGCTCACTGAATCACGTCACCTGGTGGAGGATGGGTACCGTTTCCATGAGCGTGCTGATTTCCCAGAGCTCTACAAGGTGGGATCTGTGGGTTCAGTACCGCTTCGTTTGTATCGAGCCATCTTTCCGAAGTGGATGGAAGGTGCTAAAGGCTGGAGAGACGCTAACCGCGATGATGTTATTGGAAGGTCGCGGTAATGAATCGTGACAATGCCAGCTCGACCAAGCCACCCTCAAGCGTTGGGTGGAATGTCAAAAGGATGGTTCATATCGCCTACCGAATCGGAATTCAACAGAATGTGGAACTGCAAAAGCACGGCATGAAAGCTGGCTACGGGTTCCGCGGGGTAGGCAGCAGATGCGACGGCCTCGTAGTCTCCATATGTCCCGTTGTCCGCAGTTGCCTGGTCATATCGGGGGTGCGTCACATCGCCGTACTTGTCTGTCGGGCTCGTGACGCGCGACCGTCCTGCTGACGAAGACTGGTCGCTCTCTTTGAGGTCAGCCCACTGCATGCGTGCCTGCTCCGTGAGAAACAGAAGAGGGTGGCTGAATCCTTGAGATTGATCGTCTTCATGCGTTCGTCCATGACGTTTGGAGATAACTCCCGTTGGATCATCTCTCCCATCCCGATCGCCACGATCGGGTGGGGCCGACTCGTCTTCCTCCATTCCAACAGGAAGCTCTTCTCGACGATGCTTAAGAGCCCTCGAGTGAGTTGTTGGTTTCCTAATGATTGTTCCTCGCGGCCTTTCCGGGATGGAGGCCAGCTGGAGGATGGAAAAGGGTCCAGGGGGGTGATGAACCCTGGCCGACAACCTCCGTGTCGTCTTTGGCCAGAGGAGAGTGTTGACCACGGGAGTGAGGCTGTGGGTCATCGTGCACGGAGCCCGAGGTCGCAAGGGAGCCGTCATGTTGAAGTGATACTTCGACTAAGGTGCGAGGAGCCCGACCCACTGTGCTACGTCTTGATGAACCTCGCCAACCCGCAGCACCAAATGAGCCCTGGAATTTCTCAAGGTTCGTGCGGCTAGATGGCACTTGCTCAGTAACTCTCTCGAGGATGGGAACAACTTACAGCTTGCTACCTTTCATCCGGCCTCGCCGGCTCGGAGTGAATATGCAGGGGATCGCAGCAGCCCTACACCTTGCACAACCATCTTGCCGATCTTCCACTTCGCATCGACATTTTGCCTGTGCCAGCTTGATTAGCTGATATGGTTTCATCATCGTACAAGGGAGACACTTGCCGCTTGGTCAATCGATTGCTGGACGACTTATTCTCGGCGTGGGAGTCGGCGGAGCAGCCGTCATTTGTCCTCTGTATATTACCGAGCTTGCACCGACTGCAGTGCGAGGACGTTGTGTGGGTACCAAGTGAGTCTCCGATCAACTACACGACACAGACCTGACCCCATGCAGCGGTTTCTGCATCCAATTCGGACAAACTGTGGCGGTTGCCATCGATTCGGCCATGCAGCATACAAAGTTCGACTGGCGATGTCTCATGCAATAGGGGTGTTCAATTCTCTGTAATTCCACTGAAGTATTTCCGAGAAGCGTGATACCGAAATACTGCAGGGGAAATAACACTACGGGAATTGAATACCCCTAAGTATACATCGGCTGACCATTCTTAGTCTGCTCGCGAAGTCTTGAAGACGATTTATAAACACGCCACCCCAGAGATCATGAACCTCAAGCTTCGGGTCATCAAGGACCAAGTCACCGCAACCACCGCTTTCCAACGTACGACTCCTCTGTCCGAACGAACCAAAAAACTGTGGACTCACAAACCGTATCGTCGCTCCATCTTCACCCTCTGTCTCATCCAGGTCTTTGGACGATCACCGGCTACAGCACCCTACTGTACTATGCCGGAACACTCTTCGGCCTTTTGGGCTTGTCGAACCCGTCCATCGGCGGTTTGATTCCCTCCATCACTAACACTTGAGAACGTCTGGTCAGTCCTCAAGCGACCGGTGGAAGCCAGGCGGCCGAAGCCGAAGAACAGGAGGGGGAGCTTATCGCGCATGTCGAGCAGGAATGGGCATTGATTTCAATGGAGGTGGTAAACGAGGCCGCCTGTGAGTCGATAGCGAGGCGTGTTAAAGAATTGAGGCATGCGGGAGGGTATGCTACGCGTCCCTGAGGAAGGAGAAGCCTTTATCTATGCATGCGGACATGTTATCAATTATCTCGCAGAGCGAGATTCAAAAGTCAGAGAAGAGTTGAACGCCACTGGCCCGGCATTTCGGCCTTGTCCGTTCCACTCGTAACGTTAAGTTACTTGGTTTGTGACCCAACTTACACTTTGCGGGTAATTTACATCGTCCCCCCGACTCTGCCGTTGGCGTGATCTTCCTCACCAACATGGTATTCGACCCTCATCACTTTCGACCACATATCACCTTCCAACCCTCCAACCCTATCCCTCATTTCGCGCTTGACAAACTTCGTGTCGCGGTCAACTCCCTGCAAACCGATTCTGTCGAACCATCCGCCGTTGGACCCTCTACCGAACCCACTTATCGCCAGCACCTCGTCACCTTCTTCAACGAGGTCGCCAATTACGCTCAAACAGTCACGGTCATGCAAAAGGGAAACATCGAGCTGATTTCCGACTTTCATGTGGATACCTTACGTCTGGCTCACGGGGACGGTGATGGGGACTTGGGAGGATCGGGGTCACAGTACGATCGGACCTCGTTCGCGATCAGGACGAGAGAGGTCTTGGGCTACCCTCTTCGTAAGTCTGACCGTGCTCTCCTCGGATGGATGGGATCCCTACTGACCTGACCGTTCTTCAGTCCCACCCAGCTCGTTCTCGCACACCAACCCTCTCGCCAATCCTCGACCCCGCGATCGAGTAGAGGTCGTCATCTCGACCCGCCGCGCACGTACGTCTCAACCTCCCTTACTCTTCAGTCCACGCTGATAGTAAGAGAACCCCCTGCGTCCCCCTCGCCATGCCCA
>JAABUH010002968.1_pt1 | contig 15371 bp, 25 predicted proteins | sample 5559121 | NCBI WGS metagenome assembly JAABUH01 (sample SAMN10711871, study PRJNA513364) | rock metagenome | isolation source: Antarctica rocks | place: Antarctica: Victoria Land, Battleship Promontory nord | collected 2015-12-28
TAGATGTCGGCGCTCTTGGCCAGCTTCTCCGCGTAGCCGGGGTCGTTCTTGGTCTCCTCCTTGTAGAAGCGCACGTTCTCGAGCACCAGCAGCTGCGCGGCGCCCCGCGGCGCGCGTCAGCGCGCGCGGCCTTCCACCTGAGCCACGTTCGCAGCCTCCAAGGCTCGTCCACAGCGTCTGAGGCTCGTCCACCGCATCTGACACCTGTCACAGCAGCTGCCTTGCGAGTCGTGTCACGGGGTCGCCCTCCGGCATCGACGAGCCCGCTCTGCCAAGCCCTCGCACGCATCGCCCGCCACCGCCAGCAATGTGCAAAACGCGCACAGGTTGGCAGAGGCCTGAAGACCGACTGCTGAGGCAGGAGACCAAGGACCCTGCATGCCCTCGGCCAGAAGGTGCCGCTGCCTGCTTGGGAGGTGTTGTGCCCAACATGTGGAAAAACTGCTGGTAGCGACGGGGACCAGAGAGGCACGCGCATGACCAAGAAGAGCTACATGCTACTGCGCAGATCCGAGTGGACTCTTTGAGTGCAGCAGTGCGCGACAAGCCCGCAGCATCCCCCTCCCAAAGGCGCTCACCTCGCCGTTCTGCAGGTCCTTCACGGCGGACTCCACCTCCGGGCCGATCGAGTCGTCAGTCTTCTTCACCTGCGCCCTCACACAGACGCTCACTGATTTGCTCACCCCATGCCTCGCAGCTTTGACCAATCTTGCAATAATTATGCAAACCCACACTTGGCCACAAAATCATTGTGTGAAGCGGGTGAAGTGGTCGCGCGCGTCCTTGTAGCTCTGCATCAAGCAAACAATAGTAGTGCCAGGAAACACTCGGCCAAAGAGCCATTATCGTGTGGAGCGGGTGGAGCGATCGCGTACGTTCTTGCTGAGCAGCTCGCTGAGGCGTGGCACGACCGGCGTCAGGCGGAACTTGTCCTCCGGCCCGTCCTTGGGCCGGCCCTGCGGCGCGCGCGGGCAGGCATCAGCGCCGCTGAGTTCGGTGCCTGCTCCGCTCCGGACCGGGGATAGCAGGGCCTGCTTACAGCGATGCAGCAGCGGCGTAGTGCTGTCAAGGAGCGGGCAGGCATGGGCGCCACTGTTGCCTGCTCAGCTCAGGACGCTGCAGCAGCGGTGCCGTGCTGTCCAGACAGACGCCTCAGTGACGAGCCGCGCGGGCGCACCAGGTGGCTGGTGAGCAGCACGCGCGCCCCGTTGTCAAGCAGGTACTTGAGCGTGGGGATGGCCGCGCGGATGCGCGTGTCGTCGGTGATGTTGAGGTCCTTGTCGAGCGGCACGTTCAGGTCCGCGCGCACCTGTGCACAGCGCACGTGGTCTCAGCAGTTGTGCAGGAGCCACGTTCGAGCCGGGAGCCGTGGCGGCCGTGGCGCTGATGCGGAGGCCAAGGTTGCGCATCGAGCACCTCTGCAGCCTTGCAGGAGAACTTGCAGCGTGCTATGATAGGGGGAGTGTCGTCATGTTCCAGCTGCACCTCAGGCTTGCCACAGCATGCACATTGGAAGCGTAACTCTGCATGGTCATCAATAAAGACATTGCGGCCGGCAGGGCTCGTGCAGGCCAAGAGCGCTGCATGCACAGCTCCCGAGGTGCAGGCACCTGCGTGTGCGTTTGTAGCGCCAATGCAGCCATATGTAGCAAACAGCACATCTGGCTGCAATGCGCACACGGGAATACGAGGGCAGCCCCGCCACGCATCGGGCCCCCTGCCGCGCCGGGTGGGTGCGCACCAGCACCACCTTGCCCTCCAGGTCGGCCTTGGAGAGGTCCCCCACCGACTTCTTAGCTGCCTCGGTCACCACAGCCCGGCGGCCCCTGGAGCAGGGGGCGGCGCGAGAGGTCTGCAGGCCGCGCTGGAGGGCGGCCAGGCCCGGGCCCCCCACGCGGGCCAGCTGCTGCCTGGCCATGCATGCCGGCCGGACAGCAGGCCGTGCCTGCTGGGCCCGCAGCTGGGCACGGGCAATGGGCCGAGCCTGCATGCTCATCATCTTGCTCGCCATGGTAGTCTGTAAACACATTGCTGTGCTCCCGAAACGCGGGCTAGTTGGCTGACACGGTTTGTAACTCACTCATTCTGCTGTGCTGATGGTCAAGTCAGTTGGCAAGCCCAGGAGCAGCGTGTCAGGCTCTTGTCGTGCCCACTGCTGTCAGCCTGCCATACTGTCTGTGCAATCGCCTGCAGAATGGACACATGACGTGGTGGAAGCTTGCAATGCTCTTAAACTGTAACATGAGGGGGCACAGTAGGTGACATATCACAGCACTCAACTTTTGCAAGGTCCAAACCGCGAGTTCGCGCATGTGTTGCGGGCTGCATGCAGACAATATACGCTCGATGACACTTCAGAGTTCCAAGCTGGTGCAATGTTCATTGCTACCCAGAGGCTACGCTCACGCAGCTCTTACCTGATGAACACAGACAACTGTCTGCTGTACAGCTGCGTCAGGAGAGTTGCGTACAGCGCCACTGCGGAAACATAAGCCAAGTTGCAGAGTAAAATAAAGTTTACGACAACGGCACTGCACTGTAGCTAACGCGAGTCAGCATCGGGCATGTGCCAAATCCAAGCGCCTGCCTCAAGAATGGGTGCTGGTTGCAGCAGCCAGGGGCAACCCCGAGCCAAGCTGGAGCGCAAGCCGTACCAAGCTGCAGGTGGAGTGAGCGTCGCCAAGGGCAGGAAGGCAGGAGCAAGAAGGCAGCAGCCGGACAGCTGCTACGCCTCGTCCAGGCGCCAGTCCACGCTCCTCTCCAGCGGCGCTCGCGTCGCGCGGTACGCCTCGGCTGCGCCGGGCGCCGGCGTGCCGAGCAGGAAGAAGCCCAAGCACCTGCGGCACGGTCGACATGCTTGCAGGAGGGCAAAGTGATCCACACGTGCGCACAGGCTTGCCACGCAGCTGACCCGCCCAGCATACAGCAGCGACGGGGCCGCGCACTTGTCGTCGGCCGCCAACCCCAGGAAGGCCTTCATCTGCGGGCTGTCGCGCGCGTCCGGGTGCCAGCTGCTCCAGTAACCTGCGCGCGCATAACCAATAACCTCAGCCCTCCCGCCCCGCTCGGCCGCCTCACAACCCATACTGGTGATGCGGTCACTGAGGAGGCCCTGCTGTCTGCCACTGCCACCAGCGTGCGAATCAGACCATGCATGTCGCCAGTCTGCATGCAGGGCTCGGCGGCCGCGCGGCTCGTTACCAGCCCGATGCGAGGCTGCTGTGCAGCAGACACAACTCCGCCTACGCATGCACCCAGGCGCACTCAAACAATGTGGTGAGGCACTGCCGGACACGCTCAGCACATGGCTCCGGCCACAAAGCACGTTTGTGATGAACAACATGGCGTGGTTTTGGGCAACGCGTTGAGCGTGCGCAACCCCTGTCCTTATCTCCGTGTCTGCCTCACGACGGGCACGACAGCACCCAGCGCACCGGCCGCGCCGCGCGCCGCGGCCGTCAGCCACAGGTTCTGCGTCGCGCAGGCAACCGCGCACATCTCCTCCCACTCCGGCATTTCCTTAGAGGCCGGCGGCGGCGGGCGGCGCCGCATGCAGAGCGCCAGCATGACCTGCCGCGCTTACGCTGACCTCGTCAGAGCAGCAGCCGGGCGCCGTGTTGCTCGAGCCAGTGCTGGACTGGACTGGTTCGGGGCACTTCTTGCTCAGACTCATTTCTTGACTGCCACCCAACAACGGAACGCAGGATGCTCGAGCAGGCACGTGCGCACTGCTAAGTGACGCACCGTGCGCACCAGAGGGACTGCGCCACAAAGTCACTGCCCGGCACACACTTATCCTGGCCAGCTTCGCGCGTGAAAGCCGCACGCACTGGAGACGCAGCCTGTACGTCAGGAGGGGCGCTCGGGCCGCGCACCGGCACGCGCGGGTAGTCCCGGGTGCGCTTGCCGTTGATCTTGGCGCGCTTGGCCTCAAAGTCATATGTGGGCAGGACCTCCTCTAGCACCTGCACAGTGTCGGGGGGCTCGGGGCTGACGGTGAACCAGCGGCACACAGACACAAGGTAGCAAGCGGAGCACCCGCAGTGCAGCAAATGCGACTCCCTGTCGGGTGCCAGCATGCCGGCTGGCAGACATGCAGAGCACCGGTATGCACCCGCTTAAGACTGCGCAGTGCACGGGGGTGGCACCTTGAGGGTTAGGTCGATCATCTCCTCCTGGGCGCGGCGGCCGAGCACCACAAACTGCCAAGGCTCGGTCTTGCCTGCATTCGTGACGCCCAAAGTTTTAGCCACACACCATGCAAGCTTGCAAATTTTTTCACGCTTGCTCAGCGAGCAGGATAGGCGCCCTGAACAGCAAGGTCGCGTGCACGGCGTGCACCCAACTTGTTAGCGCTGGTCACAAGTTGCGAGCCCACGTACACACACAAGACAGGGCAAAGGCGCACCGTGTGTCGGAGCCCACCTCGCCGCCTCTAGCATGTCCTCCACTATCGCCCTGCAGGTTTTCAGGAGCACAGAAAGTAAGCGTGCAACACGTTGTTTGAGCACGCCTAACTGCACTTTTAAGACAGCCCGTTGCTAAAAACTCCTCCGCTTTGCGGGTGTGACAATTATGCGCGATTTGCTGCCGACAACAGCACAACCCCTGATCACTCACGTAATGGAGGGCACGCAGGGGCACACAATGGAGGGCACGCAGGGACACACACCTGTCGAGCGGCGCCCCTGTGAAGTCCCTGGGAAACACTGACCGCCGGTCGCGGATAACTCTCGCCAGCACTGCAGCGTCAGCGCTGGTGAAGCCCTTCCTCTGAGCTGAAGCACCAGGCGCAGCACAGGCAGCAACAGCCATCCTGCCTCCAGCGCCCTGCAAGGCAGGGCCGCCTAGGCTCAGAGCCTGACACCTTGCCTGAGGACATATACAAAAGTCTCTGCGGTTGCAGGAGCCCACATAGTGCTTCTTGCACACCACTAGCGGCAGGCATGCACTGCCAGACGTCTACTCCTTTGGCTACGCAAAACCATCAGCTCATGCGGCGGCAAACCATGCGCAGCACACTACAAAACTAGCATACCTTTGTTGCAGGTCGGGTGAACACGCGCCACGTCATCCAGAAGAGCAGCGGCGCCGCTGACGCGCCGTATACGCACAGGAGCAGCAGCAGCTTTCTGTCTGGTGGCAGCTGTGAGAGCCACGCCACTGCTTGGGCCAGCATGTCCCCTCTGTGTGCGGTCTAGGCTGTCACACGAACCAGTGAACAAACGAACAACCAATTAGCGAGCTATTCAATGATTGGCACGCTGTTGCCGCATGTTCAGCACGCTCTCTCGTGATGGAATTAACCAGACCCTGCTTCGCCTCGGCTTTAACTGATCGAGCGAAAGCCGCTTCTTCCGGGCCGAGGCGCAACCTGCAAGCGAGGCCCCCCCGGCGCTCGTAAGCGGTACCGGTCCCCCCGGCTTGGCAACCCCACTTGCAATCGAGGCGGCATGACATCTCAGATGTCACATATGTCGCACCGACTGACGAGCATCGGGACGCACGCACACGCCCTCTTCGTGTGTACAGCAGGCCTCTTACAAAGTCACAGGACAGTCACAATATATGCCCATGCTGTCAAACTCCTACTGTTTCTGATGAAACAAAACAACTGTGCGTGCAAGGTAGAGCGCTGGGTGGGCAACCTGCAAAACACATGCCCATACTCTCAGCTCCTAACGCATGTGAGCATAAATGTAGTGATATGCGTGCAAAGGAGAATGTTTAGTGGGCAACTCTGCAAGCGCCAGCTGTGCAACTACCCCAACACTTTGGGCACCACTGGCTGGCGCGGCCTTGCTGCGCGCAGTACCCCATCAGTGCACACACCCACCTGCACCCTGGTCGCTGGGGCGCCCACGCCCGCCTCTGAGGCATGACAGACGGCGTGCTGACACCAGCACGCGGCGCTGGTGCCAACGCGCCTGTCAGCAGCCGCGGCAGCAGCCTTGCGACCTCGCGTATCCCTGTCGACACTCCTATGATCATAAATCACTATTTGCTGTAACAGGGCAGGCATGGTGATGGTGTCAACTCTAGAAGATGAACTGCGAACAGAAACAACAGACTTCCTACTGGTCGGACATCACCCGAAGCACTGCATGCGGCTATCTTAAACTTCTCTGTACATGGGTGCAGGCAAGAGAGTGGCCAGCAAAGCACTTGAGGCAGCGCATGATGCAGGAGCAGGCACTGCGGACATGCAGTTGCACGGCGGCCAAGTGCCTCCACGCTTATGTGACTTAAGCATGCGGGCCTAGCAGCCTGCCAGGCAGGTCACCCCCGGTAGGGACGGCGGTGTTGTCGACGCCCTTCTGGTAGAGCAGCGCTGCAGCTGCGGCCGTGCCCTGCACCCTGCAGCGGGGCGATATAATTAATAGAAAGCCTGGAGTAGTCCTGGAGCATGTAGTATGCATGCATGCTTGACTGTCGAGTCAGAATGAGCTGAAAGCCATCGCCACGTTGCTCAGCACAGCGCAGCAATGCTCTGCCAGCACACGGCTGGGATGGTGAGGGTGCAAGCTGCATGTGGTGCATGGCCCCGCTCACCTCATGAGGTTTGCATGGTACCCTGTCTCCAAGCCGCCCGTCAGATAGCACGATAACCCAGTCCCTGTTCGGAAGACAGCCCTGTCCCAGGCAGCCGGGCGCTGCGCGGGCCTGCCTGCTCGTTCAGGCTGCAGAGCGCAATGACGCGGCCGCGCGCGTTCGCGTGCGCGAGCAGCTCCGCCGACAAGGGTTTGCACTCGTGCGACAGCCGCCACGCCGGGTAGCTGGTGGCTGCTGGGCCCCGCGCACGCCCGCGTCAGGCGAGCAGCACGCCTCGCGCAACGGGCAGGACCTTGAGCCGGTCTGGAGAGCTGTGCACTGAAGCTCTGCCGCAGGCGGAGCAGGGCGTGCGACCTCCGTCGACGTGGCATGCGGCGAAGCTCTGCTCGTCGCGCATGTCCAGCAGCAGGACGCGCCGCCGCGCCGCAGCCCCAGCGGCGTCCAACAGCAGGAGCTTCACGAGGCTGGCAACCTGCGCCCCACCACCGCAGCAGCGTCCTTACTCACTCACAGTCCTTCTCATGTCGCTCCTGCTGCCACGGCCGGTTCCAAGCTGCACGCGCGCCCCCACTGTGCAGCACGCCCAGTAGGCGCTTCCCACCGTAATAATACCGGAAGAGCTCCGGGCGCGGGAAGCGCGCGTCGACGAGCGCGGCCACCTCGGAGCACGAGTCCTGGCTGGCGCGGCTGTCCATGCGCGCGCGCGCGCGCGCCCGCCGCGCACGTGGCGCCGAGGCCCACAGGGCTTAACGTGCGCGGCCATGGGCCTGATGAAATCGGGCATTGCAGCCGCGCACACCGGAGATGAAGCAACAGCAGCTTGCAGCAAGCACGCAAGATCAAGAATCGTAACTCTCACCAGGGCTTGCAACCCCAGCTGCAGCTGCTCTCTTTGCCATCGGGATGAAGAGCATGCTCACTGCACCAGCCTATTGCTGCCTCGCGTCCCTGCAGCAATCAGGGCGATACACATCTGTTCCCACCCGCCTTGGCGCTCTCTGCACGGTTCCAACACCGGACGCCCTGGACGCCCTGGCGCCATGCCAACCAACCCTGCTGCAGTCGGTGCGAGGGTGCCGTAAGGCGGGTCCGCGGGCGGCCAGCGCGAAAGCCGTGCCGCAAAGACGGGGAGTGCCAGGGAGCCTAAGCGCCAGAGGCTCGCGATGGGGCCGCAGGCGCGGCCTGCCCCTGCCAGTGCTGCCGCTCCTCGACCGCCCGCTCTGCTGACCTCACACATTCGATTGCTGTGTCGCTTGCGGCCCAGTCACAGCGCTCCACTGATGTGCGCCGCGTGTGGCGCCTCTGCCCGGCTGCCAGCGCACCCCTGCTGCCCCTGAAAAGAATGCACGGGCATGGACCAGCAACGCGTACTGCGCCGCTGCGCTTGCTGGTCCACCGCTTGCGGCAGCAGGCTTGTCCGGGCGAGGCGTGTGTATCTCGACCGCCACCCTGCTCTAAGCTAGACTGACCTCGACACATACCTGCGCTGCCTGCCACCCTGCGACAAGCGCAGCATGCTTGCCATCACTGGGATGCACTCCGCCCGCGCGTGCGGGGCCGAGCCGCCCGCCCCCGCTGTCCAGGTCAACGACGTGGAGATGACCAATGGCGTGTGCCACGAGGCGCCCCCCGCGGCCGTCGGGCCGCGGCAGATGATCGACCGCACGGAGTACGTGCGCCTGCTGGAGCAGGCGCTGCATAGCCTGGGCTTCCTGGCGGCCGCGCAGGCGCTGGAGCGCGAGTCGGCGCGCGCCCTAACCCTACCCCACGCCCTGGCCCGCGCACGCTACGGCCTGGCCCGCGCCCCGCCCCGCGTCCTGGCCCGCGCACGCCACGCCCTTGTCCATGCGTCGCCCGCGCGCACTGGGCTCGCCAGCCGCTGGCTCGTCTGGCGCCGTCGTTGCTTTCGACTCAGGCTGCGTCGTCGTGTGTGTGCTCGGGCGCTCGACTGATGTCCTCATCGCCTGACGATGCATGCCGTTGGGGTCACGACCGGGTTGTGCATGCCCAGCGGCATGCTCGCTGTGCCTCGCGCACCGTGGCTGGCATGCATGCATGCCGTGTGCGTGCTCGTCCGCAAGAGGGCCGCGCAATGCGCCAAGCTCCATGCTGCAAGACTGCTCGGCGAAGGGCGTCCGGCCCATGCCATGGGCGTGCAGCATCTGCCCATCTATCTGCCATCGCCTCGCCTCCGTGTCCACCCCTGCTATGCCCCTGCTGCGCGCTGCTGCAAGGCCTGCAGTCGGAGGCCTGCAGAAGCATCTGGGGCGGTGCAAGTCTGGCGCTCAAGCACCATGGATATATCTGCCACTTGCTATGTCTGCGGCGCGCGCGCCGGACGCGACGCGAGCGTTGCCAGAGCTCCTGGGGCGTGCCCGGGCGCGCCTGAGCGGCGCGCAAGCCGCGGCGGCGGCCGCCCGGCCTGACCGCTGCGGCGCCGCGCCGCAGGGCATCCCGATGCAGCCGGAGCATGTGGCGCGCTTCCGCGCGCACGTGCTGGAGGGGCGCTGGGGCGCCGCGCTAGCGCTGCTGCCGCAGCTTGCGCCCGACGCCCAGGTCGAGCTGCAGGTGCGAGCTCCTGGACAGGGTGGGGTTAGGGCCTATGGCTAACCCTGTGGGACTGTCAGCACCCACCTGGGAGGGCTGAGCCAGGAGGCGTGTCGACCGGCGCGGCCGGCGTGTATGTGGGCGCTGGGCGCCCTCGCCAATCCCCGGCGCTTGCACCGGGCGGGCCACGCCGGGCGCGCGCCCGGCGGCTGCGGCCGGATCACGCTGCGCCGCGCCATGCGCCGTAGCCTATGCGCAAGGCGCCGGGCCATCTGCTTCGGGACGCCGAGCACACTGCCCTCCACGCTCGGCCGCGGCGGCGCTCCTGCTTGGGCCTCGCGAGTAGTGCGGCTGCCTGCTCGGGCGTCAGGGCAGGCTCGGAGCAGGGCGCCTGGGGGCAGCGGGGCCGGGCGCGCCGGCCGCCGACGCGCGCGGGGCGCGGGCGCGCGCGCAGGCGCGCTTCCTGATCCTGCAGCACAAGTACCTGGAGGCGGTGGATGCCGGCGACAAGGCGGCCGCGCTGCGCTGCCTGCGCTCGGAGCTGGCGCCGCTGCGCACAAACGCGGCCGAGCTGCGCCGCCTGGCAGGTGCGCGGGCGCATCCCTTCCCGGCCTGGCCGGCGCACCCTAGGCTTTTTTTGCACAGGCGCTGCCTGCGCTCGGAGCTGGCGCCGCTGCGCACCAATGCGGCCGAGCTGCGCCGCCTGACAGGTGCGCGGGCGCGCCCGTGTCCCGGCCCGGCCGGCGCACCCTGGGTTGATGGCAAAGGTGAAGCAGACACATTGTGCTGAAGCGGAGGGTCGTTGCGCGCGAATGCGGCCGAGCTGCGCCGCCTGGCAGGTGGGCGGACGCAGTGGTGTCCCGGCCCGGTCGGCGCACCCTGAGGGTCTCTGTGCACAGGCAGACTCGTGGAAGTGAAACGGAGGGTCACGTCCACTTCGTGGCAGTCGTTGTGCGCCAATGCGCCTGTCGGGCCCCTGCATGGCCTGCCTAGCGCCCCAGAAGTGCTCCCTCCTGACCGTGAGTATGTGTCAGGTCCCGCACTCTGGTGCCCCCGTAGTGTGTCGTGTGAACGGCTCCCGGAAAGCGGGTGACTAGCGGTCGCGATGATGGCGGCGCGCGGCGCCCTGGGACACCGCCTAAATGACGCCGCGCGCCGCGCAGGCTGCCTGCTGCGGCAGCGCGACGACGGCGCCAACCCGCTGCTGCGCGAGGAGTGGCGCGCGTTCGAGGGCGCGAGCCGCGGCGCGCTCATGGCGGCGCTGCAGCAGCACCTGCCGCCCAGCCTCATGATCCCGGAGCGCCGCCTGGAGGCGCTCCTGGAGCAGGCGCTGCTGGCGCAGGTGGGACTAGGGTAGGGTGAGGCGGCTGTCCAGTGGCCCGCGGCATTGAGACGGGAGTAGGGGGTCTGTCAGAAAGGGTTTGCTCTGTCTGTTCAGATATCCGCCTGGCAGGCCTGGCCGGGCAGGCGCTGCTGGCGCGGGCGCCGCGCACACAGGCCTCGCGGGGCCGACAGCATAAGCGTATATAAGTCTTGCCCGGCGGGCACTGGGAGACAGTGGGGCTCGCGCGCAGTCCCAGGCGTGCCTGCACCCAACCTGAGCGAACCCTGAGCGCGCGCGGGGCGCGCGCGCGCAGGTGGCGCGGTGCCCGTACCACAACGCGACGCACTTCCGGCAGTCGCTGTTCGTGGACTACCACGCCGGCGTGGACCAGCTGCCGACGCAGCCCGCGCAGGTGCCGCCGGCCCTGCGCCGCTTCGCAGACCCTACCCCGGCGCAGCCCTGCCGCCCTACAGCGAGCGCCGCCGTGGCTGTCTTTGGCTTGCTCTCCACTTGCATTGCACAGCCCCCAGGAATGCGGACGATGCATGTCATGGGTGTAAACGGCCGGCATCATGCCAAAAACTAGAGTGTTTGGATGCACACCGCTCAACAGCGTGCACCCGCCCTGCCTTGAGCGGGGGCCTCCGCGGCGCGCGCGCGTCAGGTGCTGGAGGCGCACAGCGACGAGGTGTGGCACGTGCAGTTCTCGCACGCGGGCGACCGGCTGGCGTCCGCGTCCAAGGACTGCAGCGCGGCCGTGTGGCGCCTGCGGCCCGGCGCTGCGGCCACGCTGGTGCACTCGCTGCGCGCGCACGAGCGCCCGCTCACGTACCTGGCCTGGAGCCCGGACGACAGCCGGCTGCTGACCTGCGGCCACGACAATGTGGTGCGCCGCCCGGGCCCGTGGCCGCGAGTCTTGGCCGCGCGGGTGCCATCAGGCGGAACCGGTCGGGAGGTGAGGGTGGGCACCTAGCAGTGTTGGTGGTCCGAAGGGTGGCGGCCGTGGCAGGCAACGGCTTTTGTGCGAGGTGTTCAGAGCCCCGAGTATGGGCAGCAAGCTGTCGATAGCATGCGCACACCTCGAATATGCGGTCGGGAACAGATACAGCCCAGGCTCGGAAGGGTACCGTTCGTCGGATGCCATGCCGCGGCGGGCCGAGCCGCAGCACCGCCTGCCCTCAACCCGACCGGCCCCCCGGCCCGCGCGCGCGCGCCAGGTGAAGATGTGGGACACGGAGAGCGGCGCGTGCCTGCAGACGTACGACGCGCACTCCGGCAACGTCACCGCCTGCGCGTGGCTGCCCGACGGCCAGGCCTTCCTGACGGGCTCCGACGACAAGTGCGGCCTGCGCGGCGCCCGGCGGCTCGCGCCCCCCGCGCGGCGGTGGCCGTGTCCATGCATTGGGGGCCGGCCTCCTGCTCACGCGCTCACATAGCAGCCGCTCCAAGCCGTCAATGAGGCGCCTCAAGAGTGTTGAGCTTTTGCGACGTGGGTCTGTTTGTGTATGATTATTATAGCATTCAAACAGGCACGGACGAAGGGGGCCTGCGCACAAGGCCCTGGTTCCAGTGGGGATCATTGAGCTGTGGCCAGGCGCTCACATGGCAGCGCTGCGGGATAACATGCGGGGCGCCGGGCGGGCAGGAGCGTGTACCAGTGCGATGTTGCCGGCAACGTGGCGCGGCGGTGGAAGCTCGCGCGCGTGAACGACCTGGCGCTGAGCGCGGACGGCGCCGCGCTGGCCATGGTGTGCCAGGAGAAGGAGATCAAGGTGGCCAGCGCGCGCGATCCGCGCGAGGTGCCGCCCGGCTGGGCAGGGTTAGGGTTGGGTTGGAGTAGGGTACACAGGCACAGGTCGCGCGTAACAGATTGGTGCCGGCGCTGCAGATCAGCGGTCCCCAGAGGTTGTGGGTCGGGTAGGGGTAGGGCATGCTGCGCCGCCGCCGGGCGGGCGCCGCGCCGCGGCCGCCGGCGGTGACGGCCGCGTGCCGCGCGCAGCAAGTGCTGGTGACGGACGAGGTGCCCATCACGAGCATCGCGCTGTCGCCGGACGGGCGCCACCTGCTGGCCAACCTGGCCTCGCACACGATCCACCTCTGGGCGCTGCAGCCCTTCCTGGACCGCCTGGCCGCGCTGGCCGAGGGCGCGACAGGCGCGCGCCCGCCAGCCCCGCCCGCGGGTCAGTGCCCCCATGAGCCGCACCAAGGACACAGCCTTACTTTTGAGTGGGGCTTTGTCTGGTCATGGCACATATGCACTTTTTTTTGGGACGTTGCCGCCTTGTGTGGCTGCAATTGCGCAGCACACATGGTGTCGGCCGCCTCCACAGGGTAGCGCCCGCTGAACGTTTTTGGATCCCAAGGGCGGCTCCTGCGCAGATAACCTGCCGGAGGTGCCGCGCGCGCCGGCCATGGAGTACTCGGTGGACTCCGGCAAGCAGGGGCGCTACGTCATCCGCTCCTGCTTCGGCGGCTCCAACGCGGCCTTCATCGCGTCGGGCGCCGAGGCGCGCCTGGCAGTCACCAGCGCGCGGCTTGCGGTGTGCGGGCGCAGGAGAAGCCTGAGTCATGCCCTGAGGCCCCTCTGCTGCAGCGCAGCTCGGTCGGCGAGGGCGGGCAGCTTGCAGTGTGCTGCGGATGGCAGGGTTGTGGGGCTGAGAGCCAGGGCTGGCAGCGTGGCACCCCTCAACTTGAGCTTGCATGCCCAGCGTCGGCCAGTCCAGCGCGCCCAGCGCACTGAACCTGTCGACGGTCCTCGCGCGACGGGCGCGCGGCGGCGCGGCAGGACTGCCGTGTGCACATCTGGAACCGCGAGAGCGGCCATGCGTTGGCGGCGCTGGAGGGCCACGCGGGCACCGTCAACGCGGTGTCCTGGAACCCCACCAACCCGTACATGCTCGCGTCGGCGTCCGACGACAAGACCGTCCGCATCTGGCTCGCGCCCGCCGCGCTCGGCCGGCCACCCGACCCCCGATCAGGCCCCGCGGAGCAGTCGCGCCTCGGCTAGGATGCTGGCTGCACCCCCCGCTTCTGCTGCCCCTCGTAGCCCCGGCAGACCAGGCCGACGTACGCCCATTGTACCACCCGACCCGCGCGCGGCGCAGCTGCCGCCCGCCAACGCCTGAGGCTGAACAGTGGGAATACTCGTCGCAGTGGCGCGGCGGCCGCGAGGAAGGGGCCTGGTTGTCTGCAGGCGCGGGCACAGACATGCCTGGGTCCTGTAACCTGGTTCCTTGGGGGGTCGCGCGCGGCCTCAGCGGCCCCCTCTTGCGACGGCAGCCGTCACCGAGCCCGCCTCAGAGGCCCGCTGTAGCGCATGGACACGGCCTGCCCCGCACGTCACCCGGCCCTTGACCTCTGCCAGGGCGGTCCTGTATGAGACAGAGGGCGGCGCTTGCACCGCGCCTTGTTGCGTAGCACCTTGTGGCGGGTAACGTGCGTGCTGTATTTGATTGCACCAATATGTGCGTGTAACAACGGGTGCCTGTCAGAGACGTCTCCCTGCTATATGGGCAGTCCGGCCTCTCTTGCTGCACACGACGCAAGAAAGGTGAAGCGCACGCGTGGTGTTACAGCTCTTGAGCCCTGCAAAGGCAAGCTAGAGGTCACATCGAACGCTGCTCAAACAGACCAGCAACACATGGGGCAGCAAAGCACTGCCTCTGTGTTGCTGCGGGACCTGGCAGCACTAGCTGCGCCATGAAAGACTAGGAAGCAGACACACAGAAGACGCGTATTCAAAACTGCGAAGTCTGGCATGAGAAAGGTCCCCGCCACACGAGTCGCCCCCGTCCCACGCTTGATGCCAGGACAGGTGTGACCCACTCTAATCGTCCTTGGTGCGCGGGGACCCCACATGCATGCTCCTAACAATAAACAAGCAACGGCATGGTCTTGGCCCTGTCGCTCGTAGTCTTGTAGCTTAGAGGTGGTGAGCGCTAGAACTGTATGCGGAAGGCCTGTGACCTGCCTGGCGCGCACTCAACGCGCCAACCCCGGCGAAAGTGCTGCAGCCACGGCCCCGCACCCAGCAAGCTGCCACTGCGAGCCCACAGGCTTCCAGGGGGGAGCAGGCTGCGCAGCTCTCCCGGGCTGCGCCGGCCGCCTGGCCGCCAGAGACGGCGCCAGGGCCTCGCCAGCACCGCGGGGTCATAGCGCGCGCTGTCCGGGAGTCAGACGCGCCCTCCCAGACAGCTTGCAACCGTGCGCAGAGCGCCAGGCAGTGCCAAAGGGAAACCCTAGGGTACCCCAGGCCGCAGCCTCCACTCCCCCGACAGTGGCTGCATACAAACGGGGTGCATGGCCCTGAAGGCAGACGGCACGCTCAGCCCGCGCGGCCGGCCGGCAACAGACTCCCAGGAATAGGGTAGGGTGCGGTATGCTCGCAGCTCTCCTCTACCTGAATAAGCGCACCGGCGCTCAGAACAGCGCCATGCTGCCAATGAGGCCCGCAAACACGAAGGCCGAGACAATTCCGACGGCGTTGGCGCGCCCGTGGTCGGGGTTGACCTCTGCGCGGGCAGGCGCATCACGCTGAGCGGGGTGCAAGTGCCTGGCCCCTACATTAACCTATCTGTGCTTTTTTTCATGGCAGCCAGGGCATGCAACATTCAGGGGTCCGACATTTGAGATGCAATTAAAGTGGGGGCCTAATGCTTACAAAGGCCGCACGGCTGCCCCTGTCATCGGCCCACCCAAGCATACACACGCCCATGGCCGCGTGAAGCTAAGCGGTGCCGGCGCGTGCGCTGAGCGGGCGGAGCGGGCGCGCGCCTACAAGCCGGCCGTCCAGCCACAGCTCAAAGTCCTTCCAGGTCTGGAAGTCCGGGAAGCAGCCGTCGGTGGCGCCCATGGCCGCCGGCGCGGGGCCGCCCTCCCCGCCCTCGCCCTCCGCGGCCGGCGGCGGCGGCGCCGCCCGCAGCTGCCGCCCGGCGCCGCTGCCGCCCGC
>JAABUH010002969.1_pt1 | contig 15368 bp, 15 predicted proteins | sample 5559121 | NCBI WGS metagenome assembly JAABUH01 (sample SAMN10711871, study PRJNA513364) | rock metagenome | isolation source: Antarctica rocks | place: Antarctica: Victoria Land, Battleship Promontory nord | collected 2015-12-28
CAACCCCACCTGCGTCAGGTAGTCCGGCTCCGCCCCGTGATGCGCCGCCCGCCACTCCCGGATCACCGCGTGCTGCGTCTCGATCTGCAACTGCCCGATCATCTCCGAGAGCCGGTCGGCTTCCGTCTGGAAGAACTCCGCCGCTTCCTGATCGCTCCACTCCGGGGGAACCCCGATCTGGTTCACCCACACCCGCTCCACGATCTGCTGTATCGCCTCGTTCATCAGCTGACCCCTCCTCGAGGAAACTGAACAGATCGGGCTGCTCGGCATCGCCCCTGCTACCTCGTGCCACCGCAAACCCCTAGACGCACCCTCGGCACCCGAGCGGCGGGACCCACCCTGCCCGGCACAGCCACCCCGGTGCGTCACCTGCATGCCTGCCGGTCTCACTATTCCCGATCTGCTCTGGCACGGCCATGAACCCCCCGCGCTCCACCGCGATCCGGTCATGACTACGCCTCCCCTGCTGCGGCGATGGCCTGCGCTTTGGCTCGGGCGAGGGTGCGGTACACCGTGGAGCGGCCTACCTGCAGCAGCTCCGCCAGCTCCGTGCTGGTGTGCTCACCCTCGTTGTACAGCTGCACCAGGTGCTTCTGCAGTGCCGCACTGAGTTTGGGTTGCTTGCCGCGTAGCCGGCCCTTCGCCTTGGCGACCTTCATGCCTTCTCTCGTCCTCAGTCGGGAAAGGTCGACCTCGAACTCGGCGATCATCGCCAGGGCGTTGAACAACAGCTTCCCGACCGGGTCGGTCGGGTCGTGCACCGACCCACCAATGCTCAGCTTCACCTCTTTGCGGGTGAGTTCGTCGGCGATGTCCCCGGCGTCGCGGACCGACCGGGCCAACCGGTCGAGTTTCGTCACCACCAGCGTCGACCCTTCGTGGCACGCCGCCATCGCCTCCCGCAGCCCCGGGCGTTTGCGGTCAGTGCCCGTCAATCCGTGATCGACATAGATGCGGTCCGCGGCCACCCCCAGCGCGGTGAGGGCATTCCGCTGCGCCGTGAGGTCCTGGCGGTCAGTGCTGCAACGGGCGTTATCTCCGCTTACTCGCCGTGTCTCATCGAGCCGGTGATCCACCCGGCCGTTCGACGTTAGCTCGGCACTGATGCGTGTCTCACGACGAAACTGTCGGTGGGCACGGCTCTACTGTGGCGCGTGCTGCTTCACTATTTCGACCCGGTCGGCTGCGACGAGTGGGACCTGCGTGGTCGGCCGCTGATCCGGGCCGGCGCCGGCGACGCGAAGATTCGTTCACTGCCGAATCGGTAGCAGGCCGGCGATCGGCCTGCCGGCACGGTTCCATGACGGCTTTGTCATTCGTGACGACTACGGTCTTGACGACCGTGAAGGAGAACGACCGGTGACTGAAGCAGACGCGGTAATGGTCCGTATCGGCGAGGGGATTGCGTTGCGGGAACAAGGTGAACGCGTCGCGGCGCGCGAACTGTTCGCCGAGGTGTGGGGTGAGATCGGCGGCGACAACGGGGACCTGTTCCACCGCTGCGCACTCGCTCATTCGATGGCAGACGTGCAGACGACGTCCACGACGAACTGCTGTGGGATCTGAGAGCGCTCGCGGCGGCCGACCTACTCACCGACGAACGCGCGGCGCGCGGCGGCGTCACGGGCCCGGTGGCCGGCTTCTACCCCTCACTGCACCTCAACCTCGGCGAGTGTTACCGCAAGCTCGGCGAGTTCGATCGGGCGCGAGAGCACCTTGGTCGCGGCCGCGCCTCGGTCAACGCCCTCAGCAACGACGGTTACGGCCAGATGGTCAAAACAGGCTTGGATCGGCTCGCCGACAACCTGGCCTGACTGCAGGCCGATTGCTATGCCGGCCCTGACGGCCGAGTGCTGGCGCGCTTCAGGGGCCCGATAATCCAGTGCTCGACATCGCGCTGGTTGGGCAGTCGGACAATGACCAGGTTTGGCCGTTGCTGGTGCACCGCCGCGACTCGCCGAGCGCTTTTGTGGTGTGTCGACCACGCCCAGCGGACGATGTGCTCGGAGTCGGTGAACACCGTCCACAACGGCGGTTCGATGTTGCCGTTCCACAGCACCTGCCGCAGCAAACGACGACGCACAGTTCGGCGCACCACCCGACCCATCACCGTGGCTCGGCTCAAGTCCAGCCACACCAGCAGATCGGCTCGTTGGGCAAGCAGGTCACGCACAGTGCCGTACTGCCACTCGGTGACCCAGTCCGGTTCGGCGCTGAACGCCTCCACTTCGGCTGCGAAGGTCACCCGCGGTGTCCACCCAGGCCCGTGGAACAGCGCGTCGATCTCGACGTGCCGAATCCCCAACACCTCGCCGATGCAGGAGGCCAGGGTCGTCTTCCCGGAGCCGGAGGTGCCCGCCACGACAACTCGATGCGGCCGCTGCGGGAGCGCCTCGGCGGCAGTGAGCACAGGCACCGAACCACGATATGCGACCGAGCGCCGGTGCCACCGCCAATCCGACCGCAAGACCGGCGCAAGTGAGACACGCGAGCTGACCGAGCCGAGGCGCCAAAGCGATCGCCCGCCGACCACATCGAGACAAGTAGTCAGCGGACGTGTCTCATGCCGACCTAACTGGCGTAGCCGACGAGTTTGCTGCCCGTGCTCATACCCGGGATCGTACCGCAAGACCCCCCGCTAACGGGTTCCCTCGCCTGCGGCCCTGCACCGGATGACCTGCCAGCAACTCAAGGGGTAGAGGGCACCAGGGTTCCGCGGACCACCGTGCCGATAACTAGGGGCGAGGAGGAACCATGAGAAAGAAACTTCGCGCAGCTGGTGGTGTGGTGATGTTGTCGGCCGGAATGGCCTGGGTGCCGTGGCTCGTCGTCGGCACGCTCGCCGTTTTGGTCTCGCTGCTCGTATTCGTCGCCGCACTCGCGTTCTGCAACCGGGGCGAGCCGACACGTCGGGTCATCGCCTTGGTCCGGGCGGTGAAGGCCCCCAGTTCGCCACCGGGTCGCCGCGACCGCACGCGGGCGAAGCCACCCGGCCACCAGTAGTCTCGGTGCTGGACGCGGCCAACTCTGTCGGCCGCCTCCCTGCACGCCGGACCCCTCCCCCCCGGGGCTGGTGTCGCAGCGGCCACCGGCCACACCCCCCCCTCGTGGTCGGTGGCCACCCCTCGCACTGTCGCCCGGTCTCATCACCGCGGGTGCGCGATCCGTTCCTCCAGGGCCTCGCGGCGAGCTGGGAAATGGTCTTGCCCTCGCGGGCGGCGACGGCAGCGGCGCGCTCACGCAGGGTTGCGGCGACCCGGAACGCGATCTGCGGCGAGGTAGCCGTGCCGGACAGGGAAGGCCGGCCCGTGGCGCGGCGCACCTGCTCGACGATGTCCTCGACGATCTTCGGGGTGAGCCGGGTGCCATCCGCCAGGCGCAGATCCTCCTGGGCCAGGTCGACGTCCGGCCCGATCGGAGTCTCTCGGGTGATCCGGGGCGGGGTGCGTTCGTTCATCAGGTTTGCTCCCTTCGGCGAAGCTGTGTCGGCATGACGTGAATGACCAGCAGGACGGCGCCTCCCTCAGGAGTGTCGTCGAGCTCGACGGCAACGATCTCCAGTTCACGCTCCCGTTCATCCCGACCCACGTACCGCCAAGCGGGGTTGTCCTGCTCGGTCACCACACCCGTATATAGGTGTCGTCCGGGCCATCACGTACCGAGCAGAACCCCGGCCAACGCGGTGCTTGCGCGCTGCTTGGGTGAACCGGATCAACACCCACCAGTAATGTCAGACACAAGCAGTTTTGTCGCTCAATACTCCGACACTGTGCCGGATACGCCCCCCCGTCATCGGGAATCGCTGCGGACTGTCTTACGGGACACTCGGTGCCAGGACTCAGTCGCTGAGGCTTCGGGCCACGGATATCGCCGTGATGCAACGCCGACTCGGGCGGCCCCCGCTGTCGGTGAGCACAAACATGTTGGGGGTCACGGCCCTGCGCGCGGCCCGGCTGCTGGCAGAGTTGCGAGAGCGCCGCATGCCGGTGGACCGGGCGGGCCGGGGCACGGTCTGTGAGGTCTATCCCGCCGCCAGTCGTTCCGCGTGGGAGTTGACCAGGGTGCGGGACCTGACCGAGCTGCTCAGCCGGCTACCGCTGGAGGTCATGCCACCTGCAGAGCGGGCCCGACCGCGGTGTTCACCATCCCCGAGCTCGCCCCGGGTCGGCCTGCTCGAACACGACGCCCGCGAGCTGGGCATCGACCTCGACGTCCGCTACAGCGACACCAGCGGCTGGTACTCCAACTACCGCATCGGCGAGACCACCGCCGCGGCCAAGGTGCTCATCGACCGCTCCACCGACCGGATCGTCGGCGCACACCTGCTAGGACCCGACTACACCGAGCTGATCAACATCCTCGGACTCGCCATGAAGCTCGACCTCACCACCCGGCAGCTGAAATCCATGACCGCCGCCTACCCCACCATCGGGGGGGTCCGACCTCGGATCGATGCTCTGACCCGACAACATCTTGATTGATCTGTCACTGTCGATCGGACACTGTGACGTTCCGGTCGATTCCCGAGGTGTCTCGGAGTGAAGTGCTGCGCCGACACTGAACCCTCCCGAGTCTCGGTGTCGCGCAGGTCGCGTAGGCCTCCGCCATCCTGAACCGAGCAGGTGCTGCGTTGACCCCTTGAAACCGCCATCGTTACCGCAACGTCGTTCTGACACTGACTAACGGAACGAGCGCAGGGTGTTCATGCTTATGGTTCGGGGGCGCACGATGGGACGTAGTCGACGCCGCCGGCCTGGACGATGTAGGTAGCGATGCCGGTCCCCGGCCAACGACATTGCCCATGTGGGCGATCGGCGACCCAGCCGGTGAGGAACGGGTATGCGGAAGCTGCTGGTGATTGGTATCGGTGTCGGGGACCCCGACTTTCTGACGATCCAGGCGATCAATGCCCTCAACAGCGTCGACGTGTTCTTCCTGCTCGACAAGGGGCCCGCTACCGCCGACCTCACCGCGGCGCGGCGGTGGATCTGTGAACGCCACATCCGCGACCCGCGGTACCGGGTCGTCGAGGTCGCCGACCCCTCCCGGGACCGCACGGCCAGCGCCTACCCGGCTGCTGTCGGTGACTGGCGCAATGAACGGGCACACATGCTGGAGCACGCCATTACCACTGAGCTGGGCGAGGACGGGTGCGGCGGATTCCTCGTCTGGGGCGACCCGTGCTTTTATGACGGCACCATCGGGGTGATGGAGGCGATCACCGCCCGCGGCGCCCTGGCAATCGACTAGGAGGTGATCCCGGAGATCAGCAGCATCCAAGCATTGGCTGCCCGGCACCGGATTGTGCTCAACCGCATCGGCGGCGCCGTGCACATTACGACCGGTCGGCGACTGTCCGAGGGACCCCTTCCTGATGCCGCCGATATTGTGGTTGTGCTCGACGCGCACCTGGTCTGCACACGATTCATCGACGAGGACCTCACCATTTTCTGGGGTGCCTGCCTTGGCACCCCCGAGGAGGTCCTGATCTCCGGCGAGCTCCGTGACGTCATCGCCGTCATCGCCCGCACCCGCCGCGAGCTGCGCCACCGCAAGGGTTGGATCATGGACTGCTACCTGCTGCGGCGACCTACCGCGCTCGAGGACGGGACCTGACGCTCCCCCGGCAGTGGCAGTGTCAGGGGAGGCAGTGGGTGGTGGTGGCTTAGTGTCGTGCGGGTGCGGTGGTCTCGTCCTGTTCCGGTGATCGGTGATCAGAGCTCGGCGGCGCAGCGCGCGCAGGACCCGATGGGGTGGCGGTTTCCGGGGGCTGCGCGGGCCGCGTTGTACGACACCATCGGGGCGCGCCGTGATGTACGCCGCTTCCGCCCCGACCCGGTACCCGCACAGGTGCTGCAGCGGGTGTTGGCGGCCGCGCATGCGGCACCGTCGGTGGGGCACTCCCAGCCGTGGCGGTTTCTGGTCGTTGACGTCGCCGCGGTGCGGGAGCGGGCGGCGGTGATGGCTGATGCCGAACGCATCGCGCAAGCCGCCCAGCTCGACCCGGAGTCCGGTCAGCGGCTGTTGGATTTGCAGCTGGAAGGGATCCGCGAAGCCCCGCTGGGGGTGGTGGTGTGCTGTGACCGGCGCACCCCGGCTGTCGGGGTGCTGGGTCGGGCCACGTTCCCCGACGCCGATGTGTGGTCGTGTGCCTGTGCGATCGAAAACCTCTGGCTCGCCGCCCGGGCGGAGGGCCTCGGGGTGGGGTGGGTGACGTTATTCCAGCCGGCGGAACTCGCGGCGTTGCTGGGCTTGCCCGAGGGGGTGGTGACGTTGGGCTGGTTGTGTGTGGGTTGGCCTGATGAACGCCCCCCGGCGCCGGGTTTGGAGCGCGCGGGGTGGTCCACCCGGGTTCCGTTGGACAGTGTGGTCTTCCGCAACCGCTGGCCCGGTGGGGTCGGGCCGGCAGTGCCGGTGTCGCGGTTGCGGGCACCGGATCAGGCTGCGGTGGTCAGTGCCCGTGATGGTGCCGATGAGTTGCTCACCGCACCGGCCTCGTTGGGTGTCCTCGACCGCGCCCTGGACCGGGTCATCGGCTTGGGACACACCCAACTGGTGGGAGGGACGCTGGTGTTGGCCGTCGGCCGCCACTCGGTGACGGAGCTGGGGGTCAGCGCTTTCCCCTCCTCGGTCACCGAGGACGTGCTCGATGCCGCCCGCGCCGGTCGTTGTCTGGGTGCCGTCGCGGCGACGGCTGCGGGACTGCAGGTACGGGTCGTCGACACCGGCAGCGCCACCGGCAATCTCCGTGACCACGACCCGATGACGGTGACGGTGACAGAGCAGCTGCTGCAGCAGGGTGAGGACCTCGGGGCGGTGTTGGGTGCGGCGGGTGTGGTCGTTCTCGGTGAGGTGGGCATCGGCAACACCACCGTGGCGGCAGCCCTGGCCGCGAGCCTGCTCGGACTCGACGCGGATCAGGTGGTGGGTTTGGGGTCCGGGGCGGACACCGCCATGCTCGACCGCAAAACTGAGGTGGTGGCGGCTGCCCTGAACCGGTGGACTGCCAACCCCGCCGCCCACCACGACGGGGTGCTACCGGCGCAGCGGTTGGCGGCGTTGGGTGGGCCGGAGTTCGCCCTGCTGGTCGGGGTGGTGCGGGGCGCGGCCCACGCCGGGGCGGTCATCATGTTGGACGGATTAGCGACCAGCGTGGCCGCGTTGATCGCCGTGCAGGCCGAACCGGCGGTCGCCGCGCATCTGGTCGCCGGGCAGCGCAGCCGGGAACCCGCGCACCCCGCCGTCCTGCAACGCCTGGGCCTGCAACCGCTGCTGGATCTACGGCTGCGCGCCGGGGAAGGCGTGGGGGCCGCCCTGGGCACCCAGCTGCTGCGTACCGGACTGCAACTGCGGTCCGGCACCGCCCGCACCACGCCCTGACCGCGGGAGAGCGGCGAGGAATCCCCGTTCCCGCGCTGCAGGCCTTGCGTGCGTGGAAGGTGGGTCGCGTAGGGTTCCGGTGACCCACGGGGGCTTCGCGTACCGGAGCTGAGAGGGCGGCAGGATCGGCCGCTGACCGTTCGCACCTGACCCGGTTCGTACCGGCGTAGGGAGGAACCCGCTGATGACTGCTATCCAAGACCAGCCCACCACCGAGGGCACCGCGTTTCCCGGTTCCCGTAAAACTTATTTGCAGGGCAGCCGCGAAGACCTGAAAGTGCCGATGCGGGAGGTGGTGTTGTCCACCGGGGACAGTGTGGTGCTCTATGACACCTCCGGGCCCTACACCGACACCGCGTTGCGCACCGACATCCGCCTCGGGCTCCCGGCGTTGCGGGAGGCCTGGATCGCGGAGCGCGCCGACACCGCCCCCTATGACGGGCGCGAGGTGCAACCGGTGGACAACGGTCTGAAAGCCCACGACACCCGCAACCTGGATAGCCGTTTCGGTGGCACTCGCACACCCCGCCGCGCGGTGGACGGGCGCACCGTCACCCAGCTGGCCTACGCCCGGCGTGGGTTGATCACCCCGGAAATGGAGTTCATCGCCCTGCGGGAGGGCTGCACCGGCGAGCATGTGCGTGATGAGGTGGCCCGCGGGAGGGCGGTGTTGCCGCTGAACGTGAACCACCCCGAGTCCGAGCCGATGGTGATCGGCCGCAACTTTTTGGTCAAGATCAACGCGAACATCGGCAACAGCGCGGTCGCCTCCTCCATCGAGGAGGAAGTCGACAAAATGACCTGGTCCACCCGCTGGGGTGCGGACACCGTCATGGACCTGTCCACCGGGCGCAACATCCACACCACCCGGGAATGGATCATCCGCAACAGTGCTGTCCCGATCGGCACCGTCCCGATCTACCAAGCCCTGGAAAAGGTCAACGGCAAAGCCGAGGACCTCACCTGGGACATCTACCGGGACACCCTGATCGAGCAGTTCGAGCAGGGCGTGGACTACATCACCGTGCACGCCGGGGTGCTGCTGCGCTACGTGCCGCTGGCCGCGCACCGCAAAACGGGCATCGTCTCCCGCGGCGGGTCGATCATGGCCGCGTGGTGCCTCGCCCACCACGAGGAGAACTTCCTCTACACCCACTTCCGGGACATGTGCGAGTTGATGGCCGCCTACGACGTCACCTTCTCCCTCGGCGACGGGCTGCGCCCCGGGTGCATCGCCGACGCCAACGACGACGCCCAATTCGCTGAGCTCCGCACCCTCGGCGAGCTCACCAAAATCGCCTGGGAATACGACGTGCAGGTCATGGTCGAAGGCCCCGGACACGTCCCGATGCACAAGATCAAAGAAAACATGGACCTGCAGCTGGAAGTCTGCGCCGAGGCCCCGTTCTACACCCTCGGACCGCTCACCACGGACATCGCACCCGGCTATGACCACATCACCTCCGCGATCGGGGCCGCGATGATCGGCTGGTACGGCACCGCGATGCTCTGCTACGTCACCCCCAAAGAACACCTCGGCCTGCCCAACCGTGACGACGTCAAAGACGGGGTCATCACCTACAAGATCGCCGCCCACGCCGCCGACCTCGCCAAAGCCCACCCCGGGGCCCAAGCTTGGGACGACGCGTTGTCCGACGCCCGGTTCGAGTTCCGCTGGCAAGACCAGTTCAACCTGGCATTGGACCCCACCACGGCACAGGACTTTCACGACGAAACCCTGCCCGCGGACGCGGCGAAGACCGCGCACTTCTGCTCCATGTGCGGCCCACACTTCTGCTCCATGAAAATCAGCCAAGACGTCCGCGAATACGCCAAAACCAACGGCCTCGACCAAACAACGGCCCTACAGGTGGGGATGGCCGAGAAATCCGCCGAGTTCCTCGACGAAGGGGCCCGCGTCTACCTCCCCATCGACGAACTCACCCACGCCGTCCCCTCCACAAGGCCAAGCGCACCCTGAAACCCCTCGCAGTGCCCTGTTTCTTGAAAAGTGGTTAAGGATTTGTGGCACGTGTGCGTTTCACAGGGTGGTCCCAGGTACGCCCGGCACAGTGGTGTCTGGGCGAGCTCATGAGGAGTCCGCGCCTGACATGGTTCTAACACAGGAGGTTGTTGTGATGGTGAAACGCACCAAGACGATGGTGGCGGCCGGCACGTTGGCGTTGGCGTTGGCGTTGGCCGGTACCGGGGCAGGTGTGGCCGCCGCGCAGACCACCCCTACCGCGCCCGGGCCATCGACCGCCGCCAACCCCGCACCAGCCAGCCCGGCACCGGGCGCAAAGCACACCGGCACACACACAGGCATGGGTAAGCACCGTGGTGGGCTGCGGAGGGTGGAGCACGGCGAGTTCACCCTGCACACCAAAACCGGCGACAAGGTGATGGATGTGCAACGCGGCGTGGTCACCGCGGTCAACGCCACCTCGGTGACGGTGAAATCCACCGACGGTTTCAGCAGCACCTACACGATCAACCCGACCACCAAGGTCCGCAAGGACAAGACGCCCGCAGCAGTCAGTCAGATCGCAACCAACGACCGGGTACAGGTGATGGCCACCAAGACTGGTAGCACCGTCATCGCCCAACGCATCGGCGACATCAGCCCCGCCAAGTAACCCCACCCGGGCCGTGACGGCTCCACAAGGGATCTCGTCACGGACCAAATGGTCCAGAGGTGCCCAGCGAAAGCCCCCGCCAGGTACTGACGACGTCGGTCGTCATCAGTACCTGGCGGTGCGCCCGTATGCCTGAACGATGACCGCACAGCCCCGGAGCTGTGCTGCTCACTCCCCCGCTGCCACTATCTCAAACGACCGTATGCGATAGACCCGACAGCACCGTTTCAACCGAACCGATTTTCGCAGGTCACCCCACCCCCGAAACCCATCACATATTCACGCCCACACAACACCCGCGCAGCTATGGGTTGCGATAGGGTGCGTGGCCGTGGGCGACAGAATCGGGTACGCACGGGTTTCCACCGCCGACCAGGACCCCCAACTGCAGCTCGACGCCCTGAGCGCCGCGGACTGCCTGAAGGTCTACACCGACACCGCCACCGGGACCAAAGCCGACCGTCCGCAGTGGAACGCCTGCCTCGCCGACCTACGCCGCGGGGACACCCTGCTCATCTGGAAAATTGACCGCCTCGGCCGCAACCTGCGCGACCTCATCGACATCGTCACCACCCTGCAGACCCGCGGCGTCGGGGTGCGGTCGCTGACCAACGGCATCGTGGACACCACCACCGCCCACGGCAACTTCGTCTTCGGCATGTTCGCCCTCATGGCCGAATACGAAGCCGCCCTCATCAAGGAACGCACCCAAGCCGGCCTGCTCGCCGCCCGCGCCCGCGGCCGCACCGGCGGCCGCAAACCCACGATGACCCCATCTCTCATCAACAAGGCCCAACGCATGTACAACGCCCGCCAATTCACCATGGCCGAAATCGCCCAATCCTGCGGCGTCACCCCCATGACCATCTACCGCCACATCACCACCGGCGATAATGCACCCGACTCTTGAGTAGTGCAGCTTGGCTGTACCGCTGCGACGGCCACCTCTTCGAGCGATCCGGCCGATCCCAGTCGATGGCTCTTATACGGGACCACCAAGCCCCGCTTACCCCCCCGTCACCGGGAATCCCTTCGGACAGGGCCTACGGAACGGTGCGCCGTTGGGCCGACCTGGACGAACGCAGAATTGAAAGTCGGCCGTACCGTCCCGGGTGACGATCGCCCTACGGTGATGAGGCTGCCACGCCGACCCGTCCTGGACTCACGATCGCGTTGCCGTCGTCGTTCCGTCTCTCGAGGACGTGCTGCTCCTGTGGAGTCGACCGGTCCTGCCGATGAGCGGACGATCCGCTGCCGACCTTGGCATGCCGGACGAGTCCAGTCCGCTGCTGAAGGTCGATGTTGACGTCCCTCAGCGCGTTCGGCATGCGTGGACCGGCTAGCTGCCAAGGTCCGCCAGCGTGCGCCTCAGAAGGCGCGATGGCGGGGGTTCGGGGAGGGAGGCGCGCAGTTGAGCCTCAGCCTCCGTTGACTCCGGCTCGTTCCGGAACGAGCCGTCTGTCCCCCCGGTCCTGACCTGGCCGGTCTCGCCCTCGGCCGGTGTCAGGAGCTGGCGGACCGCTGCTCGTCGGCACGCTGACCGGCGATGTCCACCGTCGCGACCCGGGGACCGGGGCTCGTGCCGACGTAGTAGTGGTTGGGGTTGCTCTTCAGGGTGTTCATGAACTTGGCCATCTCGACGGCCCGGCGGGCGTCGTCCAGGTTCTCGGCCTCGGCCACCTTGTCCATAAGTCCGTCGAAGGCGGCCTGGTCCATGCGGCGGGAGAGCCTGATCCCGAGCATGCTTGGGAAGATTGTCGCGTTAGTCTCGCGGGCTGCCTGAGCGCTGGGCGCCAGAGTGAGGAAGTTGAGCAGGAAGTCGGGACGCATGACGTAGCGGCCGTTGTGCTGGCGGACCAGGTCGCGGGTCAGCCCGAGAATGCGCGTCTCACTCGTCAGCCACCACGTGCCCCAGCCGAACTCGGTGACCCGCGAGGTCTCGCCGCGCCGGTGACGGCGGCCGTAGACGGCCAGGGCCATCAGCGCGTCGTTGCGGGCGAGCGTCAGGTTGTTGTTCTTGGCGGGCGCGAGCTGGGCGGCGAGCGCGTCTACCTGGTTGAGGTCGACCAGGTTCTCCAGGTCGGCGGCGGACTCGTAGGCGAACCCGAAGGTGGCTTGTAGGTACTGCCGCATGTCGTCCATTGCCTGCGAGCGGTGGAGCGTCTTGTGCGACAGGAACTGCTGGACGAACGCGGGCCAGTTGCGGGGCTGGCGGCGATCGAGGTCCGGGTTGAGGCGGGCGTAGAGGTAGACCCGAAGCATGATCTGTGGTGCCTGGCTGGCGAGCTCGTAGTCGAGGCGGTGCTCGATGGCCTCGACGTGGTTGTGGTGCTCCATGTCCGCTGACCGAAAATGGGAGACGACCTCTTCGAGGACCGGCTCGGTGAGGATCAGCTTGGCGCCTTGACGGCTGGCGAGCAGCAGCGTGTTTCGGGTGGGCTGATCCCCGGCTTCCAGGTAGTGCTCGCTGAGCGCGCGCAGGATCTGGTCCGCGCCGACATAGAGCCGGAAGTCACCGGTCATGTCCTGGAAGTACTCCAGCAGCCTCGGCTCGTTATTGAGGGTGAACAGGAGCGCGTAGGTACGAGAGAGCCGCTGCAGGTACTGGCGCTCATCCTCGCTGGAGCCATAGAGGACCCCGCGGAGGACCGCGAAGGCGCCATCTCCGACAAGTTGGCCATGCTTGCCGGTGTGCCCGAGTTCGGCGAGGGCCTGCCGCAGGCCGTCCGTCACGGTTGCAAACTCCCCGGGCTTCGCGTCGGTGAGGAACGCCGCGAACTCCAGGCCCTCCCGCTCGAACGTGAGCTGGAGGGTGCGGAGCGCCACTTCAGCGGCCTGCCGAATCCCGACGTCCCCGAGGCCCGCTGGTGGCGCTGGTCGGAGGCGCTCGTCGAGGCTCTTGAGGACGCGGAGCCGCAGCGCTTCGTCGGCGGTGTTTTCGTCCTGAATGCGCTCGCGAGTCTCATAGGGCAGGCAGAACGCGCCGTCGGTCTGGTGCATGCGGACAGCGCGGCCACCGGGGTAGGCCTTCTTGCTCATCGTCTGCAGCCGCCGGCCCAGGCGGGGCGCCACGAGCGACTTGACGCTCGGCAGCTCCGCGAGGATGCGGTCGAGCACCTCGGCCTCGGTGCGGAGGATCCCCTTGTCCGGGTCGGTCCCTTCGAGCGCCCAGAGAGCGAGCGCGTCAGTCACTGCGTCGACGAGGCTCTGGTCGCCCTGGCGTCGCTGAATCTCGTTAGATAGGAACACGTAGACCGCTGGGCTGCGGACGTGCTTGGACGGCGCGATCAGCGTCGAGGTGCCGACCTGCCGGAGGTATTCGGTGTAGGGCCGCAGGTGCTCATCGAAGGCGTGGACGGTGGACGAGTCTCCGTTGACGTGGAGGGCTATGTAATCGCCGTCGCGGATGTCGATGGTGACGTCGAGTTCTGCGGTGAGTGCCCGTTCCGCACGGTCGGAGTACTTGACGGTGCGGGACGTGAGGTAGGTCAGGCGCTTCGGCTCGCGGCCGAACTCCCGCAGCCGGGCGACCGTGCGACGGATCTTCGACTCGGCATCAGCCTCGACGCTCGCCTGGTAGTAGTGCTCGCTTCGGGTGCCGTCCTCGTAGAGCGTCCCGTCGCGGGCGTCGGCACCGCCGTCCTTGGTCCCGCCGAGCGGGACGAAGGACGTGCCGATCAACGGGCCGTAGAAGGCGTTGGCGAACCGCTCAAACGGGAACCCCTCCGCCTTATCCAGGGCGATCTTCACCACGTCAGCCGGGATGTGTCGCTGCACGCCGCCTCCTAAGTCGACTGTCCGCCGAGGACCGAAGGGTACGGCCCATGACCGACAAGCCCGTGCTCATGCACACCTAGGGTCACGATGACCCCGTCGCGCACACGCAGCGCCGCGCGATGGACGTCTATGACGGGGCACGAACGCTTGAAGGGGGCATTGCAGGCGATGCTCAGACATCCGCCATGCCGCGGGGAGCGCGCACCCCGAAGCTTGGTACCCGACCACGAGCGGTTCTAGATGGCACGCTTCCAGCAGGGCGTCGATGAGCGAGTCACCACGAACTGTCCGTAGCGTTCGGGTGACCAGCCACGCTTGATGACTAAGAGGCGGTAGAGCTCCGATGAGCTGTAGGTCCACACCCTCTCGGCGGCGTCCATAGGTCGACACGCCTGGGCGCAATGGGGTCTAGCCGGCGAGGTTCTGGGCTACTTGGGTCAGACGCGCTTCGTTGAGGTCGGCACGTAGTTGGCCAGCGCGGTGTCGGTTTCTGCTGCGGTGGCCAGCACCAGAAGTAGCGGCGCGATGCGCGGCGCAATTTTCTGTCGTCAGGGCGGCTTGCATAGCGTCTGAGCGCTGTTCGGCGTGTACGGAACGCGCTTCGGCGACGTCTCCGCGGCGCGTTCCGCTTCCGATCATCGCGCACACAGGTCGGTCCGCACGGTCGGCTCCAAGACCGTCAGCGACGTCGGCACAATTTACCTGAACTCGCTGAGATCTCTGGCCTCGGCAGCGTCACGGAACCGGCGGTCCAAGGCTGACTCGACACGGTCGCGGACACGAGCAACGGCCTCTAAACTCAGAGCGCCCGTTGCCACGAGCTCGTCCAGCAGAGCCTCGCCGTACTCCCTGGCCCTGATGGAGATTCGTATCGCGTTTCCAAGCTCGGGATCGTGGCTCATAACCGGCAACCGCACATCGTGGTCTCCGTCCTCACCGACGAGAATGAGCGAGTGTCGCCGCCCCCCGTCCGGCAGGGCCTGCCAGAGGCAGCGTCCCCAACGAGCCGACAAGGGCTCGTCAGTCACGCCCACGCGCCGAACCGGGAAATACACGGGGTCCTTGCCTCGGTTCGCTCCCCCTGCGGTGGTGAGCAGATCCTCGATGCGCTCGCTGTCAGCCACCTCCGGCTGCACCTCGGTGTAGATCAGCAGGACACCGTCCGAGGTAACACTTTCTTTGTAGAACAGCGGTACGAGAGACATGCCGTGCAACTCAAGCGACTGAGCCTGTGGGTTCTCGTTCTCTGCCAGCTCGATGGCGAAGCTCCACGCGCCCCAGTCTCGGCCGGAGCTCGAGTGCTGCTTGACTCGCCACAGCCCGCCTTCGTCGTCTCGCAGGGCGTTGTCGGGAGAGCGCGCCGATTCAAGCTCGTGGCGTAGATCGTCCGCCAAGTCCGATCCCACCCTGAGATCCAGAGTGATGTTCCGCAGTGGGAGACCGGTGTGGCGGGACAGCCCCGGCTCGGCGCCAACAGGCGCGACGTCCCGGTACTGACCAAGAAGGTGGAGGCGCATGCGGACACCTTGTCACCGCACGCTGACAACTTCGACTCCGACTGCGCCGAGTGCG
>JAABUH010002970.1_pt1 | contig 15366 bp, 13 predicted proteins | sample 5559121 | NCBI WGS metagenome assembly JAABUH01 (sample SAMN10711871, study PRJNA513364) | rock metagenome | isolation source: Antarctica rocks | place: Antarctica: Victoria Land, Battleship Promontory nord | collected 2015-12-28
TGAGGCGGCGCTGTTCTGGTACAAGAAAGACCCGTCATTGTTTCTCAAGGAGCCTACCACGCTCCTCGTTTATCGTTCACAATCTATTGACATTTGACATATATACCTTTATGCAAAGAACAATTCTCGTGACCGGCTCTTCCGGCCTGATCGGGTCCGAGGTTTGTACCTATTTCGCCGGCGAAGGCTGGATAGTACAGGGAGCCGATAACAACGGGCGAGCGGCTTTCTTCGGGGCGAGCGGCGACACGCGGTGGAACCAGCGCCGTCTTCAGTCCGCTCTGCCTCGCTTCGTTCATCACGAACTGGACATTCGCGACCGCGCCGCTGTCCTGGCACTCTTGGCGGACCTACGGCCGGACGTAATCGTCCATACAGCTGCCCAGCCGTCGCACGACTTGGCGGCCAAGATGCCGTTCGAGGATTTTGACACCAATGCGGCCGGGACGCTGAACTTGTTGGAAGCCACGCGGCGGTATGCGCCCGAAGCTGTCTTCGTTCATATGTCAACCAACAAGGTTTACGGCGATGCACCCAACGAGGTGCCTCTGATCGAACAAGAAACGCGTTGGGAATATGCACGGCCCGAGGACATGGGCGGCATCTCCGAGACCTGCCGCATAGACCAAAGCAAGCACTCACTATTTGGCGCATCCAAAGTTGCCGCCGATGTTATGGTGCAGGAATATGGCCGCTATTTCGGGCTTAAGACTTGCTGCCTGCGCGGCGGCTGCCTGACCGGACCAAACCACTCAGGCGTCGAACTCCACGGTTTTTTAAGCTATCTGATTAAGTGCAACCTGGAAGGCAAGCCGTATACCGTGTTCGGCTATCAAGGCAAGCAGGTACGCGATAACATCCATTCCCTGGATGTCGCCCGCTTCATCCATGCTTTTGTGGACGCCCCCCGGTGCAGCGAAGTCTATAACTTGGGCGGCGGTCGCGGCAATAGCTGCTCCATCCTGGAAGCCTTCTCCCGCATCGAAGCGATCTCCGGCAAAACGATGCAGCATTCCTATGTAGACAAGCACCGTGAGGGCGATCATATCTGCTACATTAGCGACCTGTCCAAGATTAAAGCGCATTACCCTGGCTGGAACCTTACCAAAAGCTTGGACGGCATTTTCGAGGAGATCCACGCCGCCTGGCAGCAGCGCGACCGGAAATAAAACCTGATGATTGTTTTCGTTCAGCCCTTTGGCCTCAGTTCACCCGGCGGCGGCCCCCGCATCCTCCGTGCCCTGCTGCAAGATGCCCAAAAACCATTTCTCAGCGTCTGCACCTCGCCCTCACCGCCGCCGCCAACTGAGGTCGGGACCGAGGTACATTTGCCGGCGCGGCGACATCGCGGCCGTGTAGAATCCACACGCTTTGGCCCTTGGCTTGGTGTGGAAGAGATTGCACTGATCCGGGACTTAGAGTACCGGCTGGAAAACCTCTGCGAAGCGCATCACGCCACTGCTCTGCATGGTCTGTCGCATAGCATAGATTTTTGGCCTGCATATTGTGTCGCGCGGAAACGGAAGATCCCTTTTTATCTTAGTGTCCACGATGACCTCGGTTATAGCCTGCAAGGGCGTCCCGATCGGGGATATGGCTTAGCGCGTCTTGGGGAGGTATGGAAGAATGCCCAGGAGCGCTTTGTCATATCCGAAGAAATGGGACGTGAATATTCCCGACGGTACGGGAAGAGATCATTTCTCCTCATCACAGACGGCTTAACCACAGTCCCGAATGTGCCGCAGCAGCGGCCCGAAAAAAATTGTCGCATTTACTTTATGGGCCTGTTCCATTACAGCTACGGGGCCAACCTGCGTGCGCTGCTCCAGGCGCTGGAACGGCTACAGGAAATCCATCCGGATATCCGCTTTTCCGTTACCTGCCGAAGTGGCTCTATCGCACCCGATGTAGTTAAGGACGCTTTCCCTGTTACCATTCTGCCGTTCGCCTCTGAGCAAGAAGTGGCGGAGGATATGAAACAAGCGGATTTCCTGTATCTGCCACTTCCTTTTTCAAGCAAATATGAGTCATTTCTCCGGTATAGCCTGTCCACAAAGATGATCACTTACCTTGGGAGTGGGCTGCCGATTTTATATCACGGGCCAGCAGAGGCGGCAGCGGGTGCCTTGTTAGCAAAGCATGATGCGGCTATCTCCATATGCTCCCTTGACCCGGCACAGATTGCCAAGGTGTTACATGGGAGACAGGGGGAAACAACCGAGACAGTATGCCACGCCCTTACACTCGGACGGCACCAGTTTTTGCTTCAAGACATACGCAACAGATTCTGGGGAGCTTTGGCAGGGCGCCTCTCCCTGCCTTGTGATATGATGGAGGCGTTGCTGACTTGAAGCGTCCTGAGTGGCTTCCGACAAAGGATTACCTTTGTAATCATGTGATTAACCGTATTCCCTCTCATAGTTTCCGAATGAATGCCTACCGCAAATTGGGTGTCAGCATCGGGAGAGAGAGCACGCTTTTGATGTCCACTGAAATGCAGCACTGCGAAGAACTCACAATCGGACGTAATACGATCATCAACCAACACTGCCTGCTCGACGGCCGCGGCGGGCTGGTCATCGGCGACAACGTGAACATCTCCTCTCATGTGCTGCTGGTCGCTGGCACACATGATGTTCAGGACGGCCGTGCTTTCAGTGGCTGCATCAAGCCGATTATAATTGAGGATTATGTGTGGCTTTGTACACGCTCCACCATTCTCGCCGGAGTCACGGTCGGGCGCGGCGCGGTTGTTGCCGCAGGAGCCGTGGTGACTAAATCTGTATCTCCTGATGCCATCGTGGCTGGTGTTCCGGCCCGCAAGATCGGTGAGCGGAATCCCGATCTCACCTATGATCTTATTTATGAACTCTCCTGGGAGTAACGGGGAGAGCGTCCGGTAAGAAACATATATGCACTACGCCGAGTTTGTACAACGGGTCTTTCGCCGCTTGCAGAGCCAATTCGTCCCCATCTCCTGGCTGCGGAAGTGGTGGTGGCAGTGTCAGGGAGCTAAGATTGATCCTAAAACATTCGTGTCTAAATGGAACATGGTCTGGCCACATCAGACAGCGATTGGTCATCACTGTATCATTGAGGATGATGTCTTCTTTAAATTTGATGGCGTCTGGGAGGCTGGCCCTTCTATAGTAATTGGAGATCGGGTTTTTCTCGGCCGTGGGTGCGAGTTCAACATACGGTGTCAGATTCACATTGGGCGTGACTGCTTGATTGCCTCAGGATGTAAGTTCGTGGACCATGATCATGCGATGATTATATGCGACCTACCCATGAACAAACAAGCTTGTCCAGAAGCGCCGATAGTTTTGGAAGAGGACGTTTGGCTAGGGGCCAATGTTATTGTTCTCAAAGGGGTAAGGATAGGGAAAGGAGCCGTGATCGGAGCCGGGGCTGTTCTCACCAAATCAGTTCAACCTTATGAGGTTTGGGCTGGTATTCCTGCGCGAAAAATAGGGGAACGCGACCGGCAAAATGGGCTGGTGGCGCGTTGAAAATCCACATCATCAGCGCTGCCCTACCGCCTCTTCTGGATGGCATCGGGGACTACACGGCCCATCTGGCCGCCGAACTCGCCCGCTCCGCCACCGTGACCGTGCTGGCTGGCGCACCCACGCCTGACCCGATCCCCGGCGTCCACGTCGAGACGGCTTTCGCGGCGGACGACCCGCGCAGCGTGTGGAACCTCGTGGGCCGTGTGGCGGAAGATAAACCCGACTGGGTCCTGCTCCAATACAACCCGTTCAGCTACGGGCGCTGGGGGCTGAACCTTCATCTACCCAGAGCAATGCAGGCAATAAAGCAACACTGCCCCAGTGCATCTGTTGCAGTCATGGTACACGAAAAGTTTGCAGCCTTAGAAAGTTTCAAGCTAGGTGTAATGTCTACTTGGCAGCGTTACCAGTTCTGGCAACTTGGACGGATGGCGGATATTCTCTTCTTTTCTATTGATCCCTGGACACAGACGTATCGGCGGCAGTTTCCTGGGAAGCCTGTAATCCACCTAGCGGTAGGGTCTAACATTCCCGAAGTCCAGATTAGTCGTCAAGAAGCGCGCACAAGGCTCGGCATTTCCGACAGAACATTGGTGCTCGGGATTTTTGGAACTAAGCATCCCTCGCGTCTGATTGGCTGGAATCTTAACGCAATCCAAGCGGTCTGCGCATCAAGACAGGACGTTATAACTGTATACCTAGGTCCTGATGATGATGTGATTCGGAAGCGGTTTGGCTCCTTGCCATTGATTGCCGATGGGCCACTTCCTGCTGAGGAAGTATCTAGGCGCTTCCAAGCTATGGATATTCATCTGACACCGTTTACTGATGGTGTTTCGACGCGCCGAGGTTCGCTCATGTGTGGACTTCAGCATGGTGTTCCAACCGTCGGAACGCGAGGCTTTAATACAGACGGATTGCTTTTGGAGCAGGATGGTAAATCCCTTCTTCTTGCAAGTGCAAAAAATCCTGATGCATTTAACAAGTATGTGCTTCATCTAGCAAATGAGCCGATAGAGCGAGAAAAGCTTGGTAAAGCTGCGCGGGCTTTCTATCAGCAGGAATTATCCTGGGAAGTAGTTTCAGGCCGCTTACTGCAAGCCTTCCAATCTAAAGGATGCGTTTAATGGATGTACATACTTCCTCAGGTCCCTCCCAATTTGTCCGTGCTCTCAGCTTAATAGGTTTTTTGACTGTCCTCGGTTTAATCATCAGCCTTAATCTTACGCAATCGCCTGATGGCGGGTTGACGCTAGTTTTGCTTCTGTTCATTCTTCTCCCGGCTATCGTACTGGCGTTCACTGACTCCAAGTTTTTAGTGACTTACATTCTTGCTGTCTGGGCCTTTGCGCCCGAGGTTCGGCGCGTGGTGGACTGGCAAGCAGGTGAATTTCATTCGTTGAGTGTATTAAGCCTTGCGCCTCTGCTTGTGACGGCATTGTTGCTTGTGCCTTTGAAACGCCATCCGCCGACGCTGACACGGCCGGTTCGACGGGCGCTTCAAGGGCTAGGTTTGGCTTTGTTCTATGGGCTTGTCATTGGAAGTTTGCACAACGGTTTTGCCGTATTTTATGATTTGGCAGGATATGTGCTGCCGATGCTCTTATTCTTGTATTTAATCTCATGCCGCATCACGAGCCAGCAACGAGACAATTATATTGCTTCCTTCGTTACGGTCGCTGTGGTGGTGGCCGTCTATGGCTGGATTCAGTATCTCTTCGCACCTGCTTGGGACACGTTCTGGATGCGAAGCACTGCTATGGTAACAAATGGCCTTCCTGAACCGCTAAAAATCAGGGTTTTTTCCACTTTGAATTCGCCTTTGCCGGCGGGCATCTTCCTAGCCACTGCCCTTGCAGCTATGGTTGTGGAGCGGAGGTGGCGCGGAATGTTTGGGGGGTTGGGGATACTACTAGTCGCATCCGCGCTTGCTCTCACACTGGTACGGTCGGCTTGGCTGATGCTGATTGTGATGATTTTAGTCTACACAATCCGATCATCTAAGAAACACCGGCTACAAGCCGTTTCTGGAACGATTATTGGTAGCTTGACGCTGTTCTTTCTTGTTCCGCTACTTCCCGGAGGGAAAACTGTCACGGAACGTGTGCAAACGATTGGGACGTTGCACCAAGACAATTCGTACCAAGCCCGCTCCGAGTTCGCCTTTGATTTTCTCCCAGTCATCATGAGCAAGCCGGCAGGAATGGGGCTTGGAACAGTAGGGCTAGGAAGCAAGGTTGAGACTAATGGAAAGGGAGACGCCCTTGTCAATTTTGACAACGGCTACTGGGCAATCCTAATCACATTCGGCTTGGTCGGCGGTTTCTTGGTTTTTCGCGCGCTATACCTCTTGGGGATGTCTATCACTGTGGTCAAAGCGGTGGAAGCACGCCCCTATGCTTCGTTTGGTGTAGCTGTCCTTTGGTCGGTTGTTTTCGGATTGACATCCGTAAACATCTTAAGCAATGTAGGAGGGGTTATAATATGGTTTATGCTCGGCTTGGGAACGTGTCCAATTCGACAAACAAGTGAAGGTGCAAGTTCCCCATGACTGAGCCATTGCACATCCTCCATCTCATAAACCATGTTAAGAACGTAGGAAACGGCATTGTCAATGTTGCCGTTGATTTAGCCATCGAGCAACGACGATCGGGGCATGATGTCACTGTTGCTTCAGCGGGAGGTGAGTTCACTGCGTTGCTTGAGGCACATGGAGTTCGTCATCTGTTGCTGGCCCAAACTGGCAAACAGTCTGTAGTTGCTCTTCTACGCTTGAGTTTGTTTGTCCGTCGGGAAAAGATTAATATCGTACATGCACATATGATGACAGGGGCACTCATTGCTCGCGTTTCGACGACATTTACTCGAACGCGGGTGGTGACGACAGTACACAATTCATGGCAGAGGCATGCGGTATTAATGAAGGCGGGGCATAGCGTAATCGCCGTCAGTGAAGCTGTGCGCTTAGAAATGATTGGGCGTGGTATTTCGCCTGCCAAAATATGCACTGTGCATAATGGAACCGTTGGCTCTGTGCGTCCACAAGGAGCAACAGGAAAAAATTTGAAGTCCCTTGAGTCCCCCGCGATCTTGACCATCGCGGGATTATATATGCGAAAAGGGATTATAGATCTTATTCAAGCCGCTCGCATTCTCAGGGAAAGTATTCCGGATGTAAAAATCTATATTGCAGGGCAGGGTCCAGACAAAGACATTTTTCAGGACGCAGTACATACCAATGGGCTTGAAGATACGGTTATCTTTTTGGGGTTTCGTCAGGATGTTGCTGCCTTGTTGAAGCAAGGGGACGTATTCGTACTTGCTTCACACTCAGAGCCGTTTGGGCTTGTGTTGGGTGAGGCAAGACAAGCAGACATTCCGATTGTGGCGACGAACGTCGGAGGAATCCCAGAGGCGCTGGATGGCGGCAACGCGGGCCTGCTTGTCCCCCCCCATGATCCGCAGGCGCTGGCCGAGGCAATCGCACGGGTGTTGCAGGATAAGACTCTTTCTGACCGGCTGCGGTGCGCGGGAGCGGAAAACCTTCAAGCCCTCCATGTGCGGCGGGTGAGCGAGGAAACGCTTGACGTGTACCGAAAGGTGCTCTGAAGGGCCATCGGGAGGATGTTCCCGTGCTGCTTCGCGGAGCGGATGCCTTCGCCTTCGCATCCCACTACGATCCTTTCGCCTTGGTCATCCCGGAAGCGATGGCAAGCGGCGTCCCCATTATAACCGCCCCCTCAGTCGGTGCCTCCGCTCTGATTAAGCATGGGGAGAATGGCTTTGTTATTCGAGAGAGTGGCGATTTACAGGGCATGGTAACTGTTCTACAGCAGATTGCTAATGACTCCCATCTTGTCTCAAATATCAGACGAAACGCGAGGAAAACTGCCGAAATGATGAGTTGGGAGGCGATGGCGCTTCAGTGCGAGGCAGTGTATGAGCGAATCCGGGCAGCCAAGCAATGCCGCGATAGGGGAAATGCTGTGGTAGCATGATGATCGACTGAGACGTTAGCAGAACGACGCAAAGTGATTGCCGAGGTGTGGGTAAGACGATGCGGCGGAAAGGCAAGATGATGGAATGGGATTATGAACAAACCTGCTCGTGAACTAAAACGAAGCGCCGGGGTATCGAAAGTATCTCCTCATCCCAAGAAGACGGTGACCGGCCCGGCGCTTTGGCAGGCTGTTCTGCACACGGATAAAATCCTCCTGATTGTCCTCCTTATCACAGCAGTGCCGCTCATCACCGGATCGCCCATTCTGAGGAGTACCGGCAAGCGCTTGGCCTTTGAAGTGTTGGGGGCGTTTCTCCTGGTGCTGGTGTTGAGCCGGATACCGGCCCGAATGAACAAAGAGCGCCTCAAGCATTTGTTTCTGGCGGGCCCGCATTTGCCGATTTTCCTTCTCCTCCTCTGGGGCACGTTTTCAGCCGTTTCTTCTCCTTACAAAATCTTTTCTTTCATTGAGTTATTCCACCTCGTTCTTTATGCCACACTTTATTTTGCTTGTGTTTATTATCTTCCCAGATTGGAACAACAGGAGCGTGTCTGCGATGCCCTTTTGGTTGTCACGGCAGGCGTTTCACTCATTGCGATTTCCAATCTGGCTTCCCCGAATATAGATGAAGTATGGAGCGGTTGGGGGGGAGCGCCATTTTCTCATCGCGATTTATTGGGATCGTTCTTGATGCTTCTTCTCCCTCTTGTTCTTGGTTTGTGTCTGATTGAGCATACTCCGCCGCTCAGAAAGGTAGGGGCACAGGCAACCCTTCTTTTGACCACATTTGCTCTACTGATCGATCGTACTCGGTCGGCCTGGTTCGGAGAACTTGTTTCCCTGTTCCTCTTCGCCTGTCTCTGGTTTTGGAGTGTGCGGGGCCGCCACATTGGCCCACACACATTGTCTGTCGCAAAGTTTTCACAGGAGAAACACCGCTTTTTTGCCCCTCTATTAGCCATTATTTTCGTAGTCATGATCTTTTTTGCCGTGCCGCAGATGACAGCCCTCGTATCCAAACGATTACATACGTTGGGAACGCTGGACACAGACAGTGCTCTCCAGGCGCGCTTTTATATGTGGCATGGGGACAGACGCATGATCGCGGAACGCCCGATTTTCGGATGGGGCATCGGCACATATTCACTGCATGAGGCAGAGTTCACGCATCTAGAACGCGGCACAAACCCTAACATCCAGCCGGGGCAATGGGCTTATGAGCAGTCTCGGCCTATGCCTCATGGAAATCTTGCACATAGCTTTTATTTACAGACCCTCGTAAATATGGGCTTTCCTGGTCTATGTTTGTATATGGCAACTCTCTTCGCGTTCTTTGCCACCGGGGGCAGAGCGCTCAGGCAAGCTCATAACACGGCAAGAAAAGGGAAACTCATCGCGAGTCTGTCAGCCACTGGAGGGTTTCTGGCCGATGCTGCCACGAATCCCTCCTACTATTCTGGTCCAGAAGTGATTTTATTTCTGTGGCTTCTGATGGGGTTGGGAATGGCATGTGCTGTTCCCGTTTCCGACCGAGAGGCCCCCTTAGAAAATGACCGGAAGATCGGGTCTCAACTGGCATACACAATGCGATTTGTATTGATTGCCCTGGTGGTCTTCGGTCTTACTGCTCCCCTGATCAAAGAAACTGATCCCATACTTCCAGCCTCCCAGCTCTGCACGGCAGCGGGCGGCGGAACATTTACGGCCAGTGGTATTGATAATTTGGGCAGAGTATTCTCCGGCACCGGTGCGAATAAAATTGTCTTAGCGTCTGGAGCCGGCGATGTTAAATCGGTGACGATATTGGCTAAGTTCACTGATGGTCAAAACAGAACATCCGTGGTGAGACCAACGGGCTTTCGATTGACTGGAAATTATCAAGCGCTGGTTGGGGAAACATATAATGCGGACGGAACATTCACGGTGAATCGCAACCCCAATTTTGCCGTTCAGCCGGATTTATTAGTGGTAACGGTCAATTATAGAGACGGCAAAAACAATCATTATGCTGTGGATTATCCGATCGAAGTTAGGTAGCCTGTGGGGAGTTTAGTACGCAGGCTTTGCATACCTGTATGCTTTACCGTGACGGGCATTGGGCGAAAAAGCCATGATACAAAGGGGGGCACAACTAAATCCAAGGAAACTAACTATGCCCACCACTGATGCCGGCAAGGCCATCGCCTGCCGCAACGCCACCACCCACGGCCTCTTCGCCCGCGATGTCGTCCTCCCCGCCCTTGGCGAAGACCCCGAAGGCTACCGACGACTCGAAGCCGAATGGATGGCCCAGCTTCCCCCGCGCACCCTCCTCGAACGTCACTACGTCGAGAAGATCGCCTCCGCCTCCTGGCGCCTCCGCAGGCTGCACCGGTGGCAGGCCCAGCTCTTCGAGGACGACACGCTCACCGAGGGCGAGCGCCTGGACCGGCTGGACAAGGCCCTGCGCCACGAGACGGCCCTGCACCGGCAGATTGACACCGCCGTCAAGATGCTGGTCAGGGACGCTCCGCAGCTCTTCGCCCGGCGCGTGCGCGATCAGGTGCTGGAAGACCTCAACGTCTCCGAGCGCGAGTGCCGGGACGACGCCGAGGATGAGCGGTCCGTGGACATCGAGACCCGCAGCCGCCTGTGGCGGATCAAGAAGGCCACCCTCCAGGCCGCCACGGACCTGTCCGACGCCCCCCTGGACGCCCACATTGAGGAAAAATGTCAAAACGAACTGCCGCCCGCCCCTGCCGCCGACCCAACCCCGGACGGTGAGGCCGACGAACAGGCCGGGGCCGACCGCGCGGCGCAAGAAGGAGAAAGACATCAAGAAAAATGTCAAAACGAACCCGTCCCCTTCCACCGGGACCCGCGCCGCGTCACCGAATACCTGGATCCCAAGCATCCTCGGCCGGAACCAGGCCGCAGCCGCCGCCGTCCCCACCGCCGCCCCACTCCTCCTCCCCCTCCCAAAATGGGAGGGGTGGCAAACTAAGGCTTTATTGGGGTTGTGAGCCGGGGTGGGTTCTAACGCCGGGGCGGATTTACCTCGGTTCTGGCTCCCCAGAATTGGGGCGGGGGGCCTGACGATGCGTATCCTCTTCCTCGCCGATGCCATCTTTGAGGACATCCCCGGCGGCTCCCGCGTCGTCGCCCGCGAACTCGCCTACGGCCTGGCCGCGCGCGGGCATGACGTGACCATCCTCGCCGGACGCCAGACCCCGGACGCCCCACACGACGTCCGCCTCGGCGGCGTCCGCATCGTCCGCTACCCCGGCGCGGGCAGCCCCCTCGCCTTCATCCGTGAGGGACGCCGGGCCGCCGCACGCCTGTGGGCTGAACGCCCGTTTGACATCGTCCATACCCACTTCGCCTATGCCGCCCTCGGCCCGCTCCGGGTCGTGCCGCGCGGCGTCCCCCACTTCCGCTCCTTCTACGGGCCGTGGGACGAGGAAGGCTGGTTCACGGACACCACAGTCCGCCGAGGGCCGCTCGGGACGGCGAAGGCGCGGGCAAAGCGATACCTGCGGCATCAGGTCGAGGCCGCCAATCTGCGCCGCAGCCGGTCGGTGGTCGTCCTCAGCCGGCATTCGCGCGGCGAGGTGCGGGCCTTCGGCTACCCCGACCGGGACATCCATCTGATCACCGGCGGGACGGATATCGAGCGGTTCGTGCCGGGCGGGGACAAGAGGGCCATCCGGCGGGAATTGGGCCTGCCCCCCGACCGGACCCTGCTGCTCTCCATCCGCCGCCTCGCCCCGCGCATGGGGCTGGACAACCTGGTCCGCGCCCTCCCCGCCGTCGCCGCCCGCCGCCCCGACGTCCTGCTGCTGATCGGCGGCAAAGGGCCGGAACGGGAGCGGCTGGAACGGCTCGTCGCCGACCTCGACATGCAGCATCACGTCCGGCTGCTCGGCTTCATCCCCGACGACGCCCTAGCCGCCCACTACCAGGCCGCCGACCTGTTCGTGCTGCCCACCCTGGCCCTGGAAGGCTTCGGCCTCGTCACCACCGAAGCCCTCGCCTGCGGCGTCCCCGTCATCGGCACCCCCGTCGGGGCCACGCCTGAAATACTGGAAGGCCTCGACAAGCGCCTGATCGCCCCCGGCACCTCCCCCGGTGCGCTCGCCCAGGCGATCCTCCAGTATCTCGGGGGCGGCTGGTCTTCAGGCCTCACCCCGGAGCGCCTTCACCGCTACGCCGCCGACCACTACACTTGGGACAAGCATGTGGCCGCCGTCGAGGCCCTCTATGCCTCACTTCTTGGCGACATCAGACAGGGAAACTCACACAGGGAAACAAGGAGTAACAAAGATGACTAACAAGACCGCGCTGATCACTGGCATCACCGGGCAGGACGGCAGCTTCCTGGCCGAATTACTGCTGGACAAGGGCTACACCGTCCACGGCATCATCCGCCGCTCCTCCACCGAAAACTTTGGCCGCATCAGCCATTTCCAGGACAAGATCAACCTGGTCCACGCCGACCTCCTCGATCAGTATTCCCTCATAGACGCTGTGCAGCAGGCACAACCGGACGAGATCTACAACCTGGCCGCCCAGTCTTTTGTCCCGACCTCCTGGGGCCAGCCCGTCCTGACCGGCGAATTCACTGCCCTCGGCGTGACTCGCGTCCTGGAAGCCATCCGGCTGGTCAACAAAAACATCCGTTTCTACCAGGCGTCGTCCTCCGAGATGTTTGGCAAGGTCCAGGAGGTGCCTCAGCGGGAGACCACCATCCTCTACCCGCGCTCCCCCTACGGCGTCGCCAAAGTGTACGGACACTACATCACCATCAATTACCGCGAAAGTTACGGCATCTTCGCCTGCTCCGGTATCCTGTTTAACCACGAGAGCGAGCGCCGGGGGCTGGAGTTCGTGACACGCAAGGTCACGGACGGGGCCGCCCGGATCAAGCTGGGGCTGGCGACGGAGCTGCGGCTGGGCAACCTGAACGCAAGGCGTGACTGGGGATACGCCAAAGACTATGTCGAGGCGATGTGGATGATGCTCCAGCAGCCGGAGCCGGACGATTATGTCGTCGCGACCGGCGAAACCCATTCCGTGGAGCAGCTCGTGGAGACGGCGTTCGCCTATGTCGGTTTGGACTGGCGGAAATATGTGGTCACGGACCCTGCCTTCGTGCGGCCCGCCGAGGTGGACCTGCTGATCGGAGACGCCTCGAAAGCAAGGACGACGCTGGGCTGGCACCCGAAGAGCAGTTTCCGGCAGCTCGTGGAGCTAATGGTAGACGCCGACCTTGCCCGCCTAACCCGCATGAAGGCGAACGGTGACATTTAACGTCGGGGCCGAAAACGAGGAGATGAGATGCGCGTTCTAGTGACCGGCGCCGGCGGGTTCGTCGGGCGCCACCTGATTCGCCACCTCCTGGCGGCGGCACCGGGCGTCCAGATCGTCGGGACCACCCAGCGTGAGCACATCACCGCCTGGGAGCCGCACCTGCGCCTGGTCCACTGCGACCTCACCCGGCAAAGCGGCGAGGACATCCGACGGCTCATCGCCGCCGAGCCGCCGGACCACGTCTACCACTTAGCGGCGCTCTCGTCGGGAGCGGCATCGGATCGTGGTGCTGTTTTTGCAGTCAATGTTCAGGGGACGCGCCACCTCATGGCGGCCGTCACGAAGGAAGCCCCACTGGCCCGGTGCCTATTCGCCAGCAGCGGGTATGTCTACGGCTCCTGCGACGCGCTTCGCCCGGCGCGGGAAGAAGACCCGCTGAGGCCGCTGGGGGTGTACGCCCAGAGCAAGCGGGAAGCGGAGGGATATGCGCGGGACGCGGGGGCACTGGTGGCGCGGGCCTTCAACCATACGGGGCCGGGGCAGTCGGATACCTTCGTCGTCCCTACCTTCGCGAAGCAGATTGCCCGGGTCGAGCGGGGCCTTCAAGGTCCGCCGATCGCGGTGGGCAATTTGGACGTGCAGCGCGACTTTCTGGACGTGCGGGACGTGGTGCGGGCCTATCACGCGCTCCTGAGCCTGGGGGAGCCGGCGGAGACGTATAACGTCTGCCGGGGCGAGGCGTATCCCTTGCAGGCGGTGCTGTCGGATCTGCTGGGGCTGTCCTCGAAAGCCATTACGATCAGCCCCGACCCGAAGCGGATGCATCCTGAAGACCTACCTGTTTCCGTGGGCAACCCGGCCAAGCTGACCTCATGTACGGGATGGGGGCCGCATGTTCCTTTCCCGCAGACCTTGCAAGAAACACTCGACTGGTGGCGCGCACAGGTGTGACGGAGAAAGGCAGCAGGGTTGCTAGAGGACCGTCATAATGGCCGTTCGCCCAGACATGCTTGAGGCAAGGCGGCAGCAGCTAGACGCGGCGCAGCAGGCTCTTGGTTGCTTCGCGGTCGCCCCCATCGGCGGGCGTCACCGGGCACTGAGGAGCGTCAACTTCTGCTGGTGAATACTGCTGGTGAATACTGCTGGTGAATACTGATCCAGGAGAAGACTCATGTTCGCCAAGACACCGCACATGTTTGCCCGTGATTTCAAGATTGACCTGAACCGATACCACAACTTCGAGGAGACCCCCGAAAACGGCGGCTTCATCGAGGATGCCTACAACCTTAATGTCTACAACCTTAAGCGGCTGCACTCCAGTTTAGGCTACCGCCCTCTGGCGGAGTTCGAAGCCATTTATGCCCAAGCCGATAAAATGTGAATTGTTACCACTTGAGCAGGCACAGGGAATGGCACATAGAAGAAAAAGCCGCCCCAAATCGGACTTGATTTGGGGCGGCGCATTAACCGGCAGATGGTTACGACTTTTCTTGTTACGACTTTTCTTGGGCGTCAGCGATAAGGTCTAATTACGGGCCGCAAGCCCATGCAGCGGTTATTGCCTCGTGGGGTACAACAGCCATGATGGTTCCGAGCAGGATAAAGACCAACCCCGCTCGTACAAATCGTTGTAAGAGTGTCCTCCCGCATCATCGCGACGCCTAGGCCCAGCGAGACCCAGAATAGGGAGGAAACGCCGGGGAAGGTATAGGAAGGGGCACCCCAGTTCTATGGCACGTTCGGGATAGCATTGACGGACACTACCTCCCGCTCAAGGTTGCCGCCGCCTTCCAAAAACTGGCCCGCATCCTCCCCCAAGCCGTGGTCGCCAACTCCGAAAGTACGCTGCGAACTCTGCATCCGGCGCAGGGACAGGTCATAGGGATCGTCTATAGCGGCCTCCCCCCGCGCGCCCCAGTGGGTGTCTCTCAATCAGACTGGGCCGCTCAATCGGCTCATTCCCCCGAATACGCGCCGCCGCAGGCCTACCCCCCAGAAGACAAGCGCAGGCTGGTCGTCCATGACGGTTATGACACAGACACCTTCGCGCCAGAACCCAATGTTTCCGCTCCGGGAGACGCCCCCTCCCCCGCGCCCGTCCACCCGCGCCTCGCCCTGGTAGGCCGGATCGCGGAGTGGAAAGGCCAGCACGTCTTCATCCAGGCCGCCGCCCTCGTCCGGGACACGTTTCCCCAGGCCCGTTTCCAGATCATCGGGGCGCCCCTGTTCGGCGAGTACGAGTACGAGCAGTCCCTGCACCGGATGGTGGAAGACCTCGCCCTGACGGACCGGGTCGCGTTTCTGGGCTTCCGCGAGGACGTGCCCGCCCTTCTGGCGCAGACGGACATCGTGGTCCACGCCAGCACGCTGGGGGAGCCGTTCGGTCAGGTGGTCATCGAGGGGATGGCGGCAGGGAAGCCGGTCATCGCGACGGACGGCGGGGCGCTGCCGGAGATCGTGCTGCCGGGCGAGACTGGTCTTTTGGTGCCGATGGGGGATGCGCCCGCGATGGCCGCAGCCATGATAACGCTCCTTGCGGACCCCGTTCGGGCACAGGCGATGGG
>JAABUH010002972.1_pt1 | contig 15361 bp, 17 predicted proteins | sample 5559121 | NCBI WGS metagenome assembly JAABUH01 (sample SAMN10711871, study PRJNA513364) | rock metagenome | isolation source: Antarctica rocks | place: Antarctica: Victoria Land, Battleship Promontory nord | collected 2015-12-28
GGCGGCGGTCTGGGTGAAGATGACGTCGGGGTGGGCGGCGATGACGTCCTGGACCTGAGCCCGGTAGGAGGTCTGTCCGGGGGCGACGTTGACGCTCTTCACGATCTTGCCGCCGAGCTTTTGGAACGACGCCTGGATGGGGGCGAGCAGGGTCTGCGCCGCCGCGTCGTTGTAGAACAGCAGCGCCGCGTTCTTGTAGCCCTTCTTCTGCGCGTACAGGGCCATGGCGACGCCAAGCTGGGAGTCTGAGGGGCTGTCCCGGAACAGGTATTGGTCTTGCTGGTGGTCCCGGCCGGTGTCGCCCCCCTGGAACTCGTCCACAATGCTGCTCTTACGCAGGATGGGTTCCACCGCCGCGATCTCCTGGGTCTCCGGGCCGATCACGCCGGCAACATTCTTCGACAGCAGGTTCTGGGTGGCGGGTACGGCATCGGCCAGGTCGCAGCTGGTGTCGGCGTGCACCAGGTCGACCTTCTTGCCGAACACTCCGCCGGCATCGTTGATCGCCTTCTGGGCGACCTCGGAACCTTGCAGCATCGCCTGGCCTAGGCTGGCCAGGCGGCCGGTGAAGCAGGAAAGGACGCCGTAGGAGACCGGACCGGCACTGCTCGCGCTCTTGGCTCCGGAGGAGCCGCAGGCGCTGACCGCCAGCAGGGGCAGCAGCATCCCCGCCGCCAAGCTCTTCGATCGTGTACGTGGCACGGTTGCGCTCCGATCAGTGGTGCTGTTGGGAAGGCGTCGGTCCGGCGGACCGAACGTGGTGCTGTTCAGTTCACGCGGCCGACGTAGAGCTTGACGACCTCGTCGTTGGTGAGCAGGTCGCTGGCCGGCCCGTCGAGCCGGTTGCGGCCCAGGACCAGCACGTAGCCCCAGTCGGCGTACTTGAGGGTCCGGCGGGTGTTCTGCTCCACGACGCAGACCGCGACGCCGGTACCGGCCACGAGCTGGATCTGCTGCCACAGCGCGGTCTGGAAGATCGGGGACAGGCCTGCGCTGGGTTCATCCAGCAGCATGACGACCGGTTCGATCATCAGGCCGCGGGCCATGGCGAGCATGCTGCGCTGACCGCCGCTGAGCGTCCCGGCCTTGCGGCTGAGCGCCGGGTGCAGGTCCGGGAACAGTTCGCACATCGCCTCGATGCGTTCCCGGACGCCGCTGCGCCGTCGGTAGCCGCCCATCTCCAGGTTCTCCCGGACCGTCATGCCCGGGAAGATGTTGGCGACCTGCGGCACGTAGGACACCCCCATACCGGCCAACCGTTCGGTGGCGGTGCCGGTGATGTCCTTACCAGCGACGTGCACGGTGCCAGCGGAGATCTTCACCAGGCCGGCCAAGGACTTCAGCAGGGTGGACTTGCCGGCTCCGTTCGGGCCGACGATGGCCACGATCTGCCCGGCGGCAACGCTGACCGTGACGTCCTCGATGACCGGGCTGCCGCCGTACCCAGCGGTGACCCCGCTGACCTGCAAGGCGAGGTCAGGCATGCTCGACGTCCCCGAGGTAGGCGCTGACGACCTGCGGGTTGTCCCGCAACGACTCATACGGGCCTTCGGCGATGACGGTGCCTTGGTCCATCACCACGACCACGTCGCAGTAGTCCTCGATGAAGCGCAGGTTGTGCTCCACGACCAGCACGCTGCTGCCAGTGGTGGTCAGCGACCGGACAGCTTGGCCGATCCGTTCGCCGAGCACCGGGTTCACCCCGCCCATCGGCTCGTCCAGGATCACGATCTTGGGTCCGGCAGCGGCGATCCGGGCGAACTCCACCAGGCGTTTCTGACCGCCGCTGAGGCTGCCGGCCGGGTCGTCCTTGAGCTTGGCCAACCCGAAGTCCTCCAGCAGGTCCCGGGCGCGTTGCCGATCGGCCTGCTCGGCCCGTCGCATCCGGCCGAGCGCGAACAACCCGCTGGACAACCGTTCCCGGCCGAAGCCCCGGGCGCCGATCAGGACGTTGTCCAGCACGGTCAGGCTGGACCACTCCCGGGGGGACTGGAACGTGCGGACCACCCCGAGCCTGGAGATCTCGTGCGGCTTCATGCCGATCAGCTCCCGGTCCTGGAACCGTGCGCTGCCGCTGTCAGCGACCTTGAAGCCCGAGATCAGGTCGATCGCGGTGCTCTTGCCCGCGCCGTTGGGTCCGATCAGCCCGACGGCGCTGCCCGCCGGGACCACGAAGCTGCAGTCGTTGACGGCCCGGACACCGCCGAAGGAGATGTGCAGGCCCTGCACGGTCAAGGCGCGGAGGTGGTCACGGGCGGCCGCCGACCCCGGTGGCCGCCGACCGCGGCGCCGACGGCGCCGGCGCGGATGAGTGCCGCCGCAGCAGGTTCCATCCCCTAGGACGGCCGGCCGGGCCAGCACCGCGGTCGCGGTTCAGTCGTTCCGGAACCAGGCCCTGCGGTCGAAAGCGCAGGAACAAGATGATCAGGAGCCCGATCAGCACCTGGCGCAGGGCGGGGGCGAACTCGGCGTGGCCGCCGACCTCCGGCAGGCTCCGGGTCAGCTCGACAAAACCGATGTAGACCACGAACACACCTGCCACGACACCCTTGACGTTGCCGCGGCCACCGACCAGCACCCCGGCGTACAAGGTGAGGACCTCCGCCGGCGCCCAGGCCGAGGGGTTGAAGGCACCCAGGAACGCCGCGAACAGCCCGCCGGCCAGCCCCGCCAGGGTGGCGCCGAGCAGGTAGGCCTTGAGCTTGGTCTTGTACACGCTGCGCCCGAAGGCTGCCACGGCCTCCTCATCGTCCCGGATCGCGCGCAGCAGCCGACCGAACGGACTCGCCGACAGCCGGCTGGTGAGCACCGCGACGATGGCCAGGATCACCGCGCACAGCCCGAGCAGGAAGTAGCGGTACTGGTTGTAACTCAGACCCAGTTGGTCGCCCATCGGGTCGACCAACCCGGAGACGCCGTTGAACCCGTTGAACAGCGGGGTGTAGGTCTGCACCACCACGTACAGCACGCTCACCGCCCCCAGCGTGGTGAGGGCGAAGTAGATGGCCCGTAGGCCGCGTAACGCCACTAGTCCCACCAGCGTCGCGACCGCGACGGTCACCACGACGGCGATCAGCACCGCCAACGGATAGGGCAGGGTCAGCCCCAGCACGTACTGCACCGGCGGCAGCGGCGCCCCCACCGTCAGCACGATCGTCAGGTAGGTGCTCAACGCGACGTAGCCGTAATAGCCGAGGTCGAAATCACCCGACATTCCCCACACGACATTCAGGCCCAACGCCATGATCCCGAAGATGCAGGCCTCGGTGAGAATGGTGATCCAGTAGATCATGCGGTCACCGTCCTGGAGCCGCGAACCAGCAACCCGTTAGGCCGCACCAGCAGCAGCAGGACCAAGATCGCGAACGCGAACGCCAGCTCGTAGCTCGAGCTGGTGTAGGCGCCGGCCAGTTCCAGCACCAGGCCCACCAGCACGGCCCCCAGCAGCGTGCCGTAGGGACGGCCCAGGCCGCCGGCCACGGTCGCCGTGATCGTGACCAGCAGGAAGCCGTTGCCGAACCCGGGGCTGAACGCCCCGACGTTCTCGGCCAGGACGAACCCGGCGAAGCCCGCCACGAAGCCGGCCAGCAACCAGGTCTGGGCGATCACCCTGCGGGCGTGGATACCGCTGCTGCGAGCCAGGTCGCGGTTTTCCGCCACCGCCCGCAACGACTTGCCGAACTTGGTGCGTTGCAGCAGCAGGAACAACAGCACCGTGATCACCACCGCCGAGGCGATGACCAACAACTCGGCGTGGGTGAAGGAGAAAGGCCCGTAGGACTGCGGGGCGCCCTGCTTGATCGTGTACGCGCGACTGGACGCGCCGAAGAACATCGTCAGCACGTTCTGCAGCACCAATGACGCACCCAACGTCGCGATGAACGTCACCAAGATCGGACGGCGCGAGAACCGCTCGATGAGCAACAGGTTCGTGCCGTAGCCGGTGACCGCCCCTGCCACTGCGGCTGCGGCCGCAGCCGCCAGGACACTGCCAGTGGCCCGCTGCACGAGGAAAGCCGTGTAAGCCCCCACCGTCAAGATCTCGCCGTGCGCCAGATTCGCCACCCGGCTCACCGCGTACTCCAGCGTGAACGCCACCGCCGACAACGCCAAGATCGAGGCGGTCACCAGGCCGTAACCCACGTCCAACAGGAACAGATGCACCGACAACCTCCGCCGGCCCAGCGCCGGTCTCGCCGCCTCAAGTGGATCTCGAAGACGATGTGACCGTAGTCACTGGCACATCCACCTGTCCACTAGGTCTCTTCGTGGGATCGCGATAAGGTCCGGCCATGCCGAACAGCACCCCAGCCCCCCCGGGCATGCGGCGGGTGGACCGGGCGCCGATGTACGAGGCGATCCTTGAGCGCCTACGCGAGTACGCGACAACGGCCGGCCTTCGCCGAGGGGACCGACTGCCCTCCGAACGAGACCTGGCCGAGCAGCTCGGAACAAGCCGCGCCTCGGTCAAGCAGGCGCTGGTCGTCCTGGAAGTACAAGGTCTGGTCCAGACCCGGCACGGCGGCGGCACCGTCCTGCTCCGCGACGACCTGTCCACCGAGAGCGTGAAACAACTCCTGGACAGACGAGCCAGACTGCCCCAGGTCATGGAAGCGCGGGCAGGCCTGGAATGCGAACTGGCTGAGATGGCCGCGCAGCGCCGCTCCGACGCCGACCTGGAAGAGATGCAACGCGCCCTACATCTCATGGCCAGCTCGGAACAACAAGACGACGGCGCAGAAGGCGACCGGCGCTTCCACGCCGCCGTCGCCCGCGCAGGAGGCAACCCCCTACTCAGCCGCTTCCTCGAACAGATCGACGCCGAGATCCACGAAAGCCGACTGGAATCCCTACGCCAGCCCGGACGACCAGCGCAGTCCATCAAGCAGCACCAGGCCATCGAGACCGCGATCCGCAAGCAGAACCCAGCCGCCGCGCGACTAGCCATGCGACGCCACCTGCGCAGCGTCGGCAAAGTCCGACTACTGGACTGGACTCCCGACGCGCCACCGGGCTGAGGCAAGCTCCCTCCCTGTCAGCCACGGGACAGACAGGAACGAGAGTCCAACGCTCTTTTGAGCGCCGCGGGACCAACCGCGCCTACGCTCCACCAGCCGGTAGTCGCGTGTCGAGCGGCGCCGACCTCACCCGACGACCATGATGATCCTGAAGCGGTAGACGCCAGCGGCGGCGACCTGTAAGCGGGCCGAATCGATGATCGGCGATGGGCCTGGGAGCCAGCTGCGGTGGCTGATCCGTGCCGCTTCAGCGGTGGAGGAGCTGCATGCCCTGCGGCGCGTAGCGCTCGCCCGCGGCCACCCCTGCCGGTGCGGCCTGCTCGAGAGCCGTGAGCTCAGCGGCGCTGAGCTCGATGCCCGACGCGGTGATTCTCCTGCAGGTTCGCCTCCTCCCGAACTCGCCCGACGACTGATGGCCGACCACGACACGAGCGGGGCGACAGCGGCCAACATGGTTGCGACCGCGGCCGTGGAGTTCTGCCGCTCGTACGGCGTACAGCTGTAGCGGCTCAGAAGACAGCACTCCACACAGCCAACCCGTCGAACGACAGCCCTCCGGGTGGCTCGGGCAGCGCTCCGTTGCACCGCATGCCGCAGGAAGGCAGCCCGGCGCACTGTGGCGCATTCGCAGCTCCCTGCCGGTGAAGTCGTCCCCCTCACCGGCGCCGTCCGGCACGAAGGGGTGTTCGACGGAGCTGGCGAGAAGTTCGGATTCCGGCCGTTTCGTTGCCTGGGCCGCCCGATGCCGAGCTAGCGGCCGCTGGTCTCGGCGGTGACGAGATGGTCGGCGAGCACGAAGAACGTCGGCGCCCACAACCCGACGAAGATGCCGAACCGCTCGGCGTGGGCTGGGTCGCCGGAGCTCTTGGCCTTTGCCCAGACCGCGATGCTGCCCAGGATAGAAGCCAAGCCCATGACCTGCAGGACGTCGCTGTTCACACCGAACTGGCGAAGGCGCTGAACGAGCATGAGGTTCTCCTCGAAGAAGGCGGGTGGGGTGCAGATCACACCACCTGCGGCGGGCAGCGGCACCCCGCGGTTCATGCACCCAATCCTCGCTGGGCTACTGCACCGCGTCCAGCAGACAGCGGTGGTGGCCGAACTCCGCCCACGCGCCATGCCGTCCAGATGCAGCGCGGCAACCAGCCAGTAGATGACGGGTATGGCAACCTTCTGCGCGACCGCGAGGACCTGGCGCCACTCTGGGCGCGGCCCAACTGCACTGCAGGTACGCCGGCTGAGAGCGCCACGGCAAGTTCGAGTCTGGCCAGCTACCCGGGACAGCCAGGCCTCCAGGATGCCGGGGCCTCGCTGACAGGGCCGAGGACGCCTTGCCTGCTGCTTTCGTCAGGCCTTCCACCGGGGGTCGGTGCCGTCTCGTCCCACAGGCGGGGGGGCTTCTTCAGCCCATCGGTCTGGGCGCGTCCCGCGTCCCCCTAGGGGGGGACGCAGTCCGGGACGCACGCTCATCTTGACCCTGGGACTCATGGGACGCCCCCCGCCTCGCCTGTGGGACGCATCGGGACGCACCATGGACTGCTTCGGTCAGGCCTGGCTGGGACGCACTATGCCCAGTCCGCCTTGTAGCGCTTGTACGCCTCCCGGATGTTCTCGTCACGCGCCTTGGTGCCCTGCTTCCTGACTGCCTGCAACGCCTCCCTGCTCGTCAGATCAAGGCTGAGGTCGAGGCTGTCCATCTTCCGCCTGATGGCCTCAATGATCTCCTCGGTACGGGCTTCGGTTGTCACCAGCTCGTGACGCAGCGGTTCGATGGAGCGCTCCAGGTAGAGGACATCCTCCCCGTGCCGCGTGCGGTTATGAGTCCTCTTAAGGGTCAGGCCGGTTTCACTGCGGCTGCCGAGGTGCCAGACGGCGTCGACGTCGGCGGGCTTCTGGCTGCTCCCGCGAGGCCCCTTACCCGCATCCCGGCCAACATGGTCGAAGAGCAGCACGGTCGAGCCTTTGGCCTTCAGAGGGGCGAGCGTGTATCGGAAGAAGCGCGTCATGGTGCCGGCGTCGTTCTCGTCCCCTTCTAACACCTTGGACTGGGTGTCGATGACGAGCACCTCAGCACCGCAGGCCTGGACTGCGTTCAGCAACGTCCTGCCACCGGCTTCGGTGTCGAGCAACGGCCAAGGCTGATGCAGGTAGTAGTGCAGGCGCGACAAGTCATCGTCCGGGCCATAGCCCATGTCCCGGAGGCGTTCGCGCAGGTCCGCCTCGCCCATCTCCTGGTCGAGGTACATGACGCAGCGCTGCTGGACCTCCCGGCCCCACATGGCCTTGCCAGTCGCGACGGCAGCTGCGATCTCCAACCCCAGAAGGCTCTTGCCCAGCTTCGGCGGTGAGACCACGGTCGTAGTGCGCCCAGCCGGCAAGAAGGGCTCCAGCACGTACTCGGGCGGCTCGTCCTTGCCGGCCCACAGCTGCGTCCACTCAACGGGCGACACGAGAACCGGGGTGGATGCAATCCGTATCGGCCCACACGAAGCCTGCGCGCACGTCTTGGAGACGTGCTGGTGGCCTGGGCGCTCCTTGTCCAAGATGCGCATGACTTCATCGGGGACCCGGCTGCCGTACTTCTGGACGGACCCAGAGTCCACCGAGACCGACGCAATGATCGTCTGGTCGTCGTCTCCGGCCTCCAATCCCTGCATAGCAAGCCGGTAGGTCGCGCCCGACCGGTCCAGCGGCTCCTGCGCCCGCTCGAGCAAGCTTTCCAGCTTGTTCACGGGAGCAGGATCACGGCAGCGGCCGGCTGACCTGCCAGGCGGGGCTTGTGGTTCTTGGTGCCCGGCAACCGCAGCAGCTTGTTCGCGCCCCCGTAGGTGTCGGTACGAAGGTCTTCCGACAACAGCTGCGCCATCCGGGCGATCTGGTGGCCCGGGCGCAGCTCGCCGACGTCCAGATACAGGTGCATCCGACCTGGTGCCCCTCCCGACTGCACCCGCAAGACAGGGGCTTCATACCCGGCGAGCACGCGCTCCCGCTCCTCGTCCCACTCGTCGGCGTCCAGCCACACGTACTGACCGTCGAGGGGCTCACTGTCGGCGTTGCGCCGGTTCGGTGCACTGCGCAGCAGAGGGGCGACATACACATCGCAGCTGTCAGCCAGCGGCAGGAGCTCGCTCAGCAGCCGGTCCCGGTCGTCAGGCCACTGGTAGGAGAACTGGTCGAGGCAGGCGTGCCGGAAGCGGCCGGAGCTCATCTGGGGCGAGCGGCCCACCGCGGTCAGGGCCCAGCCCTGCCGGTCACCCCAGAGGGCGGAACACCACCGCTCAGCCTGCTCACGGGCGTCGGCGATCACCTCTAGCCCGTCTGCAGCTCGGTGAGCCAGCTCTGGACGACGCTGACGTCGTACAGGACGGATGGGCACGCACGCTCCCATGACTAGGCCGGCAGCTCAGCGGCCAGCGACAGCACGTAGCTCTCGCAGGCGGCCAAGGGCACACGGCGCAGCCGACCAATCTTGACGCTCTGGAGCTGACCGCTTGCGAGGAGGGCGTACAGCTGCGTCCGCCCAACAGCGAGGATCTCAGCGGCCTCCTCCGGCTTCAGCAGCAGGCGAGTGCGATCGGCATCCATCTGGTCTCCCTTGAGTCCAAGCAAGTACGCGCGGTTGCTCGTTGTACCGGTTCCGGATACGATCGAGCAAGCCCGCACACTAGATCGGACGCACATGAACCTTGGTGACCCCACCCCCGAACCCTGGGCGATCTTCGAGCGCTCCTCGCCCGGCTGGTTCCGGGTAACCGTCAGCGACGACGAGGACGCCGCGGAGCTGTTCGTAGGAGGGGTCCTCGGAGACGACGGCAGGCCCGTCATCACGGGCCTGGCGCTACTGGGCCACAACCTCGACGGGAACGACCTGCGGCACATCCCCCTGGGCCGGATACAGGCGGCCCTCGCTTCCCCGCGACGCCGAGACTGGATCGCCGTTGCTCCGCCCGGGCTCCACCCGCTCCGCGACCTGCAGGAAGTCGCAGACGAGGGGCCGGACTACGTGTACCGCCACGATGCGCGCCGCGCACGCCTGACTCGCCCAGACGGCAGCAATACAGAGTCGTTCTACCGGCTGGTCAGCGAGGCCTACACGCACTACGCGATGCACAGCACCAAGCCGGCAATGGAGATCGCCACGGAAGCCGGCGTGCCCGCGGCCACCGCACGTCGCTGGATCAACCGCGCCAGAGAGCTCGGCCTCCTCGAGAAGGGAGGCCGCCGACCCAGGAAGTGAGGAGAACGCCATGTCACGCAAGAGGGCCGACGGCCAGAGCAGCATGATCTTCAACAAGTTTGATCGCAGGTGGCACGGCTACGTCACCGTCGGCACTAAGCCTGACGGCAGCCTGGACCGTCGCCATGTGGCGGCGAAGGCGCAGGCAGACTGCGTCTCTAAGATGCAGGCGCTCGAGGTGGCGCGTGCCAGCGGAACGGTGCCCAAGGCAGGCAAGGGCACAACCGTGAGCGAGTGGCTCGACCACTGGCGCGTGAACATCGCCGCCGGACGGGTCCGCCCTCGTACCTTGGAGAGCTACGAGAGCCTGATCCGCCTGTACTTGAGGCCGCTCATCGGCTCGCACGGGATCGACAAGCTCAAGCCTGACCACATCGAGAACGCCTACCGGCAGTTGACGGACAGCGGGCTCTCAAACGCGACCGTTCTGCGGGCCCACCGAGTCCTCAGCAGGGCCTTGAAGGTCGCCCACCAGCGGGGCATGGTGACGCAGAACGTGGCCGGTCTCGTTGAGCCGCCGACCGTCAAGCGCGCCGAGACACAGCTGCCCTTCACCTCTGATGAGGCCAAGGCCGTCTTGTCCGCAGCCCGGGACCTGAGGAACGGCGCCAGGTGGACCGTGGCCCTGGCGGTGGGGCTCCGGCAGTCGGAGGCACTGGGCCTGCAATGGCGCGACCTCGACCTCACTGCCGGCACCCTGAGCGTTCAGCGGGGCCTGCACCGAGTCAAGGGCAGGGGGTTGGTGTATGAGGAGCCGAAGGCGGACCGAAGTCGGAGGACGGTCGTGCTCCCCCTGCCCCTCGTCTCCGCCCTAAAAGCCCACAAGACGTCTCAGCAGAAGGAGCGTCTCGCGGCCGGTCCAGTCTGGGAGGACCACGACTTGGTCTTCGCGCAGCCCAACGGGCGCCCCATCGACAAGAAGGCGGACTGGATGGCCTGGCGAGTGCTGCTGGCTCTCGCGGAGGTGCGCATCATCCGGCTCCACGACGCCAGGCACACTGCTGCCACTTTGCTGCTCAGCGGGGGCATCCACCCCCGCGTCGTTATGGAGCTGCTCGGACACTCGCAGATGCGCACAACCACCGACGTGTACAGCCACGTCATGCCGGCTCTAGCGCGAGAAGCAGCAGACAAGCTCAGCACGACGCTCTGGGGCTGACCCCCCCCCGGGAGCTAGTTGCGCACACTGATGCGCACATAACGACGCTGGGCTCCCCCGCCAAGGAAGGAAAGCCCAGGTCGTACGGGTGGAGCTGAGGGGACTCGAACCCCTGACCCCCACACTGCCAGTGTGGTGCGCTACCAGCTGCGCCACAGCCCCGCGTGCCGGCAGAGCCTACAGGGTGCGCTCGGCTGTCCGGTCGCCCACGTCGTGCGCCCCCTCGGGCGCTCCGAGCGGCGATCCCAGGCCGGTGTTGTGGCGCTCGAGCCGCCAGCCACGGTCTGCCTCGACCAGCACGGACCAGCAGGCGTTGCCCAGCGGGGCCAGCCGCCAGGACAGCTCGTCCGGTAGCTCGAGCAAGGTGGCCAGGGCGGCTCGCGCCGTACCGCCGTGGGTGACGGCAACCAAGGTCGTGCGGTCCTGCAGGGGAACGGCCTGCAGCGCCGCGGCGGCCCGTTTCCCTGCCTGTGCGTAGGTCTCGCCACCCCCGCGCGGTACGTCGACGCCGGCCCGCCACGCGTCGTACTCGTCCGGAAAGCCCTCCCTCGCCTGCCGGGACGTCAGCCCCTGCCAGGCGCCGAGGTCGAGCTCCCTGAGGCGCGGGTCGAGCTGGACCGGCAGGCCGCAGGCGCGCGCCAGCTCGTGAGCCGTGTCCCGGGCGCGCGCCAGGTCACTGCTGAGGATCGCGTACGGCGGGAGCGCGGCCAGCACGTCTGCCACGGCCGCCGCCTGGGCGCGCCCCACCTGGTCCAGCGCTACGTCGAGCTGACCCTGGATGCGGCCGTCCGCGTTGTGGGCGGTCCGGCCGTGCCGAAGCAGAACGATCCGGCGGCCGCTCAGGAGCTGCGCCCGCTCGCCCGGGCCAGGTCCGCGTCGACGAAGGGAATTACCGGGCAGTCCTTCCAGAGCCGCTCGAGGGCGTAGAACACCCGCTCCTGTTCGTGCTGCACGTGGATGACGATCTCGGCGAAGTCCAGCAGCACCCAGCGGGCCTCGGCGGCGCCCTCGCGGCGTACCGGCTTAGCTCCCAGATCCCTCAGCCGGTCCTCGATCTCGTCCACGACGGCGAGCACCTGGCGGTCGCTCGGCGCCGAGGCGAGCAGGAACACGTCCGTGATCACCAGCTGCTCGCTGACGTCGAGCAGCAGGATGTCGGTTGCCAGCTTGTCGGCCGCGGCCTGGGCGGCAGCCAGGCCCAGCTCGACGGCGCGCTCGGAGGCAGCCACGGGGTCCTTCTCTCATCCTGATGCAGTGCTGGCCGATGGAGTGCTCGCCACCAGGATCTCACGGACGGAAGTCGCCCCCCACCAGCACGACGACGTCAGCGATCTCGCCGATGTCGTGCGTCTGCACATCCTGGACGGGCAGCCCGAGCGCCTTCGCGACCCGGTCCCCGAGCGCCGCGCCCGCCGGCGTCGCGTCCCGGACCAGGACCTCGCTGCGGAGGTAGCCGAAGTGCTCGGCGTTGCGCGAGCTGACGTAGACGAAGCCGGCGGGCACCAGCTTGGCGCGCACCTTCTCCCCCACCCCCGGCGAGCCGACCCCGTTGAGCACCAGCACCCGGTTGCCCGTCTGCCGCGCTCCCGGCGGCACCGGCTGGGACAGCAGCCGGTCGACCAGCGTCCGGGTCGCCGCGGCATCCACGCGCAGCCGGGTCTCGTCCGTGCCGGCGTCGATCTTGATGACGGGCAGCGTCTCGTACTGCAGCTCGGACGCCTTGTCATCGGCGGCCAGGCCGCTGAGCATCGCCGCGAGCTCAGCTGGCGGGATCGAGTGCTGCGAGCCCGGACCGAGCCGCCCCAGCAGCGTGGCCGGCTGCGCCGGCAGCGCCGTGAGCAGGCCGTCCAGCACCGCCTGCAGCCGGGCGAGCCGGCCCTCCTCCGCTTCCATCGGGGCCGCGTACGTCGCGAAGCTCACTGCGAGCGCCCCGTCGAGCCGCTGCGCCCCCGGCTGTAGGACCACCGTGCGCCCCGACAGCACCGGCTGGTCGACCGTGACCTGCACGCCACCTTCGGCGTCGACGAGCCGTTGCAGGGTGGGCAGGTCCAGCAGCCAGCTGCCGTCCACGGTCACCCCGAGCAGGTCGGCGACCGCATTGCGCGTGCTCAGCTGCGGCGCCACGGAAAGCGCCCGGCCGAGCGGAAGCGGGCCGGCCCCCGGCAGCGTCACGATGACCTGCGGCGGCAGCAGGACCACCGCCCCGGAGCCGCCCGCTGCGTCGTGGGCCAGCAGCGCGGTCACGACGGCGTTCCCGTCCGCCCCGCGCACCTGCAGCAGCAGGGTGTGCTGCGTGCGCATCTGCTTGACCACCGAGCTGGTCGGCACGTCCTTGCGCCTGACCAGCAGCGCGGTGGCGACCAAGGCCAGCACCACCAGCACCGCGAGCCCGGCCACGCCGAGCTGGCGACGGACCTGCTTGCGTCGGCGCCGCTGCAGCTCACGGCGGCCTTGGCGGCTGCCCGTCCCGTCGTACGCCGTCACGGCCCGGTCCGGTAGAGGGCGCGCTTGTCGATGTACTGCACCACCCCGTCCGGTACGAGGTAGTAGACGGGATGGCCGCGGCCGACCCGCGCCCGGCAGTCGCTGGAGGAGATGGCCAGGGCCGGGACCTCCAGGGCCGTGACCGCGCCGTCCGGGAACCCGTCGACCACGGCCGGGCCGTAGCCGGGCCGGCTCACCCCGACGAAGTGGGCCATCTCGAACAGCTCGTCGACGTTGCGCCAGCCGAGGATCTGGGCGAGCGCGTCGGCCCCGGTGATGAAGAACAGCTGGGTGTCCGGGCCGTACGCCGCCCGCAGGTCCCGGAGCGTGTCGACCGTGTACGTCGGCCCAGGCCGGTCGATGTCGGTCCGGCTCACCGAGAAGCGCGGGTTGCTCGCGGTGGCGACCACCGTCATGAGGTAGCGGTCCTCAGCCGGGCTGACCGTGCGCGCGTTCTTCTGCCACGGCTGGCCGGTCGGGACAAACACGACCTCGTCCAGGGCGTACAGGGTGGCGACCTCGTTGGCTGCGCTGAGGTGCCCGTGGTGGACGGGGTCGAAGGTCCCGCCCATCACCCCGATGCGTCTGCCCACGCGCCCGGAGCCTAGTGGTCAGGCGATCACACCAGCCGCCGGCGCACGACCCGCCATGCCAGGCGGGCGAGCAGGCCGGCGACCCCGAGGACCAGCAGAACGAGCAGGGCCGTGCCGCTGCGGGCGATCAGCTCCTCGGCGCCGCTGGTGAAGCCGCGCACGGCGTCGTGCCATGCGCTGCCCAGACCACCTTGGCTGGGCTGCCGGGTGACCGGGTCGTCCTTCTCGTTGACCGTCACCGCAAGCGTCGCCAGATCGCTCTGGTCGGCGAGGACTCGGCGCTGCCCCTCGAGCCGGTCGATCTGGCCCTGCACGTCGTCCACCCGCTGCTGCACGGTCAGCGTCTCGCCGATGGTCTTCGCCTGGCCCAGAATGGTGAGGAAGCGACTGCGCGCCGCCTTGAGCGAGCCGACCTGGGCGGCGGTGTCGGCGTACTCCGCGGTGACGTCTCGGCCGGACGCCTCCGCGTCACGCACGGTGGCGTGCAGCCCCCGCAGCCGCTCCACCGCCCGCTCGAAGTTGGCGACCGGGATGCGGAAGGTCACCGTCCCGGACGGCGTCGCGCCGAACTCCTGCGTGGAGCTCGTCGCGACATACCCCTGCAGGGAGGCGATGACGGTCTGGACGGTGGTGAGTACCGGTGTCACCTGGCCCTTGTCGACGACCAGCGCAATGCTGCCGGTCTTGACTACCCGGGCTGCGGTGCCGTCGTTGCCCGGCGTCCCCGCGGACGTTGCACCTTCGGCCGGCGCTGCTCCAGCCGGTCCCGACCTGGAGACCCGTCCGGGTGCCTGCGCTCGGGCGTCGGCCGTCGTGGCAGCACTGCCGGCTGCCCCACCCGCACGGGACGCCGCAGGACCCTGCAGGATCGAGCTCGTCGGGCCTGCGCCCGAAACGAGCTCCGACGACCGCCCCGCCCCACCGAACAGTCCGGGCAGAACCAGGACGGCCGCCACAACCGCCGCGATGGCCGCAGCCAGCTGGGCCTGGCGTCGCCGGGACTGCCACCAAGGCGCCGGTGCGTTTGCCACTCTCGCAAGGACCCGGTCCGGCCCGTCCGGAGGGACCTCGACGCTGTCGGCCTCCGTAGCGAACAGCGCCGTCAGGGTGTCGTCGCTCATCAGCATCGTCATCGGGTGGCCTCCAGGTCTGGGTCGGGATCGGCGGCCTCAGGGGCGAGCCGCGGGTCGAGAGCCAAGCGCTGCCGGGCCTCGTCCAGGAGCTTCTTGACAGCTGCTGGGCGGCGACGGACGGCGACAGCGATCTCCTCGTCCGACAGCCCGGCGGCATAGCGCAGCACCAGTGCGACGCGAAGATCCTCGGGCAGGTCGGTCAGCGCGGCGAGCAGCTCTGTGTGCTGGCCGCGGGTCGTCCTGTGCGCCTGCGGCCCCGTCGTACATGCGCGCACCACCACGCGGTAGAGCCAGCCCCTGCGCGTCGCGTCCGCCGGCAAGGCGTCCCGGAACGTCCACATCCGCAGGAACGCCGACTGGACGACCTCAGCGGCGTCCTGCGGATCGAGCAGCAACAGGCATGCGGTGCGGTACGCCGACGCGTACTCGCGCCGTAGCCAGTCTTCGTCGTCCATGCGATCGCCCTCCCTCGCAGGTAGGACGCAGCCGGTCGCCGTCCGGTTCACGTCCATCCCTGGGTGTGAGCGTGAGTAGAGCGGCAGCTGCCGGCACCCCTCCACAGCGAGCGGGCGTGCTTGGCCCTGTCCGTTGACGGCGCCGAGCCGCGTTATTGCGGCAGCAGGCGCTGCACGAACTCCTCGAGCTGCACCGCGTTGCGCACCTCGACCATCTCCAGCAGGTCCTCGTACGCGCCGGTCGCGCTGTCCCCGCTCCCCCAGTACGCCGACGGCTCGGGG
>JAABUH010002973.1_pt1 | contig 15358 bp, 16 predicted proteins | sample 5559121 | NCBI WGS metagenome assembly JAABUH01 (sample SAMN10711871, study PRJNA513364) | rock metagenome | isolation source: Antarctica rocks | place: Antarctica: Victoria Land, Battleship Promontory nord | collected 2015-12-28
ACCCCAAGCTGGCCATCTACAACTATGCCACATCTTTTTTTGGCGGCGTGGCACCTCTTGTGAGTGTCCCGTCACCATCTGTGCAGCCATCTGTGTCTGCCAGCTCCCTATGCAGCCAGTCGCTCTTCAGGACTTGTACTGCAGTGACGCCGTTTGCCCCGTGCTGATGGCTGACAGCCATCTGTCTCGGCGTGCAACGTGCTTTTCTTTGCATTGCTGCTTTTGCCTACACTTCAAGAACGGCTTACCTCCTGCCGTGTGCCTGCTGTCTGCACCAATCGGTTATGCCTTCTTGCGTCGTCCGTAACAATGTTTCTGCTTGACACCAGGACCAATGGGTCGGGTACGTCCTCGTCTGCTGTTTTGGGTTGGTGTTCACGCTCATCACTCAAGGTATTTCAACTTGCCATGCTGATCGATCTTGTCGACCGCCGGAACTTCAGGTCTAGGGTGCTCACAGTCATGCCATTGGTTTGCAGCTATGATTATGGCTGATCAAAAGTTTGGGTCTGGTCACAAGAATTCCGAGGACTTCCAGACCTGTGGACGTACCATCAAGACTGGATTGATTGCTGTGGGTACGCACAATCACTTGTGTACTGCCAGTGGTCGGCCTAGATCTCACCTGCTGCTGTGCTTGCACACTTGCCACTGCACATCATCAGTGCTGTACAGACTCTGCTAATGCATTGACAAGCCTCTGAACCCCGTTGCAGCCACAAGTAGACCCAACTTCACATTTATCCAGTTGCTTTAAGTGCTCTGTGTGGATGCAGATATTGTGAGTCATTGGACATGGGCTGCAACTCTATTGCAAAGCTCCAACCAGGCTTACCAATATGGTGTAGCAGGCCCTTTCTGGTACGCTGGTGGAGCCACAATCCAGATCATCCTCTTTGGAATCCTGGCAGTTCAAATCAAGATGAAAGCGCCCTCAGCACATACAGTCCTGGAGATTGTGCATGCCCGCTGGGGAAACACAGCCCATCTGGTCTTTTTCTTCTTCTGCTTCCTGACCAACATTATTGTGAGTGCTATGCTGATTCTGGGAGGAGCTGCTGTGATGACAGCCCTCACTGGCATGAACACTATTGCGGTAAGATCCAAACCTGCATGCAATTGCACCTGGCTGATGCAAGAGCAAAAGCTGGCACAGGATCAAATCAACCAATGCAACTTCACCTCCTTTTTCTTGAGGCCAGGCTCACGGTCACGGTTACCTACCACTCTACCTGTTCTGCTTACTGGTGCAGTGTACCATACTAGTAAGCGTCTCATTGATGTGTCTAGATCAAGACCACATTGATGTCCTGCACATGTTGTAATGTCTCAGTATTGCCATGTCCCAATGTTGTCTTGCACATACACTGCATTTCCCATGCATTTCCCACACTGCATTTCCCATGCATTTCCCACAACTACAAGGCCCTTACGCCCTTTGATCTGGGCTCCTTCCTTTTAGACCTAGGTCCATTGGACCTTAGCCCCCAAAGTCTGTCTGAGTGTACATATCTCTCCATCACACGACCTTGCCATGTGCACACGTCTTGCAGTGCAAGTATGATACTTGCAGGCAATTAGTCAGGTGTGACTGTGTGCGCGCAGGCTGCTTTCCTGATTCCCATCTCAGTGTGTGTTTACACAACCACCGGAGGATTGAAGGCTACCTTCCTATCATCATACATACATACCGTCATCATCTATGTGGCGCTTTGCATCTTTGCCTTCACTGTGTATGCCACTGGCAGTGACTTGGGAAGCCCTAGCAAGGTGAGCCACTTGACAAAGTATTCTGATTACCCTAAATGCTCACAGGGGGTTGACTGCGCACAATTGTCACAATGCTGGGTATGCTCACAGCTGCTATTGTCTGTGCAGCTACGCCTTTGCTCTTGCCCCCTTGCCCTTGCCCCGTCGCCCTTGCCCTGTCACCCTTGCCCCATTGCATCTGCTCCCATGGCCCTTTGTCCTTGCAACATTGCCCCTTTGTGCCCTTGCCCTTGCCCCTTGGACCCTTGTCCTTGGCTTCTTCCCATTGCCCTTTTGCATCTGCCCCCATGGCGCCTTTCCCTTGCACCCTTGCCCCTTTGTGCCGTTGCACCCTTGCTGATTTGTGCCCTTGCCCATTTGCGCCCTTGCGCCTTTGCTCTTGTCATCATCTGAGTCATCAACACAATTCTGTCAATACAAGCGACAGCAGGCCTTGTACCAATGAACTCACCGTCTGGTGGCAAACATCAATGTTCAAACCCTGAATACTCTGCATGGGCCATAACCTGCTGATTTTGCATGTAGGTGTACCAACACTTAGTGGTCAAGGCTGCTTCCAAACCTGTTGATGGCAACAGAGACGGATCCTACCTGACCTTTTTCAGTTCCAATGGACTTGTTTTTGGCATCATCAACATCATTGGTGAGCCGCACTGCTTTTTTGGCTACAAGATGCTGCCGGCTTGATGATGTTATGACTACACCAGGGGTCTGATGTGCTGACTAAGAGACAGTTGTCGAAAATACTTCCAAGTGTCTCCGCATGTGTGATGCTCTCAGGGGCGTGCAGCCAAATACTGCACTGGTCAAAACAGGCTGCAGCTGCATGCAACTGTATTGTGCAAGATGCTCTGCCTATAGGGCTGCATAACTGCGCATGTATACCTTTTGCAAAAGGTTGGCAAGCATGTGATATATTCCGCTTTTCCATTTTTGCAGGAAATTTCGGAACTGTCTTTTGCGACCAGGCATACTGGGTAAGCATCCCATTCATCTTATTTATAAAGATGTCTTGTTTGCACAGATATGGTGTATGTTCTGGTGCATCTCTGCTGCCTGTAAGCTCTCAATTTGCAGATCTGTGGCAAAGCTCTGTTTGCCACTCTTCACATCCATCACAAAAGACTTCCTTGCAATTACACAGTCATTGGGGATTGTAGCCCTGGGCATTAGCATTGTTTTGCTTGCATGTGTACAACGCAATACAGCTGGTGCATCAATACACGCTTTTGCGCAGAGATATTGACGTATTGTGATGTGTGTGCAGCAATCAGCCATTGCAGCTAGGCCTTCAGCCACCTACAAGGGTTACCTCTTGGGTGGGCTCCTCTGGTGAGTCATCACTTAGTCACAAAACAAAACACCACATAGTTCAAGCCTGTCAGCATATTAGTGCAGTGGTGGTTTGCTGCTTGCACATGGCTTCAGCCGCAGTTGATGACGGCCATGTGCACACCGTATCCCAAAAGGACTATGGTAATTGCGCCTGCATGCATGTCAACTTTTGTACCCAGGTGACAATCTTATATACATTATGTGTATCCTCAGACCTTTACAAAAAACCTGGCCTGCCACCATAGTCAGGCATGCAAACCTTGTGCATGCTCCTCATGGCTAAGCATGACTCATCTCGTCTGTGCATCATCTGCACTCCCTTCCAATTGAGATCTTGCCGTGTTTGGCTAGGCTGGTTTTGCTAGGTGACTAACGACAGCCAATCATACCTGTGCAGGTTTTGCATTCCCTTCACGTTGGCAACTTGCTGTGGTCTTGACATATGTTGAACAAACTTTTCAACACTTTTCAACACAATTCACGTGAGGAATCATGGATGACTGGGCGTGTGCAGGTTTTGCATCCCCTTCACATTGGCAACTTGCCTAGGGCTGTCAGCGCTGGCCCTAGACCTTCCCATAACTGTGACAGAGGCCAACGAGGGGCTGGTACCACCTGCCACTGCATTCTTCTTGCTCGGCAAAGGCGGAGGAGTGCTGATGACTGTCATGCTGCTCATGTGAGTCTTCTTCTCATCTTATGGAGTTCATGTTCTCTCCTGACTGACCACCTGGCACTGCAGTCTTCTTGCTTGGGCTGCATTCTTCTTGCTGAGCTGTGCGTGTGTGCGTGTCCACTGCAGGGCTGTGACATCATCAGGGTCTGCTGAGCTGATTGCTGTGTCCTCCCTGTTCACCTATGACGGCTACAGGCATTACGTAAACCCCCGTGCAACTGGCAAGCAGCTGTTGGTCGTCTCCAAGATCATGATCCTGTGTTACACTGTGCTCATGGGTAAGCAGCCAACCTCTTCTTCATTCAGCTGGCACTCTTCAGCTCTTGTTTATTGCTCATCGTTGTGCTTAGGTAAATGCTACTCATGCACGGTGCCCAACATCTGGTGATTGGGATCAAGGCAAGAGTCAAAGTGTGCACAAATATGTGTATTGCCAAATGCGTGCACAACTGTTTGTGTTGCCAAGTGTGCATATTTGTCATTTGCCCTGGACTGCACCTTCAGCGTTCAACCAGCATTTGGCAGCTCAGATTGACCCAGCCTTGTTGTCTGTGTATGTGAGGTATCTGTATACAAGGCACCATTTGCAAATCGCAAGCCTGCCTGCCGGAGAACAATATGAGCTTGGCCTTTGAAACAAAAAATGGGGGGAAAATAACAAACAAAGTGGCCAGAATGAGATTGACAATTTGAACGCGCTTGCTTTCTGTGTATGCAGGTGTTTTTGCTGTCATTCTGCAGCAGCTGAACTGCTCTCTGGGATATGTATATGTGAGTTTTCTCTCTCTCTCTCTCTCTACATCCTTTTGCTGACATAGTAATGTCACATGCTGTCGTGCTGGTGCAATCATCCAGAGGCTGACCTGCATTTGCATTGAAGCTTTCTTACACAAGCTGCTTCGCAGAACATATTCATGCACTAAAACAGTCAGCATGCTGTCAGCATGTTCACGACAGCAGCAACAGCTGGTTTATGTAGCAGGCATGTCAAACTGTTGTACTTATCATTTGTGGCTTAGGGTTGTTGCTTGGGGTTTAGGTTCAAACACACAAGATAGTGTGTCAGTCCTGCTGCATCACATGATGTCAAGCATTGTCACGCAGAGTTCTGTACGCATCCACTCTTTCACTTCAATGTTTATGGCAACTCGCACTAGTACCGCACTTAAATGTCCCAAGGTTTGTCTTCTGATAAGCCATGATACAGCTCCGGGCCGCCGCCTTAGGAGGCTCCCGCTATGATCGCTGAAAAGCGTAAAATTTTCTTTTCTTTCTAAGCCATAATAATATAAAAAAATGAAATTAGCTGTCAATATTTTTCATGCCTTTATATTGATGTGCCGCACATTGACCCTACGCAGATGTACAAGCAAGCACTTGTGACATCCTCACTTGCAGGTGAGGTGTTCCATTCATTGTCATTGTTATTGTCACAACAATGTCATTTTATTTTTGGGGGTGCAGGAGGTGATGGGGGTGCTGATTGGGTCGGCAGTGGTGCCCATTGCCCTTTGCCTGATGTGGAAGAAGACCAACAAGTGGGGAGCCATGGCTGGAGCTGTCTTTGGCCAATGGCTAGGCCTGGTCGCCTGGTTGGTCTTTGCCAAGGTGTGAAACTGCAGTAAAGACGCGTGTGACTGCAGTAAGGATGTATGTGACTGCAGTAAAGACGCATGGCCGCTCTTGTCACGGGGACTGCAGAGCCCACGTGTGCAACCGAGACTTAAAGTGCCTGCTTTTTGGAAAGTGCGCTTGCCACATAGACTTTAGGGTTTGCACATGCACTTGCTAGGACTTGCAGACACATTGGCCAGGTTTTGCACTTACACTGGCTAGGGTTTGCATATACACTAGCTAGGTTGCAGCAGAATTGGGGGACCTATGTTAATTAGCTGTCTGGTTTTGTTGCTTGATCAAGGTTGTGCAGGTACGTTGCCAAAGGACTTGGGAGCTGCAAAAAACCTCCTACGGTATTCTTGGTTGTCTTCATATCAAGCAGCAGGCAAAAACGGTGGCTTGCAACAGATGCCAATCATGCCCATGCAAAGGGGCACTGGCAATTCTGTGCCTGATTGGTGTCTGTTGCAACCAACTCTTGTTGCCTGCTGCTTCATACCAAAACAATCAAGAAGACAACAAAGAAGTTGCTTGTGCAAGCAACTGAGGGGCAACGCTCAGCTACGCTGTGTTGATTGGCTCCCTCAACTGTCTGCTGAATACAATGCGGCGCTTCTTTAGTGAAGGCCAAAACCAAACAATTGAGTTTGACAGAATACATACAGCCTTGCATATTCCAGGCATTGCTGCTGGCACGGCCTGAACAGTGCACTGTCTGCAGGTCAAATATGGAGCCATTACATACGACACCACATTTGAGAACTACACCATGCTGACTGGCAATTTGGTGTCGCTGTTCTTGGGAGGAATCATCTGCGCTGTGGTGTCATTCATCTTCCCTGAAGACTACGACTTCCTCAGCATGAGACAGATTAAGGTGCTGGACGTGGCTGAAGATGGCGACTTGGGTTTTGCAAAGGTCAGTCATGACTTGCATAGCTTGTTGTTGTCATTATTGTCAATATTGTATCATATTATACCTGTATTGTATGTTGTTACAAGCATTGTAGTTGCTCATTGGAAGAACTCGTGCCTTATTTTGGTGGCCAGTCAGCTGCAATCACATCTGGTTCACATCAACTGCGAGAAGTGCTTTTGGGAATGACCGTTGCACTGTCTGCCTGATCACATGGGGCAGTGATTACATACCCAGGATGGGCTTCATGAGATTTGGCCAACCCATGCAAAGGGCCAGCTTACGGTTTTTGAAGGGTAAGTGTGAGCAGACCCTGAGGCTAATTTGCAAATTTTGTTTGGTTGCAGCAAGGGGAGGACAGCATGGAAGCCATGAGGGCGGCACTTAGGTTTGTGCTAATTTGGGGAGGGTTCCTGGCCGTCATCCTGATTCCCATCTGGCCTTTGCTTGCTCTGGCTGCTGGCACCTGGAGTGAAGGTATGGGTTCTCTCATCCCTGGCATCTTGCTTAAGCCCTATCGTAAACAGGTTCAGGCATCTGGAGTTTGCCATGTGTTCACTACGGCAGACAATCTGTCACTTGAATGGTCACGGCTTCCTCACCTTTGGGTAGCTGCTGCAGCATCAGAGCTCTGTCATAAACATTTCACTTTGCAGTTTGTTGCAATCTGCATGATGCCTTCTGGCTCAGTGCTGTTGTACAGCAGTGCCAATGCGCATTGGGTGTGTGGTATGCGTAAGGTATGAGGTGAGATGTGACCCTCCAGAACCACCGGGAGCGACTGGTAAATGTTGTTACACAGGTATCATTATGTATGTAGTCTTGCGGGGAGGGATGATGTATGCAACGCAGTACCTTGATGTGGAGCATGGCTTTCTTGTGACACTGCTTGGAGCAATGCCAGATGCAGCAGATATCAACCACATGTGCTTTCTGATTGCAGGTTACTTCACATTCTGGGTTGTGCTCTCCCTGATCTGGGGTTTGATTGCTACGGTCATCGCCACTCTTCTTCCCATCTGGGAATCACGCGACGCCCTCACTGCCATGTTCAAGCACCTGATGGGTAAGGGCGGACCCCTGCCCTCCAAGCTGCACCCCCCTCTAGACATGCAGAACGATGAGAAGCCGGTCCAGATTCCCCAGCAAGCTGTGGGTGATGACACTGCACACCGGCAGCAGCAGATTGGCAACACTTACAAGGTCTAAGCTTTTGGTCACATCATCCAGGGTATGGGATGTTTATTGTGTAGGATATTGGTACAACATCTGAGGTTTCTGTAGATTGGCTCTGAACCGAGCCACTTGTGTAGCATACAAATGTCAGTATGTTGCTGGCGTATTCAGGGTTGAGGCACATGGTAATGCTTGCACAACATTGCCAGGTCATGATGAACAGACACACCTTTGACTGCTACAATCTGCTGCTTTTAGGCGCTTTGTCCTACAGATGGGCAGTGGTCCATCTGCAAATAAAAAGTGTTGCAGACACAACTCTTAAGTTAGATTCTTTTTGTCCAGCAGCGATTTGGGATACTCATGTCTTGAGGTAGTATGAGTTTTTTTGGTATTGAGCTCTCAAACAGCGTGTGAAAGCGCACAGCATTAGTATCAGATATGCTCACAGTGCCTCTGCACCTACCACCACTGCTGCATGATGTTTAGTAATGCTGTACACATGCACTTGTATCAGCGCTATAGCAAAGTTTTTGAGCTGCCTGGCAGATTCAACCCATTGGTGGTGGTGAAATGTCCAGGTATGGTGTATATGACTAGGCTGCCAAATTGTACAGCAGGCTTTAAGGAGGACACTGTTTTCCAGCAGCATGAGTTTTTTGTAATGACTGCAACACCATCAAGTAGCTTCCTGCGCATCTGCATGCAGACAATGTGCAGGTATTGCTATTTGTGCAACAAGCTTACACTCCACTGACTGAAGTAGCAACTAAAGCTAGGGTGAGCAAGTGAGGGAGGGGTGACTCACACGATACAAGCTTGGCCATTGCACAGTCGGCAGTGGGCTGAGTTGCTGGTCGGCCTGTGTTATTCAAGGATGGTGTCGCCTCGTGTCACTTCTCATGACAGCGTGTACCACGACAGCGTGTACTACGACAGCCTTGACTACGATGCGGAACTGGGCGGCAAACCTCCAGACAGTTTCAAGACACCTGCCATGCGTGTTCAAACGCTTGTGAAGCGCTGGAGCGAGCATATCGCATGGAACGTAGGCGATGCATATCATCTTTGGCAAAGTTTCAAGCTGAGAATGAGTGGGGTCACCCTGCAGCAGATGCATGTCCGATCGCAGCGAGATCGAGTCAGCCTATGCTCTCGACCTGAGGAACAGGGAGCGACGTGAGTGTTTGCCAAGTTTTCAGGCTGTGCCAAAACACACAGATATGTGAAAGCACGGTACAGCTGATCCCACTCCAAACTACCTTGTGCTGCAGATGGAGTGGTAGCAGCAAGGGCCCAACATCAGCCATTCAAGCAAGCTTTGGGTCGCAGGCAAGGAGCTGCAGCAACTTCACTCAGAATCCTTGCGGTAGACGCAGCTCTTTGGCGGGTGCTGGCAGACGAATTTTGCAGACTACTGCAGGTGGCAGTTCAGAAGCATATGGTATGTAAACACCTGTCCTGCCTCTGTGCGCAGTAGCTTTGATTGTCTGCACTCTTCTATTAGTGTTCTAAGCTTCGTCTAGTGTTGTCATTGTGCAAGGTGGCTGTCAACAGGCGTGTATCTGGGGCGATGCTGCCTGGGAAGACTGCCTGATGCCTATAGGGCATGAGAGACTGTAGAGAATTGGTGCCCTGCATGTGGGCACTCCCACATTGTGATGCTGCATGTGAAACAGCCACAGTGCATGAAGCAGCACTGAACATGTGGGCATTTGGTCATTCGCAAGTGTTCCAACATTTTTTGCAGGTCTGATCTGAGTCAAGTGCCGGCTGATCTCAGAAAGCACAGCAGTGCCATGGCAACGCGCAATGGTGCCGCAGGCAGCCAGGCTCCTTTGGTCAGTGACACTTTGCAGAGAATGGGCTTGCCTGCTGTCTCAACTGCAGGGGCAGCTACGCACGCCTCTAGGGCACTCAACTTCACCTCTTCAAGAGGGTAAGTGCTGTCACTCATCCTTCTCTGTCAGATGGTGCAGTGTGTCTAAGCTCATATCCTGGCTGGCCAGATTTGCGTTTGCACAGGCATACTGTTGCAGTGACGAGTTGACACATGGGTTTCGTCCATTTTACATGTTACATAGTGTTTATACCCTTGTCAGGTGATGGTACCACTCGTGAGCCACAGTCTGTTTTGCTTTGTCCATTGGCTGAATTTCTTTCGATGGGTGTTGCAGAACAGATGGTGTGAGCCAGAGCATCAGGGCGCACACTAAATGACAGAAGTGCTGCACTCCATCCTCCTCCTTTCACCAGCAGTCCCCCAGCTACACCACACCCACCACAAGTGTCCAGTTACATGAGCTTGCTGATGGACCAGTCTTCGGCTGCCAGCCAGCCTGTCACACAACCTTCCTCCATGCAACTGCCTCATCTGTGGAGTATGCCTCTCAGTAATGTAGCAGCATCCAGTGGTTGGATTCTGTCAATACGTGAGCAAGTTCCCCCTAAATCCTCAGGTCCCTCTTCCTAGTCCTCAGGTCCCTCTTCCTTCATCCACACAATACGGTATGGTATCGCAGTATGGCAGTCAGACTCAGGCTGCGATGGCCCCCTTCCATGGGCAATTGAGCTCCCAGCCATTAATGCCTGGACTTTTGTCATTTGCCCCTCAGAACGAGCAGCAGCAGCAGCAGCAGCAAGCTCAGGCCTTGAACTATTTGCTGCAGACGTCCCCACATCAGCTGCAGCAGCTAGCAGCACAGCAGCTGCAGCCTCATCACCCTGTGGGATTGCGAGCTGGATCTGTGGCACATCAACTTTCAAGTGAGCCTCATCTCCTTTGGCTGGCTAGCGCTCTGTAATGACTGCAAAATCTCTTGGCATGGTGTGCATAGACTACCACCAAAATAGTTTTGGGATCAGGCAAGGATCCACATATGTTGTGGGACAAGGAGCAACTTTGTCTTGTTCTGGCTTACGTTGCTTGGCGCAATCTCAGGTTGTTGATGTTATGTAAGTCTTGCAAGTGAGCAGCTGGAAATATCTGATGTAAATGGAATGTATACGTGAAGGAGTGAGTGCATGACGGACTGACTACATGAATGCCTGTATGAGTGAATGAATGGATGAATGAATCAATGTGTAATTGACTGCAAGACTGAATGAGTGAGTGAGTGAGTGAGTGAGTGAGTGAGTGAGTGAGTGAATGAGTGAGTGAATGAATGAATGAATGAATGAATGAATGAATGAATGAATGAATGAATGAATGAATGAATGAATGAATGAATGAATGAATGAATGAATGAATGCATGAATGAATGAATGAATGCATGAACGAACTGTCTGTGCAGGTGTTGTTACTAACCATTTCACCAACTTCAGCAGCAGCAGCCATGGCAGCTGCAGCAGCAGAAGTGGCAGTAGCTACCGCCGTTGACCCTGCAGCAGCAGTGGCAGCAGCTTCCGCCATTGACCCAGCAGCAGCAGCTACAGCATGCACAACAGCAACAACTGCAAGCCTTGGCGGGTCCTGCAGTGGGCAATGGTGTACCTGCAGGTCAGTCTATTCTTGTATGTACTGAGTCAGCATGTGCATGGTGCTGTTGCACTGCAAAGGCTTCAGTGGGCTGGGTATGGCATTTTTTGCCCAACACTGTGATGTCCTGACAACATCGCTTGCAGCGGTTTTGTGGCAACTTCCTTGTAGTTCTTGCCTGTTTGTGGCAGCTGGCGCGTTGGGCTGTCTTTCTGGAACTGTCTGTGTAATGTGGCAGAGATACATAATGTGTGCATGCTATACAGGAGCGCTGTTGAAGCAGGATGTGCACACAATGCTTCTGAACCCACACACTCACATTTCCAGTTTATGCCGTACGATGCAGTCACAAAAGTGGCGCCACATGCTGCAGTTATGCCACCGCCTCAGCCAATGCTCAGGTCAATAGGCACGCCTGCAGCCAGACAAGCAGTCCCTCAGGTGACAGCTCAGCTTGAGGTTTAAGCCATCAAAATCCGCGTCTCGCTGTGTGCTTGTTCTGGAGCATGAGCTCCTGAATCCTGTCAAGGCATTGCGGTGGCAGGCATGCTCTCAAGCATTGCAAATCTTAGGCTGATGGCTCAATTGTCTGTCTAGATATTCAGGTTGTTCATAGATTTGGGCTGTCAGTGCATTGAATGCAGCAAAACTGTCAACAAAAGCATCAGTATATTGTGCAGCTGCGATGCAGCCTCAAGGTCATGTGTCTTTGCTTGTTTGAGCTCCTTTACTCATGTCTGTATTCTTGCACATATGCAGAACACAGACTTCGAGTTGCGGCGCTTAGTCATTGATGAGTTTGGGAAGGTCTCCGCGGCAGCTAACAGTGTTGATTCAAGCGCTGGCAACTGGAAGGAGCATGGCACCATATTTTCCTATATAAAGAACCTGGTGGACAGGAGGTTGATAAGCAAACGGCTTTTGGGCCTTCCATTGGTATCATCAGGAGCCGTGCTAAGGTGACTGCTGTCTCATGCTTGCACCCTTTGCTTTTCCTACGTGGTAATGTGTAATATGTAGTGTATATATGGTATAATACACATACAGTACAGTACAGTACAGTACAGTATATTACAATGTATTATGATGTATTGTGTAGCTTGCAATACCCTGCACTCATGATAAATGTGCCCTGCACACCTGGTCCTGCTATGCTGCTGTCAGATGATATGTCTTGCACGGCTAAGTAGACACCAAACCTCAGAACCAATCACTTCATTCATCTTCTTCTGATGTAAGTCAGGTTTACTATGCAGATTTCCAAACTGCACAGCTCAATGTACACAGGGGGATGATGCTGGTGTATACTTCCGGCTGCAGCGTGCTCGTGGAACGATTTGTTACAACCTAGGCAGAGCGATGTGCTGGTTCAGATGGTGCAATGGTACTGTGATGAAGATCCACATTCACGGCTGCTGGCTGACGTGGAGCTATGGGGGACAGTTTAACAACATTGCCAAGCCTTTTGGCAATACTAAGCAATAATCCTGGCTGCAAGCTGTGGTACACAATCTATGTCATAATTGGTCTGAGGTCATATGAATTGCAATTTCATGAAGTTCATTTTGTATCTTGTCAAGCTATCCCAACAGCTGAGACCATGCACATTTGCTTTCTGCCCTAACATGCAACCTGTGTGGTGACCTAGCTTGATTTTGCTGAATGTATATCTTTCCAGATCCAGAAAAGATAATTTCGTCGCAAATCAGTTCTGGACAGCAAACCACATGTCATCAGTCTGCATGTCTCGGGGCATGAATTTGTTGAGATATGAGATGTGTCTTTGTTACAGGCCGGCAGGATTCACTTCCACTGGGATTGCTCCAGCTGTTGGGCCCAGTGTTCGCACCCAAATCATACAGGAAGGGTGGACGCCGTCCACCCTTCCTGTATGATTTGGGTGCGAACACTGGGCCCAACACCCTGGCAGCTCCGTCAAAAAAATTGATATGTACTGCTGGTGACATCACTTGTCACAGTTGACGTCACTAGCAGCAGTGGGATATCTGCATTTTTTTGACAGAGCTGCCAGGGTGTTTGGAGACATGCTGGCCCAAGTATACCCTGTTCCCTGCCCTCAACCTTGAGGAAGAACGGCTGCATGTTTTCATCTCAGCTGCAAAGCTGACACTGCTTACAGCTATGTGGGACATATCACATGTCCCACATAGCTGTAAGCAGTATCAGCTTTGCAGCAGAGACATCATGTCAGAGACATCTCATAACGATGAACGATCGAGAAAATCCAAAGGTGAGCGATATGTCTCTGACATGATGTCTCTGACATGATATGAAAACCCTAAAGGTGAGTGATATGTCTCTGACATGATGTCTCTGCTGCATGGCACAGCAGCTGCAAGCCGTAAAATGGCTGTTGCAGACTTGCTGGTGTACAGCGAACCCATGCATGACATCTTACAGCCTGCATGCAAAGCTATTGCTAAGTGGAAGGCAGCACAACAGCAGCCATCTATGGTCATCGACCTCATGGAGCGCAAGCGAGAAATCAAGCAGGCTGTTACTGACTGTGACATGGAGAGGCTGCACTGCCCTTGTGAAGTCCAAAACTCAGACGTCGTCTCCTCTTGCATTGTCTGTTGAGACACTTGTGTGGTTGAACATAGCATGCCTGATGCATTGACAGTGTCACCTATTGATTGGCTTGCGTCATGGTGTGCACTCTGCCGCTTCCAATGCTGTTTTGCACTGATCTGTAGATTGCACTGCAAACTGGATGCTGCATGTGATCCTGACAACATGGGTGCAGTTCATATCAAAATCTTGTTATCACTGATCGACTGAACCCTTGGGCAGGAACGTCATGGGGCAGCCCTTGAAACACCAACTGGACCACCTGCATCGAGGTTTTCAGCTTCTGTTTGATGGGGAGCCAGTATTGTGGGGGGTGTGGGAGTCTGGGGGGCACATCGCAATTGCAGATGCTTTCAATGGGCAAATCTACTACAGCTGCTCCCAGATAGTGCTGAGGGACAGTGACCTGCATGACAGAGGAACAGCAGAGGAGCTGAAACAGCAGATTCAGCATCTGTCACGCTGGCTAGACTCAGCATCTGCAGATCAGCTTTCTAGACTGGCCCACTGGGCTGCAGCTTGTCCAAGTGAGCTTATCTTGGTGCTGCGTAGCAAGTCAAAGCTGTGCTCGGCACATTGCCGCCTAGTGGGTATTGCATCTTACGTCAGCTCAGCATTGTATTGCATGCTCACCTAATTAGCGGGCCAGTGCAGGCAAAGGCAATGCTTACCAGACTCAGAGCTGATCAATCATTGCCTGCATGATGAATTATGCTCATCCGTCCTTGTGGCGTTCTTAGCATGCTCTAATTAGTTGTAACTGTGAGCATGCAGTTACGCATGTGCCTCCTGCTGAGGGGATGACCATGAGCATCACTGTAGAGTCGCGAGCCAACTCTGCTAATGATCATTGGCCTGACGCCTCAGCCTGCTCAAGCATCTTCCGCATCCCCAAATACTCTTGATACGAGACCTTTAGGGCAAAAGTGGAAGATGGGCTGCCAAAGAGTGCCAAGTACAGCATGCGTTAGGGTAACGGTGTGTCAACAGTTGTGTATGCTTGTGCGTCACCTAAATGGACTTGTATATTTAAAGTCATTGAATGTATCAGAGCCTTGTAGAACCTTGTTGCTTGTATTGTACAAAGATTATTGCGTTTTTCTTGCCTTGTACATCAACAACTCGACATGTCAGCACAACTGAAAGCTTGCAGTTTTGTCCTGTCTCAAAGCATGCAGCCTTCATTCGGAAACCCAATGCCAGATATGTACACTTGTCGTTAAAATGGGGTTTACCATGCCTGAGTATGCACGAGCAGGGTACACTTGGACGAGATCATTCATCGATCATGACCGCATACATGGCGATATACGTCATTTTAGTGACTTTCACCAGATAGGACAATTGCATGCATCTGTACACGGTGCTACTGATGCTCATCGACTATAAGAGAGAAAGCACGTGGATGTTCATGTGGGAATGATAGTTTCATGCTGTCATCAGTCGATGTAGATGACATACAGCACCGACAGCTTTGCATGACCGCAGCACGACATTCTCTGATCCTACTCGCTTCACACCAAGGACCAGGGTTCACGGAGAATCTATTCGAATTCGCCAATTAGCCGTGGATAATTGATTATCCAATAGTTACGCCATGACCCTCAGTGCTTGGCGCATTGGCATGGCAGACCCCCTCCGGGGGTCAAGGGGGATCCAAGAGGGGGGGGGGCACTACTTTCAATTCATTTCGTCTGCTCTACCTGACCTGATGCGTAGCCATTACATCGAAAACTTGTCAGATTTGACTTTTTGATCCAAGCACATCAATAGAAGCGTCTCGACGAGAGCTAACTCT
>JAABUH010002975.1_pt1 | contig 15336 bp, 18 predicted proteins | sample 5559121 | NCBI WGS metagenome assembly JAABUH01 (sample SAMN10711871, study PRJNA513364) | rock metagenome | isolation source: Antarctica rocks | place: Antarctica: Victoria Land, Battleship Promontory nord | collected 2015-12-28
CTTCAACAGTGCTGTTCAGCGCTCACGCAGGCCCTGCGCGAGCAAGCTGCACAGCCTTCAGCCTGAAGAGCACTGTGCGCTCAGCTGTCTTAAAAACGCGCACCTCCCATCTCGGGCAATGACAGCAGTGTCATAGGCGCGCGCTGCGTCCTCCTCTGTGTCAAATGTGCCGAGCCCCTTTTTTTGGCCGTTAAGTCTTATCTGAGCCTTCCACCTTCCGCTCTTGACGTGTGAGACGCCGCGGAAGGCTGACTTGCCCGTCGAGAACGGCGCGCTATAAGTCGCCACCAGCTGCTCCAGGCTGAGTCCGTCCAGCTCTGTCCGCTCAGCGTGCGAGAGTTCCACCGGCAGGGGCGTGGTAGAGCCAGACTTGTAGAGGTACCTGCGAAAGCGTGGATTGTATGTTGCAAGATGTGGTCAAGGCAACGGAGGCTGGCAGGCAGTCAGAGCGCGCAGGACACGCCTTGAAAGAGCTTTTGCAGCTTCCAGCTCGCTTGTGTGGCTGCAGCCTAGCCCCACAGTGTCTTGGCCACTTCGAAACCGGGCACCCCATGTGCGCCCTTGCGTCACAGTCCACACGTTTGATCCGTGTGTCAGCGAGCTTTGCCGCGGCATCGTGGCTGGTTTGCAGGTAGCAAAGAAGTGCGCAAGGCACGGACTATGTGCTCTTAGTCTTCATTAGTCTTCAAAGTGTATCTGCCAACATCAGGCTGTACACGCCCCTGAAGAACATCAGGACCTTCAGAAAGCACTACGACATTCACAGTGAAAGAGATTCACTTGATGCCCGACAGCATAGTGTCACTGCCTGCGAGCATGGCTGTGAAAGTCCCTAGTAGGGTGCTCAAGGCACTCTGCATTCTAATTATTCATGGCGCACGGTTGTTGAGCACACTGATGATGACGTTACAGCCTCCATCAGCCAAGGAGGGCTGCTCAGGCGTCCAGCATCCACATGCTGGCCGGCAAGCAATACAGATTACAGCATGAATACTTGAGGAACGCTAGCTACTGCGGGCACCACTGCAGTCCCGTACCTGGCCGCCCCTGGTATCATCAAAGCATGACGCAGCTTGGCGGATTAAATGCGCAGGAGACAATGCCTAGTGTCCTAATTCACAGGAGGTGGTACATATGCAAATTGACAACAAGGCTATCATGTCACTCATTTGACAAGGCGCATGAGCTGTCACTGCTTCGCCAGCATGGCAAAAGCAATCACCGCAAGCAGACGCTCCATGCATGCATCTCCACATAGAAAGAAAGCAGACGCGCGCCACTCCCAGCTTTGTCTTTTCAAGCCTCAGAGCAGTTTAGATTCGCACATGCACATGCACATAAAGGCCCTGCTGTGATATAGGAGCAGCTGTTCCTCTGCACTGCCCAATTCTTCTTCCCTGCTTGCGTTCCATACAGCAGCTACGCCTATCCGCACTTAATTGCTTGTCCAGCAGGTGGCCTGCATGGCGGCTTGCTGCAGAGCGCTCCGGCGCGCTCGGCGCGCAGTAAGCGTGGCATATGTTTGCATGCCTGCCCTGACAGATGCTCTGGCCCAGTGTGCGCGGCGAAGAGGTTCAGCGCCTGGGTGATGCGCGCCGACGCCGCGGTTGACTCATGGCCGGGGCCCCGCTTCTCACCTTCTGCACGCGCGCAGCACGCACAGATCAGGCTCATCAGGCGCACCGAAGTGCAGGAGCCCCGCATGCGACAGACCGAGGGTGGCGGATATTGCGCGCGGAGTTGCCCAAATGTAATGTTGTATGGCTCACCAGCCATGCCTGTCCCCACATGCTGAGCATCCAACCAATGCCAGTGGAGTCTGCATGCATCAACAGCTTGCACCCATAGGATGCGTTGACAAGAGGGCAGTCGGGCCAGGAGCATGTGACCTACGCCGCGTCCAGCATCAGTCGTGGGATCATCAGCGGCCTCACTTTGCCAGATGCAGGACTACAGCTCCTGACCCTGTCATGGACACCGCCTTCCAAACATGCGTGGTGTAGCTCGGTTCTTTTTGGCAAGCAAGCTACCGTGCGCCCTCCTGAAGCATGTTGCTGGGCCCGCAGGACGCGCCTTTGCCCGCGGCTGCGCTTGCCATGGTGCGCAGGAGCGTCGCGCCCCGCGCCGCCGCGCCACACGGTCGCGCCCCCGCCGGCGCGCGCAACCCCGCGCGCAGGCCCTCCGGCCAGGCTGCCCAGCGGGCCGGCCTGCGTGACGTGCAGTCGTGGGTCTGGGCAGCGGCCGGTGGGCGTAGCGGCCGCTGCCGCGCCGGGCGTGAAGGGCGGCAGTCGCCTGGGGGCAAACAGGCCGATGCCGTCGGAGTCGGCGCTGGGGGCGGCGTAGGATGTGACCGTCGCCGGCTGTGCATCGGGGTCGAGCCAGTAGCCCGGCAGCTGCGGGCGCGCGAGCGCCGCAAACGGGCCCAGCGTGCGCGCCAGCGCGACGGCAGCCGGCGAGCCGGGCGGGCCGCCGACCACCTCGTCCGGCAGCGCCGGGCACAGCGACAGCGGTGTCGCCACGCCCCAGACCACCGCATCGGCGACGCGCATCGCTGCCGCGCGCGCCAGCACGTCCGCCTGGTCAGGCGTGCGCGCCGCGCGGTGCCCCGGCACGCAGCCGGCCGCGAGTGCGCGCCGCGCGAAGCTCGCCAGGAGCGCGCCGCCCGCGGCCTCCCCGCGCGCAGCGGCGGCCTGCATCAGCTCATCGCCGCGGCCCCAGGCCAGGAAGAAGCACACGCGCAGCTTGGCCATGAGCGCCGCAGCGCCCGGCGAAGCGGCCAGCAGCCAGTCCGCCGCGGGCGATGCGGCCCACGCCGCACCGCTGTTCACCTTGGCGACAAAGTCGCGCACGAGGTACTCGCGCGCCCGCTGCGGCTGTCCTGCCAGCTCAGGATGCGCCTGCTGCGTTCCCAGGCACAGGCTGGCCAGAGCGCTCACGGGCGCAGTGCTCGCCCGCCCGCGCTCGTCCATGACCTCGGCGAGCAGCGCCGCCACCAGGGGCGCCTGGCTGGGGGCAGGGTGCTGGCCTGGGTCGCCCAGCGGGCCGGGGTCGCCCAGCGCACCGGGGTCGCCCAGCGGGCCGGGGCATCCGGTGTATCCGCCAGCAGGCGCCTGCAGCGCCCCGGGCCCCAGCGACAGCCGCGCCAGCACGGCGTAGGGCCCGAGCGCGCGCACGAGCGCCGCGTGCGCGGGCGTGCCGGGCGCGCAGCCCAGGACGCTGGGCGCCAGCTCCGGCACAAGCGCCAGCGGCGTGGCGGCATCGCACTGCACGGCATAGGCAGCCGCGTTGGCGGCCGCGTCGGCCAGGCCGAGGGCATGGCCCCAGATGCGCGCCTCGGGCACGCCGGGCGCGAGGCCTGCCGCCACCATGCGGCACGCGAAGCCGCGCACGAGTTCCGCGGCTTCGCTGCACGCGCGCCCGCGCGCACGCTCCGACGCGACCGCCGCCGGCCCGAAGCGCGCCCACGCCGCCGCAAACCAGTAGCGCACGGCGGCGACCACGGCGGCGGCGCCGGGCGTGCGCGAGAGGGCGGTGGCCACCAGCGTTAACGGACCATTGCGCAACAGCATGTGTCCTGGGGTGCGCCACCAGGCAAAGGTTTCTGCACATGATGATGGCGTTCAAATGCAGGCATCAAAGCACTTGCTGGCAACACGCTGTCACATGCATATCCCACACTCTCAGGACATCGGGCTGCAGGCATGCAGCTGCGTGCTCTGGTTCAGGGTGAAGTGCTCAAGAGGCGCAGCAGAGCAGGCTTGGTTAGCACCGGCCTGGTACCAGCTGCTCAACATAAGGTTGCATGCAGGGCACAGCACGCCCCGCGCAGTTCTCGACCGCATCCACCAACCAGCACGGCATGCACAGCATCCATGCATGCCGAGAACCTACAGCAGGGAGAAGAGGAAGGGCTGACGGACAAGGGCAGACGCACCTTGGCACTTGACGCGCATCCAGGCCAGCTGCTCAGCGGAGAAGCAGGCGCTGGCCGGCGCGGGCGGCGCCGCGCTGGCTGTCTGCCCGACCAGGAACTCCGACAGCAGCACCGCCACGTCGTCCTGCGGTGGCGCGGGCCGCAGGCCGCCGCGCGCGGGGCTCGTCCCGTTTGCGCCCATGCGCGCGCCCGGCTCCTCACGCGGCCGCTTTGCCGACCGCTCAGGACCCTTGCAGGCGGCCGGGCGCGCCGGCCGCGCCCGAGCAGCGCACTCCGCAAGCCAGGCAATGGCGGCCGCGCGCGTCGAGGCCTGCGGCGCGCCTGCCGCCGGCGGGTCCATGCCGCGGCGGCATACGTCGGCGACAAGCTCGTCTGTGGACATCACCTGCAGCTCTGCGGCCAGCTCTGCGGCCAGCTGCGCGGTGTGCGCGGCGTCGCATGCCTGCAGCGCGGCCGCCTGCCGCGCGCGCTGCATTTCCTCCGGCATGAGCAGCTGGGCTGCGGGCGGCGCTGCGGGCTGTAGCGCGCCGCGCGGGGCGGGCAGGGCGTCCAGCTCAGCGGCAGGGCTGGGCATTTGCGCGGCGGAGTCAGCTGCGGCCTGGGAAGCTGCCGCAGGCGCCGCGGACGGGCACGCTGCGCCGAGGCGCGCGGCCCTCGCGCTGCCCGCCCCTGGCGCCGCCGTGGCGGAGGCCGCCTGCGCGGCGTGGTAGGTGTAGTGTGCACCCTATGTATCATATGCTGTGCAGCGCCACGCCATGCCAGTCATGCATGGGCACCTGTCACCAACAGGCAGTGCTCACGTTTGGCTACCTTTGTCAACTGACTCCTGCGGAGGCCGTTTCAGCAAAGGAAGTGAGAGTGCATCCGTGGGCTGAGCTCTATTGCAGGCGCTTCGAAGCATTGACACTAGATTGAGCAAGCCTGGGTCATGTACCTGGCTTCGAGTAGGCTCTGACACCTGCATGGCCGCCGCCACCTGGCAGCCGCTCGGCGCGTCGCGCCGCTGGGCACGCTGCTCGAGCGGATCCCAGTCCGCTGGCGGCGCAGGCTCCCTGACAAAAGTCTTACAGCAGTCACACATCGCTGATGTTGAAAATAGACCGCCATTAAAGTGCAGCATTGAAGGTTGCTGTGCATGCAAGAAAGGCTCTGCCTGCCACCTACTTGACACAGCACTGCATGTGCAGGCATGCAGGTAGTCTGGGCGGCCCACACATGCATGCAATCATGTATCCCAATATGTGCGTTGCAGAATAAGCTATATACTACTGCACCACCCTGCACTGACTACGCCTGCATGCGTGTGCAGCGTAATGCGCACCCAGACATGCGTGAGGGTGGTGCTGCAGGCAGGTCCGCCCGCCGCATCAGCACATGCGCTGCAGCACATGGAGGCCGCTCTGTAGCACGCGGAGCTTCCGTGCCACGCACTGCGGGGGCCCTCTGCTCATCAATCCCGTGAGGATTCCTCCCTGTGTAACTACTATCTTGTGCACCCATGGCTCAGGCACCATGACCGCAATAATGCAACCACTGCCCCACGTGACCATCAGCAAGCAGCACACTGCTAGTGAGACAACCCGCCGAGCATGCAGCCCCAGCCCGCCATGCCAGCCAAGAAGCTGCACGCGCGCACCATGCAAAAGCAGGCCAAAAAGCAGTATGCTGTGTAGTCTGATTACCGGGCAAAAGTGGGCTCCTATGTGCATAAGCATGCTACACAATGCAGAGCCTGCACAAGTGCTTGTGCTGGGTTGGTAGCTATATATTTCCAATAAATTTGCTGGTGATGCATGTGCTTGTGCATGCAGCACGCCAGCAACACTCCCCACACTGTGCCGGGGTTGAGCCTTGTTGACACATCAACTGATGGTGCAGCCTCATGCGGTTATCAACTGAGGCTGCAGGTTGCGTCACCGGCAAGCACACCGGCAAGCTCCACCATGGTACTGGTGTTGTGCTCGACCCGCGCGCCAGCTCCCAGCGCAGGGCCTGCGTACCCATCCGCAACTGCGTCAGCACATCTTCAGCGCCTTGCCTATGTGCCATCATCCATGTGCAAGCGCCCATGCAGATCTGTCGCCTATGGCATTCACTGCGGCTGGGCCAGAATGCATTAGCGCCTCTCCGCTGGCGAGTGTGGGCTCCGCTGCGCCTGAGCCAGCCAGACAGAGCGCTCACGCTCACCACATGTGCATGCATGGTGCGCCGTTCTTTGCTTGCGGAGGGACCATGCGCCTGCCAGACAGGGCAGCGCGCTGCAAGACTTGCCATGTCTGAGGGGGTGGAACCACTGCAGTGCTAACAGTGTGCAGCATTCTGTCATACATGCAGGCACACACAAGACGCGCATGAGGCAGTGCATAAGCACTTGAGACGGATGCTGCTGTGCTGCCATCCTCGTGCTCGTCCTCACTCATGCTGTCAGGCTCATGCGAGCCCATACTGTGCTCAGCCTGCAGGAAATTCGTCTGTCCGGTCCTGTTGCACAGACAGCATGTCAAACTGGCTGCAGTGAAGCCCAGCTCTCGTGGCACCAGCAGTGCTGTATATGCGCAGGCCCTATGCAAGCATGCTGCACGGCTTTCAAGTGACAAGTTAAGTGCGCTGTAGCTCTTTCACGTTGAGCACCTCCCATCGCGCTCGATGACAGCGGCATCATACGCGCGCGCAGCGTCCTCTTCTGTGTCAAACGTGCCGAGGTGCTTCTGTCTGCCATAGATTTTAAGTTGAGCACTCCACTTGCCGCCCTTGGCTTGTGAGACGCCGCGGAAGGCTGACTTGCCCTTCGAGAATGGCGCGCTCAAAGTCGCCAACAGCTGCTCGAGGCTGATTCCATCCAGCTCTGCCCGCTCAGCGTGCGAGAGCTCCTCTGGCAGGGGCTTGGTAGAGCCAGACTTGTAGTAGAACCTGCGCAGGCACGTTTTGGAAAGTATACAAGATGGAGCATTGGACTAAGGCTGTCAGCAGGACACGGTCACTGGGCGCACTTGGAGACTGCCTTTGCAGCGTCAATCTCGCTCGCGTAGGTGCCTAGTGCTAGACTTCGACCGTTCCACACCTGCGCTGCCCACTTCCCTTGCGTTCGCGTTCGCACACAAGAACCATACCTGGATGAACGCCAGGGGGCTCTCCCCTGGAACAGGCTCTCCCCTGGAACAGATATATGCTGTTTTGGTGTAGTGGAACAGGCGCGTCTCAAGCACTGAAGTCGAGATTGTACACACAGCAACTCTCAGCGGTCTAGGGCTCGAAGCATAGGTTTCTGCAATGGCAGCCCCTGAGCTGTGACGCCTGAGACAGCTACAGGAGGGTGGACAACATCTGACCAGCATAGAAAATCAGTGCGCGCTGGTGACCAGTAGGACTCTTATTTCACAGTGTGTACAGCGCACACGCAAACAGATAACACCGCCTCCCACAGAGATCCAGGTCACAGCCAGGACAGACTTAGCAGCCATGACGCAACGTGGCCTCCCACACACACCTCCGACAGACACATGCAGCTGGAACTGACGGAACTGCAGCCAAAAGCACAGTCATCATCAGGAAGCCGGGGCCTGGCTCTGATTGCTCATACTGTCCAGCGCGGAGGGTTTATGGCTGGGCGCTGCAGAGCTCCACGCTGGCAGCAGCGCAGCCAGAGGTGCGTGTGCAGCCCACTCACCCCGCCTCCACTCTTTCCCAGCGCCGGGCATGCACGCTGACAAGCAGCCTCAGCACACTGGGAGCTCCGGCGCCGCCGCTCCGCCCTACAGCCACTGCGGCGCGCCGAGGTTCTCAAACACGCGGATCGTGCCGCTGTAGCCGGCCGCCAGGATCACCTGCGCATGCCAGCCATTCGTCAGCTGTGCTTCTCAGCGTGGCTGATAATAGGCTCTTCATCTCATACGCCTGGGTGCGCCAAAGGGCGCGCGCGCTCAGTGCCTTTCCTGCACTGCAGCATGCTGCGCTTGTCATAGTGAGCACTCCGGCGCAACCTCACGCTCAGCGCCGGCTAACACTGGCACGTTGCGTGGCTTTGGATGACCAGGCATAACAGCGCATGGCCATGAAGCTAACAGGCCATGCAACGATGCGCCGCACAGCACCAACCTTGACAAGCATGCCATCATCGAGGCGTGCATGACCTGAGACAGTCAGTGGGATGCAGATGCCTGAGTGTGGTGCATTGCATGCATCCGCACATGGAAAGCAAGAGGCTGCTGGGTGCGCCAGGGATGCAGCCCGGCATCTCACATATCCTGAAAGGGCCGCCCGTCCTGCCCCGCAATGAGCTGCAGCAAGTGCAGCCTGGGCAGATATGCTCGCATGGATGCCAGCTCGCTGGACACCCAGGAGCATGATAGGCATGCGCACGGCGCATGCCAACACACACGCAAGCCTGACAGGCGCAAGCGCCAGTTGTTGCAGACCCCCGGCGCTGTCCAGCCCGGGCTCCCACCTGCCCCAGCGCGCGCTGCGAGGCGATTGCTGCCTCGGCCGCCGCGCTTGCATCGGCGGCCTCCTCGCTGGTCATCTTGCCGCGCAGCGCCAGCCGATTGAGCGAATCTGCCACGTTCGCCGCCTGGGGCCGTGCCAAGCGCTTTTTTCTTGCATGAAGGAATGCCACCCTGCAGTCCTGCGATGTGGCTCGACAGAGGCAGGTCACACAGGCCAGACTCCGGCCGCTTCACATCTATGCGATGTGAAGCCAGGGCATTGACGCCTTCGTGACAAGCTCAGCAAGGACTAACACCCAGCATCCATATTTCCTGCCACCCTGCCATACAAGGACGGCGCAGGCTGGCGGGAGGCAGGGGGGCAGACCCGCGAGGGCGGCGGCGAGACGGGCCGCGCGGGCGCAGGCGAGGCGGCGCGGCGCGCAGCGTCCGGCGCGAAGATGGCGACGGTGACGATGTCGTTGTGCGCGTGAAAGCACTCGTACGAGCTGTTCTTCTCCTATGCGCGCACGGCGGCCGTGAGGGGCACTGGCTCGGCCAGGAACTAAAAATGCTCTCTGCAGCGCTGACATGTAGTCATTCCGGCGCCCTGTCACCGGGCCTGTCACTCCCTTCTAATCTGACTTTATAAGGTGCACGGCATACCACACCTACTCTCTAACGCTCAAACTCTGAGCACATTTTGCTGTGTCATTCAGTGCCTGGCGCTGAGCGTCATCCCAGCAACAGCAGAATACACACCATGAAGAATGCAACCCATTGACTCCAGGTGCTTCTTCGAGTTACCCAGCTATCATTCTGATAGTATCCCGTGTGTTCCACGCCGTACAGCAGGCGTGCCGCACCCGCTTGCTGGAGCCGGCCGCGGTGCCCGCAGCGGTGGGCGCATCGGTGGGCCAGACATACGCCCAGCCGTCGTCCGAGCCGCACACGAGCGCGTCGCCGCTCGCGCTAAAGGTGCCCCGAATCTGCGTGTTGCGGTTGTGGTGGCCCTTGTACTTCGTCCGCATGGTGTACCCTGCAAGCGCCGGTGGAGCTGCTCAGGTCTGCATTTGAGGCTACCTACAAGCAAGCACGGCAGTCAGCGTGGAGCACGGCGACAAGCCTTTTGGGCACAGCCAGCGCCCAGCAGTTGGCTGACCAGCACAAGGCGTGGCGCTGCTCTAGGCTTTTGAGGATGCAAACGTGCGCACTCACAGGTTTGCAGATGCGTACGCTCTCACACAGGTGTACACCAGCACATGTGGTTCATGAAACATCATGTGTGAAAGCAGCTAGGTGCGTCGCGACCTCCACGCAACGGTGGCCGTGATCACAACCCTGTTGCAGGCGCGCATGGGGAGACCAGACGCCGCCAAGCACTGGCGGATGTGCCCCTCTCACTGCCCACATAGCGGCAGCATCATGCAGCAAGCCGCTGGCAAGCCTCCAGGCTGGCATGCCAAAGAGGGGGCGAGCAGCGGGCGCGCGCTGCAGGCGCAGCGCCGCGCACCGTCGTACAGGCGGATGCGCGAGTCGTTGGACGTGATGAGCAGCTGCCCGGCGTCGCCCGGCAGGAACTGCAGGCCCGTGATCTTGCGCCCGCGCGCCGCGCCCTGCCCGCGCCGGTTCTTCACGTCTGCGCGCGCGCGGCGCGCTCGCGGCCGTCAGCGCGGCAGGCGCAGGGGCCCCGTAGGGAATCGTAGAACATGCTAATTTCGTATCCTCATGTCAGCGCCGTCCAGCATGACCTGCCGGCAGAACAGCGCGCCGTGCCGCCAGGAGGTGCTCTGAGCCAAGGGGCGGAAGCGCCGGCGGCGCGCGCACCGATCTGCGCCTGGTACTCCAGCCGGAAGTTGGCCTCGCAGGCGTAGAAGCGGCAGCGGCCCTTCATGGTGCCGACCACCGCGCGGCGGCCGTCCGGCGCGAACGCGGTCGCGGTCACCATCTCGTGCACGTCGGCGTAGTCCACCACGCGCTGCTCCGGGATGTTCCACACGCGCACCTGCGCGCGTCGAGTGATATAGTTCATGAGAAATCTAATTCTGGACATCATCCTTGGCGTAGGATTCCAGACGCGCACGCGCGTTAAATGAATAATTCTCTGAGAAAAGAAATATGATGGATGCTCTTCCTAGGGTAAGCTTGCACCATAGGGTAAGATTGCACCATAGGACCTGTTGCACAACCACAGCACAGCGCAGACCGCAGGTCAACAGGCCTGGAAGCGGATGCATGGATCATCTGCTTTCACGCCTGCCGACCTGCTGTCTGCGCTGCGCTGTGGTAGCGCAACAGGTCCTATGGTGCAATCTTACCCTAGGAAGCGTCGTCGCCATGGACGGATTCGCAGCGTGCGCGGCGCATGTGGCTGTGCCACGGCTGCGTGTCAGCGCGAGCGCAGGCTCGCCTGCGCATGTGTGCCGGATGCTGGCTGGCACTGTGGCTTTCCCGTGTGCAGGCTGTTGAGACGGATATGCAACTACAGTAGCAAGGTTGGGATTTGACATTAAAGCAGGAGTAGGCAGCAAGAGGATGCGCATAGCACAGTAGCAACCATCACCTTGCCGTCAATGGAGCCCGAGACAAAGAACTTGTCGTCCACCGGGTGGAAGTCCAGCGCGGTCACAAAGTCCGTATGCCTGCCCGCACGCGAGTGGGTATGCGTCAGCCCGCTGCGTGGATGCTGCGCACCCTGCACGCCATGTACCAGGAGCCTGTTGAGCTACGTGCTCTGATTGTATGCCACCAGCATCTGCACACCTTGCCGCACAGACTACGACAACCTTGATCTAAGTTACCCTGTCTCTCCGCATGCTGCATGCTTCGCTGCAACTTGCAGTTTGCCATGCTTGACATGACAGACTGCCAACCTGCCACATGCTTCCCCCTGTTGACCTCACACCTGGCCAGGCAGCCACCCAGCGCACCCCCCCGGTCTGTACGAGAAGCGAAACCCTTTTTGCCAAAGCAGGTCAATAGTTTCTCAAAAGCGCCTCACGCGGTGCCTGTCTGAACATGAGCAGGCAGTCGTGTGATGCTGCTGTGCCGCAGCTACCCATGAACCCTGGTAGGAGTACGGTAAGAGTCAGGGTCGGGCCCCGCCTGAAGACGCGCAGGCAGTCGTCCATGCTGATGTGCCACAGGCGCACGGTCTTGTCCATGGACGCGGACAGCAGGAACTGCGAGCGCGACCAGGCCACGTCCAGCACGTCCGCCTCGTGGCCCGCGTAGCTGCGGTGCGGGGCCGGCCGCAGCACGAGCGCCTCCAGACCTGCGGCAGCGCGCGACCCTGGTAAGGGTCCTGCGTTTCATTTTCCTGCATACCACGCCGCCTGACCACCACATATACAGACACGCCGCGTGAACCGCCTCTGCAGCTGCATCTGCCTGTGCACCAAACCCATCCTGTAAACAGCTGATACTCAAGACATGCGTACCGTCCGCAGGCGCGCTGGCGCCCTCATGGCCGGCCTTGCCCTCGCCCACGCCGCCCTCGGCCGCCCTCGCGCACGCGGGCCCGCCCTCGCCGCCCGCCCGCGCGCCCTCGCCGCTGCCCGCCGCCCCATCCCTCACGGCGGGCCCGGGGTGCTCGCCGCGCACGCCGCCCCCGCTGCCGCCGCCGCCGGCGCCCGATGCGGCGGCAGCCTCGGCGCCATTGCTGGAGGCGCCTTCGCGCGCGGGGGCGCCGGCTGGCGGGAGCCCGCGCTCGTTGCGGCCGTGCACAATTTCCCACACGCGTACAACAGTGTCCTGCCCGGCCGTCGCCAGGAACTTGCCGTTGCGGCTGACCTTCATCGTCCACACCACGCCTGCCGCACAGTTCGCGCGCGTCGGGCTGCAGCAGGCTTGCAGGCGGGCCGCGCTTGCGGGCGGCGTCAGAGCGCGCTTCCAGCTCACAGCCCTCTCAAATCCTGTTCAGCCTGTCCACAGCGAGGCCCTCACATAATGGGTTGCGGAGCGCTGAAGCGGTCCATGATGCCTGCTGCATGCACACAGTGCGCGCGCGCGCAACGCGCAAGGTGCCATGCGCCACACACATGCACGTCTGGGCTTGGACACGCCTGCTCACCGTCAATCAGCGGGCACGCGAGTGCTGCAAGGCCGGCCGTCGTGCGCGGCCAGCCCCTGGGCGACCAGCGCCCAGCGGGCGGCGCTGGTCACAACAACGGCATGCGCCACTGCGCAACCTGCATGCAAGCACTGGGCTAGCGTTGCACCAAGCGGGGGCGCGCCTTCGTGCGCGGCCAGCTCCTGGGTCAGCAGCAACTCGGTGAGCTCCTTGACCAGCTTGCGGTGCGCGTGCACGCGCACGGGCTTGCCGCGGCCCGACGTCGACGCCGCGCCGCCCTCGGCCGTCTGGGTGAAGGACCCCGAGTCGAGCTGCGCGCGCGCGCGCGCCAGGCGTGAGCCCGGCGCACATACGAGCGTGCAGCACGCGCGCCCGCGGGGCACGCTGCAGCAAGCTGGGCAGCGTCCCGCCTGCCATGCGCTCCGCAAGGCAGCACTCCGGCAGCTCGTTTGCTGTCGTGGATGGTGCGCAGGCAGCGGCCAGAGCGCGGTGCTGACCTGATGCACTCCGCATACGCCAAATGAACTGAAGGGGTGTGCAAGCAAGTACGGTGCTGCGCAGGTTGCCAGCGATGTGCAACGCTGTGGACACTTCCTACAAAGACGCGCGCGTGCTGCCGACGCAGCACCCAGGGAGCGCACTGCGCGCGAGCCAATGGTCGACAGCGACGCCGCGCTGTCGTCGGAGTCCGCAGCACCCGCGCCCGCTGCGGCGGCGCCGCGGAATAGCCGCCGCCTGAGCCAGCCGCCGGCGGCCTGGCGCCGTCCTTGCGGCCCGCTCTTCCGCTGCGCGTCTGTGCCGCTGCGGACGCACACAGCGTGGCGGTGAGGCCATGCGGGCTACTCGCTGTGCCTTCTCGCCCTGCCAAAGCACAGCAGACAGGGGCAAGGCAGTGGCTGGCAAGGGCAGGGGCGCACGCTCTGACGCTGGCTTCAGAGGAGTTGGAGTCCTCGCGCCGCAGCTCACCGCCGCGCTTGTGCTGCTGCCGCGAAGACTGCGCCACACAGCGTGTCAGGCAAGCTGTACGCTAGCAGCTTGCATGTTCAAAATTGTGCACTGGTGTCCGCCTCTGCCTGATAGCGTCATTAATGTACGCTAATGTCAGTGCAGCGGACTGCAAAGTAGCCTGGCGCAAATGCGCGGGTGCACGTCCATGGCTTGTATGCCAAGCCATACAAGTTGAGCCCTGCATGCTTGCGTCACACGTGTCCTCACATGTCTAAGCCGAGCAGACTGTCACCACCTGCTCCGGATAGGCAGCCCGCTGGTGCATACCTTGAGCGCGCTGTGCAGCCCGAGCGCCTGGTCAAACTCGTCCAGCGTCATCCCCCGCCCGGACTGCACGTCCGTGACCTGCCGCGCCAAGGCGGGCGAGCCAGGCGCGGCTGCGGCAGGGCCCGCGTCCGCGCCAGCGCAGCTGCTGTCTGCATCCACGGCCGCGCTGCCAGGATCCGAGGCTGCGCTGTCCAACACGAAGAGCTTGCCGGTAGTGAGGTCGCGGATGGTGTACTTCTGCGCACAGAGGCAAAGGGCTGAAGTGCACGCGCCATCCGTTGAGCGTGTGCGCGCAAGCACTCGGAGCTACACGGCAATTCGTCATGTACACTATGGCAGTCCTGCAGCGCACTTTCACAACAGGAAACAGGTCTGTCACGAAAGTGCCTGCGCGAAGAGAACGTCAACAGGCTGCCGCAGGTGCGCAACCAGCAGTGAGCACCGAGGCAGCGCGCAGGGTGCACAGTGCACAGGTGCAACAGGAGCGACTGCGCGCAGCTCCTGGCCGTCAAGCACAGTGGTGCATGGAGCACCTTGCGACACACGGAGGGACCGGCCAGTGCCTGCACGCGCCTTCTGCACCTTGTACTCCTTCCCCGTCCCGGCCTCTGTGATGGTGATCAGCTCCTCGTCAGTGCTGACCCTGGCGAGAGCGCCGGCGGCGCCCCTGCCCCCAGCGACCTCCGCGGCGCATCCATTCCCATGCGCTGCAGCTGCGGACGCGTCCCCACCAGCGCCGCGCTCGGCCTCGCTGCCTGCAACCTCACGCCTTGCGGCTGCGTGGGCCCGTGCGTGCACGCTCCTGCTCTGGGTGTCGCCTAGCGCAGCGCCACCAGCCACTTTCTGTTTGTCCGCGGGCGCGCAGCCCTCTTCGTCCGACTCGTCAGGCAAAGGAAAGACTGTGATGCCCTGGGCAGCCATTGGCCATAAAGCTTGCAGCGAAGCCAACCTACTCTTTCAGCCTTGCCTGCTCCGATGCACAGCTCGAAAGTTGCCAGGGCTTTTACAGGGAGAGGGGTTCCCCTGACAGAGGGTCCCCTGGCTGACAAAAGCAAGACGCCATGCTGGAAACACCAGGGACCTCAGACACCAACCTAACACAGGCAGCACGCGCTGCAATACAAGCTATGACAGAGACTGGAGACAAGCCAATAGCGGCAGCGCCTGCATGCACAGGGGGAGGGTGTGTGCTGCGCCTGTCACCACCAACACAGAAGTTCATACGCTGCGGGTCACGGCAGCGTTTGCGGTAAAGAACTTCATTCGCCCCGCTCTTTACCGCCTCAGCTATGCTGCGTTGCCTTTCACCCCTGCTAGCGTCCCCAAAAACCCCAGACACCCGCAAAAATAGGGCTGAAGACCCGAGGCATGCAGGGCGCCGCTGGCTGCAGTACAGGCTGGCGCACGCACGGGTGCACACACACTTGCTGGCTGCCCGCTGCGCATGCTAGACGCCGGCCCATGGTGTCCGCCTGGAGCCTGGCGGCCTAGAAAGCGCGCACCGCCTTGGGCCGCGCCTGCGGGCTGTCCGGGCGCAGGTGCGCGCGCTGAGCCGGGGGCGCCCTGCCGCGCGCGCCGCACAGACATAGGGTAGGGTTACCATAATCCTACCCCGTCACCGCCTCGCGGAGCAA
>JAABUH010002977.1_pt1 | contig 15328 bp, 25 predicted proteins | sample 5559121 | NCBI WGS metagenome assembly JAABUH01 (sample SAMN10711871, study PRJNA513364) | rock metagenome | isolation source: Antarctica rocks | place: Antarctica: Victoria Land, Battleship Promontory nord | collected 2015-12-28
GCTGCTGATGTCCGCAGCCTTGCGCAGGCCCTGCGCCGCCGCGCGCGCGCAGGCCGCCGCGCGCGCCCCTGCGCCCTCCGCGCAACCTGCGCCCGCTGCCCAACCGCCGCCCGCCGCCCGCCGCCCGCCGCTAGCGGCCCGCCGCTCAAGCGATAAAAGCGCCTGGCGGCGTTACCCTCCCATACCCTATGCTGCTGCTGGCGCCGCTGCCAATGCGATACGCGCTCCGCGCACAAGCACGCCAGGCCTGGCGGCCGGCCCGCCCAGCTGGGACGCGAGCTCCTGCGCGTCGCGCGCCATCTAGACGGTCTGGAGCTAGCCTGCAACGCCCGTGCGCGACGGCCACGCCGTCGCACAAAAGCTCGCCGCGCGCCCCGGCGCGCGCCCCTCGCTTTGCACGCAAGCACGGCCGGCGTGGCAGCCGGCCAGCGCGGCGGTGCCGCAGGCATTGGCTTGTCCGTCGTGACGCTGGCCGTCAGCCACTCAAGCGGCTACTCGGCATTGGGGTAGCTCGCGCGCCTTGCCCTGGCTGCTGCGCTGGCGCCGCTGTTACTACATGACGGGCGGCGCTGGCGCAGCAGCCAGGGCAAGGCACAAAAGCCGCCCCAGCGCCGACCTGACCGCTTGAGTGGGGTACGTCCATCGTTACGCCGGGCGGGCCCACGCCCGCGGCAAAGCGGCGTTGGACGGCCGCCACGCCTGCCGGGCTTGCGTGCGAAGCGAGGGGCGCGCGCATGGGCGAGCGGCGGGCTTGGGGGCCACGGCATGGCCGCGCACGAGCGGTGCGGGTGAGCTCCAGGCCCTGCTGCTGGCGCACGACGCGCAGGAGTGCGCGCCGCAGCTGGGCGCGCGCGGCCTGCTGTGGCTGCCGCCATGCGTTGGTTTTGCTGGGCGTTCCACGCGTAGGGACACCTGCATGTGCCGCGGCAGGGCTCACAGGGCGGGAAGGCAATGGAGTCGCCGCGGCCAGGCGCGCGCGCGCCAAAGGCCGCTGTGCCAGAGGCAGAGGGTGCGGTTGCTTCCACAGGTCTGGGCTTGGGGCGCGCACTGCTCAGCGAGCCGCCGGCAATCAAGCAGGAGCAGCCGGGCATGGTCTGGCCGTGGAGCGGGGCGCTAGACTGCGGCGGCGTCGCCGTAATGGAGGCCGTGCCGCCCTGGAACAGACAATCAACAGGAAAAAAATGCATTCTCTTTGGCACATTGTTGGCCAGGCTGTAGCCGGCCAGGCTGTAGCGGGCCGGGCTGGAGCCGCCATTCTGCAGCCGGCCAGGCTGTGGCCGGCCAACATGGTGGGACAGAGAGCGCATACTTCCCGCTGACTGTAATATACGAGTCGGCATGGTGACCATTCCAGCAATGCAGCCTGTCAGTATAGCGCCCGCTCCGCGCCCAAACCGTGCCCGGCTGCTATGTCGCCCCATCCCGGCCCCGCCGGGTGAGACCAACACGCGTCCACTGGCTTCTTTGGATAATGAACATTCGGCCTCCTAATTGCTAAGTCTGTCATGTCTTAGTAAGACACCATCGGCACCGCTGGCACAATAAGCAACGGCATGCATACAGCTGACATTCTACTAAAAGACCAAGCGCCAGTATCACAGAACCTGCTAGACTGCAGCGGCAAAGGAAGTTTGGAATCTGAGCGCGAGCGCAGGGACGGCCTTGAGCGCGCGCGCCCTTAAGCACACCCAGGCGTGATCGGCTACTGGCCTATTTCAGCCAGCCGGGGCTGCTCACGCGGTGGGGTCTCCAGGCACTCGAGGCTCTTCAGAGTGACACAAGCAAGAAGTGGCAGTGAGATGAAGGCAGTTAGGGTGCATGCAGGCACAGCCTGTTGACACTGCACTAGGCAAAGATGTGGGCAAGGCATGCGGGCAAGCACTTCCAGGCAATGAGGTGTGAGCGCATAAAGAACATAAATTACATACAGTTTGGACGCCCATGCAGCCTAGCTGGCCCCGCACGAAGTCACAACGCGAGCTGCAAAACACACAGGGCACTTGCGCAGCATATATCATTGTCCGTCTGCTCGCCCCGCGAATCAACGTGCTGCCGCGCCGCCGGTTCAGTTCGGGCAAGTCATCTTGACTTGCCTGAGCTTGCTCACCTTGACTTGCCTGAGGTGCACCAGCAGCGCGGCAGCACCTTGACTAGCCGGGCGAGAGCAGACGCTCAACCATCCATATCACGCAAGTGCACTGCTTGTTCTGCAGCTAGCGTGCAGCTCAGGCAGCACGGGAACATGCCCAGTGAAGCTAGGTCCGCCTCCGCCAAAAGTGACGGTCCTAACCTGACATGGATGCGTTCCATGCCAGCGTTCTCTCACACGGCCCAGATCTGCCTGAGGCAGACATGCAGGCACGGAGCTGGACGACGGCGTAACGCTGGAGGACAACAGGGTTGGGTGGCACGGGGACCATATCTTTCCCATTGCAAAGTTTACCTCCACAACGCGCAGGGCGCCGCGCTTGAGCATCCCCCATTACAACATGATGCCTTGACTTCACCCGAGCGCCGCGGCGCGCTGCGGCCGGACGCGCACTCGGTGCTGCAGCACAGCAAGGCGCGCGCGCGCGTACCCGCTCGCGCAGCGCTGCCTGACGAGCGCCTGCTGCTTTTCTGCATGGCGCCGCGCGCACAAGAGCCCATTTTGTATGTGGGAGCCTGAGTGCGCAGATGAGGCAGTTTGGAGTCTAAGCTGGCAGTCGTTTCAGGATGGTAGCAAAAGATGTGCTGCTTGTGATAGGCAGCACCGCCGCATCTGGCTGAGCAGGCGCAGCTGAGACGCACCCCTGCTGGTTGCATGCGGAGCAGCGCCCTGCTGGGACGCGCCATGCGCGCTGCTGACTCTTGGGCCCGCATCTCCTGCAGGAGCACTGCCTGATGGGCATCCGCGGGACTGTGCGCCGTGCTCAGGATGGGCACATCATACACAGGCGGGCGCCCTCTGCTCCCGTCCGGGAGTGTTTGCCCGCCCCATGCTGCTGTCGGGGGCTGTTGCTTTAGCCATGCACAGGGGCGCGCTGCACCGCGTATGCCGCAGCCAGATGCGCAAGCCTGCGCTGTAGTAAGCGGGCGTCCGCGATAAGCTGAAGCGCGCCGCCTGTGCTGACGCGCTCATGGGGTGCTTCAAGCGTCTTTGGTGCGTACGAGTCAGTGGATAGGGTTTGTTACAAATCAATGATCGGCGGCAGCAATGTGGACACGGACGTGATTGTGTCGGAGGAGCCGCCCGCGGGGAGCACGCGCAAGCCCGAGGAGCTCTACGGCATCATCGAGCGCTTCTCTCAGGTGTGGCTGCAGCCGTCGCTGCAGCTGTCTGTGCACCGTGGCGGCCGCGCTAGTCTTGGAGGCGGACCCGCAGAGCCCTTCACATTGCGTGGTAACGCATGCGCGTACTTGTGCAGCCAGGCAATTTATAGTAGCGGTGTGCCGCCAGCGGTTGATAGCAGGGCCCTCACTGGTACAATCGCATGCGCTCCGCGCCCATGACGCATGGTGCGCTCCGTGGGGTGCGCCACCCAGGGCTGGTAGCCTGCGGGGGCCGGCTGACGCGCCCGGCCGGCAGGGGCGCCGGCGCCTGGAGCTGTTCGGGGAGGACCACAACATCCGGCCGGGCTGGGTCACAGTCGGCCGCGACCTCTCCGGCTCCAACTTCTCGCCCCAGGCGCGCGTAATCAATGTCCCTGCGCCAATAGGTGATTAGGGTTGCATGCCCTGCCGCTTGTCAACCCGCCAAATTCTGCTCGTCCAGTTCTACAGTTCAAGACAGTGCGCAAAAGCAAGCAAGCTCTGCGGGCATGTCTGATGTGGGGCTGGCACGGGGCCGCCAGGTGTATGCGTCGCTGTTCCTGAAGCCCGACGGCCTGCCCTACATCAGCAACGGCAGCGCGCGGCCGCCGCCGGGCGCGCCCACGCTGCTCGGCTCCACGCCGGACATCGAGGAGCTGCGGCCGCGCAGCCCACCGAAGTGACGGCGGGAAGGAGCGAGGCTGGCGTATCGTGCGCGCTGTGCGTCCTTGCAGGGCAGCGTGCGCGAGCCGGAGGAGCTTCGGCGCGCAGCGGCCCGCGGGCGGCAGGGAGGCTGGGGTGACCTGCTGCTGGCTGTGCTGCATGCCACGAATGTGTTCAGGTTCGGCGTGGGTCGGCATGTTGGCTGCTGTGGGAAATCGATTATGAACTGACGTCTGCGCATGCGCACTGCGGCACTTTCAGCTGGTTTGTTCTAGGTTTTGAAGCCACTGCATCTGGCATGCACTTTCAGGATGGGCGGCAGGGTATCGCCCTCAATTTGTATGGCGGGCACATGCGATGGCTGCCTGTGGCACCACCCCCGGGAGCCTTGAGCTCATCTGTGCTTTTGCAGACCTAGCCCTGCCCCTGACCTGGGCGCCAGCGGAGTTTTTCGTATTCCGAAACCAAACATGAACTTCCTGGTAGTGAAGTAGCGTGAGCGCCATGCAGGCATTCTTGGTGCCCATCCGTGTCTGCGCGCCCTGGCGCCACCTGCCTGGGGCCGCCTTTGCGCGCACCAGCCTGCCCTCTATCCTTACGTACAGCCCAGCTTGCCCTGGCTGCGTCACGTGCAGCGCCGCGCAGACTCTCGCGGCGCCTGAGGTGATCATTACACTCCTGTTGCCCGCGGCCTAAGAGGTAGTGAGGCAAGCCTGGTGCTGACGGCTGTGCACCCGTGCTTGTCAAACTCCACAGTCTCCACTCTTTCTGCTGCAGGAGGCAGCGCAGAGCTACAGAGTCGCTGCCGCGGACGCACCAGCAAAGCAGCGGCTAGATGCCTTCCTGGCTGGGCAGATGCCGCATGCGAGCCGCGCGAGGCTCCAGGCGCGTTATGATACTCAAAGGGCGCGCAAGTAGACGAGTGCCAGCTTGGGACCTCACGAGCCGCTTTCATGCAGGCGGCAATTCGCGACGGCCATGTGCGCGTGAACGGCAAGCCGCAGCCAAAGACGTCATTTGCTGTGCGTGCCGGAGACGTTGTCATGTGCGTGCTGCCGCCGCCACCACCCCTGGAAGCTGCACCAGAGGTGCGCCTCCATGCGCGACACATTAAAAGCTGTGGGCACAGGTCATTGTTCCTGCACACGCTATATCAGACGTTTAGTGGGTGCACAGAAGGTGCGCTGGAGAGTGGGTCAATGGCGTGCTGCTGCAAGAGCCGGACTCGCAAGTGCAGGCTAGCCGCACTGCGAGTCAGCTGGGAGAGATGCCGAGTGCAACGCCTGGTCAACCGCCAGGCGATCCCGCTGGAGGTCGTGTACGAGGACGCGCACCTGCTGGTCGTCAACAAGCAGGCAGGCCTGGTGGTGCACCCGTCGCCCGGCCACGCGAGCGGCACGCTCGTCAACGCGCTGCTGCACCACTGCCGCCTGCCGGCGATGCGCGTGGTGCCGCGCTTTGCTGGCGGGCTCGAGTCTGCAGCGCTGGCTTGTGCGCCCACTGTCCGCGCTGACTGGTTACAGCTATGCGCATGATGCTCTGCTTCGCGGGCGACTTTTGTGCATTTTTGCAAGCCAGCACCACAACCTCGCTGTATTCCAATATATGCAAGAGCCTTGACTGTTGCTCTTCAAGCGTTACGCTGCCGTATGATGTCACGCACAGTGACCGCTACTAAACACCAGCAGGACAACCAGGTGACGCGAATGACGGCGACGACGCCGAGCTCGGGCTCGCGGAGGGCGGCGACGACGCGGACGAGGACGAGGGCGCTGCGCTGGCGGCGGCGCTGGAGCCCGTCCAGGCGCCCAGCGGCGCGGGAGCGAGCGCGGGCGCCCCCGTCATACGGCCCGGGATCGTGCACCGGCTGGACAAAGGCACCACCGGCCTGCTGGTTGTGGCGAAAAGCGACGCTGCGCACGCGCACCTGTGCGACCAGTTCAAGGCGCACACGGTGCGCCCACCCATCAGAGGCAAGCTCGTCAGACGCTGCTTACTTGGAAGCCGCGCCGTGCGTGTGAGCTTGTGTGGACGCCGGCCCCAGCTTTTGATACCATGCATAATCGCGGTCAGGAGTGGTCCGCCCGCTGCATAGCTCCACTCGCCGTGCGTCTGACACCACCATATTGCTGCGGCATGCGCCAGCGAGACTCTGGCAGCCCCGCCCGCATCAGTCCGCGTCTTTTCAGCAGCATGCAGGTGGAGCGCACAGCCCTGCCCAGCATCGGCCCGCGCCGTGGCCGCAAGCCTGCCGGGGCGCGCAGGTGGAGCACACGTGCCAGGCGCACAGCCGCACCCTAAACCTAGCCCTGCCCGCATGAGACCGCGCCACGACCGCAAGCCTGCGGGTGCGCGCAGGTGGAGCGCACGTACCAGGCCATCGTGCTGGGGCAGCCGCAGCGCGCGGCCGGGCGCGTGGAGACCAACATCGGGCGCGACGCGGGCGACCGCAAGAAGATGGCCGCGTTCGGCTACATGTCCAATAGGCGCGCGCGCGCGCGGGTCGTGTGTGGGGCCCTAACCTTACCCTGTCATGTGTGTGCCTGACTTCTCAGCGCAAGGGCCCGCACTGCCTACAGTGTGCGGTGAGGCTCGTTGCAGCGTCAAGCGGGTGGGCCAGAACGCTTGCAGGTGCTGCTTCTGCCATGACCTGTTGAGCGACAGCTTCAACACCTCGAGCGATGCGCGAACCTCCCGCCCAGGGCTGCCTCGTGTGGTGAGCAGTGCCAGAAGTTTAACATGACTCGACAGACTCAGCATGCCCCAGATGCGCTGTCGCTAAGGGCAGCCAGTCCCGCATCGGAGCTCCTCAAGTGCTGCGTCGGCAGCAGTGCAGACGGCCGACACACGGTGCACAGGACCGCTGCTTTTTAGCTCCTGTGTGAATGCGGTGAAGGCGCTGTAAGTTCTCACCCCAGGCGCGCCGCGCAGGGGCCGCCACGCCAGCAGCGGCTACGAGGTGCTGGAGCCGCTGGCGGCCGGCGGCGCGGCGCTGGTGCGCTGGCGCCTGCGCACGGGGCGCACGCACCAGATCCGCGTGCACGCGCGCCACCTGGGCCACCCGCTGCTGGGCGACGCGGCGTACGGCGGCGCCGCCGGCAGCGCGGTCACCGCCATCGCGCGCGGCAAGCCTGACAGGCGTGCGCACTGGACCTTCCCCACCCGCAGGAGCGCTAGGTCGTCTGTTTCCACCGAATTCTGTCTGGCATAGTTGCTTGCTGCCCTCTGCATGAGGTGGGGACTGACGCATGTTGTGCTTCGGCCGACTGCGCCTGTGACCCATTACTGCTCCCATTGGCATGCAAGGCAGCTCGATTAGTCTAGCGCGGTCAACTGACCGTGCGGACCTGTTGTTGGCCACAAGCAGAGTTCCAGGCGTCAAGGATGCTCCGCTTTGACCCATCTTGGCGGGCTGCAGGCAGGACGCGGTGGAGCGTGCGCTGGACGCGCTGGGCCGGCCGGCGCTGCATGCGCAGACGCTGGGCTTCGACCACCCGGCGACCGGCGACCGGCTGCAATTCAGCTCGGCGCTGCCGGCGGACTTCCAGGCGGCGCTCGCCGAGCTGCGGTCGCTGCAGGCCTTAGAAGTCGCCATGGACAACCGGGCGCCCCCGGCTGCGCGGTGGTGAATGCGTGTGGCCTGGCTCCTGTAGAAGAGTGTGTTTGTACACCTAGATTATGCCGAGCGGCTGCAATGCAGGGCCGAGTTTTCATAGCGCGGGCCTTTGCTGTTGAAACAAGAGTCACATGTGGCTCTACCCGGCAGGCCCTTTGGCCCCCTTGTGACGGTGGGCAGGGCTCAGCAAACGTTTGACACCTTCAAAACTTACACTATCTACAGCGTGCACTTGCTTCTGCTAGTCAACTGAGATGTTACGGCCATGCGCTTGAGAACACATGCAATGTGCCAGGCTTCGGTTTACGAATGCGTGAGCAGCTGTGTCTGCCATTGTGCATGACAGTGAGTCAGGACTGTTGTGAGGCGAATGTCGTTGAAATTGTTTACAGCCTGCGGTTCGTGTACTACATGCTTGAATTCTGTACTGACACGTTGCCATCTCCGCTGCTTGAGGAGTTAACAGACAGGCGTGCAGAATCTATACTGGATGTACATATAAAACCTTCATGTCATGTTCCCATCAGCTTCCTCAGTGCTTTCCTGCGCACCACCGCGTCATGGCCGCATGCATCATATAACTCAGACCGGCACAGATTCCACAGAGGGGCGCAAGAGCCCAGCGCGGGGCCCAGGCTCGCACTTGGCAGCCGGCCCTTGCCAGCGCCGCCGCCGGCCGCTGCTGTCTGATTGGCTGCAGACAGCCGCGCCAGGCTCTGCTCCATGCTGTGCATGCTGGCTTGGACTGATTCCAGGGCCGGCATGAGCGTGGTCACCATCATAACCGCCATGTACTTGGTGCAGCGAGCCACGAAGCGGACATTCTTGCCGGCGTCTGCAGCACGACTCGATTAGTGCCGCACGTATTTGCTAGGGGCGCATGCGCTGCTGCAGGCAGAGCAGGGAACGGACTGTCACTGTCGACGTCCATGTCCATCAGCGCGCGCAGCTCATTGTTGAAGGCCTGGCGCAGCGCTGGCGCACTCAGAACAACAGCATGCACTGCGGAGGATCCCGGGTGGTCATTGTGACCCAACAGCGAGCTGGCCACACCTGCGTGCGGCGTGCCTTGTCTCCTGCGCCCTGGTGTGTTGGCGCCGGGTCCTGCAGGTCCTATGGGTCAGACGTAGCCTCGGTGAGGATGCAGTGGGGAGCGCTTGTCAACATGTTGATAGCACAGGAAACAGCCACCCCAGGCGCGCACAGGCGTGGGCATGTCTGGATCACTGTCCGGCGAGCTAGCGTCCTCTTGCCACTCGTCCTCATTGTCCTCTTCCTGGTCCTCGTCAGGCTCCGTCTGTGTGTCAAAGAGATGGCGCGCTACTGGCAGGTCCTGCAGAGCAGGTGCAGTCTCACTCTGGACAGCATGTCTAGGACTCCAAAATAGAGCGTATATCACTTTTGGTGCACAAGGTAAGTAGCTGGAGCTCTGGCATGCACAGGTGTTCATATGTAGCGTTTTTTGGTAGGCACACACCGGATGCTCAACACCGTCTTGAGGAAGATCGCCAGACTGGTCTGTCTCTTGGCTCATGTCCTGTTCGTCCCGAGCCAGCAGGCAGCAGATTTGCTACTTGCAGGAAGCAACTATATAGGCTTGTATATGCACACCGAGCATCAAGTAAGCAGGGAGTGCCTTCACCTGTTCGGCTGTCCTCTGTGCTGCTTGCCTGGCCTGAAGCTTCACGACCTCGCGCCGCACGAGCTCAGAGATGCGCTTGCAAACTGCTGGACAGGGCTCGCTGTTTGCACTAGGACGCGGCCGCTTCTCGTGAGGCATGGTACAAATAGGCTGTGGTGCTCCTAGCTCTCTAGTGACAGCTTAGATCTACGCTGTATGCTCACCCCTGCAGTGTTGCCAAGAGCACCTATGCAAGTGTGAGCACAGTGTCAAGGCTTCCCCTGTATGCCTGCACCGTGTAGAAGCAGAGAGCAGCAGCTCTTACAGCATTTCATGCAACTGCCTACAGTAGTAAATGAGGCTAGATGCATGATCAGACCTAATCAGCTTGGGTGTTCAAACCACAGCACAGCACAGCACAGCATGACCAGGCACAGCATACACAGTGAAGTGCTCACAGTTTTGAGCTCATCCTTGACAAGTTCTCGGTAAGCTGACACATAGTCTAAGCAGCTCGTCGCATATGTTGAACACGTACGCCTGCTCTATACTCAGCAGGTACCTGCCATGTCTTCCTACATTCATTGGCACTTAGTGCCCTTCCGTTGCGGTGCAACCTTTGGACCAACATACACCCTTTCTACTTTGTACATAGTTGCTGGAAGTGGCAGATTGCTGCTCCACGAAGGTGGGCCCCTGCAAAGGGCATGCATGCACTTTTGCTGCTACCTCTGGGCACCACCGGCTCATTGCATGTGGGTTGATCTCAGCTGGCTGTTATATTAGGCTGGCTGTTTGCCTGGCGAGCTGGAAACAGCAAGTCATGACTGGCACGAACGCCTTATTGGTGTGAGACACTGCAGTGTTTTGGCTGGCAAGCGTGCAGGGCGAGATTCGGCTTCCTTGCTTCCAGCAAGCAAGCTTGGGACATGATAAATGCCACATCCTCAGATTGGCACTTTGCGACTGTTACTTGACAGACCTAATGTGCTCACATGCTATGGAAGTGCTCTCCCATGGAATGCTGTGCATGTGCTTTTGTTCCAAGTGGGTCAGCGTGTGTGGTAGTCATATTCACAAAAGTGGCATTACCGCGCACACAACAAAAGCAAAGCAAGGTAACCTTGTTTCAGCCTGCACTGCGATTGATGTATACATGTGGAACCGACTGGGGTGTTACTGTGCCCACTGCCTGAGCACATACTGGTCCTGATCACATGCTGTCATGCTGCTGGTCATGCTGTGCGGGGTATGACCGAAGATGCTTTCATGCCATAGGCCTAACGTTCAGTCTTCCACCAGCTCCACCTCCACATGATTTCTCTGCGTCAGACCAAGTTTCACCATCACGTGCGTTCGAGCAGCACGTGCGAGGCGCAGCAACAGCAGGCAGCGGCACGGGACGCTATGCAAGAAGGCAGGCGCGCGCATAGGCGGTGACCTGGGTGCAAGCCTTGGGGCCGCCAGCCGCTGCTGCCCGCCCGGGAGCCGACTGCTGCGCCATGCTCCGTTCCATGTTGGCCAGACTGGCTTGCATCATGGGCAGCGTGGTGGCAATGGTCTTGACGCTGCATGCCACCTCCTGGAGGACAGTGCCAATGTCTGCGGCAGGAAGCGACTAATTTAGGGGGAGATGCTGGGTTCACTTGTGCTGGTTGAGCACAGCAGGGACTGGCACCCGTGATCCTTCGGTCCATGTCTTCATCATGCAGCTCGTCATCTACAGCCTGGCGCATGCCTGTGCACTCAGCACCAGCAGCATGCAGGTGGAAGGGATCCTCAGGTTTAGTGTCCTCAGCCTTTGGCGGGCTTGCCACACTTGGTGGCGGCGTGCCTCGCCATCTTCGCTGTCGTCGCTGAGGCCTGGGACCAGTGGCACCGATTCTGGCAGAACCTGCAAAGTAGCCTTGGTCAGGCCAGCAAGTTGCCTTCAGGTAAGCGGGACACCCGGACAAGCTGATAAGTCACATTTTTAAATCAGCTGCACATCAGGCATGCTCAGTGCATGCGCACCTCGTTGTTTGGGAAGGCGAACTCGTCGATAGACACCTGAGTCGATGGGTCTAGCAGATCCTGCGGAACAGGTGCGGCCTCAGTCAGGCGCCATGCTGTTTGTTACTGCCAGGAAGCAGGACACATAACACACTCATAACACATGTTATTTTCAAAATGAGCAACTGCACTGCACTCGCATACGCATGCCACCTGAAGGAGGTCAGCGTGGCACGCATCTCTTCAACACAACTTTGCAGATACCAGGTGCGACACTGTTAAGTATACTATGCGTCTGGAGGTACCAGAGGCGCAGCAAATACTTGCAGTAGCTAGCGTACCTTTTCGCAGTTGCGCCGCTCTGCACGTGCAGTAGTGGAGTGCTTACCACCTGTGTATTTTCTAGCTGTATGCTTAGTCCGACCCATGTTGACAATCACAGACAAAATACACCCTTAAGCAGATGCACAGTGTCAGGCCTCCCTGTGCAAGTGTGCACTGCAGAAGACTATGCTCTAGCTGGACAGCTGCATCATATGGCGGCATTCATGCAGCTATGGAGGTGGCTCTGCAGGGTAAGGCCCCATATGCCCTGCAATGCGTGTGTGATTATGCATAGGAAGGTAATATCAGGAATGTGTATATCCACAGCACGCACATGTGCACACCAGACTTTAGCATTGTTCGGACCTTCAACTACCAACCTTTGTTTCCAGCTTGCACTTCATTGTATGTGTGCTTGTAATTCCGACTAAATTGAACTCCTTACTACTTGAGCTTATATGTTCATGCGGTGTTATGCTGTTGGCTGTGCTATTCGGGGTGTGTGCGCATTAGCGTTAGCTGCGCATCATCTGGTCTTCCATCAGCTCCACCTCCACCTCCACCTGGGATATTCACTCAGACATGTTCCTGGCATCATGAAGCGTTACGGAGCATATGCAAGGAGCAGCAAAAGTAGTCAGCGACACAGGGCGCTATGCCAAGCGGCAGGCTCGCATGTAGGCGGTCAGCACGGTGCATTATAACGGCCGCAGCCCGCCCGAGAGCTCATAGCTGTGCCTCAATGTCAGCCAAACTGGCTTGCATCCTGTCCAGCGTGGTGGCCATGATGTTGACGCTGCGTGCTATATCCCGAACAGCGTAGGCAATGTCTGTGGCAATAAACAAATCAGTCAGCAGCGCTTGCTGGGTTCACGTACACTGATTCAGCACAGCAGGGACTCGCACCCGTGATGATCCTGTCCATGTCCTTGCCATCGTGCAGCTCTTCGTCAAGGCCCTGCCGCAGCGCTTGCGCACTAAAAACCAGCAGCTCGCACATGGAAGGGGTCCTGAGGTGGGATGCCCTCGGACTTTTGGCGCACTTGCCACATTTGCTTGCGGCGTGCCTCGCCGCCTTCGCTCAGGCCTATTGGTGCCGGGAATTGCTCATCCCGCAGGTACGAAGCCATAGTCAGGCCTATCTATAGGTTGCCAACAGATAGCCAATGAAAAAACTCACTTGTCAAGCCAAGAAAGGCGCAGAGCTGCACCTAAAAACACGCACTATGCATGCGCGCAGTGCAAGAAACAGCTTAGCAGCGCGCCAGGGCACACCTGAACCAGAACGGTGCCCTTGGTCTGCTGGTAGACCTCCTGTGCCTGGCCAGTGGCCTGGTGCACCGCGTCCTTGGCCTGTCCACCAGACAGACGATTAGCGCGTCTGAAGTGAAAGTCAGCTGCTTGACAAACAGTGCATGGAAAGCAAGCAGGCACAGCTTTCAAGCTTGTTTAGTGGACGCTCGCTTTATGTCTACACTCACCTGGTCGACGTAGCTCTTTTCACCGGTCATGGTGACAGAGCTCTGCATGTTAGGGATGTAGCTAATGAGCTGGTGATTATAGGATTGCTGCATACGCACACACGCTATCTGCACGGGCATGCACATGCCTCTGCATGCGGCGGCCGGTGCTCCTTGCGGGCGGGCTTCTGATAGCCAGCATGTTCATGACTCACCCAGCAATACCAGCTGCACTGAACCCAAGACGCGGCGCAACCCAGCTGCCGTTAGAGCGCTCCCTCCCACGCACTTGCTGGTGCAGCACAGCGCATGGAAGCCTGGGTAAGGGCGCAAGCAAGGTCAGCTCTGACGGGCCACCGTCACTGGGTGGGAACAGCCATGTTCCCACCCAGTCATGGGCACATCGGGCACTGCCTGCCCTAATCCCCAACCTGGCTGGGGCATTTGGGGGAGGGGCCTTCAAGTCCTGCCTGGAGCTAGGAGCCTGCAAATCTGAGCAGTCGTGCACTACATCCAGTGTGCTTGCGCACTGCTTGCTGTCCTCAATTTAGCCTGCTGGCCAGGCCGCACTGATGCGCCGACCGCGACTCAGTTATGGTTGATGTGGCAAGCCTGCAAGAGCCAGTCACGCCCTGCTGACACACGGCGCGGTGCAGTAAGTCTATAGGCGCAGAGGCGCAGCCATGGCAATGCCCAGCGCAATGGCGGACACGCCCGGCTCCACCCCGCCTGCGCGGCGCCCCCGCAAGGCCGATCGCGACAGCGATTCCCATGCTGAGGCCTCCGAGGAGGGCGGCTATGAGCGTCCAGACCAGGTGGGACATTGCTCTGCCACCGCCATCAGGCAGCTCTGCTTGGAGCCGGCACGTCTCATGCTGAGGTAATGCGCAGGTGTTCGACCTGTCCATGGACGACTTTGATGACAATGACGTGCTGCTCGACTGGGAGATGTATGCAGGTGCGGTCCTGCAGGCCTGCTCTGCCACCGGCGTAAGCAACCACCCTCTCTGCCGCACCTCGCTGCCGCTGGAGCTCCCTGGGTCGCGTCCCTGAGCCCAGGCTTTCCTGGCGCTCCCCGGACCGCATGCATGTTTTCCGCTACATCGCGCCGCGACCCGTTTAGGCTCGCTGGCTCTGCTGGGCAGGGATGCGGCGCTACAAGTGCTGCGGCTGGGACGTCACTTGGCTGGCCAAGCTGCTGCCGTGCTGCCCGTGGGTGCCGCCGGAGTGGTGGCTGGGGTACTCGCGCCGCCAGCGCCGCGCGATCCTCACCTTTGCCGCGGCCGGCTGCATAATGCTGCTCATCCTGGCGCTGGTGGTGGCCGCCGCGCTTGCCATCCTGCACGCCGGGCCCAAGCCGCACCTGCCGCCGCCCCACGAGCTGGGGCGCGAGGCGCCGCCGGGAGAGGAGGAGGCGTGCGCATGGACGCGCTGGGAGCTGCCGCAGGGCGTCCGGCCGCGCCTGTACCGTCTCGCGATACAGACTGACCTGCAGGCAGGCGGCCCTTGGCCGGCTGCGTGTTGACATGACAGCCCGCTGGTGTGGGTCGGAGTGCACAACATGCGGTCCCCACCAAGCTCTTGAATCGCAAGCACGTCGACCTGCCTGACGCGTGACCAATTGCTGCACTGCAGAGGCGCAGACAGCACGCCGGGCAAGGCCTTTGCACAGTGCGGTCCTGGTACAGCATGCGTGGCGCTCCTGGGCCCTTGCCTGGCCTGCTGAGCCGAAGGGGGCCGGCGCAGCTGCCGCGCTGTGCACGCCCGCTCCAGTCGGAGGCCCCATCATTGCGCCGCGCCCGCGCGCAGGGCCCCTGTAGCGCGTCCAGCCTCGCGCCGTGCAGTGGCGCCTGTCCGTGCGCAGCAGCACCCGAGGACTGGCGTGTGCTGTAGGATGGGCATGGCGCGCGCAGGCCCCCTTTGCGGTGAACGGCAGCGTGGAGGTGGAGCTGGAAATCGAGCGGCCGACACGGTGCGTGGTGCTGCACGCGGCGAGCATGAACATCACGCACGCTGCCCTCCTGCAGCCCGAGCACACGCACGGCGCGGCCCGCGGCCCCCGCCGGCCTGGCTGACACGCCATGCCTGCAGGCTGCAATGAGGCGTGAAAGGAGCGGTGTTTTCTGTAAGTTTGGCAGTGTTACGTCTTACCTGAAAAAGCGCTGTTGCTCCAAGGTGTGGTTTTCAGAGACCTGCCTGCATGTCATAGACACGTTTTTGAGAATACCTGACATGCGCGCCACGACGCTCGACAGGGACGTGGCGGGCGGCGGAGGAGCGGCAGCAGCTGACGCTGACCTTCCCGCGGCCGCTGCCGATGCCGCGCGCGACGATCGCGCTGCACTTCAACTACACGCTCAG
>JAABUH010002979.1_pt1 | contig 15325 bp, 26 predicted proteins | sample 5559121 | NCBI WGS metagenome assembly JAABUH01 (sample SAMN10711871, study PRJNA513364) | rock metagenome | isolation source: Antarctica rocks | place: Antarctica: Victoria Land, Battleship Promontory nord | collected 2015-12-28
CGCGGTCCTGCTCAGCGCAGGACCGCACAACCATAATCGTCGCCCACCGGCTCAGCACGATCGTCAACGCCGATGCCGTGGCAGGTGCGGCCGCATTGTGGCGGGTCGCGGCGCCGCGGACACCGGCCATGCATGAATGAGCTGCTGTGCGCTCAGCGGCAACAGCAGCTCATGCCAGCTGCAGGAACACATGTCCCTGATCACAGAGGTGCGCGCGCGCAGTGGTCAGCCAGGGGAAGATCGTGGAGATGGGCGGCTATGCGGAGCTGAGCCACGCCGGCGGCGCGTTCGAGGCCCTGATGAGGATCCAGCAAGTGGGCGCCGAGGCTGATGCGCCCGTCAGGGCCGGCGCCGGCGCTATCGCAGAGGCAGGCGGCGGCGCCAAGGACGCCGCCCCCGCGCTCGGCATGGAGAGCACCCACACCGTCGGCAGCGCTGCCGCCGCCCAGGTCCGCGCGGGCCGCCGTATTGAGCCAGTCCTGCCCATGATTAACCCAAGCTGAGGAGCTCTCGCAAGAGGCTGCAGGAGCAAGCAGGCAGCCTATGCACTCATCCGTGGAGGCACACAGGCGTGGCCATCATGTTTTAGGGTACATGGTTAGGGTAAGGCATCACCAACTCTACCACATACGTGAAACCCTGGGGTACAAGCACGGGCGAGCCGGCAGCGCCGGCGCAGGAGGTCGCCTTCTTCGACGCGGCGGAGAACGCGAGCGGCGCGCTGGCGGACTATTGTGTTTAGGGTATACATCTAGGATAGAGCCCTGCCTTACCCCTACCATAAAGCGAGATCCCACAAGCACGGGCGAGCCCGCAGCGCGCAGCGCAGGAGGTCGCCTTCTTCGTCGCGGCGGGGAACGCGAGCGGCGCGCTGGCGGACTGTTGTGTTTAGGGTATACACCTAGGATAGAGCCCTGCCCTAACCTACCATAAAGCAAGATCCCACAAGCACGGGCGAGCCCGCAGCGCCGCGGCGCAGGAAGTCGCCTTCTTCGACGCGGCGGAGAACGCGAGCGGCGCGCTGGCGGCGCGCCTGGCGGCCGACACGGCCGCCGTGCGCGGCGCGGTCGGCGACCAGCTCGGGGCGCTCACGCAGTCGCTCGTCACGTTTGTTGCAGGTCGCCGCACGGCGCCCAGCGCGCTTGGGGCCTGTGCGGCACCCTGGTGCATGGGCTGCGCCTGGGCGCATCGCTGTCCCTCTGACGCCTGCCTTGCGCATAGCACGCGCGTGCTCAGCGCAGAAGCGTATGCCTGCTTTACGACGCGGACGTGCGGTGCAAGGCACGCGCTGACGTGGCATCAAGGGGGCGCGCAGGCTACGCCATAGCCTTCACGTACAGCTGGAAGCTCACGCTGGTCATCAGCGCGAGCCTGCCGCTCATCGCGCTGGCCGCCCTGATGCAGGGCCGGGTCATGTTCGGGCTCAACGCGCAGGCGCGCGCACGCCCGCGCGCTCCCGCCCGGCGCGCCTGCCTCGCGCACGGCTGGACAACCATGCCACGCACCTGGCCGTGCCAGCGCAAGCGCACTTCTTCCGTGCACGCAGCCGCGCCATGCACGCACAGAGAGAGCGCAGCCGCCAGTGCCCGCCTGCGCGCCTCAGCATGCGGGCACCAGGCAGCATTGCTCGCACGCGGCTGCAGGGGCTGGGCAGAGCGCGCGGCGCCCGCCTGCTGCGCCTGCGCCTGCGCCTGCATGTCATGCGCGCGCGCGCGCGGCGCCAGGTCAGCAAGGCGGCGGACCTGGCCAACCAGACGGCGGCCGAGGCTGTCGCGGCCATCCGCACGGTCGCCGCGTTCGGGATGGAGGCGGCCCTGGCGGCGCAGTTCGCGGCGGAGCTGCGCGCGCCCTGGCGGCAGTTCTGCCGCACCGCGCTCGTCACCGGGCTCGCGTTCGGCGCCAGCATGGCCGTGCTGTTCATGGCGCGCGCCCTGCGCGCGCGCCTGCCTCCCGCCCCCTGCGCCTGAGCCGGTGGATGGCCTGCGGGTGTCTGTTGCATACTGCGGCAGCCGGCTCCAGCACTGTCTGAGCAGTGCACCCCTTTGACTCGGACTGTTGACATGAGCCTCCGTAAGTCAGTTATGCTGCACTTCTCGAGCGACCTCCTCACCTCCCTCATGCAGGTGTACGCGCTGGCCTTCTGGTTCGGCGGCGAGCTGGTGGCTTGGAACCAGGCCAACCTGGGGGATGTGCTCAAGGTGCCGCGGCTCTGCTCTGCTCTGTTTTCACACTGCAGCGCCGCCCAGCTTTCCTGTCTGAGTGGGAATGAACTTGGCGCGCCGCGCAGGTTTTCTTCGCTATAGTCTTGGCCGCGTTCGGTGCGCCCCGCACGGCCGCCTGAGCGCACGCCTGCAGCTGAGCACAGCGCCTGACGGAGCCCGTGTGCCGCGACAGGTCTGATGTGCGCTGCCCGCCCCGGCGCCTGTCGGCGCCTGTCAGGTGCCTCCGCAGGCCTCCGGAACCCTCTGCCATAGACAGACACCCCGGGGCGCGCTGCGCGGCAGGCAGGTGCAGCTCGCGTTCCCGGACCTGACCCGCGCGCAGAGCGCCGTGCTGCGCGTCTTCGCGGTGCTCGATCGCGCGAGCAAGATCGACCCGAGCGCCGCAGGCGCGCTCGCCGCCCGCGGGCATGCTGCGCTGGGCGGCCGCACTGCCTGCATGCCTGTGCTGGAACAGATGCGATCGCGCCCATGCGGCAGGGCGCACGCTCGGCACCGTCAAGGGCTGCCTCGCGCTGGAGGGCGTCCACTTTGCCTACCCGCAGCGCGCGGGGACGCCGGTGTTCGCGGGGCTGTCGCTGGACGTGCAGCCCGGCGCGTCGCTCGCGCTGGTCGGGACGTCCGGCAGCGGCAAGTGCGCTGGCCCGCCCGCCCGACGCGCGTGCTTAGCGTGTCGGCCGCTGCGGCAGCCGCCTGGTCCGCAGCGATATGCTGCACACCGCGCAGATCGTCCTTACTTTCCCTCATCATGTGCGTCTAGGGTATAATTGGTGTTCAAAAGAAAAGGGCAGCGGCCGCCTGGTCAGCATTGACATGCTGCGCGCCGGGCAGGTCGTCCGTGATCTCCCTCATCATGCGCTTCTACGACGTCAGCGGCGGCGCGGTGCGCGCTACGCCAGCCACAGACATGCATGTGACTGGTGCCGCACAGGCGGAGAGCACGCTATTTACTGCTGTTCAAGCCCTGCCGCAATGCGAGCGCCATTGTGTGCACTGGCCCGTTGCCAAGCTGTTGCGCCACGAGTGGTGCGGGCGCCAGGTGCGGCTGGACGGCGTGGACATCCGCGAGCTGAGCCTGCTGTGGTACCGCGGCCAGCTCGCGCTCGTCAGCCAGTGCGCCCCTGCAGCTTGTGCTGCAGGGAGTGTGTATCTTGCGGGCATCCGTGAAACGTGCAAGTTTTACATGTCACACCGCGACATGTGCATGCCTGCTGCTGGCGTTGCCCCTGCATGTTGTAGTCAACCCTGCAGAATGCTGCACAGTCACAGCGTGCGCTGCTGCCAGACTCGGGCCACGCGCGGCTGCGGGCGCGCGCCAGGGAGCCCGCGCTCTTCACGGGCACCATCCGCGAGAACATCGCGGGCTGGCGCGACGTCAGCGATGAGGAGGTCGCGGCGGCCGCCGCGGCGGCCAACGCGGCGGGCTTCATCTCGCGCGCGCCGGACGGCTACGCAACCAAGGTCAGCGATCAACATGCATAAGTGTGTGTGAGAGCGAGTGACGACTGCTCATTGCAAGCTCCTAAGCGCATGAATCGCTTGTATAGACTACCCAGCCTAGTATTTTTCCGCAGAAATTACTGACCTGCTGACCGTCTATAACCTCTTTCTTGTCAGTGCTGCTCCGCTGTGCCCACGCGAGCTCATGGCTTCCATGAAGGCAACGTCGAGCGAGGTGTGGGTGCAGACTCAGGCTGCGCGCGCAGCTGGGCAGCGGCGGCGGCGTCCAGCTGAGCGGCGGCGAGAAGGCGCGCATCGCAATTGCGCGCGCCATCGTGCGGCAGCCGCGCGTGCTGCTGCTGGACGAGGCCACCAGCGCGCTGGACGCCGAGAGCGAGGCCGCCGTTCAGGTGGCGCCTTCCCTGCTCAACGTCACAGTGAGAGCGCCCGAAGCCATGCAAGATGCAGTGTTTCAGACGCCAGTGCTGCCCTCGGTTGTGTTAGACGGCCCGTCTGCATGATGCAGTGCAGTGCACTGTCGGGCGGCGTGCATGTGCGATGCTTGTGCTCTGCGTGGCAGAGATGCATACTGCAACCCTGCATCCAGCCAGGCACTGCGTCGTCTTAGGACAGCTGTGCGGCCCTGACACCCATTGAAATGGTGACATGGCACAGGAAAGGCGTTGCCCTGCAGGCATGCAATTTGCTTGAAACAAACCATGGCGCATCAGCTGCGCTTGGCTGCGTTGCGCGCAGGCGGCGCTGATACCGCTCATGGCGGGCCGGACCACACTGGTGGTCGCACACCGCCTCTCCACGGTGCGGCACTGTGACACGATCGCCGTGCTGGAGGCGGGTCGCATCCTGGAGTCTGGCCCGCATGCGGCGCTGCTGGCAAACCCCAGCGGACCCTACGCGCAGCTCGTGCGCCACGCGCAGGGCTGAGCGCTTGCATCTTGATGTGCATGCATAGGTGCATTACGACCTCTTCTAGGCCCGGCAAGCTTCTTAGGCAGACAAGGTGATGTGACAAGCGAGTTCTTCTGTGGTCAGGGAAACCGGAGCGGGTTATGCAGGGCTCAGGAAGGCATGGGATGCAGGAACACTTTGCTAAGGTGCACTGTGCATACATGAAATGTGTAGCAGTGCGTCAGGATTGGTGCTGTGAGAGCCGGGACCATGAGCAGTGGGGGGTGGAGTCCCTTGCTTGAGACTCATATGAAGATGCATCTTCTTCTCTTTCCTTGGGTGCTGTGTGGTGTTCAGAGTGCAGTTCAGGCATGAATTTGATGTAGAGGTGTGCAAGGGGCAGTCGACCTGCAGTTCGCAGTCTCTGCGCAGCCTCACCATCACACGCTGGCATGCGTGTGCGCTCACAGGCAGCGCAGTGCACATGCAACTGTCACGTTAAGTCACACAGCAAGAGATGCCTGCCAAAGCAGATGCAGTCGCCCAGCGCTATTCTTCGTCAAAAGCAGCTCCCCCGACAGCACACCGTCTGTGGTGCCGAGCGCAGTGCCTCTGACGCACCCGTGATGCAGAGGGAGAAGAATGGGGATGAGGAGAAGGGAGGGATAGCACCAATCGCCACCCCTCGCAGTGGCGCTGGCAGCAAGGGCCGGCTCTTCTCCAACGTCACACCGGGGTCGATGCGGCACACCCCAGGAACGACCTTTGGCAGCGCAGCGCTGGTAGCAGGCACCACTGTCGGCGCAGGTGAGCGCTGGGTTGTTGCTGAGTGTGTTGTGCTGCTCGAGTGCAGTAAAGAGAAGCACTTGCGCGCTGGTAGACACACGCTCATACCCACTGCTGCAGGTATTCTGGCGCTGCCTTATGCAACACAGGTGAGCATATGATCCTATGCAAGCTGCGGCGTGCTCATGTGAGTGGATGCCTTTGTATATTGCTAGATTGCTGGGGTGTTGCAACAGGAGGCCGGCTTTGCAGCCTCCAGCGCGGCCCTTCTCGCCACGTGCGTGTACTCTATCATTACAGGTGCGGCCTTCACTGCCAACAGCAAGCTTGCCGCTGTCCTCCAGCCTCCAGTAGAGACCTGACCACACAGTCAAGTAGTGCGCTCTCTGGACGCCCTGACAGAGGCGTGTTGTCGTGCAGGTCTGCTTGTGGCGGAAGTGTCTGTGAACTCTATGTGTGAGCTGGGGCAGGCGCGGGCCCTCGCAATGCTGGCAGGCCTGCCCTGGAGCTGCTTGCAACAGGCGGGCGATGGTCTTGTGATTCGCGCTGCTGTAGGTCAACACCAATTAATTATCTTTCTGTGCAGCTCCAGACCTCACTGCAAACATTATAGGAGCTACTGCAGCCTGTCGGGCTTGGAACCTTTGCCTGTGACGTAGACGCTCACTTTTCTGAGCTGGGCATAATGGCTGTTACGAGCCCAAGCATCAGGGCTTCGTGCACACCCAGGGTGGCGTGTCGCTGACGTCCATGGCGGAGCGCACGCTGGGCAAGCCCGGCGCGCGCTTCGCCGGCGCGACGTACCTGTTTTTGCACTACGCCCTGCTCGTTGCTTGTGCGCCCTGCCGTGTGCGTCCGGCCTTGCTATGCAACAGCTGCTTGCCGAGCACTTGCGTCATAGTGCAGCTCTCGCCTGGCTTTGTAGCTGGTGATTTATATCATATCCTCAGCATCTGAACTTCAATTTGTGCTTCTATCAGCACAGGTAAACAGGGCTGGTAGCGCATATGTGAAACCAGTGGGTAATCGCAGCGCTGTGCCGCGTGGCAGACATTGCAAAGGCAGGCAATATTGTCGGCGACGCGGCGGGCGCGCCGCATGCGGTGGCCGCAGTGGCCTTCGCGGCTGCCTTCACAAGCCTCTGCTTCTGGAGCCCGCCGCGCGTGCTGGATCGCGTGAACTCCGCGCTGGTCGTCATGGTCGTGGGATCGTTTCTGGTGAGCACTGCACGCTGCTTCCTCTGCCCATGCACAGTTATGTAGCATTCTCTCCAGCATCAGCAGTCCCGCGCAGCACGAGGAGGTGGAGTGGGACACAGTGTGTCCTGCGCGGCAGGCGCTGCTGCTTAACAACCATGACGATATGCTCCACTGATGGAGTCTCGTTCTGATAGCGTGCTGCGCTTTTAGCGAAGGCGTTACCTGATCACACGCGGTGCGCCCGCAGGTGCTGCTGGCGCTGGCGAGCGGCGGCATGGAGACGCGCGCACTGTCGCGCGCGAACTGGGCGGCCGTGCCGGCCACGCTGCCGGTGCTGTCGCTCGCTTTCGTGTACCAGAACGTTGTGCCGGTCATCGCCTCCAACCTGGAGGTGCGGGACGGGGAACCCTCCCTATGTCAGCCATCCCATGCAGCCCGCTTTGCCCGGCCGCTGCTTTGATGCAATGCATGTCTGCGCCTCGATTGACCATGCTTCCTCATTTGGTACTTGGCGCCAGGCAAAGTGCAAGGACCGATGCATGGACAGGTCTGCTGCGCGGAACGCAGCCAGGCAACGACACGCACAGCTAGAGCTTGGCCCCGGGCTGGACCGTGCAACGCGCAGGGCGACATCAGGAAAGTGCGCACGGCGGTGGTGGCCGGCGTGGCCGTCCCGCTGGCCATGTTCCTGGCGTGGGATGCCGTGATCCTGGGCAGCCTGGGCGGCAGCGGCGGCGCGGCGCGCGCGGACCCCCTGGCAGCGCTGGCCTCGACCTCGCCCGCGGTTGGTGTGTTGATACAGGTTCGTGCATGTGTTCATGTCCTGGGAAAGGGTGGACTTGCATGCGCGGTGAGCTGGCCAAGTCCCGGCCTGCGACAGCTGCCTGGCGTGGGCGCATCTGTGGCTCACGTGCGGATCGCCGTTGGGTCTGCAGCCTGTGAGACGGAGCTGCAGGGCTGTTGCCTTCACTTAAGTACCTTGTGGTATTAGCCTTGGCTGTCGAGGAAGGGTGTCAGATGGCTCAGATCACATCATCACAATTAGCTCGATAGACAGCGCACTGCCTCAGTACAACGGCTGGTTGCTGTCACAGCATGGGGGGTCGGGATGCGCGCTGCCCGCGCGCGCAGGCCTTCTCGCTGCTGGCCATCGCGACCAGCTACATCGGCTTTGTGCTGGGCCTCTCTGACTTTTTGGCTGACTACCTGAAGGCGCGCGGCGCACCTCGCCTGCCGGACGCACCCGCCGTGCTTGTCCGCATGTGAACCAGCACCATAACAAAGCATGCCACCGCAAGGTGCTTACCAAGGAGCACTTGCGGGCCGCCTGGTGCGTGTGCATGCGCGTGCCACCACATCTGTGCATGCTATACGACATGGCCCATGACCTGTTGCGGCTGGCGCGCGCAGCTGCCGTCCGGGCGGCCGCAGGCGGTGCCGTATGCGCTGACCGTCGGCCCGCCGCTGGTGCTCGCCCTGTCTTTTCCAGACCTCTTCTTCCGCGCGCTCGACGTCGCGGGGACGTACGGGCGCGCTGCCCCGCTTAGCCTGACCGACATGGTGCAACGCTCGTGACCATGACACTCGGCGTACACAAGCGCGAGCGCAGGCTTGTGGAGGTTTTATGTGCAGCAGCATTGCGCAGCACTTTCTGCAGCTTTGCATGGCCGTCCCAGGATTTTGCTTCATATAACGCTGCCGCACGTTGCTGTGCGCCGTCAGTGGCCTGCCTTTCATGGCATGACCAACCTGGTGGCCGCAGCGGCGAGTGTGTGCGGCATGCTGGAAGAACGGTTTGCGTCCGCGCGCACAGGGTGCTGGTGCTGTTCGGCATCCTGCCGGCAGCCATGGCCTACAGCGAGCGGTACGGCAACACCACGCTCACCCAGGTCCAGGTGACGACCTCGCACCCCAAGCGGGCTGTGCTGCATGCCTGTGCGCGCAGGTGTGCAGCCACTCAACAGCATGCGCGGGCATCTCACGACAGAAATGCAGTTTTTGCTTTTCGGTGTGCGTTGTTTTGTATAGCATGGGCTTGCGTGTGTTGTAACCCTATTGTGGCGGGCCTGCACGACTTGGACACCACGCACAAGGTATTTGCACACAACAGTGATGATGCCTTGAGCTCTTATGCCTTGTAATGTGCTTACGCGGTCCTGCTGACTTGCGTGGCAGGTCGTGCCGGGAGGGAAGGCAAGCCTTGTGGTGGTGGGCGCGCTGGCGGCTGCCATTATCACCAACCAGCTGCTGTCCACGCTGGCTGGCAGCTTCACGTGACTGTATGACGCTCTCACGCGACTGGTTTATGCACAAACCGCCTCAAGTCCAGCCAGGCAGGCAGCATGGCAACCCCCCATGCTGCGCATGCAGCACAGCGGCAGGTGCTTGACAGTTTCAGCGGCGACATCTGCCAGTTCAGTTGTTTCTCAGCCCTCACACAGTCACAGGCCTGTTTGCACCACTGGCCACATAATACACCTGCCAGTGTGTCCTCCACATTGGAGGACCAAAGTGTGGGCCTGCGCTGCATCAATGCGCCGCCCGGCCCGTACATGTACTGCAATGGCAGCGAGGCATGTGCCCAGCACGGCACAAAGCGCATGGTATGGCGGATGTGGGCAATGAGCAACTTATCACAGCATGACTAGGGTATGCGTCAGGCACCCACAGAGTCGCCAATGAGCTGCACCCCCGCACGAGGGGCCCCTAGGCGGCTGCGCGCGCGGAGCGCTCCTGTGCCAGGAAAGCAGACGCCTCCTGGTACCGGCTCTGCAGCGCGCGGACCAGCTCCTCCGTGCTGCCAAAGCGCCCGCCGCCGCCGCCGCCGCCGCCGCCGCCGCCGCCGTTGCCTCCACCGTGGGCGTCACCGCCGTCGGCACTGCGAATCACCGCAGAGGCCGGCTGCGAGGCAGGCTGCGCCTTGGTCAGGTTGGGTTCAGGGTACGCAGTTGCAGCTGGCGGCTGTGGCACGGGCGCGCCCGCCGCTGCAGCTGGGATGGCGGCTGGCGCCGCCAGCGAGTCTGGCCCTAGACCCAAGAGCGGCGGCGGCGGACCAGCCGCAGGCGGGCGGGGTACTGCCGTGCCCCTCACATGCAGCTCAGCGGCCTGGCTGTCATGCGAGACCCAGCCGCTGGGGTGGCTGCCCTGGGCGTCGGCCATACGCGCTCCTGGGCCAGATGCCTCACCCGCCCCGCTCCGACCGCCAAGCGCCTTTCCATGCCACCCGGTTGATAGCACGTCACAGTCGGGGACACCCCGGCCGGCGGCAGACGCGCCCGCGCCGCTGCCGGGCTTGGCATGGCTGGCTGGAAACCCGACAGCGAGCGGGCCAGCCGGCATGTCGCCCGCCGGCGCGGCCAGCCCGAGTCCCGCGCGGATGGCCAGGGAGCCGCCTGGGTCCCCCGCCTCCAGGAAGCGCAGCCGGCCCTCCACCACCGTCAGCCGCGCGGTCAGCGCCGCGCGCTCCCCGCGCGCGACAGCGGCGGCTGCGTCAGCCGCCGCCGCGCGCGCAGCGGCCGCCGCCGCATCGTCTGCGGCCGCCGCGGCCGCCGCCTCGGCCGCGGCCAGGCGGCGCTCCAGGCCGCCCATGAGCTCCGCCAGCCCCAAGCCCTCAGGGCTCATGGTGCACCAGGCCCCCGCGGGCATGCCTACCTGGCCTCTGGCGGCCGGCGCAGCCACGGGGCCTGCGCGCGAGCTGGCAGCCCACGCGCGCGGCTCTCCACACGCGCCGGGTGCAGGCGCGGGCCCATCCCAGCCCTGCTGATGGCCGACAGGGTCCAGCGCTGCGGCGCCAGAGCGCGTGGGCGCGCCCAGGAGCCAGTGCGGCGGCTGCCTGGTGGGCGCGCCACGAAGCTGGTCCGCCCCGCCCGCCCCATCTCCGTGCTGTCCCATGGCGCCTGAATCAGGTCCGGCCGTTGCGGCCCCGGCCTGCGGGCGCGGCAGCTGCGCGGGCCGCAAAGCGGGCTCGCTGCCGCGTGCGTCGGCTGCAGCTGGAATCGAGCAGTGCCCCCTCGCCTGCGGACCCTGCGCCTCCTCGCCCTGGTCCAGTCCCAGCGCCTCCTCGGCGCCAAAAGCCGGGTTCAGCCGCCAGGCGCCGGGCGGCAGGTGCGCACCCATGCGGCCGCCGGGATTGTGCCCATGGCCCTGGCTCGGCCCTGGCTGCCAGGCGGCGCCTCTCGCGCGCGCCGCCGCAGCGACGCCGCCGCGCCAGGCGCGTGGCTCCGGCTGCTCGCCTGCGTCCGGGTCGTCACGGAGGGTCTGCTCTGCTCGGGAGGGCCTTCCCTCAAGTCGGGCGAATGCAGCGCCCGTGCGCCCAACGCCAATGCTCTGTGCGGCGGCCTGCGCGGGCGGCGGGCCGCGGCGCTGGCTGCTGCTGGGCAACGCCGCGTGCAGCGGCGGGCGGGCAGGCGGGGCGTGCACCGCCTCCGCGCCTCCATTGCCCCGGACTTCCTGCATGTACGCAGGCACCGTTTACAGCGCAGCCCTCCCTATGCCATGCTGCCATGGCCGCGCCTGACAGCACTCTGCCGGGCGTGCAGCAGCGCCTGTGCACTCTATGCACACTTGCTTGTGAGGCAAGCCCCAACGCCAATGAGCAAGACACAAGGCGTGCAGCAGGTGTCTGTCTGCTACCACGAGTCATGCGTGGCAGCAGGGGTCGCAGCCTATGCGGCAGGCGCAAACAGGATCCGTCCAGGGCGTCGGAAGCGCGCCTGCGGGGCGCGCTTGGAAGTCGCATCACCGCCGTTGGCCAGCGTCGCTACCTCGTTCTCTTTGCCGCGGCTCCAAGGCAATGCCAGCTGCACGCACCGCCGCATTTTCTGTCAGCCATGTGGCGCCCCACCTGGAAGCTGATAGAGCCAGGACAGAGGTTCGTGCAGGTATGGCCGCATGGCCAACATGCAAGCGTCCAGCCCGCGAGGGGTATCAGGAGCACTGCTTGCCTGCAAGAGTCGCTCTGCACGAGAGTGGGGCCTGGCAAAGAATGACACCAGACAGCTTGACAACCATCGGGTCACAAGTACCAGAGAAAAGCTGATTTGGCTAAAGAGTCCCGTCCTACATGCGGCTGAACGGGCTAGTTCTTAGCAAGGTCGCGTAAGGTCAGACTGGGCGCGCGCTGAGGGTACGTGCGCTGCGGGTGGCGGAGGTCGCGCACCCTGGGCGGCGCCGCCGCGGCAAGCCGCTGCCGCCGCACCTCCGCATTGTGGCGCTCCTTGGCCACCTGGATGAGGCTGTGCAGGAACAGCACCTTGCGCTCCGCAAAGCCCTGCGCGCGCCCCTTCTGTCAGCAGGCAGCACCTAGTGTTGGTCGGCTGGCGCTGCCAGTTGGGCGTCCGGTCAGGTGAGCCATGCCGCGCGTGCCTCAGGCACAGACTATGAGGTCAGGCAGGCCCTACGGTGGAGGCTAGGAGGGAGGGCCACCGTTTCTCGCAATACCCCTGTACGTCTCACCAGACAGGGTGGCTTGTGGTAGCCTGGCGGCGCACCTCTCAGGACTGCGCTTGCGCGCTTGCTCACCACACCGTCGGTCACGCGCACGGGGGGAGCGGGCGCGCGCTGGGGGCGCGCCTGCTCCAGGAACTGGCCGCAGGTGAGCACCGGCTTGAGCCGGAAATGGTCCCGCGCCAGCTTCAGCACCGCATCCAGGAAGCGCGCGTCCGTCTTGCCGTGCAGCTGCGCGGGGGCGCGCGCCGGTCAGGCGGCGCGCCGGCGTGCGCGCTCTCGCGCGAGGCCGGTGACAGGGAGTCCCAGGAAGCCTGCAGCGTCCCAGGCGCTGCGAGCAGCGGCGCTGGCAGGCAGACAGTCCGCCTTGGGGGCGCGCGCTGCGTGCGCGAGTCCACCCCCCATGTGGGGCCGCGCGCCTCATAGCCGCTGGCCGCCACGTCCAGCGCCACGTGCCGGCTGAAGCGCAGCAGGACGTAGTGCAGGACTGGCAGGATGGCCGCGGGATCGCCCGTGCGCAGCCTGCGCTCCAAACATCCAGCGCCCGCTGACGTTGCGCTGATATAGGCGCAGGCTTGAGTTCGACGCAGTGCCGTCAGCAGCTGCCTTTGCGTGCAGCCAGCGCCCAAACATCCAGTGTCGCCCCAGCGCGCTTGTGACTGCCACGCTGGGATGCAGGCGCCTGTGCGCCTGCGCCTCACGCCAGGACGCGCACCCGCCCAGGTCGACCTCCAACGGGTACTTGATGTGGCGGAGCTCCTGGCGCAGGCGCTCGATATTGCCCAAAACATCGCCCGTCGCCATCCTCGCCGGCCTCTGTAACTGCTATGTCAAGGCCATGCTGAGCACGCGCCGGCGCCCCCGATGTCCTCTCGCCTGGGATCGGACTGCAGGCGCTGCTGGCCCGTTTGAAAACAACGGACGCTAGGGCATGCTCTGACCAGGGCCTAGAGTACAGTTCCTAAGCTGGCTCGCCGAGCTGACACTCTCATGAACAGGAGCCAGCGGCTTTTGTTGAGTTGCCGGCTACCTGAAAAGTGCAGAGAATTGTGTTGACCAGGCAGGCTGTTGAGTGCATTGTGAACCACAGCAGCCGGCAGCGCCATGTCCCGCGAGGGCAGCCAAGCTGGCGGTAAGGGGCGCGTGTCGCTGCTCGCCAGGAACCTGCCAATGGACATGAAGTGCGCCGCACGCCTGCGCATGCTTGCCAGGAAGCATGCACTGGAGGCCTTTGCGCCACATTAGCCAAGTGCAGCTGCATGCCCCCGCTCTCCCGCTCCAGCGTCGACCTGTAGGCTTTCCTTTCTTGTGTTGAAGGCGTAAGAGTGCAGGGATTGTGTGTACCGTGCACGGGTGCTGTACGAGATGAATTAAAACACGGCCAGCAGCCTCCACTGCATGCGGTCACGGCCTGTTTCAACATGCCAGACTTGAAGTCTCTGTGGTGTTTTGTGCACTGCAGTGCGCAAGAAGTCAAGGAGCGGTTCGGCAAGTACGGGATGGTGCGCGACGTGTACCTGCCACTCGACCACTACACCAGGCACGCGGCTTGCGCTTACTATGCCATGTCGCGAGCTGAGCTCTAGGCAGGCGTGCAGCTGTGCGTCCCTCAAGCATGCATGGTGCAGAGGCAGCGTCAAGTGCCTTGCTTCCTACTAGGACGTGCTCTTGGCACGTCCAAAAATCTCCACAATAGTGGTCCAGCACGAGTCACCACTGGCAGAGAGCTCGGGGCAAGCTCCTCATGTCCAGTGCTGCACAGAGCCAGGCCACAAGCTGCTGCCAGCCGCGCGCCGGGCCCTGGAGCGCGGCGCCTCCGTCACGCCAAGGCCCCCCAAGCCCAAGGCCCGAGCGCACTGCTGGGAAGCCGGTCAAGACACCGGCCAAGGCCGTGCCCAAGCTGAGCCGGGAGCGCGGCCGAGAGCCCCTGCAGTGCCCGCCAAGCCCCAGCGCAAGAGCCCCGGACGTGTTGGGACAAGGCTAGGCCCGAGCTGACAAGTCGCCGTAGCCCGGCCGCCCGGCCTGGCCGCAGCGCACGCGCCGCCGGTGTGCGACTGGCGCACTCTGCATGCGCTGGCAGGCTCTTGTGCGCGGCTTCTGCCTGGCCTGGTGCCTCTGCTGTGCAGGACAGCTGCTGCCTGCCCCTCAAGGATCTGCCCCCTAAGGAAGCATCTGTAATGTGCCATCAGCAAAAGGACCAACGCATGCTGCGCACAGGGCTTGATGGGGAGCAGCTGCGTCGCTGCGCAGGCACGCTTGCGGGGGGCTGCAGTATACCCCACGTGCGCCTCTGCATGAGACCCTTACCCTGTGTTTGCTGCGCGCCGGCAGGCGGCCACGCGGCTTCGGTTTCATCGAGTTTGTGGATGAGCGGGATGCGGACGACGCCATGAACGCGCTGGACGGCCGGGTCTGGGGCGGGCGCGAGATTACGGTGCGCTGCACCGTTGCGGCGCGAGCAGTGCTCCGCGTTTGCTGTCCCTGACGCTTGTGGCAGGAGACCGCGGCGGCTGTCCGCTGCGTTGCTGCAGTGTCTTGAAAGCCAGAAGGGACTGCCCCAGCCGTCCGCGCACGAGCTCGCAAGCTTTGGTGCATGCCAGGCTGCCGTTTATGGTGCGCGTGCTTGCGCTCGCACCAGCCGAAGAGGCGAGCGGCCGCGCGTCAGGTGGTGCCGTCCAAGCACGACCGCAAGACGCCGCAGCAGATGAAGCGGCTGGACGAGCGCAACGGCCGTGCGCGTCCCGCCCGGGCCCAAGCCGGCCTTTGCAGATGTAGCAAGCGGGGAAGGCGGATGACGCACTGACATGAACGCGTGCCTGTTGCACGTCTTGCTGATTCACTTACACACCTGTTACTGCTTATCAGCAGTGTGTGCGGACCTGCCTACATGCTCTGCGAGCACTGCAGGCGGTTGTCACTTGTCTTTTTCGTTAGAAGCTGTGAATGTCCTTCTGGACAAGTTGACATAGCTTTAGTAATGTGCGCGGGGATGCACAATATTAGGCCTGCACCGCATCTGGTGCAGCAGGCAGGGTGTTTGTTACAGATGATGCCATTTGCTGCCTGCCCTACAGGGAGCCCTGTGCAGAGCGCTCGCCGCCTGCTGAGCCACACTCGTGCAGGGAGGCACCTGAGCCTGCGATGTGAGCGTGCGTGCGCCTCTACGCAGGTGCGAACACACGGAGCCGCTCGCCACGCAGGCGCAGCCGCTCGCCGGGCCGGCGCAGCCGGCGCAGCCGCACGCGCAGCCGCACGCCGCCGCGCCGCGAGGCGCGCCCGCGCAGCCGCAGCCGCAGCCGCCGCGAGCGCAGCCCGGAGCGGCGGTCG
>JAABUH010002981.1_pt1 | contig 15309 bp, 24 predicted proteins | sample 5559121 | NCBI WGS metagenome assembly JAABUH01 (sample SAMN10711871, study PRJNA513364) | rock metagenome | isolation source: Antarctica rocks | place: Antarctica: Victoria Land, Battleship Promontory nord | collected 2015-12-28
GCCGCGGCGCGTCGCGGCGCGGCCCCTGCCAGGGCCGCGCCGGCCGCGCCTGACACGCGGGCGCCGGTGGACCCGGGCACAGCTGGTGCGAGCTCTCACTACTGTGTCCCAATCCCGAAGGGTCCTGTGTAAATGCTCTCAGGGGAGCCTGCTGGGGAGCCTCAGTAGCCGCTGTGATAGTAGGGCGGCCCAGATACCTTGCGGCCAGCATCACCTCGGACGCGCCTGCAAGTGAGCAAACACTTTGTCAGACCCTGTCATGCTTGCTGTCATGCTGCAGCGGCCTGCGCTGCTGCATGTCACTCATGTGAGCTGGGATGGAGTCTGTGCACGAAGAGCTGCTAGAGGCGCCGTCACTGTCGCCCTTTGTTGCCGCCGGCATGCAACGTGACGTGGTCGTGCTGTCTTCGCGCCGCATCTGCATCGCGCACCATGACGGCCTCGGGGCCCGGAGTAGAGCTGAGCGGGCACCGGCTGTGGCAGGCGCGGGCGCGCCCGCGGCCAAGCCCGGGAAGGAGCTGCGCGCGATGGTGGCGTCGCTCAAGCGCAAGGCGGGCGCGGCTGCGGCGCCGCGCGCGGGGCCGGGCAAGAGGAAGAAGAAGGGCGGCGCGGGTGCCGGGGCTGCGGGGGCGTAGTGCATGTTTTCTTTACCCATGCGTATGGGCGTGCAAACGTGTGTGCGTCCTGTGCCTTGTGAAAGTCAATGCCCTGCCTGTGCGCGCTCCGTTTGTTCCCAGATACCCTGAAAGCACATGCATGTTTGTCATGTGCGTGTCGACTGGGCACCAGGTTGCGTTGCACGAAAAAATTTGCACATTATGCAATCAGGCGCCAATGAACCTGGTCATCCTGCCATGGCCTTCTTTAAGATGACCAGCAGACCTTCCATATGCACAGCGTATAATCTTAATACACCCATGACAACACAGTGTGTCCACCTATCAGTGACGCCCGCGCTCAGCAGCGCCGCTCACAGTGCTTCCATACATGCACCACAAAGGCGCCGCGCAGGCGCTCAGCAACACCCCGGCTTGTGAGCAGACAAGCAACCAGCTGAAACCAGTCTGGTCTGCTTCCCAAGGCATTGGATCTGGCTGCCACATGCAGCTTGCAACGCTGCACGCCTAGTGCTGTAATAGAGCAAGTGATGCCTCGCTGGCAGCCACCCTTCGGGCCAGACATGCCGAGCCGTAGAGGGACAGCCTTTGCACCACCGCGCGCGCGCACTACCCGACCATGGCGCGCTTCCGGCCCCGCATGCGCACTGCGCCACACAGTTTTGGAGCGCTGGCGCCTGGTCATCACAGCGCGCATCTGCTGGCCCATGCAGCACGGCCGGCAGACACAGAAACATGTTTTTCTGTGCCTAAATCATGGCTGTGAAGCATGGCACGCAGCAGCAGCGCTATGCTCTGACAGGAGCGTCCAACGACACGACCGACACGGCCGACATGACACGGCCGTGGCGCACCTTCCGCGAACTTGTTGAGCGTGGGGCACCACAGCCTGGAGTGCTGGCGGTAGGATGCCAGCACGTCGTCGAACTGCGCACGCGCAGTTGCGCACGGTCGCCGCACGCGCCACATGTTGAGCGCACAGCGCCAAGCATTTTGCAGCAGGAGGCCAGCACAGTGGCGTCAGGACATCCACCTTCACGAAAAGACACCCTGCGAGCCAAGGTCGGCAGCCACGCCTACCCCCACAGCACTCGCAGCAGCCCACACTTGGCACAAGGTCTTTGCTGCTGGAGAAAGAACTAAGCTTCGCCGTGCCACACACGCCCAGCACTGCATGCAGCTGCCGGCGCTGCCCGGCGCCGGGCGCACCAGGGGCCCGCAGGAGGCGTGCGCGCTGGTGAACGACCGCTCCAGCACGTACAGGTCCACGGCCTTGTCCTCGGCGATCGTCGAGTTGGAGCTCAGCCCGAAGTCGATCACGACCTGGGCGGCGCACCGCGCGCTATACAGCGAGCTGCGCCGCGGGCTGTGTCGCGGGGGTGCGGGGGACTTAGCCATAAGTTCAAAACTGCCTCGCAAGCGGCATGACGCGCAACAGGGCCGGCGCATGGCGCAGCACATTAGCGTCGCGTGCGTGGTACGGCCTGCCCTACCAGCGCGCTGTCGGCCTCCCGCACGAGCAGGTTGGAGGTGGTCAGGTCGCCGTGCACCACGCCGCCGTCGTGCAGCGCCGCCACTGCGCGCCCGATCGCCCGCAGCAGCTCCATGCGCGCTGCACAAGCAGCGGGCAGGGACTTCAGACATGCGGCTGCACTTGCAGCAGATGGCATGTGGCTGTGTGCCCACACTCGCACAGGGCTCAGCTAAGCAGAGCATGCCGCTGGGCATGCACTGAAGCATGCCAAGACAGCCCTCTAGCGAAGACGCGGCGGGAGCCGGTGTCACGAGCACGCCTGACGGCAGCACTTGCAACGGTCGGCGTCTGGCAAGGCAGGCATGCACGTCATGTTTCACTTGTGTCCCTGTAGCTTGTAAGGCATGCTGGAGCTGCCAGCGAGAGAAGGCAGCACAGCGTAATCGCGCTGCAGGCTCGGCGACACTCCCAGGCACAAACAGTGCTGGGCTGCGCAGCAGCCACTGAGGCAACGCACGAGCTGCGCCGGGCGCACCCTCGGGCTGAAGTTCTCCGTCTTGCAGCGCTTGCTTGACAGGCATGCCCGTCACGCGCTCAAAGTAGATTGTGCTCGCCTCGTGCTCCACGCAGAGCACGCATGGCGTCAGCACGCCCAGCTTGCGCGCACGCAGCACGCTCCGCACCTCCTGACGCCGTGCAGGGTTGAGCTGGGTTCCTTGATCCTACAGGAGCGGCTGAGGCAGTCTGCTTGGCCAAACGCGTACTCACGTGCACGTTCAGACTTTGGTGGCCACAGCTCCACAGGTAGCATGCCCAGCTTTGACATTTTAGTTTCACCCATGCAACTTGGCACTGTGCAGGCCGCCAGTCACGGCGCTGTTTACGGCACGCAGCTTTGGCAACTCGCAATGACTCCAAAGAGCTGATTTCTGCATCCCTTATATGTTTCTGTTATAGCACACTCGCAGACGCACTCTTACAGAGGCACGCCTGCGCCTGGTTGCAGAATGCTAGGCGTGCACCTGCCGGAGCCGAGACTGCGTCAACCTGGTGTCCAGCGCCGGATGTCGATACCTCTTGCTGAAGCGTTGCTTCAAGATGGCAGGCCTGCCCAGGTAGACGCCCTCCCAGATGCGCTGCCGCGTGCGAGTGTCAGGCTCATCTGGCGGCTGCAATGTGTTTTCTCAACGAAGCAGCTTATGGCGACGTTCCAAACATGCGTTGTTGGGGACAAATGCGGGCACTTACAGCTTCAGCGCCTTGCTGTATGAGTTTGCAGCTCTGCAGGCCAATGATGGGCTCCTCATGCTCAACATGTTTGCTATCCGACACGCCAACGCTGTCTGCTTGGGCGGTGCCGTTCATATTTGTGCTATGCTGCGTTGTTGGCACCACTTTAGCACCAGACCTTGGGCTGCCCCAGTCCGCGTTTAGCAGCACGGCATTGCGCAACCAGCAGGTTGCACGTGCGTCTCTTCCAGCAGTACTTCTACACCAGTAGAGGCAGTGAGCTACGTAGCAACCAACACAGCGCAATAATCAACACTACTAGTTGGCCGCGCTAGGAGGCAGGCCTGCCCAGGTAGACGCCCTCCCAAGGGGCTTCTGTAGGGTGTTGGCCTGCAACCAGTGACTGGAAGTGGGAAGGCGCTGCAGAGTAGTATAAGCGCAGTGAGTAGAGGGGAGGGGCAGAATAGACTGGCAATGCTTGCTGTGCTGAGTGCATCCTGCACATATTGATGATGCTTTGCTGTAGCAGTGCGACCAGAGCAGCGATGCGAATACCGTAACACTGTGTTATAAGAGACCTGTGTTGTTGTGTGACACACTCGCGTAGCGTAACCAGCAAGCGCTGGTTGCAATGGACCAGGGCCTCCCCTTCGCCAACGTGTCGGCTGCCTCGGCAGTGCTGCTTGCGCAGCTGCAGGGCCTCACGCAGGCTGGCGTCCCGGGTGCCGCCGCCAATGCTGCGGCGGCGCTGTCAAACGCGCAAAAGGATCAGCTGCTCGCGTTCCTTCAGCAGGCAACGTCCCCAAGCGTGAAGCTCCTTGAGCGGCAATGCAACCCTCTGCGCTCTCATGCAGGCTGGCACAAGACTGGGGGCACCTGTGTGACGACGCTGTCCTGGCCTCGGCGCAGGCACAGGCGCAGCAGGCAGCGGGCGCCGGCGCGCGGCTGGCCGCGGGCGCCAGCACGGCAGGCAGGCCGCCAGCGGCCGGGCTGCCAGGGGCCCCGGCGCGCGTGGCGGAGGTCGCGCCGGCGCGCAAGGTCATGAAGAAGCGCAAGCTGGCGCCGCCGCAGGCGGTCCTGCCGGCGGAGCGGGTGCGGGCCGCCCAACCTCCGCCGCGCGGCACGCGCGGCAGCGTCTGGTCTTGTGCTGCTGCGCCTGTCAGAACGCTGCTCACCTCGCGCGTGCCCCGCAGCGCCAGGCGCCGGTGCAGCCGGTGGTGGTGGAGTACGCGGAGAGCGCGCTGTTCTGCGAGCTGCAGGAGCTGGAGCGGCAGGTTGACTACCACATTGCTGTGCGCCGCGCGGAGGTGCGACACTTCTGTGTGGCCTACTCTCACACAGCGCATGCAGGGACATGCAGAGATGCATGTTCAGGCTAACATGCTGCACGAGGATGCGAGGCGCTCGCACTTGTCTTGAGCGCTCCGAGCCTGCAGCAGTCTATGTCTTGGCCAGATCGCACGCGGCTGGTACTTACATACATTCATCGCAGCTCCTGTCATGCAGTGCATGTCTTGAAGGGCATACTGCGCCACAGTAGTAGGGCATGCATTGGCAGTGGAAAGCGTACCAGGCTATGATGCTCACGTGTCGTTGCATGCGCGCTGCATAGTATAAGAGGCGAACATGGGTGCGCAGCTGCGGGAGGCCGTGCGTTGCCCGGAGCGCGTGCCAAAGCGGCTGCGCATGTACGTGTTCAATCGCCACATGCACCAGCCGCAGCCGGACCTACCGCCCTCTCCTGGTGCGCGCGGCAGGCCCCTGCTGGCAGTATCTGAGGCTGGCTAGCAGATTTGGTGGCATGTGTAGGGAGGGGATAATGCAGGTGTCAAAAGACCCTGCTGCACATGTGCAGTGCGGCGGCGGCTTGCTCCAGCAGGCTTATACCCCAGCATGCTTGTACTCGCCAGGAACCTTTTGGAAACCCTGTCCATTCTGCTCAGCACTGCAGCCATGGCTACATCATGCGCTTGTCAGCCATGCCACATGCGTATGTTTCATGCAGGCTGTGTGACACGCAACCAGGCAGCTTGAGCATGTTGAGCCTGTGCCTGTGTGGAGCTTATGGAGCGCGCGCCCGCCCGCTCGCCAGACCCGCCGAGCTGGGAGCTGGTCATTTCGGGCAAGCTGATGGACATTGCCGAGGCAGAGTGCATCCACACCGCGCCGCCAGCGCCCAGCCCGGCGCCCGGCGCGGCTGCTGAGCCCCCGGGCGCAACGGCGGCCGCGCCGGCGGCGGCGGGTGGCACAGCCCCAGCGGCGAGTGCTACGCCTGCTGTGCCAGCTATGCATGCCGGGCCTGCTGCGGCGCTTCCGCTGCAGGTGCGCCGTCCGCGCATGGCAGGCTGTGACCTGCCGGAGCAGATGCCATATCGCAGACTTAAGTATGGTTTATTGTGGCTGGATTTCACTGATGCCTCCTTCATGGCTGCTCATTGGCAAACTGAGCTGCAGACGCTGCGGCGCTGGCATACAGAGTTTCCACGTCTGGGGCGTTTTCATCTCAGCTGGCCTGCAGCCGAGTGTCCTGCAGCAGCTGGGCCACATAAGCGCTCGCTGGCTCGCAGGCACCCATGCTGCATCTGGACCCCCCGGCTGAGCCGCTCACGGCGCACCTGCGGCGCCTGCATGTGCAGCTGGACTCGGAGCAGTACCCCGGCGCAGATGGCGAGCTGGTCTATGAGCGCGCGCGGCACCAGGGTCCGCACCTGAGCGAGATCAGCGTGCGGTGCGCCCCGCCGCTTCCTTTTCTGAGCCTCACTGCGGCGATAACGGAGAAGCAACATTCGCGAAAATGCATGTGCCGCTGGTGGCTGCACGGCTGCCCTGGCGACGCTCGGGAGCGTCGGGAGAGCCAGCCAGCACCCCGGGCCTGGCCGGGGACGCAGGCGGCGGGGCTCCAAGCCCGTGGCGGTGCGCATTGCGGTGGAGGCCGAGCACGCGCTGCCGCGCCACGTGCTGGCGCCGCCGCTGGCGGCGCTGCTGGGCTTTGAGCACGAGACGCGCGAGAACATCACGCGCGCGCTGTGGACGTACATCCGCATGCACAGCCTGCAGGCACGCTCGCCTCATGTCTTGAGCGCCAGCGAAGCCTGCGCTGCGCAACCTCGTGCAATGCCTCACATCAGGGTACGGTGCTGTGAGAGCCACTGCTGCCCTCGTGGCATGCCAGGGGCGCACTGACTTGCCAGCTGACTGCACTCATTGCTGCACCCGTGGGTTGATGCATGACTGGAAGGGGCTCGTCGCCTGCGGAATCAACCTGACGCACAACCTCCGCAGTCGTTGACCGACCCGGGCATGGTCGACTGCGACGCGCGCCTCGGCGCGGTGCTGGGCGAGCCGCACGTGCCGCTGGCCTCCATGGAGCAGCGCCTGGCGCACCTGCTGGCGCCGGCGCCGCCGCACGTGCTGCACTACACCGTCCGGTGCGCGCTATTCTGCCGTGCTACGCCTGTGCTTGCTTACATCACCTCATGAACGGCCTCGCTGGAGCAGCATGCTGCGCCCTGTGCACTGCGCCCGCAACGCCGCACATGCCGCATCGCACGCTGCTTCTGGGCGGGTGTCTGGTTGCGTGCTGCGCTGTGTCAGGGCAGCGTGCGCCTGCCTGAGCTCGCGCCTGTCCACCAGCAAAGATGTGCTGCGATACGAGCGGCCCGCATAAAAGGGGACCTATTGGGGTCCACAGGGTGAGCGGTCTGGCCGAGACGCTGCCAGAGTGCTATGACATCGATGTGGACGTCCCGCGGCAGCCGCGCGACGACCGCATTGGCGGCCTGCTGGACGGTGTTGGCCGCGACCGCAACTTCCACGCGGTTGCGCTGCCCGCTCATTGCAGAAGTCGCATGCCGCAAACGGACGTCAACCTCATGTTGGGCCGAGTCTTGTGACGCCCGGGCATCCTGCTTGCGATAATGTCCGCAATAGCGGACATGCATCGGAGTCCACAACTTCTTGTGAAGTGCTTGTGTACAGTTTACGCCACTGTACGGCCGACTTATTCTGCCTATGTTGCTCCACCTGTCTGCATCTGACGCGTGACCATGACGGTCGACTGCTCTGCAGATAGACCAGAGGGTGGCGGCGCTGGTGGCGCGCGGGCGGGAGGCTGCGCGGCGTCGCTCCTTTTTCCTGGCGTTTTCGACTTCGCCGGTCGACTTCATCAACGCCCAGGTGCCCCCCTCCCCGACAACCAACACAAGGACTTGGCGCCCTGCCTGGCTGCACATCCGGCATGGCCCCGAGCGGCATCCTACAGCCGGGCAAGTGTGCACCCTGATCATCTCATACATCCACTCCAGCATCCCAGACCTCAACAGACCCTGTGTGGGCATTGCTGCCTTATGTTTTTCATATATAAAGCGTGTTGGAGCCTTACCATATGACTTATCCATGTGTTAAGGCACTGTCACCGTGAATGCACCTGACTCAGCGACTCATGGCCACATGCAGATAGCGAGCCAGCACCGCGACCTGCGCGCGGCGGCCGCGGCGGAGGCGCCCGCGCCGGGGCAGGCCGGCCCGCCCGGCGCGCTCACGCGCTCCGAGCTCTTCCGCGGCCGCTGGGTGGAGGACGCCGTCCTGCGTTTCCTGCATCGCCGCATGGCGGCCGGCGCGTGAGCGCGGCGCGGCGCATGCGCATGCCGGGCAGGGGCCGGGGCTCTGCATATGCATGCGCTGTGTGGATGGAGGACCCGCCGTGGTGCTGCAGGCTGCCTCCGCTCGGCCCGGCGTCTGACATGTGTTTGTTCTAGGCAGGGCGCTTGACTGTATATGCGACCTGCAAGAGGAGCAGAGGTTGTGTGGCAGTGCGAAGTACGTGAAGCTGAAGCAGGAACGTGGGTCGAGAGCTTGGCGCGCTGCCTGATGGGCGACGCGTCCAGGGCGCCCTGCCCCGCGCCAGGCTGCTGCCGTACCCATAGTCCAATGTGTGAGCCAGTCATGTGACGTATGTCGTCTGCTGCCTGTGTGCTTCCAGTGTGTGCGGTAGGGTACTTGTAAGAAGGCTCTAGGTCAATGTAAATGTAGCGTTCATTATCAATAAACCCTTTCTGTCAGGGCACCAGCCCTTGGCAAACCTTTTGCCAAGGGCGAAGTTCCAGCGTTCTGCTCCGTGTGAACTGGCGCCCAGCATCGTTGCACAGCGCCCCCCTGGTCCTGGTTGCGATGACGCACCTGCCAGGCATCCCTTCCAGCCTGGAGGACTCCTTGGACATTGTAATTCCTACCATCCGGGACTTGCATTTTCTGGAGCAGTGGCGCCCCTTCTTCCAGCGCTACCACCTCATAGTCATCCAGGTGCCCGGTCGCGCCGTGCTGCACGCGATCGAGCGCAGCAGTTCTGGCAGCTCGGGGGTTGTAACTGCAGTAACTGCACGGCAGCAAATTCAACTGCAGCGAGCTTGACTGCTTTTGCACGTGCCAGGACGGCGACCCGGACCGCAAGATAAGCGTGCCGGACGGGTTTGACGTGGAGCTGTATACGCGCCGCGACATTGAGCGCCTGCTGGGGGACCATGCCTGGTGCATCTCGTACAAGGACTCTGCCTGCCGGTGCTTCGGCTTCATGGTAGGTCCCCGCTGCACGGGCACGCGAGCTGCGCTGCGCACGAGGCAGCGCACGTATGCTGTTGTGCCAGCATCGGCCCTTGTGTCACAGTTGCCTGCTCCCGCCGGCGCGGGTGACCACAGCACACCTGCGTTCCAGCACACCACACCTCCAACGCGTGTCGCCAGGTGGCGTGCCCTGGAATGCGCGTGAAACAGCGCAGTCAGGAAGTTCCCGACTGGGAAGCACGCCCTGTTTCCGGCGAAGGTGAACGGGTGGAATTTGGACAGCTGCCCACTGGCAGGGACCGCTGTGTGGCGTACATGACACTGCGCCGCGAAGACATGTACGCGCCGGAGCAGCACATCTGAAGCCACCTGCTCAAACGGAGGGCGGCGCTTTGGCGCAGGTGTCGAAAAAGAAGTATATCTACACGATAGACGACGACTGCTTCGTGGCAAAGACGCCCAGCGGCGACGACATCAACGCGCTGGAGCAGCACATCCGCAACCTGCTCACCCCGTCCACGCCGCTCTTCTTCAACACGCTGTACGACCCGTACGCGGCGGGCGCCGACTTTGTGCGCGGGTACCCCTTCAGCCTGCGCGAGGGCTGCCCCACGGCCATCTCGCACGGTGCGCCGCCCCAGGACAGCGCCCGGGACGAGCTTGTGCCAGTTCTGGGAAGCTCGCGCGCCAGTGCGGCGCACTGCTAAGCCTGGGGGCGACGCCTCTGGCCCGTGCGGGGGCTGCCCATTGGCGCTTTTGTAAATGCGTGCCTCAGGTGGGAGCGCCGGGGAGCACCACTCGCCGCGACGGGGGAGCTGGACAGCTTGTGCCTGGCAGCGCGCGTACGCGCGCCCCCCGCTGGCAACGAGCCCGGGCCTCTCGTAGAGGCGCTCTCCTGCCGCAGGGCCGCGTGGAAGCGCCTCGGCCGCGCTCCCACCAGCTGCCGCGCACCATGGTCCGGCGCGGCAGCGCTGCGCGCGGACGTGCGCAGCTGCTGGAGCTCACTGGGGTGGCGTGCGCGCGGGCAGGCCTGTGGCTGAACATCCCGGACTACGACGCGCCCACGCAGATGGTGAAGCCGCTGGAGCGTAACACGCGCTATGTGGATGCGGTGCTCACCATCCCCAAGGCACGCCGCGTCGCTGCGCAGCACCCTGCACCACCTGGCTGGCACGCGCGTGTACGCTCGCATGCATGCATCGCCTCAGGCTGCGCGCGCGGCTGGACGCGCCTCCCCACCCTCGCAGCCTGTGCTCGTGGACTACGGGCGGGTGGCCTTTTGGGCTTGAGCCCAGTCTCCATCAGGCCCCACAGAGCGTTCGGCCACAATCTGCCGGACGACCAGTCCCCAGCGCCTGCTGAACACATCAGCATGCAAACCTACATGAGGCCCTGCGCAGGGCACGCTGTACCCCATGTGCGGCATGAACCTGGCCTTCAACCGTGAGACGGTTGGGCCGGCAATGTACTTTGGGCTCATGGGCGACGGGCAGCCGCTGGGGCGCTATGACGACATGTGGGCCGGCTGGTGCACCAAGGTGTGCTCCCCCTCCCTTTCTCCTGAAGTTCTTCTCCAACACTGCCTTTGCTTGTTCTTGTGTTCATGCCCGTAATTCATGATGTATGTTGGTCGGCCGTGTACGAGCACGCCATGTCGGCTGGGGCATGGTGGAGGAAGGAGGCGTGTACATGCCCGCCTGCAGAGGTTCAGAGCCTGGCTGCTGCGTGCGCGCTGCGCGAGGCAGGCGGCCTGCACCAAGCTGGGCTGAAGCCCAGGCGAGCGGACCGGCAGCGCGGGGAGCAGAGCGGGCGCGGCGCCGCGTGGCGCCGCGGGCCCTCGTGCCGCGCTGATGCAGCCGAGCGCGCGCAGGTCGTCTGCGACCACCTGGGCTGGGGCGTGAAGACGGGCCTGCCCTACATCTGGCACTCCAAGGCTTCCAACCCGTTTGTCAACCTGCGCAAGGAGTTCAAGGGCATCTTCTGGCAGGAGGACATCGTGCCCTTCTTCCAGGGCGCGGCGCTCTCGCCCGCGGCCACCACCGCCGCGGCGTGCTACCTGGAGCTGGCGGAGCAGGCGCGGCCCCGGCTCCACGGGCTGAAATTCCATGGTTGGCATCTTCTTACTTATAAGTCAGAAACTTACAGCCCAATTAGCCTTCGTACCCCCCAAGTTGTGTGTGTAAAGAAGTAGCCTACACTCTGAGGGGTGCTTCCTCCCGCCGCTCGGCCCGCGTGTACTCGGACATACAGTTCCAAATTGGCCTCTCTTGTAAGCAGTGCGCTTCCGCTTGGTGTATATTTGGCAGGATCATGCAGCGTGGCTGGAGCTGCGTGAAGCTGCATACGCCGCGCCAACATGCCCGACTCGCGTCGCAGGTGGAGGCCAAGCTGGGGCACCTGGACCCCTACTTTGGCAAGCTGGCAAAGGCCATGGTGACATGGGTGGCCGCCTGGCGGATGCTCAACCCTGAGCCTGAGCCCGCCGCTGCGCCCTCCGGCGCGGCGGCCGCGGCGTCGACGCCGGGCGCCGCCGCGGCGCTGCCCGCGCCGGCAGCTGCGGCGGCCAGTGCGCCCGCGCCGGCGCCGGTGCAGGCGTCGCCGCGCGGTGGCGTGGGCGGCGCGGTAGCGCCCGCGGCGCCGGCGCAGCCCGCGCATGCGCCCGGCGCGCCGCCGCGGCCGGGCGTCGCGCCGGCAGCAGCCACGCCGTCGCCTGCGGCGCTCGTGAAGCTGGCCAACGGCCATGCGGCTGGGCTGGCCAAGGCGCACCAGGCTGCGGTGGCCAACGGCGTCTTGGCGGCGAACGGGCGCGCCTAGGAGCGGGGCAGCCAGGCCCGCTGTCGCCTTGACGCGTCGCTACCGCTGCACCTTGCGCGCCGAGCGCCCGTGCTGGAGGACTGCTGGGGCTGGGCGTTGGGGGCTGCTTTACAAATGTATATGCTGCAGTGTGTTGACCACAATTTGTAGAAGCCAGTTGTACCGGACGGCGCTGGAATTGCTGCGCCGGCTGGTTGGCCGCCTTTGTACGGGGCGGCATGGGCGTGGGTCGGGCGCGCTAGCGAGGCTGGGCGGAGTGCAGTGGCGCTCCATGCCTCCCACTGCGTGCCACCATGCGTTGCTCTGCAGGGCGATCCTGGTTGCAGTTGTGATGTGCGCGCGCACTGGAGAGGCAAGCCAGCTCGCGCGTTGCCATGTTTGGCTCTCTCGAGTGCGCGCACACCCCGCGGGTCCCGGTGCATGAACCCTGTGAGGGCCCAATCAACTCGATGACTAGCTACTAATGGCATGTACACGGGTTGCAGTGTCGAATTGCAGCGCCTGCTTCAACATGGGTCGTCGTCATGTGCGGCTCAGAAATGGGAGTGTGGGCCCAGATGGTGCTGCACTGAGGCTGCAATAGATATGAGCTATAGTGGCACGGCACAGCCGGAGTGTGTGGCAGCTGCAAAGGCAGCTGCACAGCCGTGCTTTACCTCGGCTGCTGTACCTTTCCTGCTCGGTGTGCATTTGAGTGCGGGACCCAACAGATCAGCAGAGCATCGCATGTTCCCGGCCTTGGGCTACGTCCTGAGCTCAGTGCATGCCATTATTCATATTTGAGCCCTACGATAAGGTCACTGAAGTGCAGGCGGCTGAAACACTGGGAGTCATGTAAGTAACGCATGGCTATTATGCTGACATGTTCCTCGGCCTGTGCCGAATGTCTGTACATGTAAGCTACAAAGCAGAAGACCTTTCGGACACGCCCGCACACGCTCTGCTAGGAAACACAGTGCTGTGTCCGTGTGCCAAACAGACGGTCTCAGTGCAGAACTGATCAAGATGACATGAAACTCACATGCCAGCTAATTGTAGCCCAACAAGGCACCCAAGTCAGAAAACTCTCCCAAGGAAGTGCCGCACGTAACAGAAACGCCCGAGTTCCGCTCAGAAAGCGCAACATTGCGCACAATATGTCAAATATGCATGCAGCAGTGTGCAGGTTTCCAGTGCATCCCACACAGAGACACAGTTCAGCAATGGATGGCAGGTGTAAAGCTATGCGGGCTGCCTCGTGTGGCCAGAAAGCAAGCAGTCGCTCCCGCGCAGGAGCAGGGAGCGCCCAGGCAAGCGCTTGTACTTTGCGATAGGAGCTGCCCAGGGCGGCGGCGCCACAGACCCCGGCGCCATGTCCTTGGGACGGAGGCCAAGCGCATTGCGGAGCTCTGGGTCTGCGCCAGCGACAAGCAGCGCATGCGCCGCTGCCTCCTGGCCGGCCGCGGTCGCCACATGCAGCGGCGTGTCGCCTGCGGCGTTGCGTGCATTGACGTACATGCCCTGCGCAGCGCATCCCTTACTGCGCGTGTTCAAGCTGCGCGGGTGGCACAAACACATGTGTGTCTGGCCATGAAGATCAGCATGTGCTTTCAAGCCGCACTACACGCCTGCCAGCGCTGCTGGAAGGGAGAGGGCTTATGGGGTGTGTGCGAACCTTGCGCAACAGCAGCTTGACCAAGGAAGCATCGCCGGCACGAGCAGCCATGTGTGTTGCGCTGTTCCCAGCTGCGTCCACCGCGGTTGCAGGCACTCCGGTCGCCAGGAGCGCCTTCACCTCATCGTACCTGAGTGACAGGAACGCGTGCATGGAGCAGGCCTGTCCTGCTGGTACTTGACTACGTGCTGTTGCAGGCAAGCTATGCAAGAGGAGCACAGACATCCACGTGCATGGCATAAGAGCGCCTATCACGCGTCCCTTGCCATCTTAAACTTACTTGCAAGGTCATCAAGCTCGATGTAGTGGCGCACAACTGGACGTGCACTGCTGCGCCTGTGTCAGTGCTAAGCAGGCGGGGCAAAGGTAGATCAGAGATGCGCTCGAACTATAGGCGCATGGACTGGGCAGTGCCATGACAGAGCGTGTGTGAGAGCGCCGAACAGGGCACCTGCCATTGCGGGCGTACTCCAGCAGGGTGGTCTCAGACTCCCATGCCGTGGCGTCTGCTGCTCTCACTGCTGCAGCCGCCGCTGCTGCCGCGGCTGCAGCCGCCGCTGCTGCTGCCGCGGCTGCAGCCGCATGTGTGGCCTCAGCCACGTCTGCCTGTGCTGCTGCGGGTGCGGAGGCCGCAGCCTCGGCTGCCTCTGCAGCCGCGGCATGCTCTGCATGAGCGGCTGCTGCATGGCCTCTTGCTGCGAGATCCGCAGCCTCGGCTGCCTCTGCAGCCAGTGGAGCAGCGCGTGCGCCTCCTGCTGCAGCAGCGGAGGCTGCTGCAGCGCGCTTCTCAAGCGCGGCAGACGCTTGCGCGGCCGCCGCAGGCTGCTCTGCTGCAGCGGCTGCAAGCTGTACCTGAGGTGAGCCCGCCACGACCTGCGCCTGCTCATAACAAGCAGAGCGGCTTGCAGGTCCTGGCGCATGGCCTGCGGTGCTGTGCAGCGTGCTGGCATGCTGATGAGCATTACCTGCTGGCGGAGGCCTGCTGTCAGCTGCTGCGGCGGCAGCCCTTGGAGGACTCCTATCGCCTTGCACCGCTTCACTGCAGATGCATGATGAGGGCGCAGGCTTGACTGCGCATGCAGTCAGACTCACGCCAGCTGCGGCCTCGGCTGCGTGGCTTTCGGGTGAGGCGATGACGTCCTCACCGGCCTGCCACCGCGCATCCCAGGCACGCGGCTGCCTGTACAGGCCGCCCGCCTGCGCTTGGAGCCCGCCCGTGCACAGCCCCGATCCTGCTGCCGGGCTGTCTGGCACGCTGCACTCTCCTGGCCCGGGCAGAGGCTCAGCTGCAGCGCTGCATGACGCTGCCTCATGCAGCACCTCCATGCCCATGTGCTGCAACGACTGGGGTGGTGAGGTGGGTGTGGCGCTCCTTGGTGTGGCGACCGGGGCATCCTCGTTGTCCATCGGCACAGGCCCTGGGAGGCTGACTGGCTGCCCCAGCTGCTCAATTAGGGGCGCTGTGACCTCCTCTCCAGCACGGGGCAGCAGGCACACATCATGGCCCGCTGCGCCCGCAGCAGGTGCCGGGATGCCAGCACTGCTACCCAGGACGCATGCTGGGGTGAGGGGGTCGGGCGAGCGCGCCGCCGCCCCGCTCACGCTCTCTGGGAAGGAGAAGGCGACCTCGCGCGGCGGCCGCAGCCGCTGCCCTGCCCCGCGGGGGGCCCTGGCCGACCGCGGCCTTGCCATGGCGGGCGTCTTTCTGCGCCCCCGCCGCGCGCCCCCCCGCTGGCGGCAGGCGCGGGTGCAGCGGAACCTGCGTCATGCGCTGGGCCGGCGCGGGCGCGGGGTGCAAAGGGAGCCGCTGCGCAACCGCCCTGTGCCGAGCTGTGCCGGCAGGGGGTGCCGGAGGCCGCACGGGGCGGCTGCTGGCCGCCAGCGCTGGCGCGCTCGCGCGCCCCGGTGGGAGCCGCAGGGCCGCAGAGCCCGCCGCGGCAGGGAGCGCCGGCTCCTGCTCC
>JAABUH010002982.1_pt1 | contig 15306 bp, 19 predicted proteins | sample 5559121 | NCBI WGS metagenome assembly JAABUH01 (sample SAMN10711871, study PRJNA513364) | rock metagenome | isolation source: Antarctica rocks | place: Antarctica: Victoria Land, Battleship Promontory nord | collected 2015-12-28
TCTTGGCGCGCACGCCCAGCCAGGAGTGCCAGGCGATGCCCGCGATCGCCAGCGCCACGCCCGCGGCCTTGACGGGCGGCCTGCCGGGACCCGCGCGGCCGGAGTCAGCACAGGCCTCCTGTCGGGCAAGCATACTGGGTGGTCGTTGGCAAGTTCTCATGTGGGCGGTCTGTGGGTTGGGACTTGCGGTGTGCGGCCGTGGCGGCAGGCCGGCTGATGCAGCTGGGCGGGCATGCCCACTCACGAGTGCAGCACCGGCAGGCCCGGCTGATGCAGCTGGGCGGCCATGCCCACTCAAGGGTGCACCGCCGGGCTGCGCTGGTCCCAGCGGGCCGCGACAGGCGGCCTTCGCTCTACGCCACGAGACTGGGCTTGGCATTCGCGGGTCCGGGCACGTAGGAGTCCATGCAGCAGGTGATGCACACAAGCTTGGCATACACAATGACATTGTGCCTGCCTGCCAGCATGCCACGGGAACAGTCCTGGCTGTCCTCCCGCCTATCGCGCCCTGCTCCTGCCGCGCCTGCATGGCACAGAGGGGACCCTGGCGCAGTGACAAGCTGCAGCGGCGGGGCCGCGCGGTGGCGCACATGCGGTCACCGAAGAGCATAACGCCGCCGGCCAGGATGAGCACCGTCTTGACGTGGCCGACCACGTTGAAGGTGACGCCGCTGGTCGCGCCGATCATCAGGAACATGGACAGGCTGACCAGCAGGCCCAGCGCGGCGCTGCCCGCGATCGCCGCCGCCGCCGCAAGCGTCATCTCGGCCCTGGCGGCCGCGCACGGCGGCTCAGCCTCTCTGCAGGCCTCTCCAAGGCTCCGCATCTCTGTCGCTTTTGCCATTGCGCGGCAGGGCTGACATGACGCTGGCGGCTGCCGCCTGAAGGAACACAGGAACGCATACAATGCGCTTGCCGACAACGAGGCGGTCTGCGTCACGGCACTTGATCTCTGGCAGGAGGTGCACACAGCCCACACGCGGATCTGGATGAGAGCGCCCCTGTCGGCTCTTATGCGGGGCAAATCAAAGGCGGCTCCGCGAGATATACACTCGGTGCAAGCGCCAGGCCACAGGCACATGCATGGAGGCCCTTCAGTGAATATGTGCGCACATTGCATGGGCAGGGCTGCAGAGCCCGTTCTACGCGCGCGCACTCCATGTGCGCCCTCTGTGTGCAGGAACCGCGCGGGCCCGCACCTGAAGAAGTGCAGCACGGTGCCGGGCGCGCCGGTGCGCAGGCCCAGCGGCTCGCACAGGGGCACGAGCAGCGCGAGCAGGCCGGCCGCGTAGGGCGCGTACGCGTGCATCAGCTGCATCGACCCCGCGCCCAGCTCGCGCTGCTTGCTGCCCACCCACACCTGGGCCCGCGGCAGGCGGGCCGTCAGCCGTGCCCCAGGGGCAGCCCGGCGGCGCGCTCAGGCCGCAGACAGGCGCAGGCCTGCGTCCTGCTGCCCACAGTGGTGCGGCAGGTCAGCGCGTTTGCACACAATCAGGATGCATGAAAGGGTCTGTGCTCGTTGCAACAGTGGCACTTGACTGGTATGCATGGGCAAGGCTTGCGACACCGCCTGCACACGGCAGCTAGCAGAGCTAGGCTGCTTCACGGCACTGGCACTGAGGGTCTGCGTGCGACGCGCCTGGTACACGCCCGTGAACATCACGGCCGCCACGCTGATCATCAGCCCCAGCGCGTTGGTGGCCACCTGCAGGGCGCTTCCCCCTTGTGTGGCAGCTGCCGAGGACCGCACACCAGCTTGTTCAAGCTGGACGCAGCACACCACCTTGCGCCTCGCCCGGTCGCGGGTGAAGCAACGCACTCACTCTGAAGTGGCCCAATGCAGCAAACGGGATGGCTATCCTATCGTAAAGTCACGGCGGGCGGCGGCGGTGCGGCCCGCGCCTGCGTGTCCGCGACCGTGGCCAGCCCGACGCCCAGGCAGACGGTGACAACCGCGGCCAGCTGCAGCGGCGTCTGGCGCTTGCGCAGCATCACGAGCTCCAGCAGCACGACCGCCGGCAGCGTCATGATCTTCATCAGCTGGTAGAAGCCCACGCTGTTGAGCTGCAGGCTCACGTTCCAGAGCACCACGTAGCCCACGAACGCCACCGCCAGCGGCAGCACCTGCCGGCCGGCAGCGCCCCCGCTCGCGCCCCGGGCTCCCGCCGCAGCCCGCGGCTCGGGCTCGGCGCTGCGCTCGCAACCCTGTGCCTGATGCAGTTAAAAAAAGCGCCGACGCCTGTGCCTCCAATGCCGGCGTCGCGCTCGGCGACCCTGTGCCTGTCCATCCAACACTGCGACTCGCGCTCCACCACTGGCGCTCGGCCCTTCCACCGAGGGCATCATCCTGTTATATGCACATCTGCGCCGGTCACCCTCGGCCGCACCTGGTACGGCTTGAGCGGCTTGGCCTCAAACATCTTTGCCGCGGCAAACGCGTGCATCCCGGCCACGGTCGCCAGCGCGTGGATCAGCGTGAGCACGTACACGAAGTTGAAGTGGAAGACGCTGAACACGGCCTTGTTTGCGAACGTGATCGTCACCGCAGCAAAGGTGTTGAAGGCCGCGTAGGTCAGCGGGCGCAGGTCGAGCGCGGCCGCCCCCATCGCGCGCGGCTGCGGCCCGCGGGTGGCCGTGCGCACGCCTGTCGCTGGATCAGAACATCCTGTCTTGCTCCGGCGGCTGTCAGGCCACGCAGCGTGCGCTGCTTTGGAGGCGCGGGGACCGCTGCGAGCCCTGGGTGACCGCCCTGCACCGCTGCGCGCTCGCTTGCTCACACTGCACCCACACTCTACTTGCACAGCTCTCAGCGCTTCCGCGACGCTCTTTGCAGTGCGCACTCTTGCACTGCTCCTTGCACAGCTCTGGTAGGCAAGCCATTGAGAGCCATCACCTGTAACTCAACCCTAACTAGAATGTGCAGCAGATCGACTTGACCAGGTATATGTCCTGCACTGGACGGCAAGCAGGATGTGTGATGGCTTGATGCCATGATCCAGCCAACAAGAAGCATCACTGAGTCAGCCTTGTATGGCACAGATGCCCTTTCAGGCCATGATTGACATACTGCAGCTTTGGCAGACCACTTAAGATGCAGTAGTATAGCATGTGTGGGACATAAGACTGAGGTCGGTGCATGGTGGCCAGGTGTTGACGAGGTCAATTGGCTCTGGTGTACACCTCCTGTTACATATCCAGACATTGAAATTTGCATGCATTGAACAGTTTTCGCAAAGCCACACCCCCAGTCACAAGTTTCTGCAAGCCGTGCTAACAGAGGCAATGAAATGCAACATGTAACATCACAAAATGCATGCGTTGGCCTGGAATACCACCACGCGGTCCTGGAGCTCTTGAATGCGGCACCATAGCAACACAGTGCGCACAGCTGCACAGCAGGAAGATGCAAGCGTGCTGCCAAACGCCTCAGCAGTAAGATGCCAGCTTAGCTACCCCGCCACCCACCTCCTGGCAGCCCAGGAGGGGGCCCGCGGCTGACTCAGCCAGACACCGCGGTCGGCGCGGGGTCCGCAGCGGCCGGCGCCGCGGCGGGCGCGCCGGCCGGCGCGGCGCGGGGCGCGTGCTGGCAGGCGGTCACGCGCGGCGCGCCGGCCAGCGCCTGCGTGAAGACGGCCGCGACGGCGTCGCCGGTCGTGCCGGCGACGGCCAGCGTGTCCTGCAGCGTCTGCGCGACAATGGGGCAGCACAGCGATGCGTCGCTGCCGGGCTGCAGCGCGCGCACGCACGGATCCAGCGCGCCGTCCAGGCCCGTCGTGAAGGCGGAGCCCACCTGCGGTCAGCGAGCCGCTGTGTTGCTCGCCGACCTAAAGAGCAGAAGGCACAACTAAGGCGGCTTTGAGCCCCCACATGCCGCTTCATTCCAGCCCAAATACCGGTGGGACGCCCCACTGTTGAACAGGGCAGGGTCTTGCGCACCGTCCACAACATGTACAAAAGGAAGGTGCCACCGAGTTGATCAAACAGAATGGCACTCACATGCATGCCATTGTGCATTCTGCATGATGCAAGGTGCTCCTTTGCGCTGCACAAGCAGTCACCATGCTCGACACTGGCACTGACAAGCAGCTGCCAGCCCGCGGTTTGCTCACCTGCGGCGCCAGGTCTGCCTGCACCGCGTTGGCCTTGGCGACCGCGGCCGCGAACGTGGATGCCAGGTTCAGCGTCTGGCCCGGCCCCGCCAGCGTGGGCCGCGCCTCGGCGCCCGGGTTGAGCGAGCTGGTCAGTGAGCTCGCGACCTGCGCGGCAGACCTAGTCTCTAGCTGCTGCAAGCACCTGGCTGACAAGAGCTGCCTGCTATCTCATGACACCGGCAGGCAGCGCATGCATGGCACAAGGACCCGGGGAGCCGCCGCCCGCACCCCGCTGCTGTTGCCGGCCTTCACGTTGGCCAGCATGGAGTCTGCCGTGCTCGTGACGGTCGCATTGTCGGTGCCGTTGGCCGCGAGCGGCGCCAGGCTGAAGGGCGCGACCGCCGAGAGCGGCTGGATGCCGCCGCCGTCGCCGTACACGGCGTCGGTGCCAGGGCCGCCCGGGCCACCGTCGACGCCCGGGTGTACGAAGGCGCCGATTATAGTCTTCGCTTTTTCTAGGAAAGCCTTCAGCACCGGCGGCGGGCCCGGTGGGCCCGGCGGGCCGTGCGGCGGGCCGTGCGGCGGGCCGTGCGGGCCGTCCTCTGCGCAGCCGCATGCGCGCGTCAGGCAGGTCTGGTTTCAGGAGCCAGTGCCGAGCAGGGTGCTGTTTGCCACGATCCAGGGCGACTATGGCAGGTGACTGTCAAAGCCGGCCTGATGCGGCACACTAGCAGCCCACAGCGCGCATACCAACAGACCCCTGCAGTGCTGCAGTGTGCGGTGCAGGCCCGACAAAGAATGGTGAAGAGGGGCGCACTGCCATGCTTGTCCGGGCCGCCGCCCCATCCCTTATCGTCGCCACCGCCGTTCCAGCCGCCCTTGTCACCGCCCCAGCCTTTGTCGCCGCCCCAGCCGTGGTCGCCGCCGCCGCCCCACGCATGGCCGCTGTCGCCGGTCCACCTGCACACCATCGCACACCCTTGTTGCAGCGCCTGACCACATTAAGGCACTCATGCTGCATGGTCAGATCAAGAACTACCTCTTCACAACCACAAGCTTCCACATCTCGCAGCGGCTGGTGCGCCGGTCAAGGCGCACCTGCTGCTGAGAAGCCGCTGAACCCATCTGGACATGCACATGACAAAAGCACACACGTGTGCACATATGTGCACACACAAGCCCCGCCAAAGACAGGCGGCGCCCGAAGCGCACGTGTTCTGGTTGGACTGCACCCAGGGGCCGCCGCCGCCGTCCTTGTGGTCCCACTTGGACGTGTCCCAGCCCTGGTTCCAGCGGTCGCCGCCCTGCGTCCCGCAGACCAGTGCATTGAGGCCCAGGCATGCGTGTGCATGTCAATCCGCTCTTGGACACCTTGGGAGCGGTTTCATAGCCCTTGACCTACACGTGACCTAAGCACTTTGACCCCAAACAATAAGGACATAGCTTGTGTGTCATGCTGCAAAGGCAAGCACAGGCCCAAGGCCAGGCGGCGCGCGCCTTCCAGTACTGGTTGTTGTCGTCGTTGCCGCCTCCCCCGTTGCCCCAGCCGGAGCAAGCTGCGGCAGGGCGAACGAGCGGCTCAGGTCTGTCCAGCACATATATGCAGCGCTAGTGAAGCCGCAGCCCCTCCTTGCTTGTGAGAGCTTAGTCCTGGTGGAAGCTAGAGGTAGCCTGCCAGGCAGGCAATGGATGCGGGCCTGGGACAGAACAGGGGCTGTTGAACAGGGGCTGTTTGGCTGCACCAACTGCTCAAGCGGCTGCAGGCACACACACAAGCAGGGTAGGGCAGGGCTTACCCGCATAGCCGTTGCAATTCCCATTGCCTGCGAGGGCGCACGGTACGCAGGTCAGCCAAGGCGGATAAGAGCCAGTTTTTGGAAAAGCAGAAAGCTGGGTGCCCTACCCTAATCCTAACGATCATTACTCATCCCATGCAAAAGAGGCTTGGGGATTGTGCGCGGGCACTCAGGGCCCTGCCAGCAACGCTGTGTTCGCAAGCGATGGCAGCATCCATGATGGTCTTGGCATCAAGCTCAGGCAGCACATGGCTGTCTGAGGCAGGGCTATCCAACTTGCGCAGGTAGTCCCGCAGAGCCCCAAGGGACATGCAGCATGCAAGCCGAGCCAGAGGCGCGGGTCGCACCGTTAATGTTTGCGCTGCCTCCGTTGTTTTTGAACCCGCCCGGGCCGCCGCCGGGGCCCGAGTTCGAATCCCCATCACCGGAGCCGCCCTGAGCCAGCCCATTACAGCTCGATTTTCCGTTGCAGTTGTCTTTCCCTGGCGCACGCGCGCACGCGAGGGTCAGCGAGGGCTGTGCGCCTGGCTGGCGGCTGCCAGCCACCCCGACACCCTGCAGGGCACAGAGGGGAGGGCGCTGCCGGACGGGGCGTGCAGGTGATCAGACTGCAGCGCTCGCAGGGCGCAGTGCCCTGTTTAGCAGGTTCAGGGCACATCATGCTTGAAAGCTAGCCAAAGCTATGATTGACTTCAGGAAGCGAACAGTGCAGGCTGCGCTTAGGAGCTGCGTTTAGCAAGCCATCCTCGACCAGCACCACGTGCATGATGGAGACCAGCAGGCATTCTCATCCTGCTGGTGCTACCCTGCATAGGGCTCGCCCTCGCGCAGTGCGCTAGTGGGCCCGGGCGCACCGTTGATGTTGACCGAGCCGCCGTTGCCGCTCGTTGTCGGCGCGCTCTCCACGACGACGCCCTGGTCCTGGTCCTTGTTCTTGTGCAGGCCGAGAAAGTCGGGGAGCGGCGGCAGGTGGAAGATGTCCTTCATGTCTGGCAGGCCGGGCAGGCCCACGGGCGCGTCCAGCGGGTGCGTGGAGTCCACCACCGCCGCCAGCGCCTGCGCCGGTGCGGGCGCAAGCGCCCGCGCGCCCGCTGCGGCCGGCGCGAGCGCGACGAGGCAGGCGCATGCCAGCGCCGCTGCTGCGCGGCGGCCCCTCATGCTGCGGGGAGTAGCTGGCGTTGAGGCGCTGCCTGCCTGCCTGCGCGCGGACAGGTGGAGGCGGCGTCAGTGCCAGAAACTGTCACTCCGCAGCTGCGTCAATGTCGAGTTGGTTGGGAGGTGGTGGATCGTGAGGCGCTGCCCATATGTCGTGCACCGTCGGCAGCGGTCAACAGTGGCAGCTGAAAGCAGATCTTCGACAAGGCGGCTCTTCCGCAACGGAGGCAGATCACAATACATCAACGCTGCCGATGCAGCGCGTGCGGAAGCACCACTGCGTCGGCGTGCAAGCACACTCATACACAAGCAAGGTACGAGGTACGGCGAACAGGCTCGCCTGGTCACAGTGCTGTGCTTGCACAACGCTCCGATGTGTCGGGCTGATCTGGTTGCAGCACGGCGAGTGCAGGCTCGCGCAGTGCTCTGGTATGGATACCGCCTGGCACAAAAGCTCGCGGATGGAATGAAATAATGAATGAACTGTGCGGCAGAGCTCTCCTGCTTCCCCAGCCAAGCTGTCGACAGCTTGTTCTCGGGACAGGTGGAGCCTGTACGAAAACCCCACAGGCTTTCTGGGACTTGAACTGAAAGGCAAGCACTTTGTAAAGCGTGCGCGATGGGAGGCGCGGGGGCGACAGGCGCGGGCGCAAGCGAACGCGTTGTCACCGTGCGCTACAGCGACCTGGATGACTCTTCCCGAGGCGACTTGTCCCAGGACATAGAGCGGGTGCGCGCTCTCTGTGCGGCACGTGATGACAGCGCAAACACGCATATGTTGGGCACATCCAGCCTGCCCGGTGCACATGTATCGGGACCGGCTCCGCGGCGACGCAGGCGTTCGGGCCGGATGGCCTGGGCATCATAGCCGTGGAGGGCGTGCCGGGGTACCCGGCGCTGCGCGAGCGCCTGCTGCTGCTCGCCGAGCGCCTGGTGGTGCGTGGCGCCGCCCCGCCGCTGAGCGCACAGCATCGGCTGTTGCAGGGCGCGCGCGGTCCGGCCCGGGCATTGCGCGGGGTCCCTACTCGGCGCAGCGCAGCCATGCGCAGGTAGCCCGGGCACACGTGGCGGCGAGGCTGCCGGATACGGAGCGCAGGCGCCACTCCTGCTGGCCAGGCCAGCGCGTGCCTGCCGCGCCGGGCGTGCCGCGCAGGGCACAAAGTCCTGCAGTCCATGCTGCGGCAGAGCTGCGCAGCGCCGCTGGAGACATTGGACTGGCACCGACGCTTGTCCCAAGCGTCTGCGCCAGCGGGCGCACCAGCCCCCCCGAGGCAAGCCCCGCCGGCGCCGGGGCGCGCAGGCGCTGCCGCCGGAGGCCGCGGCGCGCCTGGAGGACCCGGCCAGCCTGTGGAATGTCGGGTGGAGCCGCGGGCGCGAGGCGCTCGCGGACGGCCGCCCCGACGCGCACAAGGCCTCCTTCTATGCCAACCCCTGCCTCGACCGCCCCGACGCCGACGCGGCCGCGCGCTACCCCAGCTACTGCCGGTGCGGCGCGCGGCGCGGCGCCCGGGGCGTGGTGGCACAGCTGGGCGTGCATTGCAGGAGCCTGATAAGAGCGCGCGTGGGCGGCCGCGAGCGGCGCCAAGCGGGCGACCCACGAGGGAAACACTCCTGTGCGGACGTGCCCTGTGTTGGCCTGCACCTTGCTTGCGCCCGATCACGTGGGCAGACCGAACATGCGGCCGGACCCAGGGCTGGCTCCAGCTGCGAAACCCGAGTGTGAGACTGCAAGCTGATCATATCACAGCCTGATGTGTGAGATGCATGCAGAGTCCACACGGTGGATGCCCAGGCGTAACCTCTGGCAAAGCCCTGCAGACCGCACATCAACAACCTGTTATGCACCCAGCCAGGTCTGCATCCACTAGGACGAGCCGGCCGCTGTGCGCAGCCGCCATGCGCTACGCCAGCCGTCACTTGGTGCGGCGACCGCGCCCGGCCCCGCGCCCGGCAGGCCCAACCTGTGGCCGGACGCGGAGCTGCCGGAGCTGCGGCCGGCGTTCCAGGCGCTGGGCCGCCTGGTCGTCGCGGCCGGGCTGCTGCTCGCGCGGCGCTGCGACGCCTACGCCGCCGGCCGCGCCAGCGCGGTGCCCACCCTTGCCTCATCGCTTTGCTTTGCACCTATGAGAGCCAGGGCGCGTGCGGCCGGCCGCGCTGTCCCGTGCTGCGCCGTGCAGCGGCTGTTGGTTAGGACGAGCACGCGTCCGCGCCGCTTGGCCCGCGGACGGCGCTCAGCCGCAGCCCGCCGTGTCCGCCAGCAGCCTCCTCGGCACGCGTCGAACACATGCATGTGCGTTCGGGCGGGCGCGACAAGCTGTACGGCTGCGCGGCAGGCGGCGCCGCCGTGCGCCGGGCCGGGCGCTGCGGCGCGGCCGTGCCTGGGCTTGCACGACGTGCTGGCGCGCTCGCCCTGCCACAAGGGCCGCCTGCTGCACTACTACCCACTGCCACCCGCGCCAGGCGCCCGCCCGGCCGACGCGCCCCGACCGCGGCGCTCGCGGCGGCGGCGGCGGGGCCGGCGGCGCGGACATTGGTGGCCGCACGTGTGCGGGGGACGGCGAGGGCGCGCTCGGGAGCGAGGCCTGTGGGGAGGCGGGCGCGGGCGGCGAGGCCGGCGCGCCGGAGGCGGCCGCGGACGACTGGTGCGGCTGGCACCGCGACCACGGCTCGCTCACAGGCGCGGCCCGGCGCCGCGCACGGAGGTCCCTATTCCAGCGCTGCAGGTGGCCATCCTGTGCAGTCACGCAGGAACCCGCGCGTGCCGCTTTCATGCTCTTCCTAGACATGCAACGCCACCTGCGTCGCTGCGCAGACTCCACGTGCGGGGTGGCCAGGACCCTGTCGATCACGTCCTGAAGGTGGGGGGGGGGCACATGGTTCCAGTGTTACCACGAGCTCGAGAGGGCTGGCATTTGCACACGCCCGTGCATGAGTGCATGAGCATGTGCTACTCGCTGCCGCGAGCGCAAGGGGGCTCGCATCCGGGCACGCCGGCGCAGAGTGCATGAGCGCACGCCAGCGAGCGCACGCCGGAGCGCACGCGCTCGCGCAGCCGCAGCGACACTGCACCCCGTGCAGGCCTGACGAGCGCGCTGTACACGCGCGGCGGCGCGCCGGCGGCCGCGCCCGACGCGGCCGCCGGGCTGTACATCCGCGGCCGCTGCGGGCGCGTCGTCCGCGTGGCCCTGCCGCCCGAGCACCTGGCCTTCCAGCTGGGCGAGGCCATGCAGGCGCGGGCGCGGCGGCGCGCCCGCCGCTGCCGCGCCAGCATGCATCGGCGCACGCGTGCTCCGCCTCTGATGCTGCCTCCCTCGCTGCCTGGGCGCGCGCGGTGGCGCCTGGGACCTGAGCAGGAAGGGCTGCTGCTGGCCGCCTGGCACCCAATGCGCTCCGCTGCTGCCTGCTGGCTGCTCATGAGCCAGTTATGGGTTAAAAAAAGTGCAACAAGGCGTGTCAGGGGCGCTTGGCACCAGCGTGGTGCGGCGGGCGCGCAGGTGCAGTCGGGCGGCGCGCTGCAGGCGACGCCGCACTGCGTGCGCGCGGCCACAGGGACGGCCGCGGCGGGCGTCGCGCGCAACGCGTTTGCCGTCTTCATGCAGCCGCGGTGCGCGGCGCGAGGATCCCCGGCGCATGCGGCCGCCTGCTCGGCTGCGCGCGACGTGCACGGCGCGCCAAACCGCGCCGGGCGGCGCGGCAACGGCGGGCAGCACGGCGACGGCGGTCGGCGTGCCACGGCTGACAGGGCCTGCTGAAAGCCCTGTCCTGACGCTCTCCCGGCGCCCGCAGGTGGGACGAGCCGCTTGATGCGCCGCTGGGCGCCGCGACCGCGCACGTGGGCGTGCCGCGCTGGCGGCCCGGCCTCACCTTTGGCGAGTTTGCCGAGCTGACCGTGCGTGATCACTACCAGCCTGCGGCGCCCGCAGGCTGAGGCCGCAGATAATGGGGCTGTTTGGTTCTTTGTGATGACTGTGCCAAAGCATGTGCATGTTCTGAGGCGAGTGGCCAGCACGGTCAGGGGTACTGTGACGTGCTGTGTCGAAGCACGTGCATCTCCCGAGTCGAGCGTCCTGTGCGCTTAGGAGGACTGTGATGTGCTGTGCAAGGCGAAGCTGGGTGGCAGAGCTGCGCAAAGCCTAGCAGCAATAGCCATGTCCAAACACGCCCCAACTTGCAGCGTGCATGTTTGTCATTCGATGCGCTCACACGCCGCCTCGAGCACCAGTGCCGTATCAACCTGCCGCGTGGTCGCTCAAGCCAGGCGCAAAGCCGGCACGCTGGCGCGCACCGCTGCTGGCGCCTGCCAGTCTGGTCAGGCGACCAGCCTGCGCGGGACGTCCGAGTTTAATGTATCTTTGGACACCTTGGGAGCGGTTTCACAGCCCTTGACCTACACGTGACCTAAGCTCTTCAGCCTCGACAGGGAAGGCTGGTGTCGGGCCTTGCCTGTAGAAGCAGGCTTGGTCCCCAATCAGACGTAGTCTCAGGAGCCTGTGACTATCTGTTACACTCACAGTTACCGTCTGTACGATCTGTGTCCTGTGGCTGGCCTGCTCTGAGGTCCCCGCTCTGGCACCTGCGGGCGCTGGACCGCCATGGCGCGCCGCTATGACAGCAGGACCACCATCTTCAGTCCAGAGGGCAGGCTCTACCAGGTGGAGTATGCGATGGAGGCCATATCCAACGCCGGCGCGGCCATAGGCGTGCTCGCCACAGACGGCGTTGTGCTGGGCGCGGAGAAGCGGATCACCTCAAAGGTGTGCCTGGTGGTGTCTTTTGCTTAGCTCAGGTGCGCGTGCAGACAACAGGAGCGCGTCGCTGACCTCGGCAAGCACCCGCAGCTGCTGGACACAAACGCGGTGGGCGTAAGGCGAGAAAAGATGTACAAACTGGACGAGCACGTGGCGTGCGCGGTGGCGGGCATCACCGGTGCGCACGCTGCTGCGCCTCTGTTGCGCTGTCCTGCCGCACAAGCGCAAAGACGTCTGCTTGCACTGCGTAGAAGCAGCTCTTGGAAGCAGCGCTCTGGCGTGCTGGTGCTCAGTCTGCTTGGAAACACTGCCTCGTTTGTGGCAGCACACAGGCAAGCTCACAGGCAAGCGGATGTGGGAGGCTTGACGCGGTCTGCAGAGCCTGCAGCACCAATAAGAGTGCGCACTGACGGCGCGGCGCCCGGCGGCGCAGCGGACGCCAACATCCTGATCAACCGCTGCCGCCTGGCAGCGCAGCAGTACCGCTTCCAGTACCAGGAGCCCATCCCTGTGGAGCAGCTCGTGCGCGCCGTGTGCGACAGCAAGCAGGGCTACACGCAGTTCGGCGGGCTGCGCCCATTCGGCGTGTCGCTGCTGTACGCGGGCTGGTGCGGCGCCCGCGGCAGGGCGCTTGCTGCGCCCGCAGGGCTTGCGTGTCACTCCTGCTCGGCGTGCTGTGTGTCTGAGTCTGCAACCTAGTATCAAGAAAGTCTTGTACGCATGGTCTGTGCTAACCGCCAAGTCATATGACGCAGCGCTGCGTGCGTGAGCTGCAAAAGCGCAGGTACTATCCAACAGCGACCAGACATGGCGTCACGCAGGCGCAAGCGCAAGCGGAGACATGCAGTTCCCCTTGAGACTGGACGCACATGCCCTGACGGACGGAGAGCGCGGGGCGCGCGGCAGGGACGAGGAGCGGCAGTTCCAGCTGTACGAGAGCGACCCCAGCGGCAACTACGGCGGCTGGAAGGCCACCGCGATCGGCGCGGGGCACCAGGGCGCGACCAACCTGCTCAAGCAGGACTACAAGGACGACATCAAGCTCGACGCGGCGGTCAAGCTGGTCATCCAGGCACGGCCCCTGTGCAGTGGGCGGGATGATTGCACGGTTGCCTATGACTGCAAGTCCCTCCTGCCGTGCAGCTGTGGCTGCATGCCTGCACCCATCCTTGCAGCTCGCGAGTGGCAGGCAGAGAAAGATTTTTGCTGCCTAGCAGGCAATGTATATCTTGAACCATCAACCTATCTAGCTGGCTGGAGGGCGGCCGGAGGACGGCCACGGCTTGGGAGCCAGACAGGGTGGACCTCACCACACCAGCACCTGGTGCCAGAGAGGCTGCTATCACAGCACGCTGCCGAGCCGCACCTGGCCGGTCATCTTATGGCATGCTTGCGCGGCAGATCCTCAGCAAGACCATGGACAGCACGACGCTGACGCCTGACAAGGTCGAGCTGTCCTCGCTCGCGGTCAACGCGGAGACCGGCCTGGTGCGGGCCCTTTCTGGGCCTCTGGGCTCATCCAAATGTCGACCCGCTGTACATAAAGTGTCTGTTTTTGTTAGTGGTTGCGCTCTTGCGGGGGCGTGCGGCTCAGTGCCTGCGGGGCCGCATGCATGGACAGCCTCTCTGCAACTGCGAGCCGTGCGGCTGTGCAGCTGTGCGCGGGTGGGCAGCGGGCGGCAGTGACGCGGCAGGCCGGCGCTGGGCGCGCAGGTGGAGCACCGCATCTTTGAGGCGGAGGAGCTGAAGCCGCTGCTGGACGCGGTGAACGCCGAGACGCAGAAGGAGAAGGAGAGCGAGGCCTAGCCGCGCGGTTGGGGGGGAGTGGGCTGGGCGTGGGTCGTGCTTCTCTGGATGAGCTGGTTCCTGCAAGCATCTGAACAGGCAGACAGAACCAGGAGTGCCCTGCTCTGGCAAGTCGCAGTGCGCGCCAGCTAAATGTAACGTACCACTCCTGGCTGGCTATCAATAGAGCAGGTTGAGAACACAGTGGGAGGTCAGGCTGGTATGTCATGTGTGCACTTGTCCGGGCTGCAGGAGCTGCTAAGCGACGTCATGTAGGCTCAAGACTCCATGATCGCATATCTGTGATTTTTACGTCAGCCTGTACCCTTCGGCACACCAGAAGGTGAGGGGTGAACCCCGGCGGGAGCCCAGCCGCCTGGCAAGGCTGCTGTCACACTTCTCACGGAGCCGTGGCTACAGTACATGCCATGCTGACATGCACTGCCTGGGATAGGGCGTCTAGCTCAGCTCACCGGCGTGCAAGGGGACCAAATCCATGCATGGATGAGAACGACTGTCACAGTCTGGACGCCTAATCAAGCTAGTTGTGCCTGAATTCAAACAGGCAAGGCAACTGGATATATGTGCAGCAAGAGCTTTAGCGCACGCAGGAAGACATCACCCTCTTGCCAGAGAATTTGCCCCGCTGCTCTATATGCACAACTGCAGAGTCAACTGCCTGGCTCTTGCTCGATGCGGATGCTTGCCGGAGCCATCGCAGTGCTGTGCTTCGCATGCGCAGGCATACGCAGCGTGCGAGCAGCAGATGTCTGCGTTGATCAGGAGCAGCGGCGGCTGATGGAAGCAATACACGCGGCGCGTGCACCTCGCTTGGCAGGGTCCAAGAATATATGTGCTTGCGCTCTGGTCAGGCTTATACTCACGCTGCAACACAGTGCCGCACTGTGAGGAGCAGCGCCGTGCAGGACGCTGAGCGCCAGCAGGAGGAGGACCTGGCGCGGCAGCCCCCCGGCACCTTCACGGACGGCATTGCCATCCGGCCAAACGACTTTCCAACTCAGGCTGTCAAGTACCTGTGGGACTTCTTCCCGCCCAGCTATACCTGCCCGCTGCGCGAGAAGGTTGGCCTCCTGGTGAGCGTCTTTGGCCCCGCTGGCACGCTGCTGGCAGCCTCGCACTGGCCAGCACTTGCGTATGTGGTGTGGTGACCAGCGCTGCGTAACATCCACGTTATTACAAAGAGCACTCAGCCTGTATGTGCAAGCAAAGAAGGTTGAGAGTGCGAGGCACGGCACATACCTGGCTGGCGGTGCTGCCGCTGGCACAGCCGCCACCACTCGCACGTTTGCCAGCGCCTGTGCAACGTCTGGCAACCAGTTGCGCAGCACTCGTGGCGTCCACGTGTCGACACGAGAGGGAACACCCAGAGCGGGGGCTGCAGGGCGGGCTGGGCGACGGAGGGAAGTGGGTCTGCGGCGTGCGCACGCTGCTGCAGCAGAAGCCCTGCGTGGTGTACTCCTTCGGCTCCAACGGCGAGGCCAACTTTGAGCTCAACCTGGTGGCGGCCACGGGGTGCGCCTTGCAGCGTGCTTGGCCGGTGCCAAAGAGGTTTCAGAGCAGCAGCCCTGCAACCTCGCGCTGCCGCGGCGGCCCTGTCAGCCGCTCGGCACTCGCCGTCACCGGCCACACCGGACCAGGCGGGTCAGGCGGGGGAGCTTGCAGCGCGCGCCCGCGCCGCGCCGCGTCGCTGACGGGCGCGCCGCGCCGCCC
>JAABUH010002983.1_pt1 | contig 15302 bp, 13 predicted proteins | sample 5559121 | NCBI WGS metagenome assembly JAABUH01 (sample SAMN10711871, study PRJNA513364) | rock metagenome | isolation source: Antarctica rocks | place: Antarctica: Victoria Land, Battleship Promontory nord | collected 2015-12-28
CGCAAGGCGTTTGACGACCATGCGGCCTTCATGGCGACCAAGCTCAAGGAAAAGGGCGCGCTGCGAATCGTAAATGGCTGGAGAGCCGACGTGCCCGACGGCAAGACCACCGATTTCAAGCGCGCGGTCGAGGCGACGGACGGCGAGACGGTGACCTTCGGCTGGATTGAATGGCCCGACAAGGCGACCCATGACACGGGCTGGGGCGAGCTGATGGCCGAGGGCCTGATGCAGCAGAACCCGCCAGCCTGGGACGGCCAGCGCGCGATCTTCGCCGGCTTCGCCCCAATCCTCGATACCGACCACCTGTAGTCACCCCCACAAGCAAGGAGAGAGACAATGGCAAATCCTGATGGCGCCCCGATCTGGTATGAACTGTCGACCCCCGACGCCGACGGCGCGCATAAATTCTATGCCGACGTGATCGGCTTGAGCATTGCGCCCTCGGGCATGGAAGGCGCCGGCGACTATCGCATCTTGACCGCACCCGACGGCGCCCAGGTCGGCGGCATTATGACACCGCCCCAGGGCGCGCAGCTGAAGCCGGGTTGGTACAGCTATATCGGCGTCCAGGACGTCGACGGCGCCGCGGAAAAGATCAAGCAGCTCAGCGGCAGTGTCCTGATGGACCCGATGGACATCCCCGGCGTCGGCCGCTTCGCGCTGGTCGCCGATCCGCAGGGCAAGGTGTTCTACATCATGCGCGGCGACAGCCCGGAAGACCCGAAAGCGTTTTCGATGGCGCCCGGACATTGCGGCTGGAACGAGCTCGTCACCACCGACCACAAGGCAGCGCTCGATTTCTACGGCCAGCTGTTCGGCTGGGAGAACAAAGAGACGATGCCGATGGGTGAGATGGGCGATTACTGCTTCATCGACCATCACGGGCACCGCCTCGGCGCGGCGATGACCGCCGCCAGCGGCTGGCCGACGCGCTGGTCCTACTACTTCACCGTGCCGTCGATCGACGCCGCGGTCGAAAAGGTGAAGGCGGGCGGCGGCGCGATCCACCAGGGACCGCACGAGGTGCCCGGCGGCGCGTTCATCGTCCTCGGCGCCGATCCGCAGGGCGTGGCCTTCGCGCTGTCCGGCGGCAAGTGAGACAATCCTCGCAGGTCGAGGGAAAGGAGAAACCATGACAACCAAGATGACCACCTGCCTGTGGTTCGACCACGGGCAGGCCCGCGAGGCCGCCGAGTTCTACGCCGCGAACTTCCCCGACAGCCGTGTCGGGGAGGGGCATGCCTCCCCTGCGGACAATCCGTCCGCGAAGGCGGGCGCGGAGCTCACCGTCGAGTTCACCGTCCTTGGTCAGGCGTTCATCGGCCTGAATGGCGGGTCGAATTTCAAGCCGAACGAGGCGGTCAGCTTCATGGTGCTGACCGACAATCAGGAAGACACCGACTGTTACTGGAACGCGATCGTCGGCAATGGCGGCCAGGAGAGCATGTGCGGCTGGTGCAAGGATCGCTGGGGCTTCTCGTGGCGGAACTAAACCGCTTCCGGGGTAGGGGTGTCCGGCAGCCGTGAGGCTGAGATAGGGGGTCCGCGGGGCATGTCTGAAGATCGTGGGGTCAACCCCGTTCCAGACAGGATTACCCCATGAGCACGAACCTTGACGCCGTCAGCCCGCTGCGCCGCCGCATGATCGAAGACATGACGATCCGGCACTTCACCCCGAAGACGCAGGCCGACTATGTTCGAAACGTCAGGGCCTCCGCAGCCTTCCTCCGCCGGTCGCCCGAACTGGCCCAACCCGAGGATCTGCGCCGCTTCCAGCTGCATATGGCGGCCGAGGGCGCATCGCCCTCCACGATAAATGCCGCGGTGTCGGCCCTGCGGTTCTTCTTCAAGGTCACGCTCGGCCGGGTGGGTTTCGGCGAATGCTTGGCTGCGACGCCGGCCCCCGAGCGCCTGCCGGTCGTGCTGAGCCCCGAGGAGGTGGCGCGGCTGCTCGGCTGCGCGCCAGGGCTGAAGTACCGGGCCGCCCTCAGCGTCGCCTACGGCTGCGGCCTGCGCGTGTCGGAGATCGTCCACCTCAAGGTCGGCGACATCGACAGCTCGCGCATGCTGATCCGCGTCGAGCAGGGCAAGGGGCGCAAGGACCGCTACGTGATGCTCTCGCAAAATCTCCTCGACATCCTGCGGGCCTGGTGGCGGGTGAAGCGCTCGCGCGGCTGGCTGTTCCCGGGCCAGCAGCCCGCTCAGCCCATCACGGCGCGCCAGCTCAATCGTGTCGTCCACACCGCCGCGACCGCCGCCAGGCTCGACAAGCGCGTGTCGATGCACACGCTCCGGCACAGCTTCGCCACCCACCTGCTCAAACGCAAGACCGACATCCGCGTCATCCAGGTGCTGCTGGAAACAGAGACATACTGCCCGCCAACACCCGAAGTGGCGTCGATAGCTTCGAGCCATGTGATGATTGGGCTGCGCGCCCCTGCACCACGGCTTCATGGCCGCTTGCGCACCCTCACGCGGGGTGGCCCAGCACTGCGCGGCGGTTCTGCCAATCTCTCGTCATCGATCGAGGCATCTATGATCGTTGCTTCCGTCACGGTGCCTCCAATGAGGTCCACGCGGTCCCCTGCCCTGTCGAACGCCAACCCTGGGTCGAGCTCTTCCGACGATCGGCGCTGCTCCAGCGCCGTGAACGTCTCGCCCGTACCTTCGAGCACAGCTGATTGCCCCGTGGCGGCTTCATAGCGGCGAACGATTACGTCGACGTACAAGGGGTCGAGTTCGACACCGCGGCAGATGCGGCCGGCGGTCTCGCATGCGATCAGCGTCGAGCCGGATCCCAGGAACGGGTCGAGCACGACCTCGCCTTTGTGAGTGAGATCGTACAGCCCCTCGACCAACATCGCGGCAGGCTTGACCGTTGGGTGGTACTGGAGCCCTTGTCGCGCATCGGAGCCCTGTGTGGACGCGCCAGGATAGGTCCAAAGGTTCGAGCGATGGCGTCCTTTCCGACCGAGATCGACATTGTTGAGGTGATCGGCTTCGCCTTTCTTGAAGATCGGCAAAAGCTCATGCTGCGATCTGTAGAGACTGCCCATGCCGGCGTTGGTCTTGCCCCAGACCACGAGGTTGACCTGCGACAGGTCCGCTCTCCAGGCTGCAGCGGTGACCGATCCCAGTCCCCGCCAATCGATGAAGGTGGCGAACATGCCGCCATCCATGAGGTAGACGAGCGCGGCCTCGATCCAGGCGTCGTTGAACGCCTCGAACTCCGCGTCGCTCATCTCGCCGCTCGCCATCGCAAACTCCCGATGCGGGCCGCGGGTCACGTTCCCCATGATCGCAACGTTGTAGGGCTGGTCGGTGAAGATCATCCGGGCCGTCGTCTCGCCCATCAGGACGTGGAGGACGGTTGGATCACGCGCGTCTCCGCACACGATCCGATGCCGCCCGAGCAGGAAGACGTCTCCGATCCGAGCGATCGGACGACCTGGCTCAGGCACGACCGGCCCCTGCTCCACCACGGGCTCTTCATCGCGGGACAGGAGGCCGTCGATCTGGCTGAGCTCGAACCCGACGACCTCGATCGGCTGGCCCGCGATGACGAGTTCTTCCAACTCGGTCTTCAGTTCGTCGAAGCTCCAGGACCCGTTTTCGCCGAGCTTGTTGACCGTGATCCGCAGCAGCCGTCGCTCGTCCGGCGTCAGATGTCCGGCCACGACGCAGGGGATCGTCGGCAGCCCGAGCAGTCTTGCCGCCTCGACGCTCACGATCCCGTCGATGATGTTGCCACCCTCATCGATGAGAACAGGCTTCGAGAAGCCGAAGAGAGTGATCGAGTCCGCGACTTCCTTCACGTGCGCAGGCTCGATCGCCCGGACGTTGCGCTTCGGCGCTTTCAGCGCGTCAGGAGCACGGCTCTCGAGGCTGAGCCGCGGCAGGAGATCGTTCCGGCGCGGCAGCTCGAGCGAGGAGACGCCGGCGAGGTCGCTTCGCTGCGAGCGCCGCCTCTTGTCTTGCGACAGCAGATCGGCCCGCAGGGCAGCCGATGCCGAACGTCCTCGCGCGGAGCCGGTCATCGAACTCCCTGCCAGTTCAGAGTCTCCAGTCCCTCGGTATCGGGCAGCATGTCTCTGTATAGGCGTTCCACATTCGATTCGAACTCGTCGATCGGCCCATAGAGCTTCTCGAACAATGCAGCCATCTCCTGTCTCAGGACACGCGCATTGGCATAGATGAACTTGTTGTACACGTTACTGGCATGATCACTCATGGTCTCCGTTGTGCTCACGCGCCTGCGACGGGGCGGCGCCTTCGGGGGACATAGAAGCCCTCTCTCATGGAGTTCGATAATCAACTTACGCAACTGCTTCTGCGCTGTCGCCGTGCCCTTGATGGCGCTTTCGAACAGGCGGATCGTGATGACCTCGCCGCTCGCCAAGCTTGTCTTCTTTCCATCCTTGACCACCGTGATGGTCTTGCTCAATGAATCCCTGAAGGCGTTGAAACCATCATCTTCCTGTCTACGCCGGCCCGATGGATTGCCGCTCTGCCCGGGAGACCATCGCGTCGCGATTGGAGGTTGTCCGTAACCGACGTCTCTGGTCTTTGGCGCGCGCGTGCGCAACACTTTCCGTAAGTGTTTCACAAAAGGTTCGCAGACTTCCAAATCGATGTATCTTGGCGTGATCACTTGGTGGATGCCTAATTCGCCATAGACCTTCGTGTAGCGCCTCTCTATCTCACCATATGTTGATATATAAATCATAGATCTGTACTTAATTGCAGTATCGCTCTTTCTCTGATGATCATCAATTCTCTTTTGCATACGTGAGCTAATCTCACTCACCTGCTTAGGCTCGTGAAGTATTTTGTTCTCGTCGAGAAAATACATGATATGGCGTAATTCCCGACCGGCAAATAGGTCGCCTTGGGCCGATGACGCCGTGAGATGTTCCAGGTAAGCCGCAAGCCTGGTCATACTCCTGGTGCCCGACGACGTTCGAATGTTGATCCGCTGGAAGACGGCTCGTCGAACCTGAGCCCAGGGATCCTTGAAAGCCGACGGCTTGGCTTTCGTCGCGGTGTGTTGGTCGGTCTGCATGATGACGTGATCCTTCTACAAACACCAAGATCTAAATCGCCTCTCCTCTGCTGTGGTCCGATGCTGAGATCCTACCACCTCAGATGACACGACGATACCCGGCAAGCGGTCAGTGTCGTGCCGGTCGGGGCCGCAAAGACCCGATGTAGGTGATGACGACCTGGGCCATGTCGTGGAGCCCCGAGGCTCGTGGATCCGCTTCCTCCAGATCAGCTGTGGATGCTTTTTTCGATGCCATCAACGACAGACCGGCCCGGCTTCGGTAGGTGAGCGGGTACCGGTTCGCTGGAACTCGCTCTATCTCTTTCGCGACCGACTCGGCCCAAGCCGCGGCGTCGCCGCCGAAGATGGGACATTGAACCGCCAAGCCTCCGCACAACGCCGCCACGAGAACATCGAGGGTGGTCTCGGCGACAGGCGGCGACAGTCCTGCGAAGGCGAGCAGGTGGAGCATCTGCTCCGTGAAGTCGACGCTCAAGCGCGGACTCTGGCCGAGCCAGCCGATCATCGCCTGGGCCAGCCCGGGATGGGCACGGCACTCGTCCGATGCGTCCTGGAAAAGATCGTGTAGCCGAGACCCCCAGTCCTCATGGGGGAGCATCGGTCGGGAGATCTTGGCGAGGAAGTCCTTGGCGAGCTCACGCTCAAGGGTCGTCCTCTCCCGCCGCAGCCGCCCACTGATGGAGTTGTGGGCGACACCGAGGTCCGCCGCGACAGCTTTGATGCTGACGGACCCGGGCCGAGACTTGAGCGTGCGTTTTGCGGCCGCGAGGATTTGGTCGTGCGTCAGTCCCATCCGTTGGCCGGCCTTGCGCGCGATCGGTGGGGGTGGTGGCGGAACACGGGGCCGCATTTTGCCGATGACGACCTGGATGTGCTTCGCAGGAGGCATGAGGGCAAGACCTTACAGTTGCGGTGACATTTACAATAATATGAATTGTACCGCTTACAGTTGCAAAACTGGCTGCTTCTGGCGCCTACGGATCTCGTAGTGGAGAGTCGAACATCGTTGCGATCCTCGCTAAAAATTCCCTGCTCCGACGCCTAAAATTCCCTGCTCCGCACCTCCGAATTCCCTGCTCCGCACGGCGAAATTCCCTGCTCGCCAAGCCATCATTCCGGTTTGGCGTAGCGGTTCGGTCCGGCTTTCTGGCCCGATTCTGAGCCGAGTTCGCGCGTGACTCCCCCCACCGCCAGTGCTGCGTCCAAAGCCGAGATACGCTCGACGATGCCGGGGCGGCCCAGATGCGCGGCACCAGCGGCTCATGAGGCGCAGCCACCTCGATCCGATCACCATCGATCTCGATGCGCCGCAATACATTGCAGATGATGTCGCGCTGACCTTGCCGGTCCAGCCGAACCAGCCCGGCGCGGACTCGCTGCGAGGGCGCGGTCGAGGCCGCGCGACGAGCGCAGGCCGATGTTCTCGACGAGGGCGGGCCGGCGCAGACCGGCGGTCTGGGCGCCGCGACAGTCGGCGGTTGTCGCGCCCGGTCGGCTTCGATCCTGGCGCGCGCGCTGCCGGTCGAGGCTGTAGCCGCTGATGCCTTGCAACGAGACGAGGGTCATCGGCCAGTCGTAGGATAGGCGCCGTCTCGTCGAGCAACGGCATGCTGCACTCCCGCTGCGGCGGTATCGTTCTCGAAAATATTGCCGAAGATTTCGCGGCATTGCTGTTCTGGTTCGCGATGCGAGCTTGGGAGAATCGCGCAATTCCACACACGCATGCGGAATGTCCGCACTGTCATTTCAGGTGGGTCATGCATCCGAAGCAAAGGATGTTGCACTGCCCGCATTGCGGCGCACCGGAACCAAGTTAGGCTTCAGACTCACAGGTTCACCTGCTCGGGCAGGCGTGAACTGGTGAACCCAGTTCACAACGTAGCATTTGCGACCTGCTGGATTGCCACGGGACAGCGAACCTAGCTCATCAGACTTGGATGCGAATGCCGAATTTCGGTGCTTGTGGACGGCATCACGAACGAGGACGTGGAGTAGGCTTCTGGCGGCGGACCGGGTCACGCCGCTGATTTGACCGCCTGCCGGGGGAGTAGCGTCGTGGCTTCGAAATCGGCCGTTAGCTCGGCTTGGCCCTTGCACCGAACTTCGACCATTCACCATGCACCCTCGGTCGTCGGATCGAGAAGCGCTATCGTCGTTGTCGCCATCGCTGGCCTGATCCAGCCTAAGCGCGCATCATCGCTTGTGCGAGATGGCCGCTGTATGGCGTTGCAGTCGCGACGGAAGAGACGAGAACACAGCCACATGCCCAGCACTGATGCCTCCTCCGGCCCCGCCGAATCCCAAGATGGCGGCCGGTCCGATCCGAGCGGCATCCTCCCCGTGATCATGTGTGGCGGATCGGGCACGCGCCTGTGGCCGGCTTCGCGCGAAAGCATGCCCAAGCAGTTCATCCCCTTGCTGGACGACCTGTCGAACTTCCAGATCACGGCCAAGCGCTTCGACCACCCGGCCTTCACCAAGCCGCTGATCGTGGCCTCGAGCGAGGTGCGCTTCATCGCTGCCGAGCAGCTGCAGGCGATCGGGCTCGAGGCCGAAATCGTTCTCGAGCCCATGCGGCGCGATTCGGCCGCCGCCGTGGCGGTCGCGGCCTGCCTGGCGGCGCGCCGAGGCCCCGACACGGTCGCACTGGTGGTCGCGGCCGACCACCTCATCGAGGACACGGCGGCCTTCGTCGCGGCCTGCCTCGCCGCCGCCGCCGGCGCCCGCGCCGGCTACATCATGACGCTCGGCGTGACGCCGACCGCACCGGCGACCGGCTACGGCTACATTCATCCCGGCGCCTCGATCCGCGGCACCGACGCCGCCCGGGTCGAGCGCTTCGTCGAGAAGCCGGATGCCGCGACGGCGTCGCGCTACATCGAGCAGGGCTTCCTCTGGAACAGCGGCAACTTCCTGTTCCGCGCCGACGTGATGTTGGCGGAGTTGCACACCCACGCGCCTGCCGTGCTGGCGGCCGCGGAAACCGCCGTCGCCAAGGCCCATGCCGACCTCGACTTCGTGCGACTCGACCGCGACAGCTTCCTCGCGGCGCCGAAGATCTCCATCGACTACGCCGTCATGGAGCGCACCGGGAAGGCGGGCGTGCTGCCGGTCAGCTTCGCATGGTCCGACATCGGCACCTGGAGCGCCATCTGGGAAGCCTCGAAGCACGACGTCCAGGGCAACGCCATGCGGGGCAACGTCGAGGCGGTCGAAACCACGAACAGCCTGGTCCACAGCGACACGATGCTGACCACCGTGGTGGGCCTCGACGGGGTCGTGGTGGTGTCGACGCCCGACGCCGTTCTGGTGGCGTCGCGCGACAGGTCGGACGCCGTCAAGGACCTCGTGGCGCAGATGAAGGTGCGAAACCGGCCGGAGGTCGACGAGCATCTGCGAGTGTACCGCCCCTGGGGCTGGTACCAGCGCATCGACACGGGCCAGCGGTTCCAGGTCAAGCGCATCATGGTGAAGCCGGGGCACCGCCTGTCGCTGCAGAAGCATTTCCACCGCGCCGAGCATTGGGTGGTGGTGCGCGGTACCGCCGAGGTGACGATCGACGACCAGGTCATCCTGCGTCACGAGAACGAGGCCGCCTACCTGCCCATCGGCTCGGTGCACCGCCTCGCCAACCCCGGGAAGATCAACCTGGAACTGATCGAGGTTCAGGTCGGCTCCTACACCGGCGAAGACGACATCGTCCGCTTCGAGGACGTTTACGGGCGCTGATATCGCCCCGTCCGCCCGCTTGCTGGTTTCTGGAGAACCTCGATGAAGCCCGTGTCCGGCCTCGACCCCAACAGTTTCGCATCCGAAACGCAGCCCATGGTCAAGCCGACGGGGTTCCGGGAATATGACGCTCGCTGGCTGTTCCCGCAGGAGTTGAACCTGCTCGGCACCCAGGCGCTGGGCCTCGGGCTCGGCACCATGCTGCGGAGCGACGGCATCCGCGACATCGTCACGGGCCACGACTTCCGCGCCTACTCGGCTTCCATCAAGCACGCGCTGGCGCTCGGCCTCGTGCGGGCCGGCATGCGGGTCCACGACATCGGGCTCGCCTTGTCGCCCATGGCCTATTTCGCGCAGTTCGCGCTCGACGTGCCGGCCGTCGCGATGGTGACGGCCTCGCACAACGACAACGGCTGGACCGGCGTCAAGATGGGCCGGCAGCGGCCCGTCACCTTCGGCCCGGACGAGATGGGCCGCCTGCGCGACATCGTGCTGGGCGGGGAAGGGTCGCCGGCGGATGGCGGATCCTACCGGCCGGTCGAGAACGTCCCCGAGCGCTATCTCGCCGACCTGCTCAAGGGCCGGTCCATCGCCCGCAAGCTCAAGGTGGTGGTGGCGGCCTGCGGCAACGGCACCGCCGGCGCCTTCGCGCCGGGGCTGCTCGAAGCGCTCGGTTGCGAGGTCGTGCCGCTCGACACGCACGGCGACTTCACCTTTCCGCGCTACAACCCGAACCCCGAGGACCTCCACATGCTCGACGCCATGGCCGAGAAGGTCAGGGCGGTCGGGGCCGACGTGGGGCTCGGCTTCGACGGCGACGGCGATCGCTGCGGCGTCGTCGATGACGAGGGCCACGAGATCTTCGCCGACAAGATCGGCGTCATGCTGGCGCGCGACCTGTCGACCCTGCATGCCAACGCCACCTTCGTGGTCGATGTGAAGTCGAGCGGACTCTTCGCCACCGACCCGGTCCTGCTGAGAAACGGCGTCAAGGCCGATTACTGGAAGACCGGGCACAGCTACATCAAGCGCCGGGTGTCGGAGCTCGGCGCCTTGGCGGGCTTCGAGAAATCCGGTCATTTCTTCTTCAATGCGCCGATCGGGCGGGGCTACGACGACGGCCTGCTGACCGCCATCGCGGTGCTCGAAATGCTGGATCGGGCGCCCGGCAAGAGCATGGCGGACCTCTACCGCGACCTGCCGAAGACCTGGGGCTCGCCCACCATGTCGCCGCACTGCGCGGACGAGCGCAAATACGGCGTCGCGGCCGCGGTCGTGGCCCGCTTCGAGGCCATGGCCGAGGCCGAGGAGGGGTTCACGGGCCAGCCGATCCGCCACATCAACACGGTCAATGGCGTCCGGGTGACGGTCGAGGACGGCACCTGGGGCCTCGTGCGGGCCTCGTCGAACAAGCCCGAACTGGTGGTCGTGGTCGAAAGCCCAGTGTCGGAGGCCCGCATGCGCGCCATGTTCGAGGCGATCGACGGCGTGCTGCGCGAGAACGACGGCGTCGGCCCCTACAACCAGACCATCTGAGGCGCATGCCATGTCGCAAACAATCAGCCCTATGGCCTTCGACCGGCGCGCCGTCCTCGGTGCCGTCTGTCTCCTGCCCATGGCGTTGCATGCTGCCGCTTCTGCACGGAACGACCGAAGCTTTTGGATCAACGTCAATTTCCAGGGTCTCGAGGGAGGCTCGACGATCCCGGGCCGCGCCGAAACCGATTATTTCGTGCCGAGCCCGGAGGACCTCGCCTATGTGGCGGCGCGGACCACCGGCCCATCACGCCTGCCGTTCCGGTGGGAGCGGTTGCAGCGCAGCCCGGGCGGCCCTCTTGACCCGACCTATCTCGGCGAGATCGCCTCCGTGGCCGACGCGGCCGCGCGGGTGAACCGCTCCGTGTTCCTCGACTGCCACAATTACATGCACCGACTCGTCGACGGCACGGACCGGACGGTCGACGCCAAGGACGGCGTGCTGACCCGTCAGCACCTGGCCGACCTCTGGCACCGGCTCGCCACGGCCTTGGCGCGCCATCCCGGCATCGCCGGCTGGGACCTCATGAACGAACCCCAGGCGCTCAACGATGGGCAGAACCTCGCCGCCATCATGCAGCTGTCGGTCGACGCCATCGACGCGGTCGAGACCCGAAACACCATCTATGTCGAGGGCGATGGATGGTCTTCGGCCGCCAACTGGGTCGCTAAAAACCCGGGCTACCCGCTGCGCGATGCCCACGACCGCATCACCTATTCGGCCCATTGCTATCCAGACCCGGACGCCTCGGGCACGCATTACGATTATGCGGCGCTGACCAAGGCCGGCCTCCCCGAGACGGTCCTGGTGGACCGCACCCGCGGCTTCTTCAAATGGTGCACGGACCGCAAGCTCAGGGGCCACATCGGGGAGATCAACGTCGGGACCGACGATCCGCGCTGGTCGGCCGTCCTGGACGCGGGACTGTCGTTCTGGCGGCAGAATTGCCTTCCGGTAAACCTGTGGCTCTTCGGAGCTCATTTCGGGTCCAACCCTTACAACCTCTATCCCGTCGATGGTGTCGAGGCCCCGCAATGGCGCGTGATCGCGCGGCATCTCGCGGCCTGACGGCCCTGGAAGGATCCGATCAGGATGGCGAGCAGTTTCGTCCGCAACTCGGTCGTGAACGCCGTAGCCGGCATCTTCACCACGCTCGGGGGTTTCCTTAGCACGATCCTGGTGGCGCGCCTGCTGGGCGTCAGTGGGACCGGCATCGTGGCCTTCGCGACCTGGGCCGTGACGATCGCCGTGATCGTGTCCGATCTCGGCCTCACGGGTTGCCTGCCCCGCTTCCTTCCCGAACTGCTCGGCAAAGGCGAGGCCGGCGCAGCGGACGGTCTGACCTACAGGCTCTTCAGATCCTTCCTGGGCTACATCAGCGCGATTGCGCTGTGCTTCGCGCTCTATGCCGCATGGCTCTTTTGGCGCAACCCAGATGCCTTTGCTTGGACCATTGCGGTCGACACCTACAGCGCCTCGCCACTGTTCTGGCTTCTGGTGGGCTTGGCGGGCGTCGTGCAAGCCCTGGGCAACTTCGCGACGAGCTGGCTCAAGGGCCTGCAGGACTTCGGGATGCTGGTGCGGGTCGCGCTGGCCAGCTGTCTCGTCCAGGCGCTCGGCACGGCATTGGGCGCCTCGCTCTTCGGCGTGACGGGCGCCATGGCGGCTTTGGGGGCTGGTGCTCTGATAGCCGTCGCCATCCTGGCGCAGTTGCCCCGCGCAAAGGGTCCGATCTCGGCTTCGCTCCGGCGCAGGGTCACGCGTTTCTCCCTGGAAACTTGGGGCAGCTACATGCTGACGGCGTTCTTCGCGTCGCGCATGGAGGTCTTCTTCCTGGAGCGCAGTTGGGGCAGCCACGCGGTCGGGCTGTTCACGGTCAGCCTGACGCTTTCGAACCTCGCGACGCAGGGTCCACTACTGCTCACCGGCGCGCTCCTGCCCCGCCTGTCGGACCACATCGGTCGGGATGAGGGAGATGAGGCTCGGAAGGTCTATGCGACCAGCGTCCGTTTGATGGCGTTGCTGGTGTTCCCTGCCTGCCTCGGCACTGCGGCCATCGCCCCGGTTCTGCTGCCGCTGATGTATGGCCCGGCCTTCGCACCGGCCGTGCCGACCGCGACCATCCTGCTCTGCGCCGCGGCCTTCGTGGCCACGGCGTCGGTCGCGACCGTCTACCTCATTGCCGTGGAGCGTACCCGCTTCCTGCTCGGCACGGCGGTCTTCGGGGCGGCTTTGTCGATCTTGGCGGGACTGACCATCGTGCCGGCCTTCGGCCCGATAGCAGCCGCCTGTAGCCGCGGCGGCGTGCAGGTCGCGATCGCGGGCGCGACGCTCTGGTACATGTACCGCCACCTCCGTTGCCCGACGCCCATCGCGGTCCTGGCCAAGCTGCTCGTCGCGGCGGGACTCTGCGCCGTCGTGGCCCGGCTGATCGTGCTGGCGATGCCGAACGGCACGGGCGTTGGGGCCGCCATCCTGGCCGGAGCGCTCGCTTACGCGGTCGGGATCCGCCTCACCCGTCCACTGCCCCACCAGGACATCGAGAAGCTGCGTGGGGTCGTGTTGTTGTTGCCACGCCCGTTGCGCCCTGTTGCCCATGCCGGGCTGCAGCTCATATGGTCGTGACCTCGAAGGAAGCGCACCATGCTTGAACGAACGGGGACGAGGCCGCTCAGGGCCTACCTCGTCATCGGCTCGCCAGCGCCGCCCTCGCTAAAGAAGTCGCGGGTCGGGAATGATTAAAATGCTTTCAGTTGCAGGCGGAAGCAGTGGGGCGATCTCGTCCCACAACGCATCGGGAAGGAGCTTTTTGGCCATGTCGCCAAGCTCACCCGAACATGGTTAACAAACGGCTTTGTTAGGTACTCTTAGGGCTTGTCAGGAAATAAACGAATCGAATGGTGAACCGGGATTCACTATGGGGGATGGCTCGTTTATTTGGAGTGCATGAGTGACATTGAAAGCCTTGGCGAGCGTTTTGCGTCCCTATCGCCTCACCTTGACGAGCGGGGGCGCCGCTTGTTGGCCGCCACGGAAGCCAAGGCGTTGGGGCGCGGCGGCATCAAGATCGTGTCGGATGTGACCGGCATGGCGGCCAGCACGATCGGGCGCGGTCTGAAACAACTTGCGAGCGGCGAGGCGCTTGATCCAGGTCGCCTGCGTCGGCCGGGGGCGGGTCGCAAAGCTTTGGTGGACACGGATCGGGGCCTGGTCGACGACCTGCTGGCCCTGGTGGAGCCTGATGCGCGTGGCGATCCGATGTCTCCGCTGCGCTGGACTTGCAGGAGCCTGAGGCGTCTCGCGGCCGATCTGGCGGAGCGCGGCCATCGGGTCAGCCACACGGTGGTGGGCGAACTCCTCAAGCGGGAAAAGTTCAGCCTGCAGGCCAACGCCAAGACGCGTGAAGGCAGCCATCATCCCGATCGCGACGCACAGTTCGGTTTCATCAACGCGGCCGTCACGTCGGCTTTGGCCGAGGACCAGCCCGTCATCTCGGTCGATACGAAGAAGAAGGAACTCGTCGGCGACTTCAAGAACAACGGACGAGAGTGGCGTCCCGCGGGCGATCCCGAGGAGGTCCGCGTGCATGATTTCCTGATCAAGGAACTTGGACGCGCTGTTCCTTACAGCATTTATGATCTCGCGGCCAATACCGGTTGGGTGAGCGTAGGCATGGACAACGATACCTCGGCCTTCGCGGTCAACACGATCCGACGTTGGTGGAATGAGGTCGGCCGCCCACGCTATCCCCGGGCGACGCGGCTCGTCATCACGGCCGACGGGGGCGGCTCCAACGGTTCGCGCGTGCGATTATGGAAGGTCGAACTGCAAGACTTGGCCAATGAGATCGGCATCGGTATCGAGGTTCATCACCTGCCACCCGGCACCAGCAAATGGAACCGGATCGAGCACAAGCTCTTCTCGTTCATCAGCATGAATTGGCGAGCCAAGCCACTCGTCAGCTACCGCGTCATCATCGACCTGATCGGCGCCACCACCACCAAAACAGGACTGACGGTCCGATGCGAGCTTGACGAGTCCACATATCCAAAAGGCATGCTCGTGTCGGACCAACAGATGCAAGCTCTCGCTATCAGCCGTGCCGAGTTCCACGGTGAATGGAACTACACCATCAAACCCCATCAGCAAAATAAAATAGCTTTAATTTCCTGACAGACCCTAAGCGGTAGCGCCCCGGGGCAGGGGAATCGCATTTGGAATTGGCTGAAGGGGAAGGGGCTTGAGCGGCGGGCGGTAATGGATTCTTCAGCTGAGCGGATCACCGCACAGTGGGTGAATGTCTTGGATCAGTTTGCCGCCAGTTGGGAGGGGCTGGATGACCCGCGAACCGGCAATGCCGCGCTGCATGATTTCCTGCTCGCGCACGGCCTCCAAGGCGATCTTCGCCTTCAGCGCCGTGTCGATCTTCCGTCTTGTCTTCTTCGCCATCGCTCGCTCCGTTTTTCGAACGGAGCAGCCGATTCCCAACTTAGCCAATAGTCCCAAAAACAGGGTCCACTTCAGAACCGTCAACGCGCGATCGCTCAGCAGATCGTCGATCAGGGTGGCGATTATTGCCTCGCGCTCAAGGGCAACCAGGGCACGCTGCACGACGATGTCAGAACCTTGCTCGACGATCCGCTCACCACCACCACCACCACGGCAAAGCCGACCGTCGATGGAGATCACGGCCGACGATCTCGACCGATCTCGACTGGTTGCAGGCGGATCACCAGTGGCCCGGCCTGAAGGCCATCGGCAAGGTCGTCCGCAGTCGCGAAACCCCGGCAAGAACCACCACCGAGACAGCCTATTATCTCCTCAGCAGCGCCCTATCGCCTGATCGGTTCAATGAGGTCGTCCGCTCGCACTGGCATGTCGAGAACCGGCTGCATTGGCGCCTCGATGTCGTGATGAACGAGGATCAGGATCGAACACGCCTGGGCAACGGCCCGAACAACCTCGCCA
>JAABUH010002986.1_pt1 | contig 15292 bp, 11 predicted proteins | sample 5559121 | NCBI WGS metagenome assembly JAABUH01 (sample SAMN10711871, study PRJNA513364) | rock metagenome | isolation source: Antarctica rocks | place: Antarctica: Victoria Land, Battleship Promontory nord | collected 2015-12-28
CACAGACGACGCCGCCGGACTGGCCCCACGCGGAGCCGGTGCCAGGGCGCGGCCGCTCGCACCCTCGTCAGGCCGTCGCCGTCGCCGCCGCTCCCCCACTGGCCGAGGCCGGCCGCTCCCCTCTCTGGTGAGAGAGAGGCTAGGGCGCGCACTGAGTCTTGACTCTGCGTCTTGATTGTCGGCAATGGCTGTCCCCTCACGCCGGCATTGTGTGTCCCCTCATGCCCCGTCCTCCGTCGGCATCCCCTGTCCCCTCATTCAGCAGACAGCCACCCACGGCGGTGCCGACACCGCGCCCCTCAGGTGTGAAACGGCGTGGAGCCCTGGCTACTCCCCCCGCTTAGGGCACACCCGCACTCGACCCAAGCGCACCGCTGCGGCCACCGTGCTAGACTGCCGGCAGCAGCCGTCGGGCGCGCCCCGCGCACGAATGGCCGCGCTGGGCATAGACAACCCCGGCTGGACGTGCCAGAATACGCCGAGGGACAGCAAAAGGAAAAGCCGGTGTCCGATCGCCGTGATGATGTCCGGGCGCTGCACGCGCTATTGACCGATTGTGGCACCCAGAATTCAACGATTGGCCAACTCGCAGCGCGCATAGAGCGGTTCAACCTATTCGAGGCGCTTGGGATCACCAACCGCGAACTCTCCCACTCGAACTTCTTGGCGTTCCTGCTGGACCCGCGTCGCAACCACGGTCTGGGCGATGCCTTCCTCACATCCTTCTTGAGCACCGTGTTCGCGTCCACGCGCCGCGGCCCTTGGTCCACACCTGTACCCGACATCGACCCGCAGCGGGACACGTTCCCCGAGGTCAGCGTGCAGCGCGAGTATCGCAATATCGATCTCCTCGTCCGCGATGATACGCGCCAGATGGCCGTTATCATTGAGAACAAGATCTGGAGCGGGCTGCATTCCCAGCAATTGGAGCGGTACTACGCCATCGTCAAGGACACGTTTCAGTACCCCTACACCCTCGGCGTCTACCTGACTCCCACGGGTGCAGACCCAACGTGTAACTATTACGTTGCCATGAGCTACGCGGAGGTGGGCGCTATTCTGGCCGGTGTCGTGGAGACGATACCCCACATCCGACACACGGACGTGGGCGTGGTGATCCGCCACTACGCTGATCTACTCGGGAGGCATATTGTGAACCAGTCCGACATAGCGGATCTCTGTCGCAGCATCGACCGCGCGCATAGGAAGGCTATCGATCTCGTCATAGAGTATCGCGAGCGCCGTCGCAGGGACGTGCAAGCGGAGCTTAAAGGGCTCGTGCGCAAAGCTGGTAGCTCTCTAACGCTCGACGAAAGTACGACGAAGTACGTCTTTTTTACTCCTACAGCGTGGACATCGCCTCGGTTACAGCTGGTGCAGAAGAGGCGCTGGACGAAATCCTGTCTCATCCTGCTATTCGCCTTCGGCTACGCGGGGGACACACTCACGCTGAACTTGACCGTCGGCCCGGGTGATAAGGAGAAGCGTGATAGCTTGATCGCGATGGCGCGCACGGCGGGGCGACGGGATTTGTTCAACGGCGGCCATGAGAATTCCGGGTGGACAAACATCCACCAAGAAGTCTTGTGCTCGGCATCCGTGTACGAGGATGAGACCGTCCCGCACATCTTGGAGATGATCGACGAACGTTGGCAGCAATTTCTGCGCGATCTGCCGGATTACATCGCTGCGGTAGATCTCGACAAGGTCTGACTGGACTTGATCACATGACCGACGTACAGGGTGAGAAGTTATTCTTCCCCCTGTAAGGCGTCACAGTTTCTGCGCCTGGCGTCACAGTTCCTGCGCCATCGTGCACACCACCCCTTTGCGCACCCTCATGTAAGACGTCAGAGTTTTTGAGCAAAACCGCACAGTTGCTGAGCCAAAACCGCACAGTTGCTGAGCCATCCGTCTCTTTGTGCGCCTCTTGTCCCTTCTCACACACGATATAGCCCCTTTTTCTCCGCTGTATGACACCCTGTCGCTGCCCGCTGGCTCACTAACTCTGACGTTTCTGCCCGCTGGCTCACTAACTCTGCGGTTTTGGCTCAATAACTGTGCGGTTTTTGTGCCCTTTACGTGTCCTTTTGGCTCAAAAACTCTGACGTCTTACACTTACACCAGGACACGTTGCGCTGGACGGAGGCGGGGGGGTAGAGAAAGGTGGCCCGACGCGGCCCTATCGAGCGCAAGCCACGTTTACAGACCCCCCCCGCTCTTCCCAGGGCTGACGGACCATTGCTCTTTGAGCGTGGCGATGGCGGGGCCGGCCTCGCGTGCGAGATCCTGCCAGCGACACTCGATAGAGATGCGGCGGTCGTACCCTGCCTGATGGAGCGCGGCGAAATAGGGACGAAAATCGTCCCCGTAGCGCCCCGGCGCCGCGCGGTCTCGGTGCTCGGCGACGTGTACATGCGAGAGCAGTGGCGCCCAGGGGAGCAGAGCGTCGGCCGGTTCGCCGTTGCAGGCCATGTGATACAGATCGGCCAGAAGGGTCACGCCAGACGAGACGAGTCGCTGGACGAGCGCGCCGCCCTCCGCCACGGTATTGAGCGTATTTGTCTCGTCGTAGCGCAGCGGTTCGAGGGCGATCTGTACACCGTGATCGTGGCCCCAGCCGCTCCATGTGGCCAGATGCTCTGCAATGTGTCGCACGGCCTCACCGTGGTCAACCCCCGCAGGACAGGCGCGCGCGCTGCCGCTGCCGAAGACGATGACGCGAATGCCAACCTGTGCGGCACGTTCCAGGGTTGTCTTCATGTACCGCTCCAGGCGCGCCGCATCCATGGCCCGTTGCGGTGTTTCGATCAGGACCATGTCCGGTGGCAACAGGCTGTTGGCCGCGTCGATCGGGATCGGCAGGGTGCGGGCCTGCCGCCAGTTGTCCGCGAAGACATCGGGCGCCTGTTCCGGCACGAGAAAGCGTTGCACGTTCACTTCGAGATAATCGCACGGGATCGTGTGCAGCACGGCGACCTCACGAGAGGCGGCGCACAGGCCAAACTTCATCCTTCATCCTCCCTTCTGTAAGATCCCATAGTTTCTGCGCCCTGTCCCACAGTTTCTGCGCCAGAAATCCCACAACTTTTGAGCCATCCTGCACAGGCCTCCTTATCAAGATGCTGCTGGCGAATTAGCAGCGCACCTGCGTGAGCGGTTCGATCACGCTCCTTGCGAGCCAGATTCCACGTCTGGATATGGCCCCAAAGTGAATTCGCCAGCAGCATCTTATCAAGTGTGAAACAGGTCGTCTGCACGGACCCTAGCGCGCGGATCGGCGCACGAACTCTGGGGTTTTCTGCAGGGTCGCGCACGAACTCTGGTGTAAGATTTCACATAAGATGATATTGTTGGCGAAGTCGTAGAAGGGCTAAGAGACGGCGAATAAGTGCCCGTCGCACCCCTTGTCCGGCGTCGCTTATCACCTCAAACGGGTCACGCGGCGCATAAGCGGCGGGGGAGCCGACTTCGCCAACAATATCAGACAATGAGGTGCGTGCCACAAAGAGTGAGGCGGCGTGCCATAAAGAGTGAGGCACGGCGTCGCCGCGCGCCGTCCACCAGAGATAGCGGCACGACGATCGCTGGCCACGCCGTGTTCGCTGGCCTCACCCTCTGTGGCACAACCGACCCTTGCCCTCACCCTCTGTGGCACGTAGCCTCATCCGCTGTGACAAAACGAGGCGCTGCCACGCTCCGCCAGCCTCATCCGCTGTGACAACGTACACATGTGTACCCTCCGAGGGGCCGTTCTGGAGATGTGCTCGCATCTCCGCCCCTCGGTAGGGTACCGCCCTCAGCACGGTGGGAACTTTGCTGTGGCGCACCCTTCTGGAACCATCCCTATTGACAGCGCGGTGGCAAGGGTGATAAGCTGCTGCCACGTTAATCGCTAAAACATCTGTCGAGGGAGACAATGGCGACGATCTACGACGCCGCGCGGCGGGCGGGGGTCACAGCGGCGACCGTTTCCTATGTCGTGAATGGCAAACGCAGGGTTGGCGAGGAGACGCGTGCACGCGTCCTCGCCGCGCTCGAGGAGGTAGGCTATCGCCCCAATCTGCTCGCGCGCGGCCTAGCGCGGCGCCGCATCTCGACTGTTGCTCTGCTCCTCCCCAGCATCGCCGACTCATTCTATCCCGAGATTGCTCTTGAGGTCGAGCGTGTCGCCCGTGAGCGCGGTTACCATCTACTCCTGTGCAATACGCGCTACGACACGAGGCTCGGCCGCACGCACCTCGACAGCCTCTCAGGGCATCTAGTCGACGGCATCCTGGCCATGGCGGGCGGGCTGGATCTGGACGATGTCGTGATTGCCCACGCGCACGGCGTCCCGGTTGTGCTGTGCAATTGGTGCAACAGGACCGATAGGCACTATGATGACGCCCTACCATCCGTCGACATCGATGTCCGCGGGGGCGGCGAACTGGTGGCGCGGCACCTGCTCGATCTCGGCCACCAGCGCATTGGCGTGATTATGCCGAAGAACACTGCCGACTACACCTCCCACATGTACCGATTGGAGGGTTTCCGCGCGACTCTCGACCGGCACGGTATCGCCTTGTCAAAGGACTGTCTGGAGTGTGCCGATGCAACGATAGAGGGAGGATACCGGGCTGCCGAGCACCTGATCATGCTGCCCAACCGTCCCACCGCCATCTTCGCCACCGCCGATACGATGGCGCTCGGCGCGCTGCAGGCGGCGATCGACTCTGGGCTGCGCGTCCCGGCCGACCTCTCGCTGGTCGGCTTTGACGACATCGCACTGGGCGCCTGCGTGCGACCGGCCCTCACCACCATTGCTATCCCCAAGGGCGACCTCGCGAGCGCGTCTATCGAGCTTTTGCTCCGCCTTGTCGAGGGGACCGGGATGGCGCGGGAGCCTCACCCGCCGCATGTTACTATCCACCCCTCCCTGGTCGTCCGCCGCTCGACGGCAGCCATTCGGGGCTCGCCAGTCGTGTCTGGGCCACCGACGCCTGGCCCCGATGGACTAACTGGACTGAAAGGAGGCGCCTAGCCTTAACAGCTCCGCTAAGACGTGATTCAGCGCGCCTGATGTGGCTTGACAGTTTGTGTCTTCAGCAGGCTCACCACCGTCACATCCGCTTGAACCATGTCTAACGGCCGTTATAGTACGACGATAAATCAGGAAGATGCTGTGTTTCGTCAGCCGGCGCCGGCTCGGCAGACCGCGATACACGCGGCATCATGGTATTTTATGTGGCTCATCCATCTGCAGGAGGACGTATTCGATGCCTAGTTCTGCTCGAACCCGCTGGTTATGCCGCCTCGCCGCGGCAGTTGCCTTGACAAGCCTTGCCGTGGCCAGCGCCGCGCCGCTTCCCGCGCGCGCGCAACGCAGCCGCGCCACCGTTAACCTCACGATCTGGTCCTGGGTCCCCAAGCTCGACACGGCGGTTGCGGTCTTCAATAGTACCCATCCCGGCATCCATGTGACGTGGAATTTGGTCCCGGCGCTGGGCTTCTATCCCAAGCTCGCGACGGCGTTAAAGGGGCACAATGCCCCGGATCTTGCGCAGGTCGAGTTCCAGGCCTTGCCCACCTTCGAGAGCACAGGCTCCCTGGTCGATCTGTCCAAGTACGGCGCCGCGGCGTATCAGAGCAAGTTCGTGCCGTGGACCTGGAGCCAGGTGTCGCTCGGCAAGGCCATCTACGCGATCCCGCAGGACACCGGGCCCATGGCGATGTACTACCGCCAGGATGTTTTCTCGAAGTATCACATCGCCGTGCCCAAGACGTGGGCCGAGTACGCCGCCGCTGCGGCCAAGTTGCACAAGGCCAACCCCCAGTATTACATCGCCGACTTCTCTCCGTCCGATCCGGGCAACTTCGCCGGCCTTGTTTGGCAAGCCGGTGGCCGCTGGTTCCGTATTAACCAGCAGGCTCAGGCCTGGAAGGTGGGCATCAACGACCCGGCGAGCAAGCAGGTTGCGCAATTCTGGCAGGGCCTCCTGTCCAAGAAGCTTGTGCGAACCGACCCCGGCTTCACCAATGGGTGGTATCACGACCTGCAGAGTGGGGGCGCTTGCACGTGGATCTCGGCCGTGTGGGGCGCCAACACGATCATGACCAATGCCCCGAATACCCAGGGGAAATGGCGCGTCGCGCCGATGCCGCAATGGAAAGCCGGCCAGCACGTCGTGGGCAACTGGGGCGGCTCGACGACGGTGGTGACAGCCGATTCCAAGCACCCCAAAGAGGCTGCCCTGTTCGCTGAGTTCCTCAACTCCAATCTCAAGAGCGTCGACAAGATGGTCACGGGCGCGCAGATTTACCCCGCCGCCACGGCGGGGCAGGATCTACGGAGCGTCAACGCGCCGATGCCCTTCTACGGCAACCAGGACATCAACCGCATCTTTCAGAGCGAGTCCCGCTACGTCGACACCAGCTTCCAGTGGGGGCCGACGATGGTGCAGGTGTACTCTGATTGGACCGACGCCGTCGACAATGCCGTCGCTGGCAAGACGACGCTCCCGGCGGCGCTCGACCAGGTGCAGCGGAGCACGATTGCGGGGATGAAGAAGCAGGGCTTCAGCGTCCAGCAGTAAGTCGCGCAGAGCGCCGGTGGGACCGCTCCGCCCCAAGAGGGCGGAGCGGTCCCACCGGCGGACGAGGGAGCGACAACGGAGCGGAGAGGACATCCCGACTATGGCTATGACCACGACGACCCGGGCATCGGCCGCAGCGGGCCGGACGCGACCCTCGCGCCGCCTGCGGCACGGCTGGGCGACCCCCTACCTGTTCATCTTGCCCTTTGGGGTACTCTTTATCCTGTTCTTCATCGTCCCCATCCTCTACGCCATCGACCAGAGCTTCTACAAGACGCAGCGCAGTGGCCTGGGGCTGGGGGCGGCCACCACCGCTTTCAACGGTTGGGCGAACTATCACGATGTCTTCACCGACAGCGCGTTCTACGCCAGTGTCGGGCGGGTGCTGCTCTACGGGATTGTGCAGGTCCCGGTGATGCTGGGCCTGGCCCTGGGGCTGGCCCTGTTGATGGATTCGGCGGCTATCCGGTTCAGAAACTTCTTTCGCCTCGCGTTCTTCGTGCCCTACGCGGTGCCGGGCATCATCGCGGCGCTGTTGTGGGGTTTCCTTTACGACCCGCAGTTGAGTCCGATCGTCAAGGGCATCCGTACCATCGGCTTCGGTAATTTCGACCTGCTCGGAGGCGGGACGATCCTGTGGTCGATCGCCAACATCGCGACGTGGGGCTGGACCGGCTACAACATGCTCATCATCTATGCGGCGCTGCAGGCGATCTCGCCGGAGATCTATGAGGCTGCGCGGATGGATGGCTGCACCGGATTCGGCGTCGCACGGTACATCAAGATCCCGCTGGTCGCGCCGGCCCTCGTGCTCACCGCCGTCTTCTCCATTATTGGGACGCTCCAGCTCTTCAACGAGCCGTCGGTGCTCAGGGCGATCTCGAATAGCATCTCCAGCTCCTACACGCCGAACCTCTACGCGTACAACGTGGGATTCGGGGACAACAACTACTACTACGCGGCGGCCATCGCTGTCGTGCTAGCGGTCGTGACGTTCGTCTTTTCGTTCGGCTTCCTGCGGGTCACCCAGCGACAAGCGGGGGTATAACAGCGATGGCTCTCACACGAACGACAATCGATAAGGCAGCGGTTCGCGCGCGCTCCGGCGCGCGTCATCGCGTTGGCGTGGACAACGTCATGGCGATGGGCTTCCTGTTCGTCGCGACCGTCTATTTCCTCCTGCCCCTGTACTGGCTCATCATATCGGCGACCAAGACCACGCCCGACCTGTTCAGCACATTCGGGTTGTGGTTCTCGCATAGCTGGAACCTCGGCGCTAACCTGCAACTGCTGTTCACGTACAACGACCACATCTACGTGCGCTGGCTGGCCAACACGTTCCTGTACGCGGGGGTCAGCGCGCTGGTTGGGACCGCTCTCTCGGCCATGGCCGGCTACGCCCTGGCCAAGTTCGTCTTCCCAGGGCGCAACCTGATCTTCTCGATCGTCCTCGGCGCTATCCTGGTGCCCGCGACCGCGTTGGTGTTGCCGCTCTACCTGCTCTTGAGCGGAGTCGGGTTGGCCAACACCTACTGGGCTGTGCTCCTGCCAAGCATCGTCAGCCCCTTCGGCGTCTACCTCTCGCGTATCTACGCCTCCTCCTCCGTGCCCGACGACCTGCTCGACGCGGCGCGTGTCGACGGAGCGGGCGAGTTCCGCACTTTCGTGACGGTGGTTGTGCGCATCATGGGGCCGGCCCTCGTCACAATCTTCCTGTTCCAGTTCGTGGCCGTGTGGAACAATTACTTCTTGCCGCTGGTCATGTTGAGCGACAGCAAACTGTTCCCCATCACCGTCGGTTTGCAAACGTGGAATAGCAGCAACGGCGGCGGGGGGCAGCAATACCTGTTCAGCCTGATTATCACGGGGGCGCTGGTCGGCGTCATCCCGCTGGTCGTCGGCTTCCTCTTCCTACAGCGCTACTGGCGCGCCGGCCTCACGGCCGGGAGCGTCAAATGATGGTACGCCTGCTCTGATGGGCCGGCCGCGAAGATGGGCAGAACAGTTACCCGTTCTTGCTCACACTCGATCAGCCACAGCCAACCCTACCCGTCCTGGCTAACCATACGGTCACCGACCGAGAGCCGTCCGGCAGCGTGGTGGATAAGGTTCATGGGGTCCAGCCCACAGGTGCAGTCTCCAGGAGGCTCACGTTATGGCAGAGAACCGGCACATCAAATTTTCCACCGATCTCGTCACCTACTATTCCCCCACCTTTTGGGGCAGCGTGGGAGGGCTAGACGACATCGGCGACGCCATCACGCGTGGTCAGTGGAACCCGCAGCGGTTCTGGGAACGTATCCTGGACTGCACACAGGAGGCGGGGCTGGATGGCATAGAACTGACCTTTGCTCCGGGCGATTGGCACAGTGCCCAGACCGCGTATGGCTCGGCGCGTGGGTTCGCCTCCGCGCTCAAAGATCGTGGCTTGGAGGTCTCCAGCGGGTTCCTCTCGACGCGGATACCGGGGACCGAGCGCCACGCCGATCTCGCCAAGCGAACCGATCACGACCAACTCGTGGATATGGCCACGGGTTACGCGGAGTTCTTGCACGACTGTCGCGCGGAGATCATGGTGACGGCGCTGCCGCTTCGCGCGAACCGTGATGCTAACCCGCCGTTGTTCGTGGACCTGAAATTGGCGGAAACGATCGCGGATGTGTTGAACCGCATGGGGTACGCCACCCTCACGTATGGCGTGAAGCTTGCCCTGCATCCCGAAGCGTTCACCATGTTCCGCAACAGCCGCGATGTCGATCTGTTCATGATGCTGACCGATCCGACCTATGTCTCCTTGTGCCCCGACACGGCCCAGTTCAGCGTCGCGGGCTCGAACCCCATCGAGATTGTGACGCGCCACCGCGATCGGCTGTTGATCACGCACTGGAAGGACGCCGTTGGCCCCGCTCCCGTGGACGTGCCCATCGACGAGACCATTTTCGCCCGTCAGATTCAGTGGTTTGCCGCCGTCGGCACGGGCGTCGTCGACTGGCCGGCCTGGATGCGCTTGCTGCGGGATCTCCAGTACCAGGGGTGGGCGGTGTTCGAGCTGGACACCGCGTCGGACCCGGTGAGTGATCTGAAAAGGATCAAGACATACGTCGAAGGCGCGCTCCTGCCGATCTACCGATAGACAGATGGAGACAGGCATGTCGATCGGCAGGGGCGACCACCGCCCGCCCCTTACCTCTCGCGCACGATCACAATCTCGCGCGGCCCGAGTTGGACCACTCCGTCGCGCTCCTGGCCGGTCAGCGCGTCGACTGCGGGCCGCGGGAGCGAGAACTCGACCGTGTCGGCGGTGTGGTTCAGGGCGAACAGGAAACTGTCCTCGCCGGCGACCCGGCGCGTGACCTCGACACCGGCGGGCGCGTCGAGCGGTGCCGACACGCCGGCATCGCGGCAGATGCCCTCCAGGAGCCGCGCCAGGTACTCCTCCGTGGGGCGCGTCCCCACGTAATAGGCGGCGCCGTCCCCGTAGGCGTGGCGCGTGACGGCCGGCCCCCCCGCGTAGAAATCCTGCTCGAACGTGGCGATCGCCTCGGCCCCCTCCAGGTGGATGACGTCGCCCCACAGGTCGCACGCGTGGCGACCACCGTCCGCCGCGATCAGGCCGTTCGTTTGCCCCACCGCGTAGGGGTCGAACTCCTCCACGCGCAGCCCCAGCAGGGCGCGGAAGGGGGCCGGGTACCCGCCGAGGAGGATGTGGTCCTCAGCATCGGCGATGCCGCTGAAGAAGGACATCACGAGCCTGCCGCCCGCCGCCACGAACCGCTCCAGGTTCTCGGCCACGCCGTCGCGCACCAGGTAGAGGTTGGGGACGAGCGCGACGCGATAGCGCGCGAGGTCGGCGTCCGGCGCGACGAAATCCACGGCGATGTTGCGGTCGAACAGGGGCGCGTAATACCGCCCGACCTGCTCCAACAGGCGCACGTCGCGGGACGGGTGGGAATCCAGCTCCAGCGCCCACCAGCTCTCCCAGTCGAACACGATGGCGACCTCGGCCGGCGTGCGCGCGCCGACCACGTCGTCGAGCCGTCGCAACTCGGTGCCGAGCGCGGTCACCTCGCGCCAGATGCGCGAGTCGCCCGTCCCCACGTGGGGGACCATCGCCCCGTGGAACTTCTCCGCGCCCGCCCGCGCCGCGCGCCACTGGAAGAACATCACGCCGTCCGCGCCGCGCGCCACCGCCTGCATGCTCCACAGGCGCATCTGCCCCGGCCGCTTGAGCGCGTTCCGGGCGCGCCAGTTGACCTGGCTCGTCACCTGCTCCATCAGCACCCAGGGCCGGCCGCCGCCGAGCGAGCGCATCAGGTCGTAGCTCATGGCCGCGCCGACGTGCGCGCGCGGGTCGGCGGGGTCGGGATACGCGTCGTGCGAGACGATGTCCTCGCGCGCAGCCCACGCCCAATAGTCCAGCGGCTTGAAGAAGCCCATGAAGTTGGTCGTCACCGGCACGTCGGGCGTGACCTCCGTGAGGATCGCGCGCTCCATCTCGAACAAGGCCAGCAGCGCATCCGAGGAGAAGCGCCGGAAGTCGAGCTGCTGGGTCGGGTTGGGGAAGGTCGGGGCCGTGCGCGGGGGGACGATCTCCTCCCAGCGGTCGTAGCGCTGGCTCCAGAACGCCGTGCCCCAGGCGTCGTTGAGCCGGTCGAGCGTCCCGTAGCGGTCGCGCAGCCACGCGCGGAACGCCGCCGCCGAGGCGTCGCAGTAGCAGGCCGCGACATGGCAGCCGTACTCGTTGTTGCCGTGCCACAGGGCTAGGGCCGGGTGATCGCGGTAGCGCTCGGCGACGCGGCGCACCAGGGCTCCGGCAGCCGCGCGATACGCGGCGCTGCTCGGGCAGTACTGCTGGCGGGCGCCCGGCCAGAGGGTGACGCCGTCCGCCGTGACGGGCAGGCTCTCGGGATGGAGGGTCGCTAGCCACGGCGGCGGCGAGGCCGTGGCGGTGGCGAGGTCTACCTTGACCCCGTGCTCGTGCAGGAGGTCCATCACGCGATCGAGCCACGCGAAGTCGTACGCGCCAGGCTGCGGCTCGAGCCGGGCCCAGGAGAAAATGCCGAGCGAGACGAGGTTCACCCCGGCCTCGTTCATCAGGCGCGCGTCCTCGCGCCACGTCTCCTCCGGCCACTGCTCCGGATTATAGTCGCCGCCGTAGAAAACATGCGGGAGTCGCGGAGCGATCATCGGCCTATCCTCTCTTCCCTATACACCACTAACATCGTACAGCGCCTCGGCCCATAGGCGCGTATTTAGTCGAACACGGCATGGACAGCCTGACCCGGGACTGCCATGACCAGGCCGAAGTCGGATTCGTCACCCGCCCGCCGCCCGTCGACCACCCAACGGTCGCCCTCGAAGCGCCCCGCCTCGACCAGGAGCCAGGGGTCGAGCTGGCCACGCCGGGGATCGGCCCGTAGCATACGATCGACGCCCGCGGTGGGGCGGAGGTACACGGTGAAGCCTACGCCCGTGACGTAGAATTCCTTGGGGCCGGTCTGGACGAGCAACCCCCGCCCATGCGCCGTCTCTATCCCGCCACGCTCCGGCGCGCGGCGCCCATGCCAGGATAGGCCGAACCGAACCAGCGCATTGTACCCCTCCAACTCGATGAACTGCTCGGCGGCGCCCTCCTCCTGGACGATCGCGTGCAGCCGCCCGGTCTCCTGGGCCGGTGGGATCAGCGGCAGGATGGCGCGCGTCGCCGCGAAACTGTCCACTAGAGCCTGGCCCGTGTCGACGATCGCGCCATCCTCGTCGACGAGGCTGTCGATGCCGAATGGGGCGATACCGATGGCGTTATGCTCGGCGATGGCGTAGAACATCTGGCGCGCCGTCGCCGGCCACAGGCCGCACTCAGGGATCAGCAGCGGGTTGTCAGCGCGGCTGTACGCGGCGCAGATATGGTGGAAAGAGTCTGTATCGGGCAGGTAGATGTCGGGCGCCAGGATGTCGACGTGCGGCGCGGCCGCTTTCCACAGCGGGATCAGGTCGCTCACCGCCCCGCCCGAGGGATAGTCGTAACCGGCGTTGCGGAAGCCGTTCTCGCCCAACCACACATTGACGTAGAGCGGTACGTCGTACACGGCCCTGGCCGCCTCGGCGATGGCGTCGATGTAGCGCGCCACATGCCAGGCGGTGAACACCTCGGCCGCGCGCTGGCCGAAGACCGCGTCCCATGTGCCGCTGGCCCGGGACCCGTTCTCTGTCCATGTCCGTTGTAGGCCAGACGCGGCGATGGTGGGCAGGAGGGACGTGATAGCCGGCGGCGCCTCCGCGGCGAATAGGGCGTTGCCCTCCGAAGAATAGTCGCGCTCGGAACCGTAGCTCCCCGGTTCGTTCTCGATCTGTACGGCGATGACGGTCCGTTCGTCCGCGTCGGCTTCCTTAATATGCGCGATCAGGGCGTGGAAGGCAGCCATGTCGGCCGCAAGCGTGGCCGGGCAGTGCGGCGACAAGACCGGCAGCGGGAAACCGTCGGCGGTGATGACGCGCCGGAAGCGGTCGGGCTGTAGCTTGACCCAGCGTGGCGCGTACTTCATCGTGCCGTTCTTCCACGTGGCGAACCACAGCAGAATGAGACGAAGCTCGTGCGCGCGTGCCCCGGCGATGAGGTCGTCGACGATGCTGAAGTCGAACGCGCCTTCCTCCGGCTCGATCTGCTCCCAGTACACCGGCGCCTCAGCCGTGTTGGCGCGCATGCGCATGAGCACATCCCACAGTGGCGCCATGCTGTCCTTTGTGTAGGCGCTCGAGTTATGTACCTGTCCGCCCAGGACGAAAAACGGCTTCTCGTTTACCATGATGTAGCGGTTGCTACCGGTCATCTATTCCTCCTCCGATGCGCGAATCGTCGCCTACCCCGTCTCTGTATTGTAAGCCGTCACATTAAGTGATATTGTTGGCGAAGTCAGATTGCACCCGTAACCACGCTCACGACACGCCCACTCTTACGCGCAGGCACGACCCTGAAAATGACTTCGCCAACAATATCAGCGACTGTGATGTCTTACACTATGGGGTAAAATCCAAGCAGGCTAATGCCGCTGTCGCTTGCTCGAACGGGACATATCAGGGATGGGGGAGTTACGCCGTCGTGTTCCCGCCCGGCTACAAGCCCCTATTCGGCTCGGGCAGCAAATACGGCAACAAAGTCAACATCACGTGCTGATGCCGGGCCATGGAAGCGGGCCTGCGCACCCGCTACCCGCCGCCTTCCGACCGAGAGTGCGGGCCGCTTTTCTCGCGAGATCTGATCTGGGAGGGGGGCGATGTGCGCGGGCACACTCCACTGAGGGGCGCACTCGCAGCGCGGGCCGCTGAGGTCGCGTCGCGCCTCCGGGAGGGCCCCACCGGGGAGGAGGGGCTGCGCCGCGTCGTCGCGCTGATGTCCTCGATCACGAATACGGCGAGCCTGAGCGCGGAGTCCGCCGCCGCCGTGCCGCCCGACGTGGCCGACGGGGTCTTCGACGGCTCTGCCGCCTCCCGGCTGCTGCGGGACACCCTCGCCGCGTGTGACGCCGACGCCGCTAGCGGCGCCCAACACTGGATCGGGGTCAGCCGCGGCCACGGCGCTAGCCCTCGGACCCGGCCCGCCGCACGCCTGCTTGGGTCGGCCGCGGCGGTCCCGGCCGCGCCGCCGGCGGTGAAGCCGTTCGACTACGGCCTCTACACGTCCACGCCCCTGGCAGCGGGGTACGGCCTGTGGCGCGTGTATCTGGACCAGTACTACGGCTCCGATCTCTTCCCGCTCCCGTGGTACACCTGGCGCCTCACGGTCCCCGCGACGGCAACCGTCGCGACCATAGACGACGCGCGCGGGTGGGTCCGCTTGATGGCGTCCTTCCCACGGGTCCACGACGGCCTGGTCTACCCGGACTGGGCGGGGGTCGCGGCGCGCTATGACGGGGTGCGGGTGACCTTCCCCGCGGTCATCGCGACCCAAGGCATCGCGTTCCTGACGCCGCACGGGCCGACCGCGCCCGCGTTCTGGGACGTGGAATCCACGTATTGGCTGCGCTGGTCGTTCACCGACGCCACCCTGGTCGCCACGACGGTCTGATGGGCGTTGTCATGGGGAGTGAGGGTCGTGTCACAGCGGGAGCGGCGCCCGGCCCCAACGCGTGAGCCCTTGCGTCACCGCGCCCCTCGTCGCAGCGAGAGCGGGGCGCTGATCGCTGGCCACACCACCCGACGCCCCCCTCAGCGACGTCGATGCAATAGCGCCCACGGGCGACGAGGAGAAACCGCGAGCGCGAGAGAGCGCCGGCAGCCGCGCAGCCGACACCGCCGGCGACCCTTTGGCGCATCGCCTCGCCATGGCGGGACACAGCCCGTGCCCGCGCAGCTCCGGGCGACGCCCCCTTAGTCTATGGCCCCCCGTGGACCTGCTCACGGACAGGTAGCGTTTTGGGGAAGATATTCTTCGGCATAAATACGCGTAGAAAGAAGGATCGCTCTTCTATAAAAGCAGGCCCTGTGATATTTACGCGCTCTATAGCCGATCTGGCTCTACGATTTCGATGTCGAGGTTTACCCTGGCGGGAATGTATTTCTTCTCACCAACGTTACCTGTCCGTGAGCAGGTCCAGCCCCCCGCACCACCAGCGGCCCTACGGAAATTGGCCGGCGTGCCGAAGATAGAAGTATGACCTGCCATAACTGCGGCTCCCCGATCCCCGCGCGCCGCCGCGGCGACCTCCACAGCCAGGGCCTCT
>JAABUH010002989.1_pt1 | contig 15284 bp, 24 predicted proteins | sample 5559121 | NCBI WGS metagenome assembly JAABUH01 (sample SAMN10711871, study PRJNA513364) | rock metagenome | isolation source: Antarctica rocks | place: Antarctica: Victoria Land, Battleship Promontory nord | collected 2015-12-28
GACGACGAACCTATAGATACTCCAGCATCACCGCCAAAACCAACCTCACCATCTACTACCCCGCAACCAGGATCTCGAGAAGATGTTGGGCCTCCGAAGCCGCCACGCCCATTGGCTCCTGAACTACAAGCTGAGAACACGTTGAAAGAAGCTTTCCCTTCGATAGATGCTGCCGTAGTGAAAGCAGTCCTGCGAGCGAGCGGTGGAAAGGTGGAACCGGCATTCAACGCGCTCCTTGGTAATTATTTGTCGTCCTACCATGCGACTATGATGTCCTTTGCTTATTTGAATTGGCAGGAATGTCAGACCCAGATGCTGCAGAACCAGCGCCGCCAGCCCAACCTCCACGGCCACCCCGGGCAATCACAGGCCCAACATCTACAGAGGAAGATCAGCTCGCAGCAGACGAGCGATACGCCAGACAGCTTGCAGAACACTACAACGGAGCTGCTGCTTACGGGGGACCTCCAAGAGCTGTGTCAGGATCAAGACAAAATCAAGCACGTGGGCCTCCAAGAAGAGGGAGTGCGCCTAGGCCAGAAGAGTTTGACGACGATCGGGATCGCAGCTTCTTTGATGGTACGCTAACCTCTCAAACCGACGCTCTTACACTAATAGATATGTCAGACGAGTTGCCCATCATTCGCGACAACATCAAAAAGGGTTTCCTTGAGACACAATCTACAGTCAACAAATGGGTCAGCAACTTAAAGAAGAAGATGGACGGCGATGACGAGGACAACATGCAAGGGCGACCGGCACAAGGCGGTTATGTTCCCCAGCAACAATATGGTGGTAGGCGAAGTAGCGAATATACGAGGCGGAGTACAGACCGTGAGCGGTATGATGCAGACCCACAAGTCCTCGGGGATGATTTTGCAGGCCTGCAAATGAAAGACAATGATGGTATGACATTCCATTCCTACAGGAAGTCTGGTTGAAGCTAATGTCCAAAGCTCCTCCACCGCGCTCAAATCGACCCCTTGCGAATCCCGATCTCTTTAAACCAACGCCTCCACGTCCTCAATCAACTCAATCAGGTCGTCGCGTCTCGTTTCAAGATGGTCCGCCGGAAGAAATTGACATCCACTATCCAAAATCCCCAGACCCAACGAATCGTCCATCATCAGGCACAGGCGGTAAGTCTAATAAATGGCAGCCGCTTGCAGCCGTCGCCCCTACCCCTGTCGAAGACCATGATCCCTTCAGCTTAGGAGATAGCGATGACGAGGAGTCGAAGAAGAAAGACGTCAAGGCAGATGATAGCGAGCGTTTGAAGCAGGCAGCTGCCGAAGCCATGTCGGAGGATATTGGATCGCCCGGCGAAAAAAAATAAGAGCCGCAAGAGAGGACAGGAAGTTTAGGGATAAGGGACAAGGAGACCGAGAATTTGGTTGCGAAGCCGTAATGCTCTTTGATGCCCGACGGTCAATGTTCTGTAGATAATATGGTGATGTTCTTTCTAGCATAGCGCTTGCGACCAGTCCATAACGCCCAAAGTCCTTCCTTGGGTATCTTTCGCTGCACTCCAAACGTTCGACGAGTCCATACCTCCAATGAATGCAAAATCTACGCGGACTCCTGACTTCCCTGTTGCTGAACCTTTGCGCCTTCTTTCCTCAGCTCCCGAATCACCGTCTGGATGCTCAATCATTAGCTTCGTACGCCTACACAAAACGCCGTGCACGTTCACTTACAGCTAGCGCTTCAGGATTGACGCTATTCTCGATCAACGAGACACAGAGGGATAAAGTGCTGCGATCTAGATGCGTATTCTGTAGTCACGTTAGGAATTGAAGCTAGTGTAAAGAAGTTGACGCGTACGAGGAGCAGGGAGATCTCAGATAGAATATCAATGACCTCGCGAGCAGCTTGCCGCTTGGATGCTAATTCCACGCTTGGCATGACGAAGTGAGACTGCTTGGGGTCTATATGTAAAGTCGAGTGTTTGTGTATAACAGAGGGGTGCGACAGCGGAGAGGGGGATCAACGCGGCCATTCTACAGCCCAACGGGCCCAACTACCGAGACCATTACGAAGCAACTTTCACGCATCCATCGATTTTTGAGATATTATCTATGAAGATGTCTCCAAGTCGCTGCCATGAATATATTTACATATCAATGAAGGAATCAGAATGGGAATACAGAGATATCTTTCTTATACGCAGGTTTTCATTTGCCTTCACTTTGTTCGTGATTTCTACGGATTCTCCTCTATTCAAGAGACAGAGCGAGTCCGTCTTTTCGTATCTTCACCCCTGGTTAACTCCTGTGAGGAGCTCGAAGCTGCATTCAAGCCTTGTTGAAAATGAGCAATAAAGGTCTGCCAGGTTACTCTTTCAAAGAGTCTGCAGATGTATCTACACAGCATACTCAATTGGATCGACAAAGACTTCCAAAGGAGCTTGGTCCTCGGATAAGAAATTCTGGCAGTGTCCTACTTTTACCGGTGGAACGCCGAAAATATCATGAAGTGCCCAATGCTGAGGACAGTGGTCAGTCGACTCAGTCTTAGGATGTCGAACAGCACGGCAATCCACAAGCCCTTCACGATCTGTCGGAGCAACAGCCCCCATCGGAACTCAAACCAACGGTAAAGGTCCCAAGTCACACTGCAGCCTCAGAAAATTCATCTCTAGTGGAGCCTGAGCAAGCCATGTCAAATTCAGGACCATCAATGTCTCCTATGCGGGAGGTGATCTTCGTTGCAATTATTTGCAGTGCCCAACTCCTTACTCAAGCTGACCTCGGACAGACAATAGTTCCATTGCAAATTATTGCTGAGAGTTTCGATGTCCAAAACGCTGGCCAAAAAAGCTGGTTTGTCGCCGCTTATCCGTTGACCGTAGGGACATTTATCCTCATTGCAGGACGTTTGGGAGATATTCTAGGCCATAAATCATTTCTTATCGCAGGCTGACTATGGCTTAGTCTCTGGTCCCTCATCACCGGATTGACTGTCATACCCACTCTCATGTGGTTTTCGAGGTTTGTCGTGCCTTGGCGGGGATTGGACCAGCAATGATGATGCCAAATTCGCTAGCCTTGCTCGGTCAAATGTACCCTCCTTCTAGAAAGAAAGAGATGATCTTCTCGTTATTTGCACTCGCGGCGCCAAATGGCTTCGCTGTTGGCGCGATCTTTGGAGCTTTGCTCGTCAACTCGCAAAGTGGCCTTGGATTTTTTGGATTACATCAATTGCTTGTACTTTGTTTGGGTTTCTGTCAATCATCGTTATTCCCTCCTTTCCAAGAGACCGGTTGATGACAAATCCTTCGACTATCTTGGTTCTGTCCTTGGCGTCGTTGGCCTTGTTCTGTTCAATGCCAGCTGGAATCAAGCACCTATCGCTGGTTGGGGCGCACCTTATGTGATCGTAATGCTGATTCTAGGTCTCATTTTTATCGGCTGTTTCATTATTGTTGAGGCCAAAGTAGCCCAAGCATTAATTCCTGGCCAAGTGCTGACAGGGAAGGCCGGTTATGTCCTCGGTTGCATTGCTCTCTCGTGGTCAAGCTTCGGTATATGGTAAGCTCATATCCTTTAGCAAGCAAATACGTGGTCTAATATGGAAACAGGATTTATTACTTCTATCAATTCGTCTTGAATCTTAGGCATTCTACCGTTCTTAGCGCTGCAGCTCAGATTGTGCCACCTGGCATATCAGGCGCGTGCGCTGCACTGACCACTGGGTACCTGCTCAGTCGAGTTCGAACGTCTTATATTATGGTCTTCACCATGCTTGTCTTCCTAACCGGCAATACCTTGCTAGCCACCATGCCCGTCCATCAAACATACTGGATTCAAAGTTTCTTGTCCGCCGCCATAACCGTTTGGGGAATGGATATGAGCTTCCCCGCTGCAACGATCATTCTTAGTGATATTATACCGAAAGAACATCAAGGCATCGCGGCGAGCTTAGTGGCTACTGCTGTCAATTACTCCACATCGATCGGTCTAGGAATTGCAGGCACTGTGGAGGTTCATGTCAACCATGGAGGTACTGATCTGCTTCGAGGCTACCGTGGAGCTTTCTATGCAGCAATTGGGCTCGATGCTCTGGGATTTCTGTTCTCATTACTGTTCGTGCTTGGTGAGCACAGAACGCTCAATGGCATTCGAAATTGAGAGGGCCCCTTTTTACGGGACCGCATCCCCTCTTAAGCGCTGATACCATTGGCCGTAAAATCATCTATGAAGACTTAGAATTCTTCTTATGCCTGACGTTTTAATAGCATTAGTAGTTTGTTCCAACAGAAACTCGACAGTGAAACCTGTCCGCCCATAATAATTTTAATGTGATCTGTTTATCCATTTGTGATTGCAAGGTATTCACGGCAGCTGCCAAATTCCATCTTTGCAATATCCCACCATGACTTCCCAAACTAAGGATGTCTCATCACCACGGCCATGATCACGGGGGTCACAGCCATGACCACAGCCATGATGGGCACGATCATAGCGATGAAAGGAGTCCAGCGCTCCAAACCTTGATCTGGAAGCAAATAGACTTCGACAAGATCCGAACACTCAATGAAAGCGAACCTAATGCTGGTGCCGATGTAGTGAAGAAGACATGGCAGCAGCGGTTGGATGCCGAACCAGAGCTCGTGAGCGATTTGGATGAACAATTGCTGTTATATGTGCCGTATGCTCGACCGATCTTTCTAAATGTACATTGGCTCATTTTGTGACAGCTTTACCGGTGTCCTAAAATTGCACGCCATCCTCATTCGCGCCGATACATCCATCTCTTGTCCCCAGACGCTCAAGGTCTTCCACAACAAAGACGATCTCGACTTCTCCACTGCCGCTGATGTCCAGCCAACGCAAAGCCTAGTCGTCTCTCAAACGAATGACATCCAGGAATTACAAGTCAAGCGAGCCAAGTTCGGAAATACGTATAACTTGACGCTTTTTCTGGAGGACAATTATGGAGATGAAGTTACACGGGTCTATTGGATAGGTTTCAAGGGCGAATTTACAGAGCTAAACAGGGAGCCGTTCGAGGTGCTGTATGAGAAGGCGGCAAATCCAAAAGATCATGAGCTGGCTGCTGGAATTGGAGAGAAGGGGGCCATGGGTGGCGGAAGACATGGAATGTAGGACGAAGCACAGAGCGTACGTCTGCTGGACTCTACATGAGAAGTAATGCTCTCCGTTGGAGGCGTTCGGGGAAGCTAGGAGCTGATGACCATGACGAACGGCTTGACTGTATGGTACGATGAACGCACAAATGTTTCCAAAATATGCCCCTGGGGGATCAGTAAGTTTCAACTGATCATTCGCAACGCCAGCGCTATGCTCGAAACATCTTTACACGAGTACAAATGCCACAATCATGCCGCCATCGGTTCATAGACTTGCGCAGCCGCCCTTTCCTGTGCTCTCGCTCTGGCCCTCGCCTTCTGCTGCCCAATGTGTTTCAATTCGCCAGCAAAAGGAAGCTCGTGCTCCGGCGCTGCTGGAAATTGGACCTCTTCCGGCTGTTCAGCTGCCTCTGATACGCTGTGGATCTCTCCCTCCATAGCTTCTAACTCATCTTCCACTTCGTCTTCATCCTGGTTGCTCATTTGCCCTCCTAGCATCTCACTGATCTCTTTCTGATACGCTCGAGCGTCCTCATTCTCTCCCATCAGCTTCTCCACATGCTCGATGCCGCCCATCTCAGCGTGTATCTGCTTGAGGACGCTGGTACCCTGCTGCAAGCCATACATGACATCTTTCTGGACAAGCGCAAACTCGACGTTACTGGTCAGCTGTTCTAAGGTCTCTAACTGGGCGTCTGTTTTTGCTAGAAGGGTTTCCTGGAATTTCTTGCGACGGAGAGCAAGAAGCGCCTTGGATTTGTCGCCTTGGGCGAGACACTCGCGGGCTACCGCTGTCTCGCGAGAGGTAATTGCGGTGATGCGGTGTTGGTATTGATGCAGCTTGTCGCGCTGGTTCTTCATGTCCAGGATGGCTCTACGTCATGTTAATTATGAAACTACAACCAAAATCCAAACACACCTATCCTGCGCCGAGATCTTGTGCGAACTCGGTGTGTTTCCCATCGCGACATGATCTCGAGGCAGATTTTGATTGACAAGGAATGAATTTGTAGAACAAATATCCTTTCTTGCGCCTGGCCTGGATCGGAGTTCCAGGTTGCAGGGATTAGCACCATCCTTATCGATAAGAGTCTTGGCAAGATTTTGTGGTTTCAACAGAGAACATTTCGTTTCTGGCACATTGTCCCTTCCTCTGGGCCATCGCCGACCTATGCCTTCACGAACCATCAGTCGGAAAGCGACGCTTGGACAAGGTCTAGACCAAGAGGTACAGACCACCTTCTTGGTGACGCCTTGCATGCTTACTTTCTCAGATCCACTCCATCGTACTCAACCTGGTCGCTCAGCGTAATGGAAGTCACACGCCAAAACTTTCCGTACCCCTTGTCTACGAACGCATCAATAAGTCCAACTCGAGCTTAAAAAGAAAAAGCAAGAAGCTGCTAGAAGACAGCATCGCTAGAGTCCTCGATGTCATGAAACAAGATGCAGCCAGCGAGGATGAAATGGGCTCGATGGAAGGAGATTTTGATGGCATCGAGAATGCAGGTACCTTGACAGCTACTGGTATGAATAAAAGCATCATTGGGTTGTGGGCAAATGATGCAGCCAAGACGAATGGTACTCAAATGCCATCCAGCGGAGGGGAAGGGATGCAGCCTGCTCCACCAATCTCAAAGAAACGTCAGATCCATGGGGAGCCGCCTGCGAAGCGTCGGAAGGCCGCTCCGGAGGTGGATCGTTCGCCTCCCACACATGTCAGTCTAGAGGACCTGGGCGGTGCTGACGAAGTTATCAGAGATCTGATGGATTTGATCGTTCTACCTTTACTTCAACCTGAGATCTATTTGAAATCAAAAATTCAGCCACCGCGTGGCATACTGTTGCATGGACCCCCCGGATGCGGCAAAACTATGACGGCGAACGCCTTTGCTGCTGAATTAGGTATACCTTTCATAGCAATCTCCGCTCCAAGTATAGTATCAGGTATGTCAGGTGAGTCCGAAAAGGCGCTTCGAGAATATTTCGAAGAGGCCAAGAAGATAGCTCCATGTCTCATCTTCATCGATGAAATTGATGCTGTCACGCCAAAACGAGAGACTTCTCAACGTGAAATGGAAAAGCGAATTGTGGCTCAGTTGCTTACATGTATGGATGATCTGAATTTGGAGAAGACTGGCAGGAAGGCTGTGATTGTCTTAGCCGCTACGAATCGTCCAGATTCTCTCGATCCTGCCTTGAGAAGAGGGGGCAGATTTGATAAGGAGATCAATATGGGCGTTCCGAACGAGACAGTACGGGAACTGATCTTAAAGACCCTAACACGGGAGATGTCATTGACAGGGAAATTTCCGTTCCGTGATTTTGCGAAACGGACACCGGGCTTCGTGGGAGCCGACCTCAACGATTTGGTATCCACTGCTGGATCGGCAGCTATCAAAAGATTCTTGGACAAGCTCAAAATCGACGAGAAGCCTATGGAGATCGCAGATAGCAATGGTATGGATATGGACACTGATATCACTGACGGCTTGGGGACAGTCTCAGAACTCCGCAGATTAATCAAGCGGGCGAAGGAAACTTCGGGGACCGACGATCCAGCCATAGAAGTCACCGTTGACGACTTTTATAGTGCCTTACCTAAAATACAGCCTTCAGCTAAACGAGAAGGCTTTGCTACGATTCCGGAAACTACATGGGCAGATATTGGTGCCCTGCGACCCGTTCGGGAGGAATTGCTTACTGCAATAGTCGAACCTATCAGAAATCCGGAAAAGTATGAACGTGTAGGTATCACCGCGCCTACTGGAGTCCTTCTCTGGGGCCCACCTGGGTGTGGAAAAACATTACTTGCCAAGGCTGTAGCGAACGAATCGCGAGCCAACTTCATCAGCGTCAAAGGGCCAGAACTCCTCAACAAATACGTCGGAGAATCAGAGAGGGCTGTACGCCAAGTGTTCGTTCGCGCTAGGTCTTCAATACCTTGTGTGATCTTTTTCGACGAACTAGATGCACGTAAGTTGGGTTTCTGCGTATATCTTCCCACTAAATATACCCTGTATCAAACTATCGGATTTGACTTTTCTTTCATGTGATCTGCTCTGAAATTAATCAGAGAATGCTAAGGCTCATTTCTGCTAGTGGTGCCCAAACGTGACGATTCACTGTCAGAGTCGTCTGCAAGAGTGGTCAATACCTTGCTGACCGAATTGGACGGTTTGAGTAACCGGAAAGGCATCTACGTTATTGCCGCAACAAACAGGCCAGACATCATAGATCCAGCGATGTTAAGACCTGGGAGGCTTGAAACTCTCCTGTTTGTCGACCTACCTGAAGCGGCCGAAAGAGTCGAAATATTACAAACGCTTTGCCGCAATCTGAAGACTTCTTACACAGACAAGATTGGAGATATTGGAGAAGTGGCACGATCATGCGAAGGCTTCAGCGGGGCTGATCTTGAGAGTCTACTGCGAAGAGCTGGATACGCGGCCATCAAGCGGAACGATGTCATCAGCATTGAAGACTTCATAAGTGCGAAGGCAAAGGTCCGGCCTAGTGTGAGCGACAGGCGAAAGTACGATCGTCTGAAAGTTCAGTGGGGTGCCGGCCTGTGAATGTGATCATGGGGTGGCAATACTGTCATTCCACCATCTTCCCTGACAATATGCAGACAGGTACCGGGATTTCTTGATATTGAGTGAGGAGGTCATGTCCGACGAGATTTCGGAAGAGACCGCCTTCCTCAAAGGACGAGCCGAGTCCCGCTCTACGTATAGCTCAACAAACCAGTTCCTCGGCCTGGATCTACATGGGTCCTCACTGCGGGGCCTGGAGCCGTTTGAAGTTTGAATGTAAAAGAGGCTCGATCTTGGATTCCAGTAGGTCGACAAAGGGCTGCAGCTACCAAGCGATGTTACGTGGAGTAGCGCTCCTCCTTAGCTGTCAATGCGTCTGCGGAGCATCCATTACCAAGGTCCTACACCATGGATTTCCTTGCTGCAGAATCCCAATTGAGGAATCCCTGCGATTACTGCAGCGCAAGCTCCGCTCATGAACAGCAGTATTGCATCGAACGTGACCGTGCGTGAAAGTGGGGAAGTCAGACAATCCTTTTGCAATTGGCCGCAGACGAATTTGGTTTTATAGGGACTATGTCCCATAACAGAAGGTGAAGTGTTAAGCTTTGCCGTCCCTACTAATGGCCGCACCCGACCCCTCTGGGAGCCCTAAGCTTGCCGCGTGAGCCGCTCAACGTCCCCACGATGTACGGCATCATTTCCTTAAGTCAACCGACGGAAACGTAATATGTCTCGCTCACCCGCTCGTGCAATTTCACATCCGTCTCATCTTTCTGCGAGTCTGGAGCATATCCTACGAATGCGTCGACTTCCTCCGGGCCAAGTGTCTCGTGATAAGGTTATCGTGCTGACCTCGGTTCGGCCAACCATGAAGAGATCAAGCATGTGAATCGTACTAGGAGAAGCGGCCAGAAGACTTTCTTGTCACCAGCCTTATAGCAGCCAATGATTGACCACCTTGAGGAACCAGGTCGAAATGCGAACGGCATCATGGACCTCAGGATCACTTCACATCGACTAGCTGCAGCAGGCCACTAACTATTTCATGCATGTAAAAGCTGCAGTGGCGCCGACTGAATTGATGAAAATCCGGGGTAAGCTTGGGGGAACCGCCAATCCCTTCTTGGCCATTGTATGGGACCTGCCGGCTGAGGTGATGTTCTTTGTTCTGGACCCCACGACGTCTCCTTGACATCAGCATCCAAGCAGCCACCATGGCAATCATTGCGCCTGTTCATGCCGTCTAATTGCATTTTGCTTTGCAGTGAAGAGGCATGGAGAAGAGTCTTGCATCAAATATATGCAGGATGCAATGTCAGACTAGGCTGTGCGAAGGCTTCCGAAGGATGCAGATTTGGGGCTGAAGTTTGCGGATCTGCAAGGCAGCGATATGAATCAGGATTGGCCTCGGACCAATTATGGTGTCTAAAGTCAGCTGTGAAGGCTCACAGTTGCCGGGTGTGTGGGTGGAGATCATGAGGTGCTCCCTGTCAATTCTATTATAAAATGTACCATATGCTCTCCAACCTCTGGGCTTGAAAAGAGTACATTTCACAACTACAATCATGTGGTCTCATTACTTTATACTATCATTTGCTTCCATCTTTTGTCTGTCATACGCTGCGTCTACTTTCTCTCCCGCTCGTCCGCCAGCTATTCCCCTCGCCGTGAAGTCGCCTTACGTCAATTGCTGGCAGCAGGCAGGTACCGATGCTGAGGCTGGAGGTCCCGGTAATGGTGGCTATCTTGCCGGTCAATGGCCGACTTTCTGGGCGTGAGAATGCTGTCTACCATGTTGCTGATATGTCTAACCATTTGCCATCTAGTGGCCAAATCTTGGGCTGGACGGGGCTCATACGAGTTGACGGTACCTCGTACACTTGGATGGGCGCTCCAGCGCCATTCCCTACAGCTGTCACCCAAACTTCGTACGAGTACACATCGACTCGGAGCACTTTCATCATGGACGTTGGCGGATTAGTAACCATGAACATTACGTTTCTATCGCCTGTGAATCCGACTGATTTAATGCGCCAATCGCTGACTTTCTCCTATCTTGATGTTGTTGTCGCTTCTTCAGACGGAGCTTCCCATGATGTGCAACTATATACTGATATCACCGCCGGTTGGTGTCTTTAAAGCTCTTTCACTATTTATTTGCCTTGCTAACAACTACATGATAGAATGGGTTTCCGGGGACCGAACTGCCGTTGCGGAATGGCAATATGGTACTACTACGAGCGGCAACAGTCAGATTGCCTATCACCAATTTTACAAGCAGACTCAAGAGCTGTTTTCTGAAACTCGCGATCAGACCGAGTATGGCAATTGGTATTGGGCTACCGACAGCACAACAAATTTGACCTATCAATCAGGGACTGACATGGACGTTCGTGGGGCATTTACGGCGAACGGGGTCCTCACTGATACAAATGACACAAACTTTCGGGCTATCAATGATAATTACCCTACTTTCGGCTTCGCTGTTGATCTCGGATTCGTTGGCGCCGCAGAAGTGAGCACTTTCTTCACCCTCGGTCTAACCCAAGAGTCCGCTATTCAATTTGACGGCGCTGATGGAATCGTGAGTGTGCCATCCTTGTGGGCAAGTTACTATTCCACCGAGCTCGATGCTCTGGCTTTCTTCCATACCGACTACGCCACTGCTACCGGCTTGGCCGATACGTTCGATAACCAAGTTGCCGGTGATGCCAGCGCTGCAGGTGGACCGCACTATGTGACTGTCACTTCTCTGGCAGCTCGGCAAGCCTTTGCCGGAACGCAGCTAACAGGTACTTCCGATACGCCATACTTGTTCCTGAAAGAAATAAGCTCAGATGGAAATGTGCAGACTGTGGACGTTATATTCCCTGCCCATCCAGTCTTCCTCTATTCGAATCCTACCCTGGTGAAGTTGCTACTCGATCCACTCTTTATTAATCAAGAGTCCGGACAGTATCCAAATATGTACTCCATGCACGATCTTGGGACCCACTATCCAAATGCTACGGGTCATCCGGACGGAGCTGACGAGCCCCAACCCCTCGAAGAATGTGGCAACATGCTGATAATGACCCTGGCGTACGCGCAAAGAGCCAGCGATACTGCATATCTTAGCCAACATTATACTGTCCTCGACCAATGGACGCAATATTTGATCCGAGAGGCACTAATCCCTGCCAATCAAATATCAACTGACGATTTCGCGGGCGCACTTGCAAATCAGACGAATCTTGCTCTAAAAGGCATCATTGGTATTGAAGCAATGGCTGTGATTGCGAATCTGACAGGAAATACGGCAACTGCGGATAATTATTCTTCAATAGCTCACGACTACATCACAGAGTGGCAGACTCTCGGGATCGCTATGGATGCAGATCCGCCGCATACAACGCTGAGTTATGGCATGAATGATACCCATGGCCTTTTGTACAACCTCTACGGCGACAAGGAGCTTAGCTTGGGCCTTGTTCCTCAGGCAGTCTATGACATGCAAAGTGCTTTCTATCCCACTGTGATAGAAGAGTATGGAGTGCCTCTCGACACACGACACGACTACGCAAAAAGTGAGTCTTGTTCTTCTCCTGTTATCAGATATTCTCTTCGTACTCACACCACAATAGATGATGAACAAATGCTCGCTGCTGCTGTCGCATCAGCAGATACAGCCGCTATGTTCATCAGTGACATTGCTTCATGGATAAACGAGACCCCAACTAATCGGGCATTAACTGATTTGTATAATGCTACTGGTGGCGAGTGAGTCTTCTCTGACGTTAACGTTCAATAACATCAATCTAACAGAGCATTCCGTAGTTATGGGCAGGATCCAGGTCTAACATTCACCGCTCGCCCTGTCGTTGGTGGTTTCTTCAGCTTGTTGGCTCTTCCCTGAACGTCAGGCAAGGACCTCTCGACCCAAGCAGAGAGGATTCCTCCCATGTAATGAACTAACTCGTCTCTGCTGTACATACTGGTTCTCAAATTGAATATCATGAAGACTTAAGGAGAATTATACTGGTCAGTCAACATAATGTAGTAACGAAAATGATGATGAAGGTATTTCACGGTTGAACATTCAAGTGAGGTTCGCTCTTTCCCAAGATTCGCATTCACTTCCCAAGACCCATCAATCACTTTCCTCCCCACTTTTTCTACTGCGCTCTCATTCTACTTTGCCTCTTCAGTCCCTATCATCAAGACAGTGGCCAGACGACAGCATTTCCACGCATAGCATCAGACTCATGCACTGCCATCATAACTAATAAACTCTTCTCGAAGCTTGATCATTTTAATTTTCTACTAACATGAGTGCAATGGAGCTTTCACGACAAGGAAACAGTCGCCCAATGAGCCGCACGCCCGACTCAAGTCCTGAGCGCTCACTGGCCGACGAGAACGCTTGTCCACGCCCCCGCAGTCTTCCATATCGTCTAAAAAGCAATCCAGAGATGGAGACACCTGATTCAAGCCCAGAAAAAGAGCAAGGCGGCGTTCGCCTCTCTCCTGCCAAAGCATCATCCAATGCAGAAATTATACCTACAACAGTCCTGCCGCTATTGAGCATGGAGCGAAGCCTACGACACGATGCAGAAGATGCAAGCATTGGCTCTCATGAAGCGGCAGGAAAAGTCCCTGTCAATAGCCCTAGGTCGTCAAGCTCAGATCGTGGCCTCAGACGCCGCCCACGGACTGGTAGTGCACGTCTGCCTCCCAGGAGGTTGCCGCCCGGTTTCTTTCCGGATGCAAGTAGGAGCGTGTCGAGTCCACCGCAGAGTGCAGAGCGTACTCCGCTAGATGGTACCGTATATGATGTTCCACAAGTCGTCCCCTCGCCGACAAGACAGCACAACAGGCTATCAGCCACCCAAGGCTCGACGGAGCGAGGCGGGTATATCGCCCAAGGGTCTCGTGGTGCTCCATCGACTATCCAAGGTCCGGCAGAGCGCAGTGGGCGTTTTTCTCAAGAACCACCACCACCTTATCAACGACGCCGCCTCTACCTGCACAGACGTCCCCCGGAACAACCGCATCGCTTGATGCCATCACGAGAAACACAACGTCGTATACAGCAGTGGTTCAGGCTCGTTTCTCTCGACATATCCTTTTTGTTCATCTTCCTTGCTCTGACGGGTGTCATCTTGCTCTGGGGCGGATTGTGGCGATGGAAAGAGCGGCTCTTTCCCATGACATTCGATCCTCATTCAAACACTTGGTATGGACCGGTCGAGTACAGCTATCCACAACATAATTTTATTTTCGGTATTACCATTACGGGTATTATGATACCCTTGATACCGCTTGCTGTCATCCTTTTGACTCAGTATTGGATAAGGAGCTGGTTGGATCTTCACGCTGCGCTTTTCGCTTTGAAGAAGGCGATGGTGATGATGTATGTGACTCTCCGCGTCCTTGACCAAAGATTCTGACCCTCAACTAGGTTGTTTATCCAAATCGTCCTCAAATCATACCTCGGTACGTCCTTGTTTGCTTTCCAACAGAAATTCGAACCACAAAGCTGACAACCATCCCAGGCGAGTTCCGACCCTTCTTCATCTCCCTCTGCAACCCAGATCCTGCCCGTCTGAACGCCTTGCGTCAATCACCTGCACCAGGCCTCTACACCCCAAACGCACCCCGCGTCTTCGCAAACCCGACATTCTGTCGAGGAGATCCTGCCAAATCGGCGACTCAGAACCACAAAGATCTCTTATTTGCAATGACATCCTTTCCGAGTGGGCACACGTCGGAATCTTTTATGGCCGGGACGTTTCTGGCTTTGTATCTTAATGCGAAATTGAAGCCTTTTGCGGACTTCCATACCAGCTTTTGGAAGATGGTGGCGGTGATGGCGCCGGTGATTGGGGCGATGTTTGTGGCTGGGAGTTTGGTTGCTGATAGGGTGAGTGAACATTTTCGCAGATGTACTTCTGCCTTCTGGCTTGATGGCTCCAAGCCTTCTAGTACGCCTCTTACTGACACCCGAGTTTTTCAGAACCATCACCACCACGATATCCTGCTCTCCATACCCATCGGTGTCACCATCGCCCTCCTTGCCTACCGCACCCACTACGCCTCACTTCTTAATTATCGAACCAACCACCTTCCACTGCCATGGTCTGGTTCCCATGAAAGTCTGAACCCCACCGTCCCGAATCCAAATATCGGTCAACAAAACGGCAATCGCGCTCAGTTACGTAAAGGTCATAGAAATTTCGCGATCACGGATTGGCCGAGAAAACCAAAAACTTACACTTATGGCAACGGCGAACAAGAAGCGGGAACGGCGCCCACGATTCGAGGGCTGGATGGGACAACAGACGGGCCTCCGCCTGCAGCGGTGCTAGCTACGGGACTACGTTCTGCTAGTCGACGATTTCATCCTGTGAGGATGGGGAGGAGCAGGTTGGCTTTGTTTCCGAGAGCGGGATTGGCAAGACATGGTTCTTCGCTAAGGAGAAGTGGATTTCTGGAGCCGAATGGTAGAGAGTTGTTTGAGATGAGCCCGGCGGTAGGGCCTGAGGGCGGAGCTAATGGGACGCTGGCGGGCCGTACAGGTGTGGATGAGTGGGCTGCTAGGAGACTGAGGACTGGGCGACCGTCTGATATGGTCTGATGGCGGAGAGTTGGCGAAGAGTGGGTGTTCATGACTT